>Ga0316217_10001677_pt1 | contig 28216 bp, 21 predicted proteins | sample 1anoAmetaG_FD_203633 | JGI IMG/M metagenome (GOLD analysis project Ga0316217, IMG submission 203633) | Freshwater microbial communities from Trout Bog Lake, Wisconsin, USA - 1anoA | ecosystem: Environmental > Aquatic > Freshwater > Lake > Hypolimnion/Profundal zone | place: USA: Wisconsin... | reverse complement strand
GTACCTCTCAATACGAAAGGTTCAGGAAAAATCTTGGTTCCAATACTGGTATTGAACACTCAACCCTCTTTCTTGAATACACTGTCACAAAACTTAGGCATTCGGTCAACCAACTTTAGCGATCGGTTACATTACTTAGGTGTTCGGTCACGTTACTTAAACGGTCGGTCAACCAACTTAATTGGTCGGTCACACTACTTAGGTGGTCAGTCACGTTACTTAGACGGTCGGTCAACCAATTTAAGTGGTCGGTCACACTACTTAGTTGGTCGGTCAAGCAACTCAAGTGATCAGTCGCAGTACTCAGACGATCGGTCAACTAACTTAAGAAATCGAATGAATCACAAAATATTGAATAGCTCATATTATTTAACGTCAAAATAAAACAATTATGAAACTTTCACAAAGCGAGGAATTGGATTCTCAAAGAAGTGTAAAACACATAGAAGAAGAAAACCCTGAGGTATTAATAGATTGTCCCGAATACAAAGCCGATTCTGATGGTCTTGAAGCCTCTCTAATCAAAACCGATACAGCAATCATAGCCCAGGTTACTGAAGGTTCAGAAAGTGCTGGCACTGTCGATCTCAAAAAGAAAGATGCAGCCAATGCCGTCCTGGATGTATTAACCAGGGGAAAGTCAATAGCTAAAAAGGATAAGAACCTCCTTAAATTATTAACCTTTAGTTTTTCATTCTTTTATTACACCACAAAGGAAAGGTCCATCCAGCGTATGTTGGGTGCTATTAAAGTAATGACCGATCGCTCAGAATTATTCCCAACTATTCTTCCTAAAGATTATAAGGTAGCCACCGATTTAATAGATACTTTCAAAACAGCAAAGGAGCTGCCTAAAATTGGTAAAGAAGCACAAAAGACAGATGGAACAGATGCTCTAAGCGTTTCTTTGGCAGAAGGAAAAGTATTCAAATTATCAATGGTAAGCCAATTAGTAAGAAAGTACCGCATCTCCAACCCTCCATTAGCCGAAAAAGCTGAATTAAGAGGTCATACAGCAAAAAAAATGTCCCATAATATTGGCAAGTACATGGTCGTCGATGAAGATACAATGGAAGAATTGGAAAGTCCTGCAATAACCCAGAATCATACTACTGAAAAAGGCAAGAAATCAACAATTGTTTTCAATCCGATTAAAAAAGAGATTCAAACATTCAAAACCCATGGTTTAGGCGATTATCTTATATCTGTTTCAGTTACAGGCTACATCGATTCATTAGACAATAAAGTCACTTTCAAAAAGAACGACCCCAATGAATTCACGTTCCGTATGAAACGCATCCCAGCAACAACATAATAATTACTAAGGATAGTCTTTGCATTAGTCATAACAGAGGTTCCGGGCACTTTGCCGGAACCTTTTTATTATTTTTACCTTAATCTCAACAATATTTAGCTATTTAGCATTTGACTGAAACAACACAATTTTAAAACTAAAAGGATTTATTATGATACATAATTTGTAACATAATAAATCCTTTTATATTCTACCAGACTAAGACTTATTCTATCCCAGGTTAAATGATATTCCCTGTGCCAGTGGCAACTGACTGCTCCAGTTGATCGTGTTGGTCTGACGGCGCATATAGGCCCTCCATGCATCACTGCCACTTTCACGTCCTCCACCGGTTTCCTTTTCACCACCAAAGGCACCACCTATCTCGGCACCACTTGTTCCAATGTTTACATTGGCTATACCACAATCGCTACCTACATGTGCCAGGAACTGTTCGGCCTCGCGCATGTTCAAAGTAAAGATGGCGGAAGATAAACCCTGCGGCACTCCGTTCTGCATGGCAATAGCTTCTTCCAGCGTACTGTACTTCATTATATATAGTATAGGAGCAAAAGTTTCGTGCTGCACTATAGCCAGTTCATTGGTAGCTTCTGCTATACATGGCTTTACATAACAACCACTTTCATAACCAGCCCCTTCCAGCACACCACCTTCTACTATAAAGTGGCCACCCTGTTCCTTGCATTGCTGTATGGAATTCAGATAACTGTTTACAGCAGCCTTATCTATCAATGGTCCTACATGGTTCTTACTATCCAGCGGATCGCCAATCACCAGCTGACCATAGGCTTTAATCAGTTTCTGTTTGAAAGCATCGTATACCGATTCGTGAATAATCAGACGGCGTGTAGTGGTACAACGTTGTCCGGCAGTACCTACCGCGCCAAACACAGCACCTATCAGCGACATATCCAGGTCAGCATGTTGCGAGATGATGATGGCATTGTTTCCTCCCAGTTCCAGTATGGTTTTACCAAAACGTTCAGATACAGTTTTATTAATCTCTCTGCCCATACGGGTAGAGCCGGTAGCACTTATCAAAGCAACATGTTTATCGTTGGTCATCCACTCTCCTACTGTTCTGTCGCCCTGAATAATACAGCTGACACCTTCGGGTACATTGTTTTCTGCAAATACCTTAGCCACAATATTCTGAACAGCTACCGAACAAAGAGGCGTCTTCTCGCTCGGCTTCCAGATACAAACATTACCACAAACCCAGGCCAGTGCTGAATTCCAGTTCCATACTGCCACCGGGAAATTGAATGCCGATATAATACCTACTACACCCAATGGATGCCACTGTTCGTACATTCTGTGTTTAGGTCTTTCGCTATGCATGGTTAAACCATACATCTGACGCGATAAACCCACCGCAAAATCGCAGATATCAATCATCTCCTGCACTTCACCTAAGCCTTCCTGAAGGCTTTTGCCCATTTCGTAACTCACTAACTGTCCTAAAGGATGTTTATTGGCCCTTAATGCATCGCCTAACTGACGCACAATATCACCACGTTTTGGGGCAGGCCACATCTTCCAGATTTCGAATGCTTCCTGCGCTTTTTGCCTCAAAAGCAGGTATTGTTCATAACTTGTAACAGATATTTTAGCAATTAACTCACCGTTCACAGGTGAATAACTCTCTAAAACCCTATCTTCGCTCCACGATTGAATGCCAGTGGAAGTGCCGTTGTTATTAGGTTTGATGCCTAATTGATGTAAAAATTCCATATGGTTATATTTATATTTAAACAAAAACATGACGAATGTTTTGTGCTGCAATGATAATAGTCATTTTTCAATAAAATTATTATTTGCAACTTGCACTCGTTAATTTTTTATTTAGAACAAATAATTTATATAACAAACAGATTTTATAATTAAACATTAAGTTATGAACACAGTAAGTAAATTTCCTTTCCAGATCAGTTGTCCGGCAAAGATTGAAATTGAGACTTGGGTGAACAACATCGCGTCTCAGTGTGAAGCATCTAATATCCATTGGGTAGATGGTTCTAAAGCAGAGTATGATTCTATATGCCAGCTTTTAGTAAAGAAGGGAACATTCATCGCATTGAATCCCGAAAAAAGGCCTAATAGCTTTGCCTGCTTTAGTGACCCTAGTGATGTAGCAAGAGTAGAAGATAAAACTTTTATCTGCAGCCGTATTAAAGAAGACGCAGGTCCTACCAACAACTGGATGGATCCTAAAGAAATGAAATCGATCCTGAACGATCTGATGATTGGTTCTATGCGTGGCAGAACATTGTATGTAATACCATTCTGTATGGGTCCTGTGGGTTCTCCACTTTCCCGTTATGGTATTCAGATTACCGATTCTGAGTATGTAGTAGTGAATATGCATATCATGACCAGAATGGGCGAAGACATTTATCCTTTCCTTACCAAGAATGGTTTTGTAAAATGTATACATAATCTGGGTGCTCCACTGGAACAGGGACAAAAAGATGTTACCTGGCCTTGTAATCCTTCAGTTAAATACATTTCTCATTTCCCTGAAGAAAGATTAATCATTTCGTACGGTAGCGGTTATGGTGGAAATGCATTGATGGGAAAGAAATGCTTTGCACTTCGTATAGCTTCTGTAATGGGAAGAGAAGAAAACTGGCTGGCAGAACATATGCTGATATTAGGCGTAGAATCTCCTGAAAAACAAAAGACTTATGTAGCAGCAGCATTTCCAAGTGCATGTGGTAAAACCAACTTCTCCATGATGATTCCTGCCGCAGGAATGAGTGGATGGAAAGTAACCACTGTAGGAGATGATATTGCCTGGATACATAAACACGATGATGGTAAATTGTTTGCTATCAATCCTGAAGCAGGATACTTTGGTGTTGCACCGGGTACTAACTATAAAACAAACCCTAATGCCATGGAAAGCATTAAGGCTAATACCATATTTACCAACGTGGCAGTAACTGCTGACGGTGATGTATGGTGGGAAGGTTTAACCAAAGAAATTCCGGAAGGTCTTTTAGACTGGCATGGCGAACCACATGATTATAAGAGTGGTAAACCTGCTGCACATCCTAATTCCCGGTTTACAGCTCCTGCTTATCAGAATCCTGCAATTGATTCAGAATGGGATAATCCTGAAGGAGTTCCTATTGAAGCATTTGTATTTGGAGGAAGAAGAAGTACCGGTATACCTTTAGTTCATCAGTCATTCAACTGGAACTTTGGAGTTTATCTGGCTGCTACCATGGGTTCTGAAACTACTGCTGCTGCCTTTGGTGAAGTGGGTAAAGTAAGAAGAGATCCATTTGCTATGTTGCCATTTATGGGATATCACATGGGTGACTATGTAAACCATTGGTTACAATTCGGCAGAGACTTGCCAAATGCTCCACGTATCTTCAGTGTTAACTGGTTTAGAAAAGACGAAAATGGTCAGTTCCTGTGGCCAGGATTTGGTGAAAATATGCGTGTTCTTAAATGGATCGTTGATCGTGTACATGGTGGAGCTTCTGCAGTGGAAAGTCCTATTGGCTGGATGCCTCGTTATGAAGATATGGACTGGACTGGTTTAGAATCTTTTACCAAAGAAGAGTTTGCCAAGATCATGACTATCGATCGTGAACCATGGAAACAGGAGTTATTATCTCATGAAGAATTATTCTCAAGATTATACGACAGATTACCAAAAGAGTTCTTCTTTATGCGTGAACTATTGCTTTCTGCATTATGGCGTTCTCCCGAACATTGGGGACTGGAACCTGAAAGAGTATAATTATATATTTTAGACGAAGGAAGCCTAAATGGCTTCCTTCTTTTCTTTACAACTACACCATTACATAGGCCTGTATAAACTGTGGTTGTAACTTAAATTTATTGTATGAATTGGTTTACACAGTTGTTTACTCAACAAGGCATTGCACAAACCGTAATAGTTTACGGATGTATTATAGCTATAGGTATTCTGCTGGGCAGAGTTTCTATATTCAAAATATCATTAGGTATAACATGGGTTTTATTCGCAGCTATTATCGCCTCTTATATGGGCGTAGTAGTGGATAAAACATCTACCGAGTTTTTAAGAGACTTTGGTTTAATTCTGTTCGTTTATTCGGTGGGTTTGCAGGTAGGTCCCGGCTTCTTTGCTTCCCTCAAAAAACAGGCACTGGTTGTCAATATGCTGGCAGCACTCATAGTTCTGACCGGTGTAGCCATAACCATTGTATTTTTTTATAGCTCCGGTAGTGATATAGGTACTATGACTGGTATCATGTCGGGGGCCATTACCAATACTCCTGGTTTAGGTGCCGCACAACAGGCTATTAACAATCTTCAGTTAAAAGGATTTAAAGCTTCCGATCTTGGGCTGGCTTATGCAGTGGCTTATCCTTTTGGTGTAATTGGTATTATAGTAGTTATGCTAGTGCTGAAAAAGATATGGAAGATCAATGTAGATGCCGAAAAGGTTAAACATCAGCGACTAAAGATGTTTAATCCTGCAAGACCTATTATTGTCAACCTATCTATATCCAATCCACAGTTATTCAATCAACCTGTAAGTATAATTTCATCTATACTCAAAAGGAATTTTGTTATATCCCGATTGTACCGCGATGGTGAAGTATTCTCTCCTACACAGGAAACAATTCTTCATCAGGGTGATGCAATTCTGATTGTTGCACCTAAAGAAACAATTCCACAATTAAAGATCCTGATTGGAGAAGAAAGCAATATAGATATCAAAGAGGTGAAAGGGAGTACTTTATTGAAGAAAAAGATAGTAGTTACCGTAAAAGAAGCTACCCATAAAAAAATGGGGGAGATTCCGGAACTCTATCAGTTTGATTGTACTATTACGCGTATAAGCCGCTCTGGTATTGAATTTATTGCAGACACTTCTACTGTTTTTCATATAGGCGATATAGTAACTGTTGTTGGTTCTGAAGAAGCAATCGCTTCGCTGGAAAAGATATTGGGTAATTCATTGAAGAGACTTGATTCACCCGACCTTGCACCTATCTTTATAGGTATTGTACTGGGTATCATCTTAGGAAGTATTCCATTTGCATTTCCTGGTATTCCTGTTCCTGTTAAATTAGGATTAGCAGGTGGTCCATTGATTGTAGCTTTATTGCTTAGTCAGTTCGGCAATCTTTTTTATCTGAACAATTATACCACATATAGTGCCAATCTGATGCTAAGGGAAATTGGAATAGTATTCTTCCTGACAAGTGTTGGATTAATCAGTGGTAAACACTTTGCCGAAGTGATATCTTCCGGTAAAGGATTGGTCTGGATGGAAATGGGTGCTGTTATTACAGTGGTTCCTCTGTTCCTCATAGGTTTGCTGGCTAAATATGTTTTCCGTAAAACTTATTTCGAAATATGTGGTTTACTGGCAGGTGCTTCTACCGATCCTCCTGCATTGGCATTTGCTACGCAGATGGCCGGTAATGATACTGCTCCTTCTGTTACCTATGCTACGGTTTATCCATTAACTATGTTGCTTAGAATACTGGCAGCACAAATGTTGATCCTCTTCTTTTCATAAAGAAATATACAGGTCTTTTATTAGTCATTAACTGCTGATGAAAGACCTGTTTTTTTATTATAAAAACAGGTAATAATCTTTTAGGAGTTTTATAAATTCAGGTGTATAGCTTTCATTTTCTTTTATACTTAAATCAGCTATATTATTTTCAGAAGGTTTACTGGAAAAGATGATCATTGTTCTGAAATAATTGTGTCTTGTTGTTTGCTTTACATAACATTCATCTTTCTTATACCACCCATATTTCTCAGCAGATTCAATAGTTTCAGTTGTTCTGTTCCATGGAATCAAACATGCTAAGCAGCCGTTCTCTCCTATCAGTGGTCTGGTATGACTAAATAAATCCTCAATGGAAAAATCTGTGCTATGCATGGCTGCATTTTTCTTCTTATCAGGACTGATTAATTGCTTCTCATAAAAAGGTGGATTACAAACAATTAAATCATATTTATCTTTAGATTGATATGATAAAAAATTCATATTGAATACGCTGAACCTTTCCTTCCATTGACTGTTTTCAAAGTTCCTCTTAGCTTCTTCAGATGCTTCTTTATCTATTTCTATTGCATCGCAGCTACTCTTCTGACATTTCTGAATAAGCATTAATGATAAGAGACCTGTACCGGTACCAATGTCAAGGATATTATGGATTCCTTCAACAGGAATATTAGCGGCTACCCATGCCCCAAATAAACAAGAGTCTGTGCAAACTTTCATTGCACAGACTTCCTGTATTATAGTAAACTCTTTAAACTTAAAGTAATTGTTAGCCATTAAGGCTCCTTATGTTATATGATTAACATAGCATCTCCATAACTGGAAAAGCGATATTTTTCTTTGATTGCAACCTGATAAGAATCCATCATCAACTCATATCCTGCAAAAGCACAAGCCATAATAAGTAAGCTTGTTTTAGGGAAATGGAAATTGGTTACAAGACTATCAGCCACATTGAAATCGTATGGTGGATGTATAAAATGATTGGTCCATCCTTCACTTGGCTTCAACAGCTTAGTAGCAGTGAAACTACTTTCCAGTGTACGCATAGTAGTAGTTCCTATAGCACATACTCTGTGATTCGTATCTTTAGCCTTATTCACAATATTGCAGGCTAATTCTGATATATGATAATATTCAGCATCCATTTTATGTTTACTCAGATCTTCCACTTCTATAGGACGGAAAGTTCCTAATCCTGTATGTAGTGTAACTTCTGCAAAACGAACCCCAACTATCTCACATTTCTTAATCAATTCTTTACTAAAGTGCATACCAGCATTAGGTGCTGCTACGGCTCCTTCGTGTTTAGCAAAAACAGTCTGATATCTTTCTCTGTCCAGATCATCCGGTTTTCTTTTAATATGCTTAGGCAAAGGTGTTTCGCCCATTCCTTCCAGTTTAGCTTTAAAGCTTGCTTCATCGCCATCCCAAAGAAAACGGATGGTTCTGCCACGGCTTGTAGTATTATCAATCACTTCAGCTACAAGGTCTTCTGTTTCTCCAAAATATAATTTATTTCCTACACGTATCTTTCTTGCGGGATCAACTATTACATCCCATAAACGGTTTGCTTTACTTAATTCTCTTAAAAGGAATACTTCAATCTTGGCACCGGTTTTTTCTTTTCTACCGTACATTCTTGCCGGAAACACTTTGGTATTATTGATCACGAAAACATCCTTATCATCATAATAATCAATAATGTCTTTGAAAGTCTTGTGTTCAATAGCTCCGGTCTTCTTGTGGATGATCATCAATCGGCTATCTTCTCTCTTTTTGGTTGGATGTTGAGCGATTAGATTTAAAGGAAGATCAAATTTGAATTGTGTAAGCTTCATGTATAAATTTGTTTTAATACCCTACATGAAAATAACCGGAAGGACTCCGGAATTATTGTCATGTTACGGCATGATTTCAATAAAAGAGTGCAAAAGTAACGAAAGCGAGTCTATTATGCTAACTTATTTTTTAATCAGCTTAATTGTATTCGATTTTCCCGAACCATTTAATAGTTGCATAAAGTATTGCCCGGAGTTGATTTCTGCCAGGTTTATCTGTTGCTGATTATCTCCCAACACACTGTTTATACCTATTTGTTTCACTATTCGACCGGTAATATCATATAGTGTAATAGTATTATTACCAGCTACAGGCGATGAATAACTTAGTTTCAAAATTGATTCTACAGGATTAGGAAATATATTATTCAATGAATATGGTATCTTACCATCTCCTATCAGCATCACAACATCTGAAAAGGCATAATTCGATAGTTTATCAACCTGTCTGATTCTATAATAGCTATTTACAGGAAGAGTATTATTATCTGTAAAGGAATAATTCAATGAGGAACTGCTATTACCTGAAGGGGCAAGCGTATTCAAAGTTCCGATAGCTGTAAAATCATGTCCATTGGTAGAACGTTCCACTACAAAATGGTCATTATTTATTTCGGTATAGGTAGTCCATTTCAATACATTTTTCGCTGAGATTTTATACCCATTAAATTTAGTAGCAGTTACCGGTAACGTATTGTCGTACTGCACTCCCATCAGCAATTTGTATTTATTACCTTCCGATGCTATATCTATCCAGTTGCTGTTCAATGGTGTTCTATAGAAATAAGTATTGGCTTGTAAAGGCGATTCTGCTTCGTATGCATAGCTGATACTTGTAGCAGTTGATTGTGTAACTGCAATAAAATAAGAGCCCTGTACAGTTACCCCAGGTGTTATATTCACATAATTGATACCAGGATTACCAGTCAATCCGGTTTGTTGCCAGAGTATGGTTCCCGGATTATTATTGATACCATCGGCAGCATAAACCGTTATATCAAATGGTGTATTATTGCATTCATTACTGAAATAAAGCGAAATCTGATTGATGCTTTTATAATAAACTGTTGAAAATAAAGTAGCAAATTCACTTGGCACATTATTGCCTATTCCATTGTACTGATAACTGTTATCTTCCAGCGAAACATTGCTGACCAGATTGTTGGTAATCTGTATTTTTTTCTCAAGAAGATTATCGCTGTTATCATTATCATTCGGAACACTTACACTTAATGTATCTGTACTGATAATCTGTGGTAAGAATACATTAAATACAACGGTAATGGATTTACCCGGTGCCAGATTATCAAGGTACTGAGTAGAACTAAAACTATTATTACCTGCAACCTTAAGTGTAACAGGTACTGAACCGGTAGTTTGTGTACCTAAATTAAATACATTGGCACTGAATGTATATGATTCACCATTTTTACAAATAGTTCCTGAATGATACAATTGGCTGATTCCCAGGTTTTGGGTAAATGCAGCATGTGGTGTAAACCTATATACAAGATCTGATGCAGGAAATGCTGTTATATTATTGTTTTCCAGAAATTTACTGATAGCAGGAATGGCAGAATTATCCTGAAGAGAGATGAAACTACCACAACCAGTAGCATTAGTGGTAAGACCTATAGAAGCCTTAGCCGATGAAGTAGGTGTTCCATTCATATTGCTGTAAGCAAACTCTATTACATTCGTGGTCTCGTAAAACTTAAGTTCTACGGAACCTATTGCAGCTATGCATTGATAATCCCATTTAAAGTTTTTCCATTCTATAGTAAATACCCTGTTAGGTGCCGTACCAGTGGTTTGATATACCATATTGGAATTCTGTTGTACATCCAGATCTCCCCAGAAAGGTGCTATAACAGAACGTTGATTCTGATGTCCCGACTTTACAAGACCTGTTGAAGGGCTATATGAACAAGGTCCTTCCATTAAATCGTTTACATAATATCCATCCTGAGAAGAAACAGTTCCATCCAGAAAACCTGTACCCAGAACTACAAAACCATTCGAGCAGATATTGACAGTACTTACCGATTGGTTGTAGTTATATAAAAAATTAAATCCTATGGGAATATTGTTGGCAAAGCCTTCGTCTGTAGCGCTTATACCAGTACTGAAGAATGGATTTAAATTTGCTGTTTTACCACTCACAATGGGTTGATACGTTGATTTTGCGGCAGAAAAACTAAAGTTTATCTGCGAAAAACTACGCTCTGAAACCATAAGCAGTAAGCAAAATAATATAGATAGAATTTTATCCAAATCTCTTATAACATATTTTAGACCCGTAAAAATAAGGAATTTTTACTTAAGAAAAGAATAGCTGCATAATTAATCATAAATTAATGTTAGAATAATGTGGATTAATCAATCTAAAATGATAAATCAGGAAGTAGCGTAATCTGCAAACCGAAAAATTCATTATAAATTGTACGCTGTCTTTCTCAAGACTCAGGATTCTCTAAACTCACGATTCTATTGAATAGTTTTAGGCTATATAAAGTTTAATTCATGACCGATATATTGTAATAAAAAACAATATCATTATCCGGCCAGGAATGTATATGATTCTTAAAGGCTTTTTTCAATGGAACGGCACTACTATTGGTTCCACCAGCCTGTATCATCAAAATAGTATTTTCTGTTAGATTGCTATCATATATTTCCTGAGGTATTACCAAAGCTATATGCCCCGATTTATTCGATTCAGGGCTTTTCCAGACAGCTACTTCCACATGACCTGAATTGGCTAATTGTTGAATTTGTATAAAGTCGGATGTACTTACTGAACGCCAACCTCGCTGATAGCCTTCATTGGATTGCAACCAATCGTATTGCGCATTCGCCAGTAAAGTTACCTTATGTTCAGGAGGGTGAAGCAGGTAAATATTCAGTTTTTTGCAGGCCGCTGCTGCAAAACTGCTGCAATGTGTTTTTACATTTTTGGTTGCTTCCGGATTATCGGGTTCACCTGTTTCCCAGTTTACATGCACTCCTTTCAACCATAGATTCTCCACATTCAAACCCTGATAATATTGTAACAAACTTGCTCCTGCAGGTTCTATTTTCAGTAGCTGCTGACCAAAAGATGATACAGTCACCATTATCAACACTGAAAACAATACCAGTTTAAACCTTTTCATATTTTTTTTATTGAACATCTAAATATTATCCATGATTAATTTTAAATAAAAAAGAAGCGTTTATTTTTATGTTTGAACAATCTATTTTAGATATAATAATTATTGAGACATTTGAATTGAATATTTGTTTAATAAATGTAGTCAATATTGTAGAATAAGTGCTGATTATGTTTATTCTAAAAGCCTAATTGACTTTATTATAAATACAACATTTATTTTCTAAATAAACATACATATTACCTTTCAATTCAATCTCTTTATTCATTTAATCTACCTTATTAGTAATCACTTATTTCATTTCCGCTATAGCGGATGTAAATTCCGCTGTTCAGTTTATCATTTCCGCTATTGCAGATGCCATTTCCGCTGTAGCTTTTATGACAACCTCTTTAGCTAATATAATAAGACTCATCCATTATTTTGCTAAATAAATCGCATAAAAAAAGAAGGGAATACTTCATTACGAAGCATCCCCTCAATTCTAAATAATATTCTATCCTTATTGAACCGGTTCGGAATAAAACGAAGTTACTTCTATCACCCTACCTCTTTCAGTCTTCAACATCCTTGAAGGATAACGGTTGATTACAATAAAATCGTGGGTGGCCATGATAACAGATGTACCATAATCCCTGGCAATCTGCATCAACAACTGCATAATCTCATCACTTGTTTCAGGGTCAAGGTTTCCTGTAGGCTCATCTGCCAGAATCAGTTTAGGAGAATTCAGCAATGCACGGGCAATATCTACTCTTTGTTGTTCGCCACCACTCATTTCAAAAGGCATCTTAAAACCTTTGCTCTTCAATCCTACCTTATCCAGTACATCGTTTATCTTTTCTTCCATCAGTTTCTCATCCTTCCATCCGGTAGCACGTAATACAAAGCGAAGATTCTCATGTATGTTTCTATCAGTCAGTAACTGAAAGTCCTGAAACACCACTCCCAGACTTCTTCGTAAATATGGTACCGTCTTCCAGGTCATTCCCTTCAGATCGTATCCAACTATTGTAGCTGTTCCATCTTTCAAAGGCAATTCGCCATACAATGTTTTCAGCAGGCTACTTTTCCCGGTACCGGTTTTACCCACCAGATATACAAATTCACCCTTATCTACATTAAAGGTTACATCCTGCAATATCAGGCTTTGTCCCTGATAAATATTTACATTATTTAACGATACAATTGTTTCCGACATAAATATTTTATTTATTATAGTCTAAAAAATAATTTCTTCCTGAAATGATTAATAAGTAACCTCTCCAAAACTACCTCTTATTACCAGTTCCTTTTTATCCGAAGCTTCTACCCTGCCAATTACCTGCGCCTGTACATTGTAGTATTTTGCAATTTTAATAATCTTATCGGCAATATCCGGTGTTGTGAACAACTCCATTCTATGTCCCATATTAAACACCTGAAACATTTCGTGATTATCGGCATGGGAATTTTGTTGTATAATTCTGAATACTACCGGAATATCAAACAAATTGTCTTTTACTATCTTCATTGGGCCAGGCAGGTATTTCATACACTTGGTTTGACCACCACCGCTGCAATGTATAATACCATGTACTTCGTTGAAATGACGTTCCAGCACTGTTTTAATGATTGGAGCATAAGTACGGGTAGGACTTAACAATAACTGACCAAATTCCTGCGAAGGAATCTCATGACTAACGGCAATAGTTTCCGATAATTTATTCTTCCCTACATATACCACACTGCTATCCAATCCGGGCTCGAAAGTTTCAGGATATTTTTCAGCATAATGTTTACTCAATACATCGTGACGGGCACTGCTTAATCCATTGCTACCCAAACCACTGTTATAATTATCTTCATAAGCAGATATACCACTTGAAGATAATCCTATGATAACATCGCCTACAGCTATTTTTTCATTGGTAATCAGTTTATCCTTTGGCCATCTTGCCGTCATGTTGCCATTTACGGCTACAGTTCTTACCACATCACCCACATCGGCAGTTTCTCCGCCAAGGTATTGAATATTCACCCCGAATTTTGCCAGTTTTTCAATAAACTCTCTTGAACCTTCTATCAATGCTTCAATCACTTCGGCAGGAATCAGTAATTTGTTTCTGTCGATGGTGGAGGAAAATAAAATATTGTCATAAATTCCAACACAAAGCAAATCATCCAGATTCATTACAATGGCATCCTGAGCAATCCCTTTCCATACACTTACATCGCCTGTTTCTTTCCAGTACAGATAGGCTAATATACTTTTACTACCCGATCCATCGGCATGACTTATATTAATATAATTATCATCCTTACCTAAAAAATCAGGAAAAACCTGACAGAACGCATGAGGAAATAAACCTTTGTTCAGATTACGGATTGCATTGTGAACTTCTTCTTTCTGAGCACTCACACCGCGTAATGAATATAAAGACATGTTAGTAAATTATGAAAATGAATAATAGTTTAATTGCAAATGTACATTACATTGCGCAGCTAAAAATACAGAAGTGTAAAACTTGTTACAGTATATTATGATGAAGATATATGAAGATGTGAATAAGATGCCTCCCTTTAAAAATGCTGTACTCACTATTGGCACATTCGATGGTGTACATAAAGGACATCAGAAAATTATTGAACAGTTGAAGGAAGAGGCTGCTAAAATAGATGGAGAAACGGTGATTATAACCTTTTACCCTCATCCAAGACAAATTATAAAACCTGATTTTCACTTAGAATTTCTGAACGATTTTGAAGAGAAGGTTTCTTTATTGCAAGCTGCAGGTGTGGACAATTTAGTCACCATCAATTTCAATGAAGCTTTTGCCGATATGACTGCAGAAGATTATATAGAAAATTTCCTGTTCAATACTTTTCATCCAAAGAAAATAGTAATAGGATATGACCATAAATTTGGCAAAGGACGTACCGGAGACTTTCGATTAATGGAAAAAAAAGGAAAGGAAAAAGGTATAGAAGTAAAGGAGATTTCTGCTCAGTTGCTCGATCAGGTAACCATCAGTTCCACCAAAATCAGAAAGGCATTATGCGAGGGAAATCTTCAGATGGCTAATAACCTGTTGGGATATACTTATTCTCTAACAGGAACAGTTGTGGAAGGAAATAAACTAGGCAGAACCATTGGATTCCCCACAGCCAATATAGAACTGAACAATGCGGAAAAACTAATACCTTTAAATGGAGTGTATGCAGTACAAGTAATTGTTAATCAATTAACATACAATGGAATGATGAACATAGGTTTCAGGCCAACTGTTGATAGTAAAAAACGTACTATTGAAGTGAATATATTTGATTTTAATGAAGATATTTATCATAATAAAATAACAGTAAGACTATTGGATTATATCAGGCCTGAAATAAAATTCAATGGAGTAGAAGCATTAAAGGAGCAATTATTTATGGATAAAATTGCAGTAAAGGAAAAATTAAAGTTTGAATGATGAATTGAAAATGAAATATTTTTTTGATGTTTTAAACCGTTCATCACAATAATGTCATTTAAAACAACGTCTTTATTGTCTAACCGACAAAACGATTACATTTGTTGCAAGAAAAATAAGAATTAGAATATGTATCCAGCAGAAATAGTGTTACCGATGAAGGCCGAGTTGACCGAAAATGGATTTGAAGATTTAACCAGTGCAACACTTGTTGATACTGCCATTCAAACAGAAGGTACCGTTTTGGTAGTTTTAAATTCAGTATGCGGATGTGCAGCAGGTGCTTGTCGTCCGGGTGTACTGATGGCAGTAAATAATGCCAACAAATTACCTACCCGTTTAGCAACCAGCTTCGCAGGATTTGATGTAGAAGCGGTAAATAAAGTAAGAGAACATTTATTGCCTTATCCCCCATCCTCACCAGCCATTGCTTTGTTTAAAGATGGTCAACTGGTAAGTATGGTAGAACGCCATCAGATAGAAGGTCGTCCTGCACAGGTAATTGCCCAGCATTTAATCAGTGAATTTGATAAATTTTGTAATTAACAGTGGGAAACCACGGATTAGTGAGCACGGCCCCGTATAATGCGGGGCTTTTTTAATGAACTTATGAGAAATAAAAATACAGTCTGGATCATATTAAGCTTAGCCCTTTTAGTGGACTTTTATGTTTATGCCGGACTAAAAACCATCATTCAGCCTTTAACAGAAAAACAAAGACTTTTTATACAAACAGGATACTGGATAGTTTCTATTCTTGCAATAGTTTGTTTCCTGTTCTTTGCCTTCTCTCCTGCTGTACAAAGTTCAAGGAATTTCAAGACTTATGTTTTTTCTATTGTATTGGGAATATTTATTTCCAAAATAATTTGTAGTGTTTTTTTACTGATAGATGATATAAGAAGAATGCTGACTTACGGATATTTTAAAATAGGACATGCAGTTAGCCCTGACAATATCAGTTCCACACCTGTTATCAGCAGGTCTGTTTTTCTTAGCTGGCTGGGAATAGCAATAGGTGGAACATTGTTTGGAACCATGATGTTTGGCTTTAAAAACAAATACAATTATCAGGTAAGAAAAATAAAACTAAAATTCGATTCGCTTCCTTCTGAATTTAAAGGAATAAGAATAGTTCAGATAAGCGATATTCATAGTGGAAGTTTTCAGGATAAAACAGCAGTAGCTGCCGGTGTAAAGAAAGTATTGCAACAGAATGCAGATCTTATATTGTTTACTGGTGATCTGGTAAATGACCGACACGATGAAATGCTGGATTATATTGATCTTTTTTCTACTATAAAAGCTCCAATGGGAGTATACAGTACATTGGGTAATCATGATTATGGCGATTATGTGCAATGGGATACTGATGAAGCTAAAATAGAAAACCTGAATAAGCTGAAAGCCATTCACCATCAGATGGGATGGAAACTGATGATGAATGAACATACTGTGTTTAACAGAAACGGACAGGAGATAGCTTTGCTGGGAATAGAAAACTGGGGAGCAAAAGGACGTTTTCCTAAATATGGCAGTATGGAAAAAGCTCATAAAGGAGCTGAACATTATCCTTTCAAAATTTTGATGAGCCATGATCCTAGTCATTGGGATGCCGAAGTAAAGATTAAATACCCCGATGTGGATTTAATGCTTGCAGGACATACACATGGAATGCAGTTCGGTATTGAAAATCCATACTTCAAATGGAGCCCTGTACAATGGATGTATCATCAGTGGGCAGGATTGTATGAAGACAAAAAACAAAAGCTGTATATCAATAGAGGATTTGGTTTTATAGGATATCCGGGACGTGTAGGCATATTACCTGAAATCACTGTAATTGATCTTGTTTAGTGAGTTTCAGTTAATACAGATTTTGTTAAAATACTGTTGTATCGAACTAATAACCGACATAATTTATTTAATAAACTTATTCTGCTAATAACTTTACGCCGCTAATATTGAATATTAAGTAACCTAATTTAACAGTAAATGAAAAAAATAATTTTCGTCTTTTTGACTGTGTTGATTGTATCAACAGTAATTTTAAGCTGTAGTAAGAATAATGATACAACAGTAACTTCCAATTTCAGCTATGTTACTGCTAAGCCCTGGTTATATGAACATGAATGGAAAAAAATTGCAGTTGATTCTCCATGGATTCTGATTGATACAACATTGCCTGTATGTTTAAAAGATGTTATTACCACTTTTACTACAGATTACAGATTTGGAATAAATGCAGGAAAAATTAATTGCGATACTACCAAATATGCCCCAACATTATTAGTATCAGGCACCTGGTCTTTACAAAACAATCAGACTACTTTAGTTACAGGTTCTGCATTGGGTTCCACTACCTATGCTATCGAGGTTTTAAACAATACCAATCTTCAGTTATCCTATCAGGATTCAACAGGTTTTTACAGAGAATTATACTCACACTAATCAAAATACAATATTTTTAAAAGCGGATATTCCTTTAATAGAATATCCGCTTTTTTATATTCTTTTATATGATAAAAACAATGATTTTAAGGATAATCATTATTAGGAATTAACCTTCAAACTATCCTGATAATAGATTATTCAGGACTTTCTATATCAAAATAATAGCAAAATAACCAATCAGACACCTAATTTAAAACTATTTTTTGTCGTAAAAAATAGTTTTAAATTCATTTTATTAACCATCAATTTGAAAAAGTTGGCATACAAATTCAAATAAACACTTGTTTTTAAGACAAAAACAAATGTAAAACAACATTTGTTAACCAATAAAAGGCAAAAGTTGGCAAACAAATTCAAATAAACATTTGTTTTTAAGACAAAAACAAATGTAAAACAGCATTTATTAACCAATAAAAGGCAAAAGTTGGCAAACAAATTCAAATAAACATTTGTTTTTAAGACAAAAACAAATGTAAAATTCGACTATTTCTGCTTCTTATAAATTAAGTATTAGCAAAATTCTATGTAATAAAATCAATAAATATCCCTGTTTATAGTTCATAAATGGAAAATCTTATATTAAACAAACTGATTCGAAGAAATACTCAGTCAACATACGGGTATTTCTGCTACATGCTTTTTTGTAGAAATATATTAAAAGGTATTATTGAATAACAAAATAACCTGTTTTCACCATCTCAATTCAAACCTCCGCAACTCATGATTATTTATTATATAAAATCCTATTTTAAATAAAAACAACTGTATTGGATTTATGATTAGCTTTGAGCTGTATTAAACCTATCATTTATTGACAGGTCTTTGATAAGCTTATTCCATTTTATAAAAAATATAAAAACATTCGCTGCCTGTAAAACAATGCTACAATAAACTTATAATACTTACCTATGTTTAAAAAGATATTATCACTGTTCATCATCCTGCAAACTATTTGTCTGCATTCAACAATACAGGCACAACTAAAACCTAATATCATATTTGTACTGGCCGATGATTATGGTATTGGTGAAGTAGGCGCATATGGCGCCGACCATTATAAGACTCCCAACATAGATAAGCTGGCAAAGCAGGGCATCAGATTCAATCATTGTTATACAGCAGCTTTATGCGGTCCTTCAAGGGCAATGATACTTACCGGAAGGTATGCTTTCAGAACCGGTGCAACCAATCAGGACAAAACAGGAAAGTTTACCCCTCAGCAGGAAACCATGATTCCAACTGTTTTGAAAAAAGCAGGATATACAACTGCTTCCATTGGTAAATGGGGACAATTGCCCCTGACTCCTGCAGATTTTGGTTTCGATTATTATCTTACTTTTAAAGGAAGTGGGTGTTACTGGAATTATCAGGCAAAAGGAAAAAATTACTTTGTAAATGGTCAAACCATTCCTCTGAAAGATAAAGAATATATGCCCGATGTAATGCATGAACAGGTAGTGGATTTTTTAAGTAAAAATAAAAATACTCCTTTCTTTCTGTATTATCCTTTATCGCATGTACATGGCGAAATATTACCTACTCCGGATAGTAAACCTGATAGTAAGGATTTATATACCGACAATGTAGTATATATGGATAAACTGGTTGGAAAACTGATGGCTACACTGGATAGTTTGCATCTGCGCAAAAATACGCTGGTAATATTTATGGGCGACAATGGAACTGTAAAAGGACAGGCCGACAGAGGAACTATTAATGGAAGAAGAATAATTGGTCAGAAAGGATCAATGCAGGAAGGAGGTGGACTGGTGCCTTTAATTGCTTACTGGAAAGGTGTTACTCCAAAAGGTAAGGTTTCGGATATGATGGTAGATGCAAGCGATTTCTTTCCGACTTTTATGGAAATGGCCGGAATAAAAGCCAATGAACTTACACTGGATGGAGAAAGTATATTACCTGAAATAAAAGGTAAAAAAGCAGATCACAGAACCTGGGTTTTCAATCAACTCGCAAAGAAATGGTATGTCAGGGAACTTAGCTGGAAACTGAATGAATCGGGTGAATTGTTCGATATGACAAAAGCACCTTTTGAAGAAATATTGATACCACCCGACACAAAAGCCCCTAATGCAATAGCAGCAAGAGCAAGACTTCAGAAGATTCTGGATAATCTAAAGCCTGCTGCAGGAATAGTAGATGATGGAGATGGAACAGGAAGACACGCCAATAAGAACCTGAAAAAAGAAAAGAAAAAGAAGGATAAGGAGAGTGAAGAAGAATAATTTTTACTGCGTGTTGTCTGTAAAATAATAATTGATAATAAAAACAGAAAAATGGAATACAATAAGCTTAATATATTCGATTATTGTATTCCGGCATTATTAAATAAATAATCTTATACCAATTTATACGTACCATCTTCCAGTGTAACGGTATATGCTTTTAAATTTAAACCCAATTCATTTTTATAAGCATCGGTACAAATAGAAATTAATTGATCTACAGAATTATTTTCAACCAGATTAATAGTACATCCTCCAAACCCACCACCCATCATTCTTGCTCCTAATACTCCTGTAATAGTTTGAGCCTTTTCTGCCAGAAAATCCAGTTCAGAACAACTAACATCATACATTTTACTAAGACCTGAATGAGTAGTATTCATAGTTTTTCCAAATGAAATAAAATCTTCCGCTAATAAAAAATGACAGGCATTAGTTACCCGATGGTTTTCCTCCACTACATATTTACATCTTTTATAAATGTTGCTATCATGAGGCAAACATTCCTCTATTTGATGTACAGTAGTATCGCGCAACGATTTTACTGATTTATATTTCTTATTTATTATACTGACCCCTTCCTCACATTCTTCTCTACGTATATTATATTCGGACGAAGCCAGAGAATGTTTTACCTGTGTATCCAGCAAAACTATTTTATAGTTATTCATAGAAAGTGGATAATAGGTATAATCCAACGAACGACAATCCAGTTTTATTACATGATCTTTTTTGCCGAATAAACTGGCAAACTGATCCATAATTCCACATTTCACTCCAGCAAATTCATGTTCTGACTTTTGAGAAATTAAAGCAAGTTTCTTTCGGCTTAATTGAAGATTGAAAAGATGATTTAAAGCAAAGGCTACTGCACATTCAATAGCAGCAGAGGAAGAACATCCTGCACCAATTGGGATATCGCTATGCAAAACAATATTAAATCCATCCAGCGTCATTCCATTCCTCATTAACTGATCCACTACACCCAGTATATAAGCAGTCCATCCTTTTGATGGCTTTAAAGTATCAATATTGACAACAGTTTTATTGTTATACTCTTCCGAAAACAAATGTATTTCCCGGTCTTCTCTTTTACCAATAGCTATATAAGCCGATTTATTGATTGCAGCTGGCAATACGAATCCATTATTATAATCGGTATGTTCCCCAATCAGATTTATTCTGCCAGGACCTTTTACAATTATATCTGGTTCTGAACCAAAGATTTTAAAATACGATTCTACTGTTGCTTCTTTCATAGTTTTCCTGAATTATCAGATACTTTAATAGAATTTACTGGACTAATATCTTTAAACGATAACAAAATTAATATAACCGGTTTTATTATTATTGTTTATAGATGTGTATACAATTGGACAATAAATATTAAACGGATAAAAATGAGCAATATTTTATCTGAATAAATATTTAAGACTATCTGTTGATAATTATATCCAATATTATACAATATAAATATAACAGGTAATTAAAATGGGAAATAATAATGAAATATGAACATCAAAGATTGAAAATGCAAAAAGAACGTATCCACTGTAATTTAAAAATGATTGCCGGGAGAACGACCTTATAATAAATAAAAAAATTATTGATTTAAATTAAACTGTGTATAGTGATCTTATAGTATATAACATGTTTTTTTTATTTAAACATCATTTTATACATGTTTGGTAAATAGTTAGTATAGAATGTGAAAAATATGTATTGCATTCCTGATATAAAAGTTTGCTTTTCATGAGGTTTTATCCCCTTTTCCGGTACTTTAGCTTGGTTTTCCAAAATGTTAGCTTGGTTTTCCAAAAGTATAGTTAACTATTGAAAATAGTTAGCTAAACAGGGCATTACCCAACCTGCCATACAGGTAGTTTTAATTAACTATTTTGAATACTAAGCTAACCTTTTTGCATTCCTAACTAAACATTGCGGGTTCTTAATTAAACTTTTGGAAAACCAAGCTAACATTTTGGAAAACGCAACTAAACATTGATTATTCAGGTATAAAACCCTGGAAAGTGTATATAAAGCTTGATTGAAAATATTTTTTTAAGTAAAAAATGCAATCGTAGATTTATTGGATGGTATTCACAATATCTGCCAGTTCTTTATTCACATCGCCCTTTGTACCATATTCTACTACCCTTCCAACTTCTTTTCCTTTATGCATTATGATAAAGGTAGGGACATTGGTAATCTTATATTGTACATTCAGACTGTCAATCGTATTTTTCTTTCTATCTACTCCCAGCAACAGTATTTTCTGTTCAGTATAATTGCTTGCATCTACCAGTTTATAAAACTTAGGCAATATATTTTGTGTATCCTCACACCATGTTCCTCCAAAAATGATCACATTGAATTTATCTGCTTTTGTTTTAAAGATATTTATAGCATCGGCATCTACATTACCCCATTTCATGTTTTCTTTAAACCAGCCAAATGCTGTATCAGATTCAATTACCTGACGATTGATAACCCCTTTCAGAGTCTTTTCATTTCCTTTATAAATGGTTTCGTAGCGAACATGCTTATAAGAAGTACATGATAACAATATCAGAGATAAAAGAAACACAGCAATAAAATATTTCATCAGATGATTATTCATAGTTTAATGATTCTTTTAATTCCAGTAAAAAGCCTCTGATAGATGTAAGGGATTCTATTACCTGAAAATTATTATCCACCGATTTCTTATTATCTTTCAGAAACTCTCTTGCCCCATCTATGCTGTATTTTTTTATTCTGATCAGATAGTAAATAGTTTTCAGGTTCTGAATATCTTCAAGACGGAACAACCTATCCCCTTTTCTGTTTTTTCTGGGCTTTAATACTTCAAAATTATTTTCCCAGAAACGTATCTGAGAAGCAGGAACACCAAACCATTTAGCAACCTGACGCATTGGATGATATAGTTTCATTCTTAGTTCTTCATCATCCGGAATACCCATCTGATCAACTCCTGCAAAGGTTTCTTTATTCGATTTTCTACCTCTTTTCCCTTTTGTAGCAACTAAGGTTCCTGAAGGATTTACTTCAGCTCCCGATTCTGATGAAAATACTTCATTTTCATTGACTGTCAGTATATTATCACTCCTTTCTATAGTTGATTGTTCATCCTTTACTTCCGAAGGAATTTCTGCACCAAATAAATCTAATTGTTTGAAAGCCATGCTGTAAAAGTAAAATAATGAAAGTTCATGAACAACCATTTTAATAAACCGGTGGAAAAGATGTAGGTAAGTAATTATTTCCTGCATTTTAAACCAATTTGAAGAAAGATTATATTTTAATATAATTTTGCTATATGAGGATTGATGTATCAAAAGAAATTATTTTTTCTACAGCACGCAGTGGTGGCAAAGGTGGACAGAATGTAAATAAAGTGGAAACCATGGTAGAAGGCCGATGGTTAATCGCTTCTTCTTTATTAATTAATAATGAACAATTACTTGATATTCAACATAAATTAAAAAACAAGATTAATAAAGAAGGTTATTTAATTGTCAAATCACAAACCGATAGAACACAGTCAGGTAATAAAGAACTGGTAATAGAAAGAATGAATGAAATGATAAACCATAGTATCATTAAAAAGAAAACCAGAATTGCCTGCAAAGTTCCAAAGTCAGTTATTCAAAACAGATTGAATACCAAGAAAATAAATTCATTTATTAAACAAAACAGAAAAAGTGTGAATAGAGATGAATACTGAAAATCATCCTAATATATAAATATGAAAATATCCCGGTCACTCCTGCTTATTGGTATCAGTATTTTTCTTTGTATTTCATGGCTATTGCCTGTCAAACCAAAGAAACCTACTCCTATACAATTCATTATTCCAAAAGGATGGCCTCAACCAGTTTATGACTTCAGGAAAAATTCCCTTACTGTAGAAGGTTTTGAATTGGGTAAACGTTTATTTTATGATGGCAGGTTAAGTAAAGATGGAAATTTCCCCTGTGCAAGTTGTCATCAGCAGATTGTAGCTTTTGCCAATTACGACCATAATCTAAGTCATGGAATTGACAATAAGTTTACCAGTAGAAATAGTCCTGCTTTACAGAACCTTGCATGGCAAAAGTTATTTATGCAGGATGGAGGAATTACACACCTTGATTTACAACCAATATCCCCCATTACAAATGAAAATGAAATGGGCGAAACCATAGAAAATGTGATTGCTAAACTAAAAGCCGACACTAGCTATCACAGAATGTTTGCTGAAGCATTTGGAAGCGATAGTATTACATCGGAAAGAATGTTGAAAGCATTGAGTCAGTTTATGTTAATGCTGGTGAGTAGTAATAGTAAATATGACAAAGTAATGCGTGGTGATGCAACATTTATTTTACCGGAACAACTGGGATACGATATATTTAAAACCAAATGTGCGTCTTGTCATCCCCCACCCTTTTTTACAGATTATTCATTTAGGAATATTGGTATACCGGAGGATAAGTTTCTGAAAGATATTGGCAGAATGAAAGTTACGGGCAATCCTAAAGACTCCCTGAAATTTAGAGTTCCATCTTTAAGAAATATCATGCTTACCAGTCCTTATGGTCATGATGGCAGGTTCTTTTCATTATATAATTTATTTGAACATGACAGAAAAGGAATAGTAAAAAGCTCTACTTTAGATTCTACGTATATAAATATTGTATCTGTTACCAATTATGAAATAGGTCAGATTACAGCTTTCTTATATACTTTAACGGATAGTAGTTTTATAAGTGATAAAAGTTTTGCTCCAACTAATTATAGTAATCCATTATATTTCAATCATCAGCATTAAATAAATTAATATGTTTATTAATTACTAATGAAAGTTAATTATTTAAACAACTATTGGACTGTATTATAGATTTTCTCAATATTGCAAAAAAATAAGCAATTATGAGGTTAGCAATACTATCAGTTTCTATTTTATTTAGTATTAATTTATTATGTGCACAGGATGCTGCTGTAGCTACATTAAAATCAGAAGCCACCAGTAAAACAATCAAAAAAGATGTTGATACTACACATTGGAAATGGAAACATGGCGGTTTATTAAGTTTCAGTGCATCGCAAGGATCTTTAACCAATTGGGCAGCAGGTGGAGATAACTTTTCCTTGGCAGCAAATGGTTATTTCAATTACTTTCTATTGTTTCAGGATAAACATTTCAATTGGGATAATAATGTAAATATCAATTTAGGATATGTTCAAACTACCAGTTTAGGTAGTCGTAAGAATGACGACAGATTTGATTTTCTGAGTAAATATGGTTACAAACTTGATCCAAGTGGAAAATTGTTAGTATCCACATTATTCAACTTCCGTACTCAGTTCTTCGATGGCTATACTTACAATAATAATGTAGCGCAGTTCTCTTCTGCATTTCTATCACCTGCATATATGCTTTTTTCTTTAGGTATTGACTGGAAGCCAAGCAATAAATTCAGTGCATTCATTTCACCGGTTACTTCGCGTACTACATTTATGCAAAACGATACCCTTGTTCTAAAAGGACTATATGGTGTACCTGTAGGTAGTCACAACATTACTCAGATAGGAGCATTTGCAACATTTAATTATACTAATTCTTTCGGTAAAAATATAACCTATAAAGGAAGATTGGATTTATTCTCCGACTATCAAAACAAGCCCCAGAATGTAGATGTATTTATGACCAATCAGTTCTCCTTCAAAATCAATAAATACTTTTCTGCAACCTATAGCCTTGATTTGATTTACGATGATAATGTAAAATTATTCGGACCTAATCAAAACTCACCTGGTTTACAAAGCAAGAGTATTATTGGAATAGGATTCCTGAAGGTATTGGATACTAAAAAACATTAATTATCATCTATTATAAAATAAAGAAGCCGGTTACTAATAATTAAGTAACCGGCTTCTTTATTTTATAAACAATATACAGATTATAGTGATCTGACTGACATAAACTATTCAAACATATCTATCTGATTGGTTTCTTCTTTAGGTTTCTGTTCCCAACTCATTTCTATCGATTTACTATAATCCATCAACTTGGCACCTATCGCCTTCCAACCCATTACTTCCACCATCTTAGCAAGTTTAAACTTTACTAAATGTACCTGCGAACCTCTTCCGGTTTCTACTGCTAAGATAGGTTCTTCTTCAGTAGTTACACATTCTACATAATTGCCCTCTCCTTCTTTTATAAATGTATATTTATTGCGAAGAGTAGTCGTTTCAATCTTAAACCGTTTTACATTAAACTGATTTTTATCAGAATCCTTATATACAGCAGTAATAATCTTTTCCGGAATAAACTTTTCAATCAGTAATATTTTATCTGGATCAAATCGCTGAGCAATTTCAGTATCAGTAATTTCGTAATTTCCATCGTTGTATACTACTAATACTTTCTCATCTTCAAACATTCCAAGATATGTTCCTTTTTCCTCAGTATTCAGTCTGCCAAATTTATCATCAAACCATAACTTACGACCCGACAAAGTACTTCTTCCTGCTTCTTTAAATCTAACAGTTTTGATAGGAAACTTTGTAACAATATTACCTTGAGAACCCCTTCCCTTTATTTCCATTTCTTCAAAATAAAAGTCAAATTCTTTTTTACGGGAGGAACAGTTAGGACTTAAAATTATTTTCAGAACTTCAGCTTCTCCGTTTCCATTAACCGTAAAATAATGTACTTTACTTTTCTCACTACCTTTAGTCAGATCATAATCCTTATCACGGGTAATACCTGTTACATTAAATCGTTTACCATAACTGATACCCGATGCACCATCTAAATATACCATATTATAGGTAGTGCGTTCATCATTCTTTTTAAAGATGGCAGCATGTATTATATCTTTCCCAATAAACATTTTATCGCCAACCTTTACTACCTTCATTACACCACGTTTGGTGAAAGCAATAATATCGTCTATGTCGGAACATTCAAATAAGAATTCATCCTTTTTAAGCGATGTGCCAATAAACCCTTCATCCCTGTTTACATACAGTTTAGTATTGGCAATAGCCACCTGTTGAATACTAATAGTATCGAATGGTCTTATTTCCGTTTTTCTTTCTCTGCCTTTTCCGTATTTCTTCAATAAGTTTTCAAAATAAGCTACTGCATAATCAGTCAAATGATCTAAATCGTATTTAACTTGCTTTATCTCATCTTCTATATGTTTTATTTGAGCATTTAGTTCATCAATATCCAGTTTATAAATTCTACGAACTGGCTTTTCAGTCAGTTTCAGAACATCTTCCCTTGTCACATCCCTGTTCAGTACTTTTTTGAAAGGAACAAATCCTTTTTCAATGGCATCCAATACCTTATCCCAGGTATCATGCTTCTTTTCCAGTTCCTTGTAAATCTTTTCTTCAAAGAATATTTTTTCCAGAGAAGTATAGTGCCATTTATCCTGTAGTTCACTTAATTTTATCTCTAATTCCTTTTTAAGTAACCCTTTGGTATTTTCTGTAGATACCTGCAAAAGTTCAGTGGCAGTTACAAAACGTGGCTTCTGTTCTTCAATGATACAGGCATTAGGGGAAATAGAAATCTCACAATCTGTAAAGGCATATAATGCATCAATAGTTATATCAGGAGAAATTCCTGCAGCAAGTTCTACCTGTATTTCTACATCCTTTGCAGTAATATCGGTTACCTTCTTAATCTTTATTTTACCTGCATCATTTGCCTTGGTAATACTTTCAGCCAATGCTCCCGTAGTTACTCCGTAAGGTACATTACGAATGGCCAATGTCTTCTTATCAATCTCTTCAATCAATGCTCTTACCCTGATCTTTCCTCCTCTTTTACCATCATTATAATTGGCAGCGTCCATCATTCCTCCTGTCTGAAAATCAGGGAATAATTCAAACTTCTTTCCTCTTAAATGTTTTATGGAAGCTTCACAGAGTTCACAGAAATTATGTGGCAATATTTTAGTGGAAAGTCCTACAGCAATACCATCAGCACCTTGTGCCAGCAACAAAGGAAATTTCATTGGAAGTGTTACTGGTTCATTCTTTCTGCCATCATAACTAAGCTGCCATTCTGTAGTTTTAGCATTGAAGGCCACTTCCAGAGCGAACTTACTCAGTCTTGCTTCAATATAACGTGGAGCAGCAGCAGAATCTCCAGTACGAACATCTCCCCAGTTACCCTGCTGATCTATCAATAAATCCTTTTGTCCTAGATTCACCAGCGCT
>Ga0316217_10001676_pt1 | contig 28219 bp, 37 predicted proteins | sample 1anoAmetaG_FD_203633 | JGI IMG/M metagenome (GOLD analysis project Ga0316217, IMG submission 203633) | Freshwater microbial communities from Trout Bog Lake, Wisconsin, USA - 1anoA | ecosystem: Environmental > Aquatic > Freshwater > Lake > Hypolimnion/Profundal zone | place: USA: Wisconsin... | reverse complement strand
CAGCATCTCCTTTTTTTCCTCCCTCCGGTTTGATCCGGACAGGATGAAGGAAGTGCTGGGGTGGGTCAATTTTGGACGCCTATTACCCCCCAAAGTGGGTCATTATTGCACGCCGATTTACAGACAACCCCTCTTTGGTACCGATCAGGACTTTGGCGAGTGTGGATCGGAACTTTAGAATATCTCCCTTGGTGATGCAGCTGACTTCACTATCCCCGAACTTCGGTATCAGGTACTTATCCAGGGTAAGACGGATGGTGGCCCGATACGAGCGTTTCCAGGAAATCTCGCCTTCGTGGTACCACTCATTCGCGAAATCTCTGAGTATAGGTGTTTGAGGTTTTGTCTCAGCTAATTCTGCCGGCATATGATCCTTATTAGTGATGCGCGATCCGTTCTGTTTCTTTATCTGAAACTTAACAGCCATGGGTGAGTTAGGGAAGAATCTGCCATAGTCGAAGGTCCCCAGTTTAATCTCTGATTCGATTCTGGCAAGGGCCTTTTCCATTTGCTTTCTATTGGCCTGGGTATCTACCAGCAGGGAATATTCTCGGCAGCGCTGATCCCGATATTGGAAATCAAAAAATAGCATATTGGTATCGTTTCTTTTTCGTATGCTACCCATTGAGTATCCCTCCTCTCGACATAGGTATCGCGGGCACATCCATCTTCGGCGCAAGAACCATATCCCGTTCAATCGCTTCCCAGATAAACAGAATCTTGCGACGTCCGAAGGGCCGGATGTAATGCACACCTTCGATGAATACCGCGTCGACCAGGTTGTTACAGATGTATCTGGGGTTGTAGTGGATTTTGTCTGCCAACTGACCTGAGGTGAAAAACGTTTGGGTCTCCATAAGTGCCTCCTCGTGACATGCGAGCATTGCTCGTATATCGGCTTGAAATTAATGGCCGCCGTTGCGACCATGAAAATAATATACGGTTACTGCTCGTATATGTCAATAAAAAATTTTCCCTGCCCAATCACTCGCCGAAAATATTTTCCCCGAACTCTTTTTTAATTATCTCCCTAATATTTCGACTCTTTTCGCTCTTATTCCCGGTTAGCCTTCCGTAAACTAGGTCACGAGCGACACTGTAGGGAATATTCTGCTCCTTGCACCAAGCTCGGAAAGAAATACCTTTATCGATTAGGTGGTGCTTTATTAATTTATTTCTGTCTTCTTTGTTCATATGCTCAATACTATGGGGTCAACAGCGATAAGTCAAATCAAAATTCCCTGAAACACTGACAAAAAATGGGTAGTTAGGGCTCGAAGTGTAGTGGTCGGTTTGGGGGATGCAGGTGAAAGATAAGGCTCCGTTGGGGCCCGAGAAGGCCCGGGGCCTTTTAATACAACTCAAGAATACTGCAAAAGAAAGTTTATTGAATCGGTGGTCAAGCATTGTAACTTACTGTAACAAAAAGGCCGGATCAAAGATCCGGCCCAAGTGAAATCATGGTGGGCGATGTAGGGTTCGAACCTACGACCCCTGCCGTGTGAAGGCAGTGCTCTCCCGCTGAGCTAATCGCCCATGTCCCTGAGTAAATATCAGATGGACTTGCCTATGTCAAGCGTTGTTTAATTTCCGCCGGACGCGGCAGCGCAGGATCGCCGTTAACATTGTTTTAGTAAACCTTGATTCGCCTTGACACCTTCCGTTAGCAGTTGCTATATTGCGGCAGTTAACGGGGGGATGATGTACAAGAAAAGCGAGTTCCTGGATATCGACGTCGACGCCGGCATCGCGACGCTTTCCCTGAAGGGGAGCGCGTTCAGTGCCGACCTGCTGAAGCTGCTGCTGGCTGCCTTCACCGGCATGAAGACCGACCCCGAGGTGGCCGGCCTGCTGCTGACCGGGTTCTCCGGCGACACGCAGGGCGGCGGCGCGACCCCGATGGAGGCGGCCGCCTTCTCGGCGCTGGGCCAAAGGGTCATGTTCGCCCTCGACGCCCTCGGCAAGCCGGTCATCGCCGCGGCCTTCGGCGCCACGCTCGGCGCCGGCGTGGAACTCGCGCTCGCCTGCGACTTCATCGTCGCCTCGCGCTCGGCCAGCTTCGCCTTCCCCGGGATACTGGAGGGGGGAATTCCCTGCTTCGGCGGAACCCAGCGCCTGGCCAGGGCGGTCGGCAAGGCCCGGGCCAAGGAGATGATCTTCACCGGAGCCGCCGTCGGTGCCGAAAAGGCCATGGAGATCGGCCTGGTGAACCGGCTCTACGAGGACGCGGAACTCCTCGGCTCGGCCCGGGAGCTCCTGAGGGGGATCTGCCGCCAGGGGACGCTCGCCATCCGCATGGCCAAGGAGATCGTGGACGCCGGCCAGGGGCTCGACCTGAAGACCGCCTGCCTCATGGAGCGCGACGCTTTCGCCCTTTGTTTCGCGACGCTGGACCAGCGGGAAGGGATGGGGTCGTTCCTGGAGCGCCGCCCGGCCAATTTCAAAGGGAAATGACGAAAAAACCAGGTCAAGGTTCCGGCCGAGCAGTCGCTCGGCCTCGATCTCAATCTGTTTCACTCGGTTTGGGTTTTTCTCAGCCTCAACCTTAACCTCAATCTGTTTCACTCGGTTTGGGTTTTTCTCAGCCTCAACCTTAACCTCAATCTGTTTCACTCGGTTTGGGTTTTTCTCAGCCTCAACCTTAACCTCAATCTGTTTCACTCGGGGTGTCACATGAAGTTGGAACAGGGTCTCATACAGGTGTATACCGGCAACGGCAAGGGGAAGACCACGGCGTCGCTCGGGCTTGCCCTGCGGGCCGTCGGGCGCGAGCTCATGGTCTGCATGATTCAGTTCATGAAGGGGGGCGGCCCTTACGGGGAGCAGATGGCGGCCGAGCGGCTGGCTCCCTACCTCACCATCATCCAGACCGGGCGCGCGGGGTGGGTCAACAAGGACAACCCGCACCAGACCGACAAGGACCTCGCCGCCGAGGCGCTCAAACTGGCGCACGCCAAGCTGACCGGCGGCGAGTACGATATGGTCATCCTGGACGAGATCCACGGGGCGGTCTCCATGGGGCTCGTCCCGGTCGAGGAACTGCTGGAGCTCATGAGCGCGAAGCCTCCTCACGTCGAGCTGGTGCTCACCGGGCGCAACGCCGACGAGAGGGTCATGGAGGCGGCCGACCTGGTCACCGAGATGCGCGAGATCAAGCATTACTACAAGGCCGGGGTCCAGTCGCGCCTCGGCATAGAGAAATAATAGGCGTTGAGTGGGTACGGCGTCGAGTAGTCGAGTAGGCACACCAACGACTCAACGACTCAACGGCTCACCGGCTCACCGGCTCAACGACTCGACTACTCAACTACTCAACTACTCAACGACTCGACTACTCAACGATTTTGATCAATACTACGGAGGTGTGCCATGGCTGAAAGGAAATTGCGTATACTGGTGGGAAAGCCGGGTCTGGACGGCCATGACAGGGGAGCTAAAATCATCGCGCGCGCCTTCCGCGACGCCGGGTTCGAGGTCATCTACACCGGGCTGCACCAGACGCCGGAGCAGATCGTCGCCGCCTCCATCCAGGAGGACGTGGACTGCATCGCGCTCTCCATCCTCTCGGGCGCGCACAACACGCTGCTCCCCGCGGTCTACGAGCTCCTGAAGGAGAAGGGGGCGGCGGACATCGTACTCATGGCAGGCGGCGTCATCCCGGAGGACGACATCCCCGGGCTGAAAGAGGCCGGCATCCGCGAGATCTTCACCCCGGGCACCTCGACGGAGACCATCGTGGGGTGGGTGCGCGACAACGTCACCCCGCACGCCTGACGACAAACCGGATTGAACGCGGATGACGCGGATTGCACGGATTGAAACTCAGATACTGCAGAGATTTGCGGTAAAATTGATACTCGGTCCCGGGATTTTCGGCTCTTTGCCTTATCCGCGCGCATCCGCCCAATCCGCGTCATCCGCGTTCCAGCTGCTTTATTTTATCTAAGGACTCAGCGCCGATGCAGTATTCGAAACTCTCCCTAGAGGTGGCAAACCGGGTCGGCTATCTGCTGCTCGACTCGGGCGCCCGCCTGAACACGCTCTCCCTGGAGACCCTTGGCGAGCTGACCCGCGCCTTCTCCAGCCTGGAGGCGGACCCGGAGGTCGCGGTCATCGTGGTCTCCGGCTTTCCCGGCGAGTCCTTCGCGGTCGGCGCCGACATCGCCCAGATGCTCGACTTCTCCCCGGCCGACGCCCTCTCCTTCGGGGAGGCGGGCCAGGCGCTCTTCGAAGCCATGGAGGACGCCGAGACCCCGGTCATCGCCGCGCTGAACGGCATCACCATGGGTGGGGGGTGCGACCTCTCCCTGGCCTGCGACCTGAGGCTCGCCAGCGACGAGTTGCGCTTCGCCCACCCGGGGGCGCGCCTGGGGATCCTGACCGGCTTTTGCGGCACCCAGAAGCTGCCGCGCCTGATCGGCCGCAACCGTGCGCTGGAGGTGTTCATGACCGCCCAGAGCTACGACGCGGCGGACGCCCTGCGCCTGGGATACGTGAACCGGGTCTATCCCGCGGCGAGCTTCTGGGACGAGGTACGCGCCTTCGCCGAGGGGGTCGCCCTCCACTCCTCCGCGGCGCTTTGCGCCGCCAAGAGGCTGGTGAACTCCGCCGAGGAGCTGGACCTCAAAAACGGCTGCGCCCTGGAGCGCGGCCTGTACGCCGCACTTTGCCGCAGCCAAGCTGCCGGGAGCCCCGCATGACACTTGCCCAACGCGTGCTCGACGGCGACATCCGCGCCGCCGCGCGCCTGATGAGAGACATCGACGACCGCTTCAAGAGCGCGGTGACGGAGCTGAAGGCGCTCTACCCGCGCACGGGGAACGCCTACATCCTGGGGCTCACCGGCCCCCCCGGCGCCGGCAAGTCCACCCTGGTGGACCAGATCATCGCGGCCTACCGCAAGAAGGAGCTCCTGGTGGGGGTGGTGGCGATCGACCCGACCAGCCCCTTCACGGGGGGCGCCATCCTGGGGGACCGAATCCGGATGAACCGGCACGCCGAGGACCCGGGGGTCTTCATCAGGAGCCTCGCCACCCGCGGTTGCCTGGGCGGCATGTCGCGCTCCACCATGGACGTGGTGAACGTGATGGACGCCATGGGGATGGACGTAGTCATCGTGGAGACCGTCGGGGTCGGCCAGGACGAGGTGGACATCGTCAGCACCGCCCACACCACGGCGGTCGTCATGGTGCCGGGGATGGGGGACGACATCCAGGCCATCAAGGCGGGCATCCTGGAGATCGGCGACGTGTTCGTGGTCAACAAGGCGGACCGCGACGGGGCCGACCGGACCGCCCGGGAGCTCTCCGCCATGCTGGAGATGAAGAACCCGGAGCCCGGCGCCTGGCAGCCGCACGTCCTCAAGACGGAAGGGGCGCGCGGGGTCGGCATAAGCGAGCTGATCGAGGAGTTCGAGGCGCACCGCCACTACCTCAAGTCCTCCGGGCAGCTGCAGCGCCTGACCCAGGAGCGCAACGCCAAGCTCTTCGCCGACACCCTCAGGGAGGAACTCTTCGACACCGTGTTCGGCGCCATCAAGGCGGACGGCAGGTACCAGGCGATCCTGGACGGCCTGCGCGACCGGAGCACCGATCCCTACAGCGCCGTCGAGGGGGTGCTCGCCGAGCGCGCTTTTTCTTGACCCGTAGTCCTAATGATGCTAATTATGAGGGCCGATGGGGCCTGGGCCCCATCGCTCGTTTTTGGCTAGGGAGTGCACGCAAGATGGTTGGTAAGCTGTTACGTAAGGCCCTGTTTTTCAGCGTTCTCGTCATATTCGGCGCCATCGTCGTCTACCACCCCCTCTCCACCTCCGTGGCCGGCCCCAACCCGCGGGACCCGGCGCACGAGGACCTCACCCGCATCGATTACCCGAGCCTCGCCAAGATCCCCTGGCGCCCCCGCTTCATCAGACCCGAGGACAGCCTGGAGTCGCTCTTCGGCAGCGACTGGCCCGTGGTCGCCCGCTTCAACAGGATCGACCGGCGCCACGTCTATCCCGGGATGACCATCAAGGTCCCGGTGGACATCGCCGCCTGCCGGGAATACACCCCGCTTCCCGAGGAGTACCCGCCCGCCAGGCGCCACGAGAAGTTCCTGCTCATCGATCTCACCGAGCAGTGGATCGGCGCCTACGAAAACGGGGAGCTCGCCTTCTCCATGCCCGCCGCGACCGGGGCGCTCGGCCACGAGACGCCGGTCGGCGTGTACCAGATAGACGCCCGGGACCGCAACCACTTCTCCTCGCTCTACAAGACCGAGGACCAGACCGACCAGTACCCGATGGACAACGCCATGCGCTTCCACGTGGGGGAGGACAACGTCTCCTACTGGATTCATGCCCGGGACCTCCCCGGCAAGCCCGCCTCCCACGGCTGCGTCGGCCTGTACGACGAGGGGATGCAGAACCGGGTCTACGGGGCCCCCGACAAGCCGGTGCTGCTCGACTCCGAGCGCCTCTACGCCTGGGCGGTGGGGGACGAGGACTACGACGACGATTCGGGGAACCTGGAACTCCTGGAGGACGCTCCCACCGTCGAGGTGAGGGGGGTAATCCCGAGCTACCGGAAATAAGTTCAGGTTGAGGTTGAGGTTGAGGTTGAGGTTGAGGTTGAGGGGGCTGGATAGGCGGGCGGTTTTGGTGTACTCTCAAGCGTAGCCCGCCAGCGAAGGCGCCCGGGAACCTTGGCCCGCCTCAAGCCGCGGCCGGGAGCGCAACCTCAAACCCCTCGAAACCCGGAGGCTTAGTGCAGCAGCTTCTCCAGGAGTACCTGCGGGTTCATGGCTATTGGGTTCTCTTTGTCGGGACCTTTCTCGAGGGGGAGACCATACTGATCTTCGCCGGTTTCCTCGCCAGCCAGGGATACTTCAGCATCTACGGCATCATGCTTTCCGCCTTCGCCGGTTCCTTCCTGGGAGACCAGTGTTACTTCTATCTCGGCCGGGTCAAGGGGCAGGCCCTCTTGAGGTTTTTCACCAGGTTGGCGCGCAAGTTCCGCAAGGGGCTGCGGCTTATCGAGCGCTACGGGACCTTCGTCGCCTTCGTGTCCCGCTACACCTACGGCTTCAGGATACTGCTTCCGATCATCCTCGGCATGACCAACCTCTCCTCGCGGCGCTTCCTGGTCTTGAACCTGCTGAGCGCCGTATCCTGGGCGGTCGCCTTCTCCTTGCTGGGATATCTCTTCGGCAAGGGGGCCTCGCTCTTCGTCAGTCATCTGGAGCGCTACGAACCCTATCTGCTGCTGGTCCTGGCGGGGCTCACCGGCTGCATGTGGCTCAGCCACTTCGCCGCGCACCACTGGCGCCGCAGGCGCGCCAGGGCGAGGCTCAAGAGGATGAGGCGGATGAAGCTGGGCAGCCATGGCTAGGCGGCGCAGTTGCTGAAACAACCGGATAGGGTGAAGCGATAAAAACGGAAAAGATCAAAAGACTTTGAACGCGGATGACGCGGATTGAGCGGATTTTCACGGATAAAATCAAAACCGATAAGATCCAAACCGATAAACTTGGGGAAAACCTGAACCGGATGGGGTGAGGCGATAAAAACGGAAAAGATCAAAAGACTTTGAACGCGGATGACGCGGATTGAGCGGATGTACGCGGATAAAATCCAAACCGATAATCTTTGGGGAAAACCTGAAACGGATGCGGTGAGGCGATAAAAACGGAAAAGATCAAAAGACTTTGAACGCGGATGACGCGGATTGAGCGGATGTACGCGGATAAGATCAAACCGATAATCTTTGGGGAAAACCTGCAGCGGATGCGGTGAGGCGATAAAAACGGATAAGATCAAAAGACTTTGAACGCGGATGACGCGGATTGGGCGGATTTTCACGGAAAAAATCCAAACCGATAATCTTTGGGGAAAAACTGAAACGGATGCGGTGAAGCGATAAAAACGGAAAAGATCAAAAGACTCTGAACGCGGATGACGCGGATTGGGCGGATTTTCACGGATATAATCCAAACCGATAATCTTGGGGAAAACCAAAACAATAACGAATGGTTTTACCCTGTTCAAGCTTTTGGGTTGTATCCGCGTCTATCCGTTAAATCCGCGTCATCCGCGTTCAAAGGTTGGATTTTGACTCATAATCCGCCGTTATCCCGCGGTGGTTCTAGCAGTAATAACTCCAGAATGGTTTTATCCCGTTCAGGGTTTTAGGTTGTATCCGCGGTGATCCGCCAAATCCGCGTCATCCGCGTTCCAAGGTTGGGTTTTGACTCACAATCCGCCGTTATCCCGCGGTAGATCTAGCTGTAATAACTCCAGAATGGTTTTATCCCGTTGGAGGTTTTCGTTTGTATCCGCGGCGATCCGCCAAATCCGCGTCATCCGCGTTCAAAGGTTGGATTTTGACTCATAATCCGCCGTTATCGTGCGGTAGGTCTGGCTGTAATAACTCCAGAATGGTTTTATCCCGTTGGAGGTTTTAGGTGGTATCCGCGGCTATCCGCCAAATCCGCGTCATCCGCGTTCAAAGGTTGGATTTTGACTCATAATCCGCCGTTATCCCGCGGTAGATCTAGCAGTAATAACTCCAGAATGGTTTTATCCCGTTGGAGGTTTTAGGTGGTATCCGCGTCTATCCGCCAAATCCGCGTCATCCGCGTTCAAAGGTTGGATTTTGACTCATAATCCGCCGTTATCCCGCCGTAGATCTGGCTGTTAAAAGGAAGGACGTTTTCATGGATATCAAGGGAAGCATCAGCATCGTCCTGGTCGGAACCCAGAGCCCGGGCAATATCGGCATGGTCTGCCGGGCCATGAAGAACATGGGGCTCGCGGACCTGCGCCTGGTGAACCCCTGCCGCGTGGACCATCCCGACGCCTCCATGTTCGCGGTCTCCGCCAAGGACCTCCTGGCTGCAGCCAAAATCTTCACCTCCCTGGAAGAGGCCCTCGCGGACTGCGAGTTCTCCGTCGCCACCACCAGGCGGCACGGCAAGTACCGAAACGAGATCTGCACCCCGGACGAAATCGTGACCCGGTTCTCCGGCTGCGCGCCGCAAAGCCGGCTGGCGCTCGTCTTCGGCCGGGAGGACAGCGGCCTCACCACCGACGAGGTCGCGCTCTGCCGCTGGCAGGCCACCATCCCGACCGCCGACGAGTACGGCTCGCTGAACCTCTCCCAGGCCGTGCTGATCTTTTGCTACGAGTTCCTCAAGGGGGCGTCCGCGGCCCCGGAAACCTCCGCGGCGAAACCCGCCCGGGAGATTGCCGGCTCCGCCCAGCTCGAGCCGCTCTACGCCCAGATGGAGCGGACCTTCCTCAAGATCGGCTACCTCAACCCGCAAAACCCCGACCACATGATGCGCACCATGCGGCGCATCTTCTCCCGGGCCGAACTCGACGGCCGCGAGGTCTCCGCGCTGCGCGGCCTGCTCTCCCAGATCGACTGGGCCGGCGCCGAGTTCAAGGGGAAAAAGGGCGCATGAACCTGACCCCGTACATCGGGCTCCTGGCTGGCCTGCTCACCAGCGGCGCCGCCATCCCCCAGGTGCTCCAGACCTACCGGACCAAGCACGCCCGCGACCTCTCCATGTGGCAGCTGGTCCTGCTGAACCTCGGCATGGCGCTCTGGCTCGTCTACGGCATCTTCCTGAACGACCTCCCGCTGATCCTCGCCAACACCTTTTCCATCGCCTGCTACACCGGCCTGATCGCCATGAAACTGCGCTACGCCGCCAGGGACCGGGCTGCCTGCGACAAATTCGATTAGGTCGCATCGCCACCTTGGCAGACCCCTTTGCGGGTGCCCGCATCCTGGATATTATGGCCTCCGGCCTGTTTTGTCCCCTCTCGGTAATTGCTTCGTCATGGGCTGATTTTGCTTTTCAGCGCCGTATCCCCTCGCCCTCCGGGAGAGGGGCAGGGGTGAGGGATTCCCCACGGAGCAGCTATCACGCCAGGCAGATCCGCGTTTTCGCCGGCAGGACCCCCCTGTCTCGCTGGCGCGAGCCTTCCCCCCTACTTCGCAGGGGGGACACAGACTGAAGTCCCCCACGTTATCGTGACGGCCAAGGGGCCCGAGGAGCGGGCACGCCCCCCTGTCCCCGGCGTCGGATTTCGCTACGGATTAATGTTAAAAATTGTCGGGCTTGATTTAAATATGTTAAAGTAATCCCTCCTCCGGCCGAAAGATAGGGGGTAGGGCAGCACGAAAAGCTGTCCCGCACCGGGGGGCTGCCGCGCCATCGTGCTCCAGTCGCGTGTCTACGGCCGGACCCGGGCGCCGCCTGACGCTTGCGGCAATGCCGCATAGTTATCAGTATTTGATGGTATTAACGAGGTAGCATTAGTGAGAATTCTCGTTACCAACGACGACGGCGTGCACGCCCCGGGGCTCGCTGCTCTCATGAAGCGAGTCTCCGAGGTGGCGGAAGTCGTTGTAGTGGCGCCGGATCGGGAGCGCAGCGCGGTGGGGCACGCGCTCACCCTGCACCATCCGCTGCGGGCGGCGCGGGTGGGCGAGAACGTCTACTCCGTCGACGGCACCCCCACGGACTGCGTCAACCTCGGTATCCACAGCCTGCTCTCCTTCCGCCCCGACCTGGTCATCTCGGGGGTGAACCGGGGCGGCAACGTCTGCGACGACGTCACCTACTCCGGCACCGTCGCCGCGGCCCTGGAGGCGACCCTGATGGGAATCCCCGCCATCGCCGTCTCCCTGGTCACCCAGGGGGCGGGGGAGCATTTCGACGTCGCCGCGGGGGTCGCCGCCAGGCTCGCCCGGACCGTCATGGAGAAGGGGCTCCCCCCCGACACCTTTCTCAACGTGAATGTTCCGGACCTCCCGGCGGAACTCCTCAAGGTGCCGCTCATCACCAGCCAGGGGAAGCGGAGCTACGAGGGGACCATCGTGGACAAGGTCGACCCCCGGGGCAGGAGCTACTACTGGATCGGGACCGCGGACCTGAGCTTCCAGGACATCCCCGGCTCGGACTACCATGCCGTGTCGCGCGGCCACGTCTCCATCACCCCGATGCACATCGATCTCACCAACTACGCCTCCATCGAGACCCTCAAGGGGTGGGAAGTGCGGTGAATGCTGGACTTTTAGCCGTCGGTTTGTTATATTTCCCCGCTGCCGACAGATTGGGGGGAACATTTGAATTTCGGGGTTGCACGCAAGCGGATGGTGGCGGAGCTGGTGAAGCGGGGCATCACGGACCCGCGGGTTATCGGGGCCATGCTCGACATCCCGCGCCACATCTTCGTCGAGGAGGCGATGGCGGCGCAGGCCTACAGCGACAGCTCGCTCCCCATCGGGGAGAAGCAGACCATCTCGCAGCCCTACATCGTCGCCAGGATGACCCAGATGCTGGAGCTCACCGGCCGCGAGAAGGTGCTGGAGCTCGGCACCGGCTCCGGCTACCAGGCGGCCGTGCTGGCGACCCTGGCGGACCGGGTCTACACGGTGGAGCGGATCCGCCCGCTCGCCTTGAAGGCGCGCCGCGCCCTGGACAGCCTGGGCCTTTTGAACGTGAACCTGCGCATCGGCGACGGCACCGACGGCTGGGAGGAGGAGGCGCCCTTCGATGCGATCCTGGTGACCGCGGGCGCGCCCCACGTTCCGGAGTGCCTGGTGAGCCAGCTCGCCCCCGGCGGCAGGCTGGTGATACCGGTGGGTGACCGCAACGACCAGCAGCTGGTGCTGGTGACCAAGGGGCCGGACGGCAGGGTGGAGCGGCAGGAGTCGGACGGCTGCCGCTTCGTGCGCCTGATCGGCAGGAACGGCTGGAGCGAGGAACAGTAGGGGCGTGGTGCGTCCGCCCGCCTGCCGCGCACCGCGCGGCGACCCCCGCCGCGGCAGCAACGACCATCTAAAATCTGCAGTTTGCCATAGGAGTCGTGCATGGAAGACGAGCTACTAGAGGAGAAGGACCCCCTTTTCCTGGATGTCGAGCAGGACCCGGACGCCCTGGAGCTGGAGGACGTCGAGGAGGTGGAGCCGACGGAGGTCGAGGAGGAGGAGATCAAGGCGGCGGTGGTCGAGCACTTCGACGACGCCATCAAGCTCTACCTGCGCGAGATCCAGAAGACCAAGCTCCTGACCGCCGACGAGGAGAAGGAGCTGGCGGCGAAGATCGACCTCGGCGACAAGGCCGCCCGTGACCGCATGATCGTCTCCAACCTGCGCCTGGTGGTGAAGATCGCCAAGCGTTACATAAACCGCGGGCTCCCCTTCCTCGACCTGATCGAGGAGGGGAACATGGGGCTCATCAAGGCGGTCGAGCGCTTCAAGCTCTCCAAGGAGTGCCGTTTCTCCACCTACGCCACCTGGTGGATCAGGCAGTCCATCGAGCGTGCGCTGGTGAACCAGTCGCGCACCATCCGGCTCCCGGTGCACGTCTCCGACGACATCAACAAGATGCTGCGGGTGACCCGCGAGCTGGTGCAGAAGATGAACCGCGAGCCGACCATCAAGGAGGTGGCGGACACCCTCGACGTGAACGTGACCTACGTGCGGCGGCTCATGGTGCTATTGAAGAAGACCTACTCCATCGAGCGCCCCATGGGGGAGAACAACGACTACTTCCTGATCGACACCATCGAGGACACCTCCACCGTGTCGCCGGCCGCCCTGCTCGAGGACCTCAACAAGTACGAGCTGGTGAGCAAGTGGTTCGAGACCCTCTCCGACGGCGAGAAGAAGATCCTGACGCTGCGCTTTGGCCTGGACGACAAGGATCCCCAGACCCTGGACACCATCGGCCGGAGCTTCGGGGTGACCCGGGAGCGGATCCGTCAGATCGAGGCGAAGAGCCTGGAGAAACTGAGAAAGATCGTGGAGGCGACCGACATCATGGGGCGCAGCGCGACCACTACAGCAGTAAAATAAGGAGCGGCCAGCAAGCACATGGAAAATCTCAAGAGCATCATCCGGGACGTCCCGGACTTCCCCAAGAAGGGGATACTATTCAAGGACATAACGACCCTGCTCGAGGACGCCAAGAGCTTCCAGCGCATGGTGGACCTCCTGGCCAACCGCTACGTGGGGGAGAAGATCGACAAGGTGGTGGGCGTGGAGGCGCGCGGCTTCATCATCGGCGCGGCGCTGGCCTACAAGCTGGGGGCGGGGATCGTGCTGGTGCGAAAGCCCGGCAAGCTCCCTTCCGAGACCATCAAGAAGACCTACGATCTGGAGTACGGCACCGACACCCTGGAGATCCACACCGATGCCATCAAGAAGGGGGAGCGGATCCTGATCGCCGACGACCTGCTGGCGACCGGCGGGACCATGGCGGCCGTCGTCGACCTGGTGAGCGGCATGGGGGGGGAGATACACGAGTGCTGTTTCATGGCCGAGCTGGAATTTCTGGAGGGGAGCAAGAAGCTTCCCGCCGGTAAGGTGTTCTCTTTACTCAAGTTTTAATAAAACTCCTTGCAAAACGGGGGAGGCTAAGGTATAAAGATCGTCTGTTTTGTCCCCGTAGCTCAGCAGGATAGAGCACTTCCCTCCTAAGGAAGGGGTCGGACGTTCGAATCGTCTCGGGGACGCCAATAAAAACAAGCACTTAGCTAGAAATGGCTAGGTGCTTTTTTGTTGGTATTTGGGGAAGTGACTTCAGAAGTGACCTATAGAATTTATGAGGACATGTTGGAGAGGTAGGGCACACCAAAACCACACCCGACCTCTCCACCATGCACACAGTTTTAAAAAACTCCTCTAGGCTTTTTCGAGCGACTCAAGCCACGCCTGGATTTCGCTCAATTTCCACCCTACAGCGGCAGCCGATATGCGGACCCGCGCCGGAAACCTGCCCTCGTGCTCCATTCTCCACCGGCTCGTTTTTCCCAGCCCCGTCAGCCAACCCACTTCCTTGTCTCTGATGATCCTGTCCGTTGCGTTCATTGTTGGTCCTTTACTGGATAAACCAGTTTACGGCCGAGGGTCGCACCCCTCCTTGGAGTCCCCGGCGCACTGCAGGCGTACTTCAACGGTGAAAACTGGAGACAGGATGTCCCCAGCCCCTACATTCTTACTTCGACCAGGAGCATGAAAGTGAAAGAGAGCTGGCGCGGATCAGCCGCGGTCTCTCCCTTTCCCTTCCCCGCCGTTTTCCTCGGTCTCCTCTTGGCCGTGAGCTCCAGTCCCGCCGCAACTGCTGCAGCTGCTTGTGCCCGCGCCCAGCATACGGGCCCGGCTCCCCTCTCGACAGACAAAGGGTCAGTTAAGAACCGGGGGCAATAGGTGCAGCGCGTCCTGGTTTCCTCGCTTGTGGAGGTGCTATTCATGGCTCCTCCTCCTATCGGGGACACGCTCCCACACTACCTCCTTTGCGACCAGGCGCCACCACACACCATCTTCGTTGCACTGGTACATGATTACCTGTGATTCTGCCTTCCAGCTTCCGGGGGTGGTCCCTAACATTTCCGATAGGGCTTTCCTCTCAGCCGGGTCACACAACGTAAGCCACTGTCTCATTTCTTTGCGGTTTTGGAACATTTTCATCTGGCACTCTCCGTTTTTTTTTGGATTTCCCTTCACTGTATAAAGGGGGTCAAATGCCGACAAAAAAACGACGTTTTTTCATTTTTTACTGTTATAAATAATTAATACATGTTTGATGATAGCTTGCCAACACAATCAGGTACTGCGTTTTTATGCAGGGCGGCACGTGCACAAACAATTTATGCCGTAGCAATACTGTGCATAATAATCCGAGGCATGATTTTTAGCACACATGCATAGCTGTCTTAGTAACAGAACTCTGCACAAAAACGGCCTCGAAAAAACGAGATTTATCTCTCCGGAAATGCGAATTCGTGGGCCGATTTGACCGCCTTACCGGTGGCGTCTCCACCCGGTAATCAGACACCTAGTGTCCAATTATTTTTCTAATGACTCCGCAGTCCGCCTTCGAGGGTCCATTTTGGCTCAACGGGAAATTTTGTAGGCGCGCCAGCCTGGAGCACCCTAAGCTTTCCCACCATCGTCCCAGCGGTGGGACAATGAGAGGGGTGGAACCGGGTTCCTCCCCTACACGGACTTCCGTAGGGTCCACCATGGTTCCGACCGGCGAACCATGGGAGGGCGCACGGAGGTCCCCCCGCGTGGACTTCCGTAACGGGTGAAACGATTTCACCCGTTCCCAATATGGACCAGCGGTCCACATTGCCTTGCCCCTTCGAAGGGACAACGGGGAAGAGGGAGGGTGTGCACCGGGTGCAGACCCTCTGCGCCAATATGGAACCTGGTTCCACATTGGGGAAAACTCTGCACCTGGTGCAGGGTTTCAGGATCTGCACTCGGTGCACACCCTCTGATCCCGCAGCCAGCGCCGCTTTCCCGCCTGGTACCCACCTGATGTTTTCAACCACACACCCATGTTGGTTAACCACTTGATATTTATACGTTTTTTTATTGACCTGTCACGCAGCAACCTGTATATTCCCTCTTGCGTGCAACATCATCAAAAGCTTTTCTCGCCTTGGGAGACATCGGGGCGGGAGAGGCCCGCCTCTTTTTCGGTTGGCCTGAGAGTCCCCATGCTGCGAGGCTGGGGGTGGGTCCTGATGAACCCATACGCAACTCTCGGGCCTTTTCAATGGGACAGGGGGCAGGAACATGGGGCAAATCGTAGTATGGGATCATTCAATAGAAACCATGGCGGAAGATTTCAGTTTTACGGGCATGATTTGCTGGGACACCATGGAGAGGATTAAAGAGGTGGCAGGCACTCTGGAAGATTTACCCGGTGCGGCCTATGAAGCAAGCCGAAAACTATTATGCATAAATCGGGTTTTGTCTTTGCTTGACGATAGTTTGACTCAAAGTGCTGAATTCGCAGAAAAGATAATTATAGATTCACCCCCGGTTGCATCTGCCGCTCCGGTCGTCAAGCTGGTAGCCACCCCTGGCGTGAATTACGATGATTTCAAGGATCTCGACAAAGGGGACATCTTTGAGGCAATGCTCGAACAGGCGAAGATCCGCGACGCGGCCCACCAGGAGTGGCATATTCTCAACAACCTGCTGGCCATGCGGCAACAGGATCGTCTCGTATGAGCCCGCTCATGGTCGACGGCGTGCAGGTTTACTTTACCGATGACATAGACTCCCAGGGCATTATTTACCCGGAGACCGATCAAGATGGATGCCCTGTTGTCACGTTGCCAATTGGCACCGATCCTCTGCCGGCAGTCATGAAAGCAAACGCCCGGTGGGCGGAGCTGAAACAAATGGACCGGCAGGCTTTGGCGCTTGAGCTTTTGGAGCTCCTTGGAAAAGAGGAGGCGCTGAAGCTGATCAAGGTGGTATCCACAGGTGGGGCGGTCCTAGTGCGGCCCAGGGCTACGGGCCCCGCAGGGAGGGAACAGTGATGCTCGAAACAATGCAGATCAAGACAGCGGCCGCCCTCTACGATGTTAACCCTCGGATGCTCCAAAACTTCTGCACTCGGGGAGACGTGAAGGCCCAGCTCGTAGGTGGCCGGTACTTCATTACCCCTGCCGAGATGGACCGAGTGTTCAAGGGGATTAAGCCGGTGGTGGCCGGGAAGGCGAAAAAGTAGCATCGATGCAGCATGGCGGCCTCGGCCGCACACGAAAAAGGCCGCTTCCCTGTTACCGGGTTGCGGCCTTTTCTTTTTTCTGCCTGGTGGCTGAGCAGGTGCCCGTCAGCCTTCCCCGCCGGTGATCGCATCCAAGTACCCCACGTAAGTCTTAAGGTGCTCATCCCGATACAGTGCCAGTGCCTTCTTGAGTGCAACCGGATCGCCGGCCAGGTAAGCGCGCTGTGCTGCCTCGGTGGTGGCCTTCAGCTCCCCGATCCGGCCCGGGTCGTTGCCTTGGAGCCATGCCAGACAGCCGACAGGGTAAGCACCCTTGACGGTGAAGAAAGCTTTCTTGGTCATCTCCGCCATGGTGCGCTTTAAAACCTGCCCTTCATCCATTGTGCATCTCCTTGCCTGCCCTTGACAGTGAACGCCCCGATTTGACCCCGCCTGCTTCGCCGTGGCCCACTCCCCATGGCACGAAAGAGGGAGCCGGGCCACCGTTCGGATGGTCACCAGTAGAAGCGAGATAAAAGGCGCACTCCGGACCTTCCCAGGGTGCGCCTGATTTGCGCTACTCGGCCAGGTGGTCGGTCAGGATCTCCTCCACCTGGTCCGGGTCCTGCTCCCCCTCTTTGGAAAGTTCAACCTCCAGTTCCTTCCGGAGTTGGTCCATTGTTGCCAGAACCTCGCCGGTGGTCAGGCGGTCGAGGTGGCCCGTTTCGGAAACCGTGATGCTCATGATCTCGTCAGTGAATCGGTTGAAGGGCTGCACCTCACCGCCGAGCGCCAGGCAGTAAACGGCGTAGGCTTTAAGCAATTCGGCACGTATGCCGCCAGCCTTCGATTCTTCATGCATCGCCTGGAAAACAGGCTGAAGGGGTGACGCCTTCGGGATGTGAGATCCTGCCTTGGCCGTAGCTTCAACCTCCAGCTTCGCGAGTTCGGCCTTCTTCAATGCCACTTTTGCCGCCGTCAGGGATTTCTCGCACGCGGCAAGTTCCTTCTCCTTGTCCTCGATGCTGAAAGAGGGACGGGGAGCGCCACTGTGAGCTCCATATACGGCTCCGTTCAGTTCGGCCTGCAGGCGTCCGCGGCTTGCCTCCAGGGTGGTGACCGAGGCCTGAGCCTCACCGAGTATCCGGATCGCCTCCAGCCGGCGCGTTTCGTTGTCAGAAAGCTGCTGCTGGCCCCGCTGATATTGCTGTCTCGCTACTTTGACCGCTAATTTTAACTTCGACATGATCGTTTCCTCTCTTGGATCCAGGGTTACGGCCTTGCTGCGGCCTGGTTGCGGTAGTCTGCATTATTTCGGGCAGCACGCAGCGTTTGGCGTCCTTCCCATTTCAAATTGCGGTGTGCGTCGATCCAGGTTTGCATATCGACGTCTTCAAGGAATGCCTGCCTGTCTGCCTCCAATTTTTTCCCGCCACGGAAAATGTAATTCAAGCCTTTGTCGTTTGCCCGGGGCACCATCCGGCAAGCGTGGCCCCGGAGTTTGAGGTCATTGGCTTCGTAGCTGCTGGTAACAATCACTTCACCTGTCACGTTTCACCCTCCGCTCGTACGGGGCCCTAGTTCGCTTGGTAGTGCCGGTCTCGATGAACCGGCTGTACGCTGCGCTGATTTCTGCCTCAGTTTCCGCCACGAAGATTCCCGCGTGGGCGAGCTGCCGTGCCGACTCGATGACCTGGAGGCGGTCGGGGTCATGTTCGTGTATCATCTTTTCCGCTGCGGCGCGCCGGTTGATCTGGTCGCTTGTGTCGTTCTTCATCTGCGATAAATCCATCTTGTTGATCTCCTCTCTGTACCCGGCTGTCATGCCAACACCACCGATTCGACGCTGTGATTTTTACCCCTGATGCTCATGGTGTACGCCTGGAAGCTAAAAGACCTCACCACGGACTCAAGGAAATAGGTCTGGGCGTACATGGTGCCGTTGTAGAGCCACCGCACCGGCTGGAAAGGGTCAAGGGTCGGGTCTCCGGGCATATCGTCCGCCGTGAACCGTACCTCGTGCTGGCTGATCGATGCCAAGAGGGAATCAGCTTTAGCCTGAGCCGCCACGGGCGTGAGATTCGGGATGGTGTAGCTGTAAACCTGTTCTTCCCCAGTCAAAGGCTGGTTCCGCTTCGTCACCGGGTCTTTGGTGCGCTTGCTACGCGCCACTTTCGTGAAACCCTTTTTCTGCTTATCGTTCCAGCTCCGGACATAGACCGCGATGCCATGAGCCAAGGTCAGATTCCGAATGAACCGGAGTTCGGGAGTCGGTGCATTGGTGACCCGTTGCGAATTGTCCAGGGTGAGCACGCGGGCTTTTGCCGGGTCGGGCTTCGGCTCAAAGTGCAGTTCCTTACCCTTCACGTAGACGTTGAAGCTCTCGGCGTGAGCGAGGGCGCACAAGATATCCCAGGCGGACTTTTCAACCTTCATACCCACGTGGTCAATACGGTAATAGACCCCAACCTTGGTAGATGTCGCAATAGGAATGACAGGAATGAGGCCATTCTCCACGGCGTAGTGGGCTGCGACATCTGACGCAAATCTGTTCTGATTAGGGGGCGCCACCTTCGTGTCGATCAACTTCGAGGTGTAATCCCGGCCGGTCACCTGGACCGTCTTGTGGATCGGGTCTATCTCTATCGAGTCGGCGCGGCCCAAGATACGGAGCGTGAGATTCGCCACGGTAAAATTCGTCGGGTCTGCGGGGAAGCCGTCGTAAATCTGCACATCAACATCTGTCAGTTCGGCCCACCACTGCGCACCGTTGTAAAGCCACGGCTCCGTGATGCCGGGTTGGGTGAGCGGGAATCTTGCCGTAAAGGTATCGGCCTGGTAATAACCGTTGTTGTTCACCTCCCAGGAGAGGAAGGCGAACTGTACGCCGTTTACTATGACAATACTGCGAGGCTGTCGAAGAATTCCGGCCATGGTCAACTCCTTGCCAGGAGGGTGGCTCTTAGATCTTGAGCTATCCGTGCTTTTTTCTGCTTTTGGTATTCCTCGGCTGTGAGCGTGAGGCCACTGGAAGGCTTCGGGGCGGGTTTGGTCTCCTTCCGGAACAAGTACGGCTTTGCCTCCCTCGCTGCCTTGAAAACTTCATCTACGCCCTCGAATGTGCCATCCTCTTTCTGGGTGATCTTGGAGAGATCCAGGAGCTTGAGACCGTCAAGGTCAACCAGCCCCTCTCTCAGCGCCAGGGCTTCCAACTCCGCTGCATAGGCCCGCTCCTTCGCCGTGGCGACATACTCAGCGACACCGTTAAGGGTTCCGTCAGAGTTGATGGTTACGCCGGTAAGTGGGGCTTTGTCCAGGTGCCTGAGGTTGGCCTGGTGGCCGGCCTCGACCTGCCGCTTTATCTCGGCCCGTATATCCGTTCCCGGTGTGGCAGGTTCCTGCTGTGCCTGCCGAGGTGGATTGCCCCGCAGCATGCCCGCTTTGGCTGTGGCGTAGTCCTGTGGGTTCATTCCTCTGACGTCTAGTAGTTTTTCGCTCATCTCAAAATGTCCTTTTTGGTTGGGGTGAATTTTCATACTGCGTGGATGCTCCCATCAGGAAGCGGGTAATGCTCGGGGGTCTGCCCCTATTCGTCGATTACTTCGGCGTCAACTGTCCGGGCCGCCCCTCTGGCTTCGGCTCTAGCATAGGCTTCGGGGTCGTCTCTTCTCAGGTTCTCCGCTGCTTCTGCAACCTGGAACAGCACCGAGACATTGCTTGTTGACTGGCCCCGGGCGAGGCGCGTCTTGTCGAAAAATATTCCCGCACTGATCGCTTTATCGCGCAAGCTGGCTTTCTCGATATCGGCGGCTGTCACGCTGTCCAGGATGCGTTCTGCTGTTGCTTCCAGCTTCCCGGCGAACCTTTCTGTGAAGTCGGCGACGGCAAGGGCGGTCTCGGGTTTCGCGATAAGAGCCTTGATCGTTTTCGGGTCGCGCTTCAGTTCGGCTGCCACGGCATGAGCGGTCATACCGGTAGCCAGTAATGCTGCTGCTTTCGTTTTTTCTTCCTCGTTCATCGGTACCGCGTTACCTCTCATAGGGGTAAACCTCCGTTGCCATTCGTTTTTTATCCCTCCCATAAAAGAAGGGGTGCCTCTCTGTTGCCCTGGACGCACCTCGACGGGGTGCCGCTCGCCTGCCTCTAATGAAGGGTCAGAGACCCCTGCCCCCCATCGACAAGCAACCTGATCAGCGCGGCCTGTACTGCGTTCTCTGTGGCGAGGTCGAACAGGAGGGCGCCCGCATAATCAGCGAACGAGCGCACAATCTCGGCTTCGACCAATCCCGTCTGAGGGAACGCATCGAGCTTGGACGCGAATTCCCGCATCCGGTCTGAGAGTGATCCAGCTGGTTCACTCATGGTTGCCGTCCTGGTCGCCCGGTTCTCTCTCCCCCAGGGCGCTTTCAATCTGGGCAGGGTCAGGCTCGAAAAGCGGCTTTATCACTCCAGGTACCGGCAATGAGGCAGATACCATCTTCCTAATTTTTTCTACCAAGGCATCATGCTTCTGGATTTCTGATTTGTACCGCCAAACGTTGGATTGCAGGGATTCAACGGCGTTTTCAAGGAGGTCGTTGGCGTCGTGCATGAGGCTCGCCACGGTGCCCATTGACCGATTGACCTCGTGGGCTGCTTCAATCTGGTCGCCAACAACTGCGACGATCCGCTCTGCCAGATCGGGCGCCCATTGTTGGCTCGGGTCCTTTTCTGCTTTCTTTACAAGGGCTGCGAGAGTTTTGTGCATGGTGATGGTTCTCCTTTCATCTCTGACGGGGGTTACCCTTCTGTGCCCCATTCGTATTTCGGTTTGCCTGCCAGGCCGCAAAACCCGTAAAACTCTCCTGTGCAACCTGGTGGGGTCGCCTCGGGGACGCATGACACCATGGTGGCCATCTCAGCTTTAAGGGCAGCCTTGGGGTTTATGAACTTGGCGAGGTTCCCGGATTTGGCCGGCTCCAGCACCTGCCAGTTGGCCCACCTCCAGGCTGCACATATATCTGCCAAGCAACCCGCCCCACGAGAGGGGCAGAAAATATCAGCGGCCTGTTTCTTGGTGTAAATCATCGTGCCTCCATTCCAGGCTGAAGTTTTTTATTCCGGGAGGTAATTAAGCTCATCCGGGTCGAACAGGTAGCCGGACATTTCACCAAGTACCCCACCGGACGGGTCAGACCGGACATGGACATCTCCCCTATAGGGAGAATGTCCGTCCTGTCCGGCTATATGACCGGACAAAAGCGGTAATTGTCCGGCGTTGTCCGGCTTAATATTTTTGTCCGGCTCCCCCTGTTTGATGGTGGTGCCGTCAGAGGAAAAGGCCCCATTTTCGATAAAAAATTGAAGTGACCGCTTGAAGGCTTTTAGGAGGGTGTCTTGCTTGACGTCGCTCTCCCCCAGCATGGATCTGCGGAAAATCTCCCGTTTGTAGAAGTCGGTCCGGATCTCCTCAAAATCTCCGGTGGGGTGGCGGGACACGATATCGAAGAGTGCGCCATTCGAGCCCTTAAGCTTTTTCGCCGCCGGCTCCTTGGTTTTCCGGCACTTGGCGCTGTTCTCGGCTGATCGCTGCCCATATGCCACGATGCACGAGGTGATAGGCCCGCCGTCCTCATCCTCCCCGATCTGCACAGGAATCAGCTTGAACTCGACCGGCGCGGGCAACTCTCCATCCTTCATCTTGAGGAAGGTCAGCGCACCCTCGGCGCATTGCACCTCAACTTCGATAGCCGCTTTGAGCACGCTCGACCCCCTGGAGCGCCCTTGTCTCTCGGCATCATTACCCGTGTGGTGCACGACAAAGGAAGAGGACCCGGGGAAGGCCCCGCGGAGTCGGTCCACGAGCCGGACAAAATCTGACATGTCCCGGGTGCTGTTTTCATCCCCTTGAAGGTGCCGCGCCAGGGTGTCCACCACGATCAAGGCCACCTGCTTGCCGGTCTCCTTCTGCAGTTGCCGGATCTCGGCTACAACCTGGTTCAGCCCGTCGGCGTCGAATGTGATTATTGAGCGTGAGATTCTGAGGTTGGACAAGCTCATGTGCTTGTTGTGCTGGTTCCAGGCCTTGACCCGGCGTCTGAGACCTCTGTGCCCTTCACCTGCGAAGTAAAGCACGAGTCCCTGTGTGCATTGGTGCCCGTTCCACGTCCCGCCAGTTGCTACACCACAGGACCAATCGAGCGCCACAAAGGTCTTGCCGTGGCCGCTTGGCCCGAATATCTGCCCTGAGTCGCCAATCTCGATGAAGCCCTTTATCAGCCATTCGATCTTGACCGGTTCGGCCAGCATGTCGTTGGCGGAAATGAAAAGGGTTCTCAGCTCTGCCGGCGGCATCGCCTCGGGGATCTCCGGTGCCGTCTCCACCTGGTGAGACTCACCCAGCTGATATGGCTCATCGCCCAGGGCGAGGGCGTCAAGGTAGCCGTCCGCGTGATCGGCGCCGTTCATCGCGTCACCTCGGAGTCCAGGACAATCACAGCCGTTTTTGAATCGTGGTCATAGCGGCCGATCAGCTGCGGCGCCTTGGTCTCTGAAGGGGGATTGGTGGGGCGCTTTTTCGCCCTGGTGCGTTTCAGGATCTGCTTGGAGGTCATGACGCCTCCATTTGTGCCCTAAGCGATTCGTGATACAGCGTCGTTCTTGCCTGTAACACTGCCTTGGTGGAAAGGTCCAGGTGTGCCCCTCTCTGGAACCTTTCAAGTAGGTCCCTGAGTACGGGTGTGTCAGGCAAACAGTACAAACATCTACGGCTTGCCGGTGCCCTCTCTACGATAACGGCGTACCCTAAAGCTGCAGCCACTGAGGCTTCGTTCATGTCCCTGGTCGTGAATCGTTGTTGCATCGATAGGTCCTTTGTCGGTTCTCCTTTGTGTGCTCCAGGCACGGGCTCAAGCCGTCAAGGCTGGGTCAATTGGTGATCGGCGTGTGAGAGGGCCCGCCTCTCAGTTGCCGGGCAATGGTGGACCAGGGGGGCTAGATTGTTTGGCGTGTCTGTTCCGCGCTGGCAACGGGCAAGTTCAGCAACCGTTCGTCAACTTCGCTCTCTACCCACCTGTTAGTTGTAGGCCCAAGTTTCCTTGGAGGTGGCAAAATTCCCGATTTAACATCCCTCAAAACTTTAGACCTACTTGATCCAGTTTTTCGCATTAACCCTTCGAGTGACAAAAGCTGTATTGACATTTTTTATCTCCTTTTAACTCCGAAATGGAACGGTATTGAATGACATATCATGGCATTAAATAGTATGGCAAGCGCAAATATCTCAATTTAATACAGTCTTAAATCTCAGGAGTTACATTGTTGTTCTGCGTTAGTCTGTGTGTATACGCAATGCGAAAATGCATAACCATTCGATATGGTTGGTATTTTATGCAATTTTGTTGGTTTAATCGTATTTTATCTTCACATTTCGGTTAGTTAGCTCGTAAAATCCAGAAACGCACATAACTACAAGTCCAGTGCGAATTAGTGTTAAATAATATAGTAGGCATGAAAAGTGCCCACTTCGATTTAGGGAGTGGGCCATTATGTGAAACTTGATGGTACCCCTTGACACCCCATGGTACTCTGGTGTATAAATATCTGTAACGAACAACACAGGTTTTTAGACAACGGGGGAAAGCATGAAATACATCGGCTATGTCAGGGTATCGACCGGGAAGCAAGGGCGCTCGGGTCTGGGTCTTGAAGGGCAGGAAGCCGCTATTCTCTCCCACGTCTCCAGCATGGCCGGTGAGCTGGTCGAAATGTACAAGGAAGTTGAGAGCGGCAAGAAGGATGATCGCCCGGTGCTACTCGAAGCCATAGCCCACGCCCAGCTGATCGGCGCACACCTGGTGATCCACAAGCTTGACCGGCTCAGCCGCGACCTTGGGTTTATCACTCAGCTGCAGAAGTCAGACCTTGACTTCACGGTGGTTGACCTCCCCGGCGCTGACAAGTTCGTGATCCACCTGTTCGGCGCGCTGGCAGAGAAGGAAAGAAGCATGATCTCCGACCGCACCAAGAGGGCGCTGCAGGCTGCGAAAGAACGGGGGAAGGTACTAGGTAATGCCAAGGGCTACCAGTTCAAGGAAGGGGCACAGGAAGCCGGCGCAGCTGCAGCTGGTAAGGCCCATGCGGACCGCGCTGATCTTTTGGCGTCCAGGGTATTGCCGCTGATCGAAAGGTTCCAGTCGGAAGGGCGAAGTCTGCGGGGGATCGCTGAGGAACTGAACATCAAGGGGATACCGACGCCACGAGGGAAGGAATGGACAGCACAGGCCGTGAAGAACGCCCAGGCGAGGGCATAGGGAGACATATGGAACGCCAGAACGATGCAAGCCAGGAAAGCCAGCCATATGCTGATTGCTTCGCCCGATCCTGCCGGCACCACGCCAACGGTCGGTGCGAGCTTTACACCGGCACCAGGCCGCCGACCATTACCGTTGATGGCACGTGCCTTGGCTATGAGTCTGTGATCGCCGGGTGAGGATCAGCAGCATCAACCAGGGATGGTGGGTGAGCGGTCGCACTTCGACAGCCAGCGGTGCCGCGCTCGGTCGGTGCCCGACAGGATGAGCGGGCTTCATGAGGGGCGGCCGGTCTCGCTCATGAGAGGGGGGGCGGCTGGTACCGAGATAGGGCACGTCAAGCCCACACTCTACCCTCTTACCGCACGTAATTTCAAAGGCTCCTCTTTTTTCTGTATTCCCGGCCGCATTGGTGTAAGATTATGACATTGTAATTTTAATGAACTGGAGGGGTGTCATGGGATTGCTGGCGATATTGTCATTAGGCGTCTGGTGCGGGTTCATCTACCTTGTTAAACGGAAGGGTGGCTCGGCTACGGTCGGTATTGGCGGCGGCTTCATTTTGGCCCTTCTGCTTTTCGCTATCGCTGGAGCGATGATTGAACCAGCCGGGCCGGCTGCAGCGCCGGCACCTCGCATAGCAACCCCAAAGATCGGCACCCAGTACAAGACAAGATCCGGGTACCTGATCGCGCCCACCCAGGGACAATATGACAAAGCGGTGGCGCTGGCTGTTGATAAGGTGGCGCTGGCCAAGCTAATCGACCGGGGAGAGGCAGGGATTCTTTCTCAGGGGATAACCGTCTACTGTGATGATATCGAGTTCCCGGGCAGGATCAAGATTCGCCTCCCCGGTGAGACGGAAGGCGTGTGGACGGTAATTGAGGCAATAGAGCCAGGTCCGTAGGGCTTTTGACTGGTGCCCGATGGCCCCCACCCTAAGGTAATCTCGACGTCCCGCTCCCACGCTCCCCCCCTTCTTGGGTACGGGTAATTTTTTCTCAAAAAAATTCAAAGGGCCGATTCCCATTTAAGAGAATCCGGCCCTTTCTTGTGAGCTTCGGCGAATTTTAAGTTATGCCGATTTGCGTGCTGCCCCTATGGGTATAACCTTTCCGCCTTCGGTTCCATGAATGATCATCTCCAGTTTGCGCGATAGAGTTTCAAGAGCTGCTCTTTTTTCATCGGCATAGTCGTAAAGGTTGTACGTGCCATCCAACTTTTCAAGGGTGTGGTTAAGCACGCGCTCGCGGTATTCCTTGATGACCTTACATGCGGCCATCAGCGTGTTCCCGCTACGCCGTAGGTCGTGCGGGGTAAACGAGGCAAGCCCCAAGGTGGTTGAGCCGTCTGACGACTCGTGGCGCTTCAATGCCTTGCTGAGGGCATGGCGTGTGATCGGTTTTTCGGGGACTTTGCCCCCTCCGGCTTTTTTGCCTCCGTACCTGCGGGAGCTCGGGAAAATAAAGCCGCTGTATTCCTGATCCTCCGGTGCCAACATCTCCTCCCGCTTCATTTCACGAGCATTCCTGATTTCCGCGTTTTCCCTGCCGGCCCTGGCCGCTGCTATAGCCTCGTTGATGATCTCCAGTGCAGGGGCAGACAGGGGCACAAGGTGCGGCAGTTTGTTTTTAGTCCGCTCTGGAGGGATCGTCCACCATCCGTCCACCATGTCGAGCTCGCGGGTATGCATGCCGGCCACTTCGCCGGGGCGCTGCATTGTGAACAGGATTAGCCTGAGCGCCTGTTTGACCTCGACGGTCATCGACAACCCAGGATCGTGGAGAGTGGTCCAGAAAGCTTTGATCTCGGCGGGGTCCAAAGCCCGTTTTTTCTCATTCGTGGGGGCCGGCATCTTAACGCTGATGCAGGGGGATATTTTCAGGCGGTCTTTTTCGACGGCCCAATTGAACATCTTCCGGAGGATCTTGAAGATGTTGTTGGCAGATTGGGGTGCACCGCGGTCAACCACTTTCTCCAGCAGTGCGATTATATGCCCCTTTGTAATGTCGGCGGCCTTGCGCCTGCCCCACGCCGGATAGATCTCTTTGTCCAGGATCCGCTGATCTTCCCGCCAACTCTTTTTCTCCACCTTAGCGTGACGCTCGATATACTGCGCGCCCAGATCCTTGACGGTTGGCGCCGCTTCACGCTCAGCTTTCTTGTCCTCTTCCACCATGGCGGGGTTCTTGCCGGCTGCGAATATTTTCCAGTGTTCGTCAAATTTACTCGCGGCATCGGCAAGGCCCATGGTCGGATATTTCCCCAGGGGGAGGAAGCACTTCTTTCCCTCAAACCGATAAATGAAAAACCAGCTCTTGGTGCCGGCAGGGAATTTTGTGCTCGCTGGGTAGATGCAGAGAGCGAAGCCGTGGCGGTCGTTGCTCATGTCGCCATGCACAAAATACTTCGCGTCCTTCGGCTTCAATCCCTTCACGACCTTGTCATTTAGCTTCATTGCGTTTTCCCCCGGGAGAGGTCACTTTTTGCAGAAGTGACCTCAAAAGTGACCTCTAGAATCTGGATTGCAAATGAACTCCATGGAACTCCATGGGACATAAATACAGCACAGACATTAGTAAGTCAAGAGGAACAAAGGCTTTTTATTGCGGGGGTGGAGTCCCATGGAATTCCATGGAGCCAATTTAAGTGACGGTCGATTTAACTCCTAAGGAAGGGGTCGGACGTTCGAATCGTCTCGGGGACGCCAATAAAAACAAGGACTTAGCTGAAAGCAGCTAAGTCCTTTTTCGTTGCGCGTGTCCGAAACGTGTCCTCTAGGGGTAATGCTGGGGTTGCGTGTCCTCGCGTGTCCCCGTCAATACTTTTCCAAAGAAATTTCAAAAAGTCTGAATGAAACGAAATTCGCCTGCTGAATCGAGGGCCACTTTGAAGGGGGCCGGTGGGGGGCTGTGAAGGCCCCTAAAATACCTCAAGGCGTCGGAGTGAAAGGGTATAGGCCGAACCCTTCATTAAAAACCTGGCCCCCGCCGCCACCCCTCCCCCGGTCCTGGTACATCAGACGACAACAGCCGCGCTCAGTAACCTGGGCGCGGCTGTTGTCGTCTGAGTCGATGGATGAATTGCTATTGCAGGTACTTCACCCAGTAAGACCGGCCCTCTTTGTAATGGCTGATAAGTTTCTTACCCTTCTCCCCCAGTAAGGGCAGTACATAACTCAAATACTGAGGAGATTTACCAGCGCTTTGCAGTATTTCACCCAGTGACCCCTTACTCGGATTGTCACGGCAAGCACCCATCTTAATGCTACCGGTGCGCTTTATATGTTCAATAGCGGAATTATCCCCAAGAAGAAGGTAGTGGTTACGTGATGGCATAGATGCTGCTGTTCGGAGTCCACCGAATCTGAACATGAAATGCCACCTTGAGAAGGTTCCTGATCTTTTCCATTACGGGGAAAG
>Ga0316217_10001674_pt1 | contig 28232 bp, 19 predicted proteins | sample 1anoAmetaG_FD_203633 | JGI IMG/M metagenome (GOLD analysis project Ga0316217, IMG submission 203633) | Freshwater microbial communities from Trout Bog Lake, Wisconsin, USA - 1anoA | ecosystem: Environmental > Aquatic > Freshwater > Lake > Hypolimnion/Profundal zone | place: USA: Wisconsin... | reverse complement strand
CCCTTGAATATCCATTGGTTGATTACTATGTTTCGCAATTCTATTATTGAGACACTCAAATCATTTGTCTGAGTTGTATTATATTATTAGTCTAAATTAAAATTGATGAGAGGCAAATTAAAAAAAAGCATCAAAAAGACGAACATATTCAACCTGGCAAACATCTTTGGCCCCAAACTAAGCTAAAGCCTGCTCTTCCAGCTGCCTCCCTCCAAAGTTTTTCTGAATAGGTAGCTTCAACAATAGATACAGAAGATGAAAGTAACAGCCGCCCACTATCGCCTTGCCTATCTCACCACCAACCAAGTTTAGACTCTACATCGTCTCTTCTTGCTAAACAAAAATATCCATCCTTAGTTCAACTTGGAAACCAATACGCATCCATCTTTCGCAAACCCTGAAGATTTTGACGCCTTTATCAACCCTGAAATAATCAAAGCTGAGAATATGTCAGAGATGTAATAAAGCTGCCTCATTTTCCCATTCGTTAAATTTATCGTACCTCGATACCATAACATCACTCTCAAATTCAGAGACTAGTAAAAAAACTACAGAACCTAAGAATTTTCTGGCTCAGTTTCCCAGCTCATCCAACACTGCCTCAACCATTTGAATGGCGAACTGCTAATAGACTATAGCCTAAGCAAAGGAAAGTTCTTTATATAGAAGGAATCTGCTTCACATTTCCCCAAAACAGGCTTCCTTATGAAATAGTATTCCTATAGACTCAAAATCTATGAATCCCTGGCAGAGAAAACTGCCTAGAAGACTGAAGAATTTTAGAAAATGAAAGAAGATTATATGTAAAGAATGAAAAAATAATATTAGAAATAGTCAATCATATACTCCGAAAAATTGGCCAAGAAGGACATAAACCTAGTTTGATAAACTGATGCTGTATTCAAACATATAAACAAAAAAAGAATTTTATTCCCTTTTTTATGTTAAATCTTATTTCTTTAGGAAAGTTCACATCTGATTTTTACATCTTTCAACTTACATCTCCAAGTAAGGAGCCAGATCAAATGATATCAGTAGAAAGTAATATTTAAGATATAACCTCAGTGTTAAATCAAAAATTAAAACTAATGAAAGGTTTAATTTTGATCTTTTTGCTTGTACTCTTCGCCCACCCTCTCACTCTCCCAAACAACACTCCATCCATTCCGGAGCCTCTGAAGGCAGTGGACTCCACATTGGACGTCAAAAAGACAGAAGCCAACAACACTAAGAATGTTTTGTTCATGGATCAGATGAAGAAAATCAAAACTGAAGCTGGCGTTATTTTGGAGAGCGTAGAAGCAAGTTTTGGAACAAAATATACTTAGCTTATAAATAATCTTCACAAATTTATGACAGGGTTGGACGCAATTAGAAAGAATCTGAGAAATAACAACCTCTAAATCTTTTAGAACAAAAAAGTGTGTGCTGAGCTCAACAACTCTCAAAAATAAGAGATCAATCGCTAGATAAATGCCACGAAGCAAAACCTCATAATTATCGGTAGAGTGATAAATGAAGCTATTTAGCTCGAAAAATTGACCAACCTCTCCGCCAAAATCAGCCAATTATCAGATAATTACCTGAATTTGCTGAAACAGGTCTAAAGAGGGTCATTTTGCACTTATCCCCATACCCACAAATAAAGAAACGTTCCAGCCCATAAAAAGCAATAAACGCTTTATTATAAAAATAACCTTGAAGTGAGCAATTGGTATTTTGGATCCACCAATCAAATCAAATACAAGGCCTCTCTCATCATCAAGGCAGCCAATCACAATCTCACCACATGTCCTAACTCACTTCCTTTTGTGAGAGAGAACGAGCAAAAGTGCTTTAACTGCCCTCCGAACACAATTTACAATTTGGGGACATAGAAATGTTAATCTTGTGAGTCTGGCAAAATGCTGAACGTGGCTAAAGGCACTTGCTAACCCTGCTACGGCTAGATATTCATCGTCAAACACCAGTTCGTTTGTAAGGCCTGTGCGTTGTAAGCTGAGTAACTCTTCGACCCCAAGGTAGGAAAATGCTACAAATGCAAGAATACTGAGTATTTGGACGGGACGAGCCGATCGTGTAAACCCATAAAATGTCCTGCAAACCAGCCCAGGTTTAACAGATAGCTTTTGATGTGTCAATAATGTGCAATTGATTAGATCATCAACCCTAAAGATCCCTCAAAATGCTTACCAAAGTGTGACTCTCAAAAACCATTGTACAATAAAGCGAATAATACTTGTTCTTAATGTCCCAAAGATTCCGCTTATATGGTCAAAACAAAGAAATGTCAAAAGATAGCCAAAATCGGCAAAGGATAGCTCAATGAAGGCTAAGTTACTAACTAAAATGGTTAGCAGCTAAAAAATGGCACAAAAATAAAGGGAAGTTCAAATGGCCATTCTCTTCTTTCAGCTTTATTGCCCTCATAAACACCAGAACCCGACATTTCTCCGCCTAGTCTTGCAAAAACAAAATGATGCCTCATTATTCTTAATATAATATGATACCGACAAACAATATTACATAAATCAATAAACTTTTTCTCTCAGACTTCGTCTCTTCTCTTGAATACGAATGATCAAATTGTTAATGGAGTTCTCTTTCAGCCGATTGCGAATCCAATACTTCATCAAATCTATATTTTCTATCTCCGTTCGATCCGTGCTCTTCTCCATGTCTGTTTGATTGGTTGTATTTAGTAGTCTATTGCTGAATTTCTTGCGGGCTTAGATCATGGATTTGTTTTTGGATGGGATTGGCTCGATTTCTCTGTCTTCGAATTTGACTTTTTTTGGCACTAGGGGTGTTTTTATATTGCCTCGGGATAGATTTTGGTAGTTGATTCGAAAGGCTTTTTCTTTCCCACGGGTGATTAAATTGGGAACCTTGAGATTGCAAGTGTTGGGGCGCTTCATTTGGTATTCCCAGTTTCTAAGCTGGTCATGCAAACTCAAAGTGTTGAGCTCTTCCTTGGCCCTTTCCTAAATAAGGTCTTCCTCCATAAATTATATGTTAGAAGAATAAATTTTATTTCAGAAATAATTCCAACTTATGGAATTATGATTATAGATTGAGGCCAATTTTAGGTATATCAAACAAATAAAATTTTCAATAAACTTAACTTGACTCTATGGTTTTAGGCCTATCTAAGCGAGATATCTACTGCTTCAATCTCTGGACCTCCCTCATAAGCTATTTAAAGATCCGAGCCCATTCTTCCTTTTCCATTTGGTGCTTTTCTCTTTTATGATCCAACTTTTGCTCCAACTGCTCATTCCTCTCCTTCAGAACCCTTATTTCCTCAGTCATCTTCCTGTACTCATCTCCCCAACGCTAGACTTTCCTGTTTATGTCTTACAAACTTCGTTTTAGTTCTTCCTACTTGTCATACTGATCATTCAATTTACAGAGTAAGTTCTATCTTTCAGTCAGCAGCTCTCTGTTTGTTGTTTTTAGTGCAATTAGCTCGTTTTAAAAGATGTTTTGAGAGTAGCTTGTTGATGGGGTTTTTTATCTCAGCTTGCTTATCTCTTGCTTTAAGTTGCTTAACTATTGATCGTAGTTGTGCTAAAAAGGTTAGAAATGACGTAATCTCTAATTTTCTCGAATAAGCTGTTCGATCTTTTGCTGATTTTGCGTCCTTTCTTAGTGAGTTTATTTCTCGAAAGTCCTATGTTTTTAAAGATGTTGGAGCATCGTTTGCTGACTAGCTTCTAAACTTTTGATCTGCTGCTGATAATGCATGATTAGCTGTTCAGTGGGTTTTTCCAAACTGATTGGAGATTTCGGATAATTGTTCTAGCTAATTATACCTTGTAAATGGGCTATTTTTTATTCGTCCTGTTTGCTCTTACTTGCATAATCTTTCAACTTACTCTCATAGTTCTTTATGAGACTTTAGCTGTCCTTCAATCGGTGCTTAAGATCATTGGCTCGCCGACTTTTTTATTGCAGCTGCTATAGCAAATCGCTGTTTTGTTTGCTAATCTATTAGTTTTTGCGCTTCAATTCTTCTATTTACTTCTTTTAGGTATCAAGCTTCAGTGCGTTTTTGGGAACTGCCTTTGGTTTAGCTTATCTAGCTATATGCTAATGAATTGAGCGATGAGAGCGACTGGTGATTGGCTGCTTGGGTTTGGGCTTATTGACCAAGTAATTTTGGTGATCTTTAGAATCGCCATGGCAGCGTTCTTTTGAGCAATTGTGATGATTATGGTTTTTATGAGCCCGGGGAAGAACCTTTAAACTCATATTATAAGTGTAAACTAATTAATTTGAATCATATTGAATTTCAAGCAATTTTTGACACACAAGAATCCGAAATGCATTATTTAAGACTTGTTAAGCAATAAAAAATCAATTTTTAAAACCAAAACCACTGTTTTTCTTGAGATGCTTTTTGATTTGGCTTTGTTTTGGTATCTTATTATCCAAATTCTTCAAAAAGTTAGAAATAGCCACCAACGGTTCCTTTCCTTTCAATTAATTCAGCACCCTTTTGTTGTAAGCATCTTCTTTGTCATGGCCTATCAAAGGAATCCCATCATTATACATATTTTTGATTGTTTGCGATAAAGATCTCACTATTTCTTTTGATTTCTCAATCCTTGATTTTCTGGATACTGTAAATTCAGGCGTGAAACTATCCTTTTTTACTGGCGACAGCTGAAGTGAAGAGTTTTTATGTTTGTTATGCATATTATCGAATAGTTATTCATCTTTTTTCTCAAACTTTATAGAGAAACGTTTTCTGGTATTGAAAGGAGAAAGTATTTTGAGCATCAATTCTTTGTCTTTTTGAACTTTGTAGAATTTTCTTTGGAATTCAATTTCTCCATTTTATTGCATCTTTGCACCTTGTTTTATCAAGCTAACCCTTCTGAATGCTTACATACTCTTCAGTGATTCTTGGTGACTCTTAATGCCTTGAAAATCTTACTGGTTCAACTCCTCTTTTAAAAGTCGTATTGATTTGCGTTTTTTCTTGAGCGGAAGTGCTAATTTTTTGGAGCATATTAGCTACATAAAAGGTTGAACGTTCAACTGGTCCAAATTATATGCAGTATTGCTTTTATCTTTAATAATATCCGAAATGAGACTTAATGCTTGGTGTACCTTTTTTAGTAGTTGCTCCTCCATAGAAATCTCCAGCTTCCAGAGTATAGGAAGTGGATGCCTGATAGATAGCGAGGCCACAATATCCCCTCTATCCAAAGTAACAAACTTCAAATAGCCATCAATAGAAAGAGTAGCAAAGTACCTATTCTGACAAATGTCAATATTAGTAATACAATCTCCATGTACCTTTTTATTCCAATTGACTTTCAACTTTTCATAAATGTTGAGAATATCTTCATCTATCTTCTCGGTACGCTTGAATTGGTTTTTTGTGATCTGCTTCTAAATTTGCTACTTTACAGGTCTTTGGACATTCATGGCTGGTTTGAAAAAAGTGCTTTCTCTGAAGTTTTTGCTCACAACTTAGCTTGTATTGAAAGAAATTATCTTTCCTCGACCGTAGCAGACTGCCATAGAAGATTGGGGAGACTGTAAACAAAAGGTGATCTATTGCAAAGGGGTTCTAAATTGCTCCCGCTTTGGAGTTGGCATTTGGTAAGATATTTACTCAACTGATAACAGAGAATTCAAAGAAACTTGAGGGTAAATTAGATGAGCGTATTGAAGAAAGCTAACATCGAAGGAGTTTTCTTTTCTTTGAATTTTGTACAAATAGATTTTATCGTCTGAACAACCAATTGCCAGCAAAGCTTTCTCATTAGCTATCTTTAGTGCTGAAGGGTTTGCAGGTAATTATATCAAATTGCATAGCTTACAGGATTCGTAGTCCCAAAGTTTCACGCTTGGACTTTTTTCTGCGGTAATCATTAAGCTATACTTCTAAGAAAGGTCGAAAAGTGTGATTTAAAAACTGGAATTTTGCTATGTATTGGCAATAGACTTTCTAGGCCCCTCCTAACCAAAGGTTTTCTCATTCCAAACATGAATATTACCCTGCTTGCAAACAGTAGCAAAGAAGTTGTTTCTAAAATCCGAACGAATATGCAATATCTCTTCACATTTATACTTTTTAGAGTTGAGCTTCCACTTAACCTTGAAATCCCGAGAATAGCAGTACAAAAATGATCTGGATGTAGACACTAGATAGTCCTCTCTGAATTATTCAGCAGCAATGATTTCTTACTCAGAGTTGCAGAGCTAGATCACTTTTAGAACTCGGCCATCCAACATGTTATAGACTCTAATGCTTACCTTTGTAAAAATTACCAATTCAGCTGATGTACCTTCGAATCTATAAAACTTGTTTATCCCGAACTGCTCGTCTATTGGAATTTTGGGTGTCAGTTGCTACAGTTGAAGCAGATTTAACCTTGAATCTGAGAAAAACAAATGGTAATCCAAGCATTCCAAAGATGTAATGAAATTTGACACCTTGAAGGTTTGGTAACATCTAAAATCGTTTAGATTCCAGATCCTAAGATTCCCTCTGTCATCTCCAGTGACAATCTGCCCATCCTTTAGATCAGTTACAGCCGTAATGATTGTCTCATGTCCTTCAAGCTCTTTGAGAAGCGAGGGATCCAGGCTCAAAGGATCAATTTGATAAACAGGAAGCTCTTTACTCCCCAAAAGCAGAAGAGTTTGCGTGTTGCGATGATAATGTACCTTCTGTGCTCCAACGTGAGACAACCTCACCTTCGACCCACTTTTCAACTTATCATTTTTGTAGATGTACAGCCATTTGTACTAATCCTTCATTGTATAGGAAACAGCCAAACACCTCAGATGAGTCACCTCTTCAATATCATGTAAAGCAATGGCATTGGTTTCTTCGTGTAGTTGCTTAATGGCCTCCAATTTCAGATCCCAAAAGTATATGGTGTTATTAGTGGTGGTAATCCACTCATCCAGGAGGGGTAGGTAGTATATTGTATCTCCCATCAAGTTAGGCACTATCTTCTAGGTGTTGAAGCTGTCTTAGTAGTCCCAGAAGACCAAGCCGATATGGTTGATTATGCATCCTATTCTTTGCTGGCTCTCGCTAAAAGCCATTGAGGAGATGGAAGCGTTACGATCGTATTCTTTGCAGCAGGCTGGAACTATCTCCTTTATCTTCTTTAGCTTTTCATCGAAAATGGAGATATGGGAGGCGAGTCTACTCAAGGCTATCAGTTCTTTCTTCTCTTGGTTTACTTTGAATATATGCAGAGCCTTGCCTTCATCCACTTTTTTCTCCTTTTTCTTTATACTCTGCGATATTTTGGTAGTGTCTTTTTCAACTCGAGCCAAAACTTCCGCAGCGTGCAGATCGATATCCCTAACCTTTTTGGCATCAGGTTTGACCCTCTAGATAGGCACTTCCTTCGTACAAATGGTGATATCCTGCTCCCGATTAGAAATGCCCTCACAAATATAATAAGTAAAATCCTTGACCGTAATCTTAAGTTCCCTGTTCATGATCTGGTTGACTATCTTGTTAAAGATATCAATCAAACTGATGACCAAGAAGAGAGTCTCATCTGGACCGTGCAAAATGAAGCAGGCGAGTTCCCGGACGAACTGCAGCTGGTTGTAGGCACTTTTTCCCATTTTTTATTCCAGATCCTCGATGGTGTCGCAGTCGAAGTAGGCTATGTAGAAATCGATGTTGTATTTGTCCAGCAGGTGGTTGTGCGAATCTGAGTATTTTATAATGTTTTGGATCGCCTATTTTGAGGAAATGTTTTCAATGTGACTATTTTCCGTCATCTTATTCTAAAACTAAATTATTTCTGAAATATGCCAACTAAAATTTTTCAAAACTCAGTAACACCCTCAGTAAAAATCTAGGATTTCGGTACCCATAGCAAAGGTCGCTAACAAACCTTATCAGTTTTCAATTTTGTTGATCAAATCAGAACAGAACGTCAGATCAGGTTGTTTGAAAATGATGAAAAATTTAGCTTCCAATCTTAGATGCGGAATTTCAACCTATAAAAGGGCGAATCTGAATCGTTTGGCTTGTAAAATCCAAAACCTGCTATATACGAATAAATTTTTTCTATTCAACTAACATTCTATCAATTAAGAAACACATCATTAAATTTCGAAATTTTGAACAAAGTTCAAAGTGTGGGTGGCCCTCTCAAACCTTTCGTCAATCTTCTTACAATAAAACTGAAACAATTTCATATTATCCTTCAAAATCTCTTTGTCATTTCTCTCCAGGTCGCAATCCTTTATTATTTGGCCTATTTTCAAGCTTTCCGCAGATTTGTAGTTTGATGACTTTCTCATTCTCAGCGAGGTTTCTGTGCAAGCCACCATTATACTGTTTTTTGTTGCAAATAGGTCTTTCATTAGCTTGTCTCTTGTCATATCCCTTTCGCTTCTTGTATTTGGAGCATTCAATAGACGATTTGACTAACTTTTTAGCTCATCTATCACTTTGATACTTTCCGCTGATTTGTACTGAACTCTTCTGCAGGTTTTGACTTTCTCAGAATTAGAAATGCTTCCCTAGCACTGTTTTTGAAAATCAATTTTAGCAGTCTGCGGCCTTTTTACTGGTTTGGGTGCACTATATGAGCTTTTTTTGGTATGGACATGAGCATTGCATCCTTCAATCATGACATTGATGCGGTCCAAATCTTGCTTTTAGACAGTTTTATTCATATCCTGAGCCAGCTTCTTCTTCAGATTCGAATAAAAACAGTTCTTCTTCTGCTTCAAGCTGTAACTCAGCTCTTTCTCCCCCAACATAGTCCGCTTTAGCTGCTTGAACAACTCTTGATATTTGTTATCAGCCAACCTTCCATACTCACCAGCGTTGCTCGAAGTGATAGACTGATCCGAGTAAGAACTCTATTTGAGCTATTCCACGCAACTATAAAATCTTTTATCTAGTTATTTGAATTGAACCGTGTGAGCGTAATCTGGATTGCCATTCTTTTGGTATATGTTTATAGTGCTCCTTTACGGCTGAGCTTTTGAGGTGTTCCTTAAAACGGAAGTACAGTTTTATTTCTAGGTATTTTTCTATTTGCCACTACTCAATAATACCCTGCCCGTTATCCGTTTAATTCCTGACTTGCACTCAATCCGTTATTTAGTCGGATTGTACCCTGGATTTGTCATGAACTAGCTTACGTAAAAAGTATTTTTGGAGGTAAATACATTCTATGTCTGCCTGGTCTCTCGCGGGGTGGCAGTTGTACTCATTTGGAAGGATTCTCGATTTTCCTGCAGCAATTTCTGAATGGAGTTAAAAGAAGTAAGCTGCCTGCTTTTTTTCTGCATAACTTCTTAAAGAATAATTTAACCCTAATAGCATTTAGAGTAATTAATAAAGTGATAAATTCATTTGCGCAATTTTGATCTTTGGCCTCAATACTTTTTGGCAGGACTCAAACCTTAAATTTGTGATATAAAGTTGCTTTTCGAGTGAATTTCAAGCAGTATTAAGAGATTGGTTCATCTTTGGTCATTAGCTATGATATCCAGCTGCCTTAAGTCCGATATCCTTCAGCCCCCAAACAGTGAAATTTGTCATCTTCAATCCAAAAATTTAGCTATCGTTTCAGCTCAGAACCATTCAACCACAAATATCTACATTCTTGGAATAAAAATCGCATTTACTAATGTTGCCTAATGATTGTTCTAGATAAATCAAGAAGGTGGAGTGGCGTTAGTGATAAGCATCACTCCTGAAGCAATCGACAAGCCGAATATGGCCAACAAGCAGAGGTCGTTTCCAAGTGCGCCTACTATTCTTCCCTTGGGCCCTTTGTCGCTAGCATACCCAATAGAGTATATCAGTCTGAAAATGAATAGGGCCAGGCCGACAGCAGCTGCTGGGATGGGGTAATAGAGACCAGCGATCAACACCCAAAGGAGAGTGCTTGGTGCCATCTCCACGAAGTTGCCATGTGCTCTTTGGGCGTTATTGAAAGCATACCAATCTTTGTATGCTAACTTTTGTGAGTACATCCCACTGCCCATATCCGGATAGCCTCCTTTCTCTATATCGAACCCAGTGGCCGTTTTGTGTTCTGAGCCGAAATTCTGCTTCATGAACTATTCAGTGAAGACTGCTGCTCTGGCCCTACCCGCGAAGAGGAATCCAACTAGCACAATTTCAAAAGCGATGAGGGAAGCAACGATGAGGACGTAGCCGTAGGTCGTTGGCAGGACGTAGCTTGAAGCACCGCTGACGGCCTAGTGAATGAGGTGGGAGTGCATTTTATAAATATAAAACTCCAACAACTCATCTCATATCTTATCAAAGTGTGATCAGAAATTAAGTTTTATTGCACCACAGAATTATATCTTTGAAAAAATATGAGGATAAAGGTTGAAGCGTTGTAGTTAGTATCAGCATAGCCTCGATGAACTTTGCTTGCTCAATGTTTAGTTGCGGATAGCTTCAGAGGGTTGAAATAGATGATTCAGCGAGACTGTTGTATGAATTCTTGATTTAAATTCAATATCTTTTATAGCCCAATGTTCAATTACTATCAGGCAGATGAAATCCAGCCAAATTTGGTGAAGATAGAAATACAGGTTAAATTTTTGAGTCTAAAAAGGAATATAATCAATTTAAGCTTGGCATATATTATTCAAATAAAAATCTTTTTAGTTCTAAAAACTCTTATTGAGATGTTCTCACAACTCTGATAATGAAAAAGATTAGCCCAAATATAAAAATCATCGTATTTTGATAGTCAGCTCAAACAAGTAGTTATTGAAAGTTGAACCCTCAGTCACAGTTAGAACAACTTTTAGCGGTGAGCCTAAATTCTAGCTTGGAATCACCTGCTTAATCATAAACTATAGCTCCAAATTCACTGTTTGATTGGAGATTAGGGAGACTAGCTCCATGGGGACTGTCATAATGCTCAAGTTGCTAGAATACAGGCGGAATGACTTTTCTTTTGCGTCCTAGTTCCTCAATTAAAACTTGTATTTGAGAAGTTTGCCATGCTCACAGTAAAGTTTAAATACATTTTTGTACTAAGCTTTCTGGTCTTTTTGAATCTAAATGAGCCATCTTTTTATGACGATGTTCTTATCTGCATCCAAAGCATGAACAATTATCTTTTAGGGGTTTGGCTCATCATTAAATGTTTGGATGCGGGCCTAGATTTAGTAGATTTTGTCTGAATTACGAACATTTTACTTAGTTTACATATAAGCTATTCTTCGTTCTGGCAGCGTACGAAGCAGTGTTCGGGTTTGGAGCTACAAAAAAGTATCCGAAGCTGTTCCTTATTCGTATTTGTTTTAGCTAGACTCCTCTCCTCGATTTCTTTATACTTCTCAGTAATAGTCTTCTAATCAAAAGAAAAATCAAACTTCAATTTTCGCATTTACCCAAGTCCAAGTTCAACATTAAAGTTCAATTTAGGATAAGTGGAAACTATGATGAGATAGCAGGCTATCTGGAACAAGTGCTCACTATCGTTGACTATGACATAGAACTAGCGATCTCCGATTAAGGAGTGTTTGATGTTCATCTTCAATCTACTCTCGCTTTTGTTCCACGCATACTCTAGGTTGTTTTAGTTCGTTATCATGGATTTGCTGACAAAAGGGTCGTTTATTTCGTCAAAAGGGATTTACAATTACGATTAGGTTTGGATGTAGCTGTGAAGATAAAGTTTTTGTTATATGTTTGGCGGCTTTAGCATCAGTTTTGTTTGATATTTTTCCAGCTCACTGCCATAGTCGTCAAAAAGAGTCAAGTTTAGGTCATAGGTGGCTTAGAGATTTTACTTGGTCAGCAGTGAAGATTTGGGAGGAAAGCAAATAATGCGTAAAACAATGGGGTGCCACATACCACTCATCACCCACATTGATTTCTCCTCTTAATCCAAATCGTACTAAAAGTGGCACTAAGTTGAGATCTGTATCAGTTCCTTTTCCATTAACTTTTTGAACACAAGTGGATTTATGACATTTACATTGATATGCTCAGTAATTGTCAAAAGTGCATTTTTAGGAGAAATGTTCGATTACTGGCTCAAATTGAGCGAAACTTTGAAACCGATTTTCTTATGTTCTCTCTATTTGTTCAAAAAGTTAAAAACGAGGTACTTGGGACATCCAATCTAGCACTCAGTGAGATAATATCGATTAATAGCATCAGTGAAAAGTTTGCTCATGAGCTCCTGCTTGTGACTACTTATCATGTAAAGTACCTATTCTTGTATTATTGAATCGAATCCAGTTCCTTCTTCTTTCTGTGGTTCAAGATGATCTTGTCATTCTAGCTCTAGAAGTACTTCTGGGCGTCAGCTTAGCGGGTGGAGCCGATGCCCAACAGCAGAGAGTTTGTGCTGGTTTTGAATTTGCTTATTCTTTGGATCATGCGAGATTATTCGTCATTGTAGTTTATTTGAGAGCTGATCCCTTTGATTTATAGTGGCTTAGTTGACTCAATTTTGTAATGTTGGTTCTTCTCCTTCCTCTCTAGCTTGTTTTGAAGTTTGATCGCCATTTCTCCAACCTTTTTGCCGTCAAAAACTGAGTAAAAAGTCAAAGGAGATAGTTTCCAACTGGTTTACTCATCTTCGTAGTAAAGCAGACTATTAAGATTAATTTTAGCGTAGGCGTATATAAACATACCCTTCTTATTGATGAGCTCAAGTTGAAATTAGCGGTTTTTGAAGTAATTGATTGCCTACAGCTCACAGGGAATCTCAAAATTGAAAATGATTGCGGTTTACTCAGGCGTGGCGATCTAAAAGGGTATTTTCTCAATAAGATTTTTGATGTTATTGTATTCATCCTCTTCCTTGACCAGCGTCATGTCGATGGCTATCTCTTTGTTCGGATAAACAGTCCTAATCTTCAAGACCATGCTTTCTGGCACAATTTCGCGGATGTAGTCTTCAACGAAGGGAGTATAATAGTAGCAGTGAACTTGGCAAGCCAAAAACGGTTATGTTTCATTGATTTCATCCTCTTTGATTTCCTTCAGCATCTCTGCTTTGGTCTTTACACTGAATTCTTTCGAGTTCAGCTTAGTCTTCTCTCTTTTTCGATCCAAATCGGTCTATTACATACTGTAGATATTCATCTTCTTTGCTGTGGGTTTCTTTAGCTGCATGAACTCCATGAATTATTTCTTGATCTCCCTCAGATTCTGCAAATATTACTCAGCATTCTTGTTCAGCTTATTTTCTTGCTCTTTAATGAGCGAAATGTATCTCTATTCTCTGTGTCCTGCCTACTAGAACACCTTCTAGAGCCGATACTGCATCCCCTGGGGTAGTTATATGCTATCCTCACGTTGGAAGGGCTAGCGTGAAGGAGACTACTTATTTTTATAGGTCGAACTGACTTGCTATGAGGAATCGAAAGGTGACAGTCCCTTCATTTTTATATCTAAATGAATTTATTTATAATCGATTAAGTTTTAAATAAGGAGGCATATTTCTTTTTCCAGTTGATTATAAACGTCAAAACATAATTTACGTATTTCATTGGGGCTAACCTCCCCACAAAACCAAATCTTTGCGCCATTATATTTCTTAGTGCAGAAGTAACGTCCAGCAGATCGTCAATTAATAGAAGCCGAAAGCGACTGTAATAACTCTATCGTTTCAAAGCTGCAACCATGGCCAAGTTTACAAAATTTGGGTCAGATGCAATCATTGAAAATGGCAGATCATCTAACAACACGCCTTAATTTAAAAACGTTTCATGATGACCGAGAATTCCCTGAGGAAATAATAAAACAACTGCAAAAAATAACTGCCACAGCCTAACAACAACCAGAGTTTGTTTGTCTCATATTTTCTAAGGAATTTGGTTCAGAATCTTTCTGATTCACTCAACAACGTGTTACAGGATTATAGCATGATTATTATAAATAGACAAACGAAAAAAACTAGGTTTTTGGAGATTGACCTACGTAGAGACCATATTTGCATCCCATTCCAGCCAAATAACGCATATTTTATATCTCTTATTTTTTGAATGCGTTAGAAACGTTTCAATGCTTGGGCTCATGTTTCTCCGTTTAATGCCTCAAAAATTTCCTTTAAAACCTATTTTAACTCAAACACCTCAAATGCATGAAAAAAGCAGCATTTTGACAAGTAAAACAAAGCCAAGTTTTTTTTTATGTTCAAATTTTCAAAAGTGGTTCTCATCATTTTCTATGATTTTTTGTTAAATTTTCATACACTTCACTTGCTCTTATCTTGATAGCTTAATTTGTAACCTCGGTGGTGAGTATTTTTATGTTAATCGAATATCAATTTGGAAGCTGGTATAAAACGGCAGCGAAAAGCCGAAAACCGGCAATCTGAGCTATTGATTTGTAGGTTTGGAACTATTTCCAAGACAATAGCTTTCGAATTTGCTGAAAATCTCTAACGTTTGTATTATTAGAATAGTGATCATCCTAAAGATTTCTTAACTGCCTAACAATACCCAAATGAAAAATTTATCCCAAAAGCACGATGCTAATGCTTTTCTTTTGTTAGAACCAAGCCATCGAGTGCCTATTTAAAGGGCTGGTTCAATTTTTTAGCTCTGCGCTAAGGAAATCTATAATAATTAAACATCTCAGTTATCATGTAGGATGACGACCATTAGAACGTTTTTGATGTCCTGGATCTCTGTGGAGACATTGATTGTGAAGTCCTCAACACTGACTCCTTGGGCTGCTTTCAGTTCTAGGATGTTGCCTCTTATCTCGATATGAGAGATGACATCAAAGATAGGATTGAGGAACTTCCTTCCACTGCTGACAGCGAAGATACCGAAACCCATTAGGGAAATGAAGATGAACAAAACTCTGAAAATTATTAGTAAATTTCGGAACAGTCCACTGCTGCCTTCTTCTGCTAACCTTTCAATGGTGAAATTTAATTTTCCTAAGAAAAAAAAACATTGAGAGATATAGCTTACAAAGGCCACCACCATGAAACCCAAAATATCGGAAAACATTTCAAAACAGCCACCAGCTCCTACCTCACCCTCCTCATTCAAACCAAATCCCTAGAGTTTTTGGAAGCCCAGGCAGCTTTGAGATTTTCGGAGACTAATGGGGGCATCGATGACTTCAACAAACTCTTCTAGATCTAAGGTATTCGTTTGAAATGTAGGGAATATTTCTAATCAGAAGCGTTCATGAAGTACATTTTGGGTTCAGGGAAGATGGACATGAAAAGCAAACTTGCCATGATCAAATATGTTGAGAAATTCAGACAAATAACATTCGGATAAGCGGAGCAGTGGAAAATCGTCAAAACATGATAACTTTGGATGCATATAACTCTCAAATCTTGTTCTTCATACCCTGATAAAACAATCTTACCCTATAAAGTAAAACCTTTACATTTATACTTTTCAGCTCTGGCAACAACGTTTCAGCTTTTATATATTTCTTAGGCAGTTCTCAGGCCAATCGGTGTTAGGCATATTGATCAGCTTTCAGCATGTTCTATTTACTAATTTCGATTTAAAATCTCACTGTTTATAATAAATTTGAAAAAAGCGACAAATGTACTGGAATCACCCTACCAAACAATCTCTCAGTAGCATCTTTCGACTAAAGTATAAATTACTAATCACTTGATCTAGCTAAATCTAAACTATTTTTTGAATAAGTGTAGTCAATAATTAGGAAGATGTTGGGATGAATGATGCCCCCATCTCCGATTTATTTGTTTGGATGGTTTGCAAAAGAAATCTGAAATTCACTTACAAGACAAAAGAGATGAGCTTTCTCATAAAATATAGAACCTAGAATCAATCTTCAAGAAATCCCTGAAAATAATCAATCATATTCAGAGCTTTCTAATTTTTACCAAAATTATTTATCAAATATTGTTTATAAATCCCGATCATCAAGAAAGAAACTTGTGATCTCAGTTTTTGTTTGTTGCTTCAGAATGACTCTCCACAATTCGTGCATTTTCGAATCTCTCTATTCTTTTACTCCGAATTGATAAACTGCTTTTACGGATTATCTGTTGCAATTTTCTTATCGATCTCTCTTTTCACCTCAAAATCAAACTACAGCCCTTGGGCTTTTTTCTTTATCCGTGAAAGTTGGTTTATTTTGGAATTCTGAGTTGCTTTAAACACTGAACTTTGCTATTTCTTCACAGAACTATTCTTGAATGGAAAATTTCGCAGTATTTGTAGAAAAGAGTTATTTTCAACCACGTCCTCACTTTGGTTTCTAGTAACTCTAGAAGAATCAATTCTATTTCTCAGGGAGTCGAACCCAATTTATTTTGAAGGAACACTCAACAAATTAGAATTCTATTTGGATGATGTTGTGAAAGAACCCAATTGAGTCTTTTTATGTTGGCTTAACTGGCTTTTCAGAAGCAATTTGGACAAAATCTCTGATTTTTATTTCAAAAATTCTTCGCCTAACTGTAGTTTTGATAGCTCGAATAGCAACTGTTAATTTTATTCCAGAGCTGTAAATTGGTTTGTTTGGCTCTCCTGAAGCTCGTAGTTTAGCGTTCTAATTTCTAAATTCCTCTATTTCAGCCTTTTCTTGAGTTTTTTGATATAAATGTCTCTTTTTTCGATACCTTACTGAAACTACTTAAATTTATCGCTTTACAAAGAATTCTCCTTCTAATACATTTCTTTTGCTTGATTTAACTTTGTTTGCACTTCTGCCTTCTCTTTGCTTTCCTTTTCCAGTCTTTCTTTTAGCTACTAATTCTGAGCATTCAGCTGAAAGTTTTTAAACCTCAAGGTTTGAATCTAGGTGACAAATTGATTATAATGTAGAATTTCGAGATTCTTTACTGGCGGTATCGAAATCTATTCTATATTTGCCTTAATTAACATTCATGTACTCTGGCCACTTCAATTTGATTGTAGTTCGAATGAACTGTCGTGTTTTGTGGATTTTAAGGCAAAAAGGTATTTTCTAACTCATTTAGCTCCCTATCTCTCGTTATGTTTTGCAACTCCAGAAACCCTACTTGCATTTTCGGTACATATTGTGATACTATCTTAGTTTTAAGCTCAATCTCTCGATTTCCGCTGCTTGTAAGAGACATATGATTTCGATTTTATCCCCAAGAAAGATTTTTTCTTTCATCTTTAGATTTTAAATCATTGATCTCGATAATCGCAAAGGCTACTTGCTGAGCTAGTATAGTTTATTTGGGTGGTCTTTGGATTAGAGGTTCAGTGTGCTGATGAGCTAGGCTTGTAAGACGTCTTATTACATGCACCATCGAGATGGCAATAAACCCATTAAAGATAAACTTAATTCATTTTAAAGTAAACACTTCTATAATATGGATCGATCAAGCTGTCAGTCTATCATTGAGGGCACGGTCGAACAAATAAGTTCTAACTGGGAAGGTGTTGATTTGCTCAATTTGACCCACACTGAAATCCGCAAACTTCTTTTCAACTTTGGGCTTCAAATTCAAGTCTCCGTGACTTTCGTCAAAATAATTGGACTCCTTAATGAGATCCTTCTCGGGTATCTTAGCTTCGATGTTAAATTTCTTCACCTTCCTGCCCTTGAACTAGTCTCCCTCAAACCCTTAAACTTTGAGAGCTGAAATCATCAATTCAGATTTTACCATACTCGTTTCAATCAACTTTATTGAAGACTGGCTCACAACTACGTTCTTTTCAGACTTGGTTGGCGGCTCTAAGTATGATCTCTTTTATTTAATCTCTGAACGCTGCGGCTCATCTTTCAGAATGACAGAGGGCTCTTTAATCACGGATCGCTGTGGTTCTTCTATCATAATTTTAGAGGATCCTTTAGCCGCAGGCCGCTGTGGTTCCTCTTTGACGATATTGCTCCTTGGTTTATCTTCGACAATATTGCTCCTTGGCTCATCTTTGATGATATTACTTCTGGCCTGTGAAACACCCATATTATTTCTTGGCTCCTCCACAACTACGTTGTCCCTTGGCTCTTCTTTAACTATGGTACTCTTTGCTTCTGGCTTGGCGTATTCCTCCTCTTTAATCACAGATACGTTGGTCTTGCCTACATTTGACTGCGAGACATCTTTCTGTGATTTCTTCTTTTATTTAAATGAGCTGCTTGATTCGGGCAGTTTGGACTATTCCTTTGGAATACTAGGAGGTCGGCTTGAAGTGTTCGGGTTTCTTTTCCCAGGTATAACCAGGTCTGCCTTAAAAAATGAGTACTTCCAGACTTGCTGTAAGAGATTTGGCTTGCAGGAGCTGTGCCTTGTGCACCATTGTGCAGTTTCCGAAGCTAATCGTTACCCATGTGTTTATTAATTGCTGAATATAATCAATAATTGAAAAATCTGGCGTTAATTCTCATTTCGTAAGCTATTCAGCAACTATCCACAGCAGGCCTTTCTGACTGTTGCTCTCCTTAAAAATTATTGTGCGCATTTTAACAAAATTATCAGAACTTCAGATTAAAGATTTGTTTTAAAAGCCTTTGCTACGTTATGGCTCATTCATTGAGGAATCAGCCCTTAACAAACAGACAGAAAGCTGTCTCTATATTCAAAACAATTGAACATGTTTCCTTGATTAATAGAGATTTTACAAATGCTGAGATTAATTATACCGCTAAATGGGCTCAAATACCTCCTTTCAAATTGCTTGAAGGAAATGATGATCCACACGTACTCAATAAACTTCAATAACAACGCTCACTCTTATTGTTGATTAGTTGGAATAATGAACCTATTGATCAAATACTGCTCCAATTCACAGTTTTTGCTTAAGAAACTCCTTAGTCTCAGTCTAAATCCTCCATTTCATATAAACACCCACCTCCTTCTCGTACTTCTTGAAGAGATAGACCTTGTTCAGCTGACTACGATACAACGAAAATGCCCAAAACCCGAAAGTACCCATCACTATCGTATTCAAAGACGCGAATCTCCAGTATTTGTCGTTCTTGGCAAATTAGCTCTCGTCTTTTAATGGGTTCGCTATCAGTCTCCTCAGGTTTAACTTTTTGCTGGCGAATACTAGCAAAGAGCTGCATAGCAGAAATGTCAAAGGAGTGCCTAGTATCTTTATTCTTAGCTGCTCAGCTCTTTTCAGATCGCTTTCACTGAAAATGAAGTTAGATTATTCTCCAGGTCTCAACTAAGGGTCTCTCTAAACCAAAGCTGGCGAAGGGTCAGCTATGCTTGTCGAGAGTTTAAGGCTATCGTTTTCAGGCGTATTTATATTGGTTGTTGTTTATTTATTAGTCTATGTATTGTGGGCCATAAATAATTAAATATAACCCCATTAATTATCATTTCAGTTGATGTGAATTTTGGCCACTCCCCAATATCTCTGATACAAGAACTTCTTCTTCAAGCTATTGAACCTTAGTTTAGGATTTGAGTTGTTCTTCAGAATGACTCGCATTTCCATGAAGCATTCCACCATGGCTTCGTCTTCCATGATCTCACGGGCAAGGGTGTGGTGGCTTACTCCCATGACTGAATTTGACAGTTTTAGTGCGTTTATGACGATTGTCGTCATGCAGTAATCTTTTGCTAGGCCTTAGAATAGTGATAATTCGATGATATACTTTGCCATTGCTAAAATCTTTTATGATTAACTGCCTAGCCTACCATTCGTCAGCTTTGGCCAATCATCAGTGATGATTTCTAGGATGTTGAGAGGAGTAACAATGTTAAGGTTGAAGTTAAGAGCCAAAAGTATCTTCCCCTCCACTTGATTGAGTTCCGAAATGGAAAAGCTTCCAGATAAAAGATATTTTAACACTGAAGGACGCTCTATCTCCTCAAACTTGGTTGCGATCCAAAGACATGCGATTCCCACTAACTGGTATTCTTATTGATAGATATCAACCATAGCGGAGTATTGATTGAGGTAGGCCAAAGCCAGGTAAAGAGTCTGCTCTCTGAGATTTGATTTGGAATGAAATGTGATGAGCCAATCAATCAAAGTTTTGCGCATTTTGGGCTTAATATTAACAGTAATCTCCTACTTGTACTTTTTCTAAATCGAAGCAGAGGTACTTGGGCTGAAAGAATGTATGAGGTAATGTCGTAATAATGATCATTTAGTGGATCATGGCTTTCTTCAGAAGCTTCAAATAGTTTTGTATCAGTTGGCTGAGATTATACCTCATTTGCAACTTTTTGTGGAGTTTTTTAAGAAATCATACGAGTTTTCTCTCTTGTTAGCCTATTCGTAATGTCGTTGCCGAACATACGCTTGCTCATGGGGCGAGAACTAGCTTACTTCTCCATTTGTATTTTGATAATTTATAACTAAGGATTTAACTGTGAATAAATGGCAAATAATAGACTAACTGCCACTAAATATATCAATCATTAACTTCTGTTTTTTACCAATAATTGTCGTATTTGAGCTTTTCGCATCTTTACCAACAAAAAAGTAGTCTTAAAAGTCGAAAGCCCAATTACTAATCTCTGTTTTCAAATCTGTTCGATATTTTTTTTATGTATGTTGTGTTGGAATGGCCTGAAAAGCAAAAAACGTCTCTAGAGGAACAATTATCTTTTTATTTGAAGCCAGAAAAGAGAAATACTAATAATTTGTTAAAATTGTTGAGCTGACAGTTTTTTATTTCATAGCAATCATCTCAAAAACGGTAATGTCCAAAATATATGGAAACTAATCAAAAGCAGGCTTCATAAATGTGTGGACATTTGAAGAAAACGATAATGGTTAAGGATAATTAAAAAAGCTTAGGAACAAATTCATAATAAAAAGAAAAAGGCAGCAAAAAAATTTCTTATTGTTCAGCAAATTTTGTTATCGAAGATAAAGTTATTTTTTACAAGTTCAAAGTTCAAAGTTTCTCATGGATGCGATCATGCCTTATTCAAAATCATCCTTAATAGAGGATGAGAAATATATCTTTCTCAAGATTGTAATCGATCTATTTTAGCCTAATTCAATGATACAATATGGTTTTAAATTAGAATATTAACATTGCTTGGCTCATTCCTCATTTTTCTTTTTACAAGAAGAATTAAAGCCAACCAACTTGATCCCCTTCTTCTGATTCTCGCTCTCCGTCTAGTCATAACTTTTTATCATCTTGACTGGATTTATCTTGTAAAAGAGACCCCGTTCGGCTTTGGATAGGTGAGGTGCGTCTAAACTCATTTTGTCACAGAAGCTGATGCACTTGGGGTCTTCTTTTTGCTTGAAGATTATGCGATTGGCATTCGACTGAGGCGAATATCGAGTTATACCACAGCATACGCTTATTTCGGCTTAGTCATATATTACTGATTGGTTGTAGGGAGTCGTGAATATTTTCGCTTCTTAGTATTCATCTGCATCCCTGTAAATTTTTTCAACCTTGGATTGCTCTAGTAATTCCTTAGGCTAGTTCTCATGGTATTGTTGTTTTTTGGCAAAACTTGTGTTAGGTTTATCCTTGCATTAAATGGAGTTAGACCTTGCTGTATTTTAATTGGAGAGATGGTACAGTTTGTCGCCATTTTTTGTAACCTGCTTTACTGGCTTATTAGCTTATGATAGAGTTGGAGTGTTGTAAGTAGAAATGTAAAACTGAAGACGAGGTGCCTATTGGTTATTATGGCTACTATGGTGTAGATGGTTTGAAAAGTACAAAGTTTTAGTAGCTCTTTCCTCCTCCCTTTCATTACTAAACCTCGAAGCTTAAAGGTTGAGACTGTTAGCTTTACCTCTTTTTTAGATCATATTGCTATTCGTCTGACCGTATGGAATCGTAAAAGCATAAGGTTGCACTTATTAATTTATTCTATAAGGAACTACGTGAATCTAATTCAAAAATGTTTTGAAGTTTGAGTTTTCAAGCTAACCATTGTTTGAAGTTGAAAATTTACGACTAACCTCATTTTTAATGTATTTGTTAGCCAAAAGCCTCGGCAAAGGGCTCTCATTTTCATCCTACTACTAATTCATTGTATCCTTGCTTACGATTGCTAAATATTCCTCACTCCTATACTTTCTTATCATCTACTGAGACTCCAGCTAAAACATCTGCTGCTCTCGATTGGCAGTTTCCTCTCGCAACATCCCCGAATTGTTCGATGATTCTGGAATGTAAAGATGTGAATCATCATTATGCAATTTGGCAGTGATACTGTTCGAGGAAAAGGAAGAGTCGGACTCTATGTTTCTGCTGAGGTTGTAGAGATTGATGCTGGAGTGAGATTCATTTTCAATTTTCATGATCGAATAGTTGGAGGTCAAGGATTATGTTATCTGTAAGCTATTCTTGGTACCTTCACCAGCTTTGAAGGGGCTAACATATTTTGGAGACTTCAGACCTATCTCCTCTCTTCCATTCGTTTCAAGCATACAGAGTTAATACTTGGACTGAGTTGGAGGGCTGACGTATGTAATAGCTGCAGATAAGCTGGCACTAGTAGGAGGGGTGTAGATATTATCACTGAGATAGTTGTTCTGCAGGAGTTGTTGGTACAGCCTCGTATTTTTGGCAATGTAAGATGGGAAAGAGTAGGCAGATGACTGAGTAAACATACTTTGATTCATATTATTTTATTGTATTGAGAGAGAGGGAAATTATCACACTCAACAAAACTAAATATTTTGTGTGGATCTCGTCGAAAAAAAGGTTGAAGTTAAATTTCGAGTAAGGGTTGGCGTTTGTACAAGTTTCTTGCTATTGTTAACAATAGTTTTAAAAAATAAGGTTGTAAAAATTATGGACAACGACTACTAAATGATTAAAATAGTTATAATTGGTTCTAGCGGAACTGGTAAAACCAGCATTGCGACTTGCTTTATTCGGAACTAGTTCAGTGAGACTCACAAAGCCACAGTTGGAGTCTAGTTTCTCTCAAAAATAGTAAAAGTCGGGAGCCAAAATATCAAAGTCACTCTTTGGGACACTGCAGGTCAGTAGCGCTACAAATCGATGAGTAAGTTCTACTACAAAGGCGCCAGTGGGGTTTTAATCGTGTATGATGTAAATTAGCCTCAAACCTATGTTGATGTCTAATCTTGGCTAAGACTGGCAAGTACATTAACCCTAAGCAGACTAAAATCTCAATCTCAGCGAAGTGGTTGTCATGATAGTCGGAAACAAAATCGACCAAGAAATTAACGGGAAAGTGGCCAATGATCGGGCTCTAAAGGACTACAAGGAGAAATTCGGGATTGACTGCTGGTAGGTTTCGGCCAAAACTGGCTATAACGTGAAAGAAGTGTTTGCCTAGATGATGGAAAGTATGGCGTCTTTTATCTAGGAATCTATGAGAAAAATATAGAAGCCAAATCAAGCACTTTCAATGAGGTCAGCGACCATGGCTCAGTAGACACGGTTTCTGTGTTCGGAGGGAAGAAGGCTGTGCTCAAGCCATCCTCGATGATACTGCAGGAAGTAATCGTACCAGATAGTAAACATTAGACCATTAATCCTGCCAATAATTGCAAAAATGTAGGTAAATTTGATCTAATCGAGATCCTAGTATAGCTACGTCATACCAAAATCCATGGAAACCTTAGCATAAGCCGATCAGAGTCTAGCCAAAAGCGAATAAAGTTGAATTGAACCCTAACGATGAAAAAAAGAGAATCAAATAAATCAAGGAAAAGTAAAAGGGTTGCTGTTGATTCTGTATAACTGCTTTGATTATTTGCCTAAAACACAAATAGGCCTATCCAAATTAATAATTGAAGCCATTCGTGGAATTTTATAGCTTCTTATAATTAGAGAGTTTGCTTATATTCGGACAAGATGTTGAACGTAATTGATTATTGCTAGTAAAGATTGTTCTTTTTGAAGCGGAAATTGGTTAAGGCTGCTCTAGGACCACAAATTCGATATTTCTCATTTAATAAGAATATCCCTGAGGCTTCAGTTTATTCGGGATGGGAGACTATGGACCTTCCTTACTATCCTAAATGTAGAAGTTTTTACTTTCAGTAAGAAAGTCCATGAGTTACAGATGAAAATAGGAATTAGTTTATGTTTCCAACCCTCGATATTAGTCTACTTCAATATCTTTAAGTAGATTATATAAATGTGAAAGAGTTGAGATAAACTCTTTTAAGCTGAATAGCTTCAAAATTAAATAAATAATGGGGATATATCAACCTTATCGTGAGAATCTCACTTGAGTTTATATTGTATTGACTTATCTCAATGCGGCTTAAAAGCACTTGATCTTTTTAATCACATTGCTGTTCTTTAAATATAGAATCCTGAGCGACTCTTCAGTATCACCTTGGAAGAAGGTCGCACAGGATTTCACTGAGAAGCTTTTCATCTCTTATTTGACCACTTAGATGTGGCGAATTTGCTTCTGCAGTCTCTCCTTTTTCTCTATCAGCTCTCCAGCCTATTCTCCTACACAATTTCCTTTGTTGAGTTTCTTCTAAATCATCCTGATCTGTTTCACTTTGTTTTCAATCTTTTTCTGCTGAGCCTTAAGTTCCTCGTTGACTAGCTGAATGTAAGTCTGAGTAAAATCTTCATTCAGATGGTACTTTATCAGGATTAGTGCGATGATAAAGTAGTAACGAGTGGCAAAAAGGTCTTCATATTTCATGATTTCCGAACCCAGATTCTTCTTTTAAAGGTATTTTTTGGGCAACCTGTGGTAGGTTTTGCAGTTGTTTTGACCTCTGATTTAGTCATTGGCAGAAGTCGAAATCTAAGCTACATCCTCCATGTAGGAATCCTCCTCATCTGAATGAAGCTAGAGTGTTTCCTTGGTTTGTTTGGGGGTTTTGTTGGTCTTTGGTTGGCTCTTTTCTTTTTTTATTGTCTTCTTTTTCCTATACTTTTTCTAAGAGGCTTAATTCTTTTATTAATCACCTTAATTGTTGATCGACTCAGTATTGGGCTCAAAAACTTATGGTAACTGTATTTCTTGAGCCCTCTAAGGGTTTTCTTCCTCTTCTGGAAGCTATAAGGATATCCTTAAATCTTATAGATGGTGATGTTGAGGTTCTACTCCCAAAAAGGAGTCATGATGAGTAAGACAGAAAGGGTCAAAAGATAGCCGAGAAGGTGCCTAAAAGTCCACCTAAATTAATTCCATGATCTCTTGAAGACGCACCGTATCATTTGAGGTGTTATGAGAAATGCTGTTTCCCATAGAAAGAGTCAATATTATTATAAGTTCAAATTAAAATGCTGGCTTATATATAAAGAAAAAAATAAAGATTTTGAATGTTTATTTGATTCCTTTTGCACCACTAATAGAACAAAATGGACGTTCTGAGCGATTGAGCATGGCTTAAATTATAACAAAGATGTGGCCTAAAAAATTGTTTGGTAAAATTGGCAGTGAGTGCAGTCGAAATGAGTGTTCTTTTTGAAGATGGCACTCTTACTTGATTGTTGGACTGTGGTCACGCTTGGTTTGTTGAAAAAGTCATAACGATAGCATCAGAAATCAACAATAGTTAATAAGCCAGTTAGAACAAATCACCACAATTCACTAAATCTCCATCTTGCTCCCCTACCCCTTCAAAATCTAAAGCACCTGCTTCATCGGAAGTCTCTTCGCCTCGTCTATCTTCATCATCTAGCCCAGCAGCTGCTTCAGCCACCCTGAAACCTGTATATGGGGTGGGAAGTCGATAGGCTGCTTCATACGCTCCACCAGCACCACTATGTTCTCCGTCCTCTCCCAAGGGTAGATGTTATACAGCATTTTGTAGAACACCACTCCCAAACTCCACACATCGCACTTGATTGTGTACGGTTCTCCCATTATGATCTGCGGAGACATATAGATTGGTGTCCCTACCGAGGTCTGCATAGTTGGATTCTGTTTGGTTTACTCGTCGACCACCATTTTGGCGAATCCAAAGTCCGACAATTTTAAAATACCTCAATTATTGCAACATTACCACTGTCGCTGATCAAAATATTTTCGGTTTTTAGGTCTCGGTGATAGATGTTTTTATCAAACAGATAGCTGCACCCTTTGGCGAGCTGCAGAAACAGAGGAACAGCTTTGGTTTAAGCGATATGCCCATACTTTTTGAGATAGCTCTCGAGATTTCTAAGTTAAAGAGCATTTACCCTCCCGAGCAGAGCTCCAGAAAGAAGTAAATGTTATTCTGAGTCTCCGAGAAATCGATAAAATCGACAATATTTTCGTGATGAATGAGCTTCCAAGTTTTCACCTCATTCTTCAGCGCATTAATAAAGTACTCCTTGGTCAGCATCTTGTTTTTTGAAAGATTGATCTTCTCTATCAAATTTTTCTTCTCAATAATGTTGCAAGCGATGATCTGATTGTTTTTGGTATCCACTGCCATGTAGGTTTTGGCGAAGCTGCCCTCTCCCAGCTTTTTGTCTTTGAATAACGGCCATCAACCACTTTCAAAGTATGGCTCTCTTCTATTTTTTTTATTTTTTCGGTTTACTGCTGCATCAGTGATTTAAATAATATAAATGACTGGCTACATTTGGGCAAAAGTGTCCTCAATTGCCACATAAAACTTTTCTTGATAAATATATCAGCAAAGTGCAGCCTATTGTAACTTTATGCTCAGATTCTAATATTTCTCAAGTAACACTTATAAAGACTATTTTATTTAATATGAAGAGTTAAACAGTCATCGTAAATTGGGTTTGGTAGAAATAAAGAGATACTGAAGTGGCTGGCTTTTGATGCTGCTTTTGGTATTTTTTGACTGAAGAAATTAGAAAGTTACTCGATTACGCAGCAGATAGATTTATTGCTAAACTAGAATAAATTAGCAGCAATCAACAAAGGTATAGATATCTTTTAGACGATTGGTTTCGAATGTCAAATGAAATATTAATTCCGAGTATCGAAAGTTCCATAATAATCTTCCTTGATGGATAAATTCGAACACAAACTACGAACAACCCTCCACACTCGCTCAGTCTAAAACATAATGACAAGAACGCACTCCTTCCTGCCCAGAAGCAAAGAATACAAGCTTTCGCACCCCAAATTCGACAACATCTCCTCCTATCTCCGCAAGGTACGCAGAACCTCACTCAGTTCGAAATCGATAGGGAGAACCTCAATCTTGCCAAAAGGATCATGTAGTGCGAGAGCTAGCACAACCGAGATAAGTATGTCAAGTAGTGGAAGAAAACCAAGAAGTTTTTGAAGGTTAGGTCTAACTTCAAGCAGCAACTCACCGCCAAACAACCCAAATTATATAAAATTGAGGAGATGCCTGGCCATGGCAGGCTGATTGTGCGCATGGAGGTAAATGAAATAGCTTCCAACATGAAACAGCTGAGCTCACAAGCTCTCTATTTACTGAAATTCAGGCTGGGAGGCACTCAACTCATTCCTAATAAAGATTTCATCTCGTTTGAAACCGCCAAAGGCTACTCCTGCGTCTTTCGTGCCCCTCATTTCCTTAAAAACATGCCTGTGGTCGTGAAAATAGTCAAAGTGGTGTAGAATAACCTTTTTGACGCAGGGAAGTTTTCAATAGACTTCGCAAAAGCAGAATAACAGCAATGCGAAATTATGAATAAGACGGGTAAATCAATAGGACACATCAGTTTGAAAGTATCTGTGGAAGTTAGGGAGAAATCCAGCGAAAATGATGAGTAAGATAAGGAAAATAGGTAGCATAAGATACAAAAGAGCGAAGTTATTTAAAGGCTAGAGTCAAGAGAACCCCTCTGATATTTTGATTATATTCATTCATGTAAGACAAACATTCAGCTTAAGCTACCTTATAGAATACACCTAAAAGTTCCAGAACTCTTCTAATATTGTCAACTGGTAGAAGTATATCTGCTTCCAAAACTAAAGGCTATGAGTTTATTCATTTAAGCTCGCTGCGCTAATATCAGTCTCTCATGAAAGATACTCTTTGGCTAGGGCAACACAAAAATGTGAGAAAACTGTTGAATTCTGTATAAAGCCACAATTTAGCAATTCCTGAGTCATTATAGCAAAATAAATATAAACAAAGACTACCAAAATGAGCAACTTAACTCACAGAATCAAAAAAAGAAAGAATTTCCTCTCAATTACAGCTAAGTCACATCTCAAGAGTCAACTACAAAAGCCCTCACTGTTTTAGCTAATGAAGAGTCTTTACTAGCCTGCGTGGAGCATGCTCAAGTTGGATAACATGACAGTTACGAATCAAAATGAATATTCCCCCATGTGTAAAACCGAAAGGCAACAGACCAATACGCCAATACTTCTAATATAAAGCCTAAAGTTAGTTCGGCCACTGATAAAAATAAAACCCAAAAGCTACATCGCCAATAGTCACTTATTGTGGCTGCGGAAAAGCTAGAGCCGGAGCTAGCT
>Ga0316217_10001673_pt1 | contig 28239 bp, 14 predicted proteins | sample 1anoAmetaG_FD_203633 | JGI IMG/M metagenome (GOLD analysis project Ga0316217, IMG submission 203633) | Freshwater microbial communities from Trout Bog Lake, Wisconsin, USA - 1anoA | ecosystem: Environmental > Aquatic > Freshwater > Lake > Hypolimnion/Profundal zone | place: USA: Wisconsin... | reverse complement strand
GAGGGCGTCCTCAGTGATCCGCAACTGCTCGAACGTCTTTCGTTCTACCGCGCTGTGGATCCGCAGGAAATCGGGGCGGTTATCGAGCGTCTGCGCGGGCATCAAGTCACCCCCTGGTCGCTGCCGGATTTCACCCTCGATCCGCCCGGCGGCCGCAAGCGGAAGCCGGGGAACGATGAGAACCCGGCCGATCCGCGCGGTGTCACGAACCTCGTGAATCTCAGCTATGAGTTTATCGCTTTCGCCCGCCGCGAAGGGATGTCCTGGACCCGTGCGAATCTCGGGCGCCAGGAGATCGTGCATTACCTTCTGGCGCGGCACGGCGGCCAGTTGCAGGCCGGCACGCTGGAGGATCAACCCCGCCTGCCGCCCAAGGCGGCGGAGAACATCCTCTGCCCGGAGCCTGCCACGCTGGAAACATATTTCGCGCGGCTGCTGGGCCCCCTGGACGCGCAGCCGCACGTTGCGGTGGCCCTGCTCATGGTGCTCCCGGCCTGGCTGCGGTTCCTGGAGTCGCGCGGCCTGATCGATGCGGCGGCCCGGTCGCGCGTGCGCCAGGCGATCGCCCCGCTGGCGACCGATTTCGCGCGGCTCTTCGAAAACTGGACAACCCACCCGGTCATGGTCGAGGACATAAAACACTGGGCCGAGCGTGCCTGACACGGTGTGGCGGGGCACACGCCTCTATCGGAAAACATCGCGGACCCGGGGCTTCACTTCTCCGTGCGGCCAACCGCCTTCGTCCACAACGCAATCCCGCCGTTCGGGCGTTCTGGGTTCTGTTGAAACCCTGCCAGTGACGAGCAGACGCCGGATAGCCGAATGTTTGGAGTTCCGCCTTTAGGCGGCGTCGGGACCGACGAGTTGCGTAATCCACCTCCCTGAAGTTGGTAAGTGCGAACGCGCGGGGAGGATTTCAGCAGAGCCTGGTGTGTCGGCAAATCGAAATGGATACAATGTCTTGTTGTTATACGGGAGTTGCCATGATTACCGTACAGGAGCCAACAACAATGGGGCGTTTTTCCGTCGAGGTGGAGCTCGCTAACTACAGAGATATAATGCGCAGCGAAACCGGCGCGATACCACCGGAACAGGTTCGCCGTGCGCGGGTTCGCGGCGTCGTGGATAGCGGGGCTACTCGCTTGGTCATTTCTGCGGCGCTGGCCCAGCAGCTTGGCTTGGAAACCACCAGTACCACCAGCGTCCGCTACGCCGACGGCCGAACCGCCGAACGGAACATTGTAAAGGATGTCCACCTGGCCTATGGCGGCCGCGACAGCGTATTCAACGCCATCGTCGAACCCGGCAGGGATTCTATCCTGATCGGCGCGATTGTGCTTGAAGACCTCGATTTCCTGGTGGATTGTGTCGGCCAGCGGCTGATGCCGCGCGATCCCAAGCAGATTCTTTCCGAAGTGGAATGATCCGATCATCCTTCCGCGTTTCCGCCCCCTCAATGGCTCCATCGCCCGATGACCCGATCAAACGTTTCGCCATTGCCTCATTGAATATTGGAATTTGATTCGTCATTCGTCATTAGCCCCCGCCCCGGCTACGCCTTCTCCCGCGGCTCCCGGAACTGGGATGGGGATACGCCCGCCACCTTGTGGAACGCCCGCGTGAAAGCGCTGTGATCATAAAAGCCGCAGGCCAGGGCAATCTGGGCCACCGGATCGTTGGTCTGGCGCAACAGCGCAGACGCGACGGCCAGGCGCGTCTTGGCGATGTACTGGCTGGGCGTGAGGCCGAAGAAGCGTTTCATGAGCCGCGCCAGCCGTGACGGCGCAAGGCCCGCCGCCTGGGCCAGCGACGAAGGCGTGACCGGGTCGGCCACGTGGCGCTCGAAATAGTCGAGGGCCCGGGCCAGCGCGGTCGGAATCTCCTGCCGCTTGATCGGGGCACGCACATCGCGCGAAATGCCGATCAAGCCGACGATCGTGCCCGCGGCATCCCGCAGCGGCAGCTTCGTGGTCAGGCACCACCCCGGCTGGTGCGGGGCATACCAGTGCATCTCCAGGTGATCCAGCAGCGGCCGGCCGGAGCGCAGCACGGCAATATCCTGCTGGTGGGGCACCTGGCCGTAGTCGCCGGGGCAGATGTCGCAGGGGCGTTGGCCCAGCACCTGCGCCTTGCGCGTCAGGCCGTGGCGTTCCACCAGCGACATGTTGACCGCCACATACCGGCCGGCGGTGTCCTTGACGAAAAATACCACATCCGGCACCTGGTCGAAGAGCGTCTCCAGGACGGACACATCGACCATGTGCGACAGAGATAAAGGCGGGATGGCTGGGGTTGTGCGCATTTTGACAACATCGTAGCGTTCCGGGCCAAGTTTCCCAAGCCGCTAGGCGCCATAATGGCGGCCAGGAACGGAACTACAAAGGACAAAACCCATGAAAATCACCCGCATCTTTGCCCATCGCGTCGAACTGCCGCTGCACGAAGGCACCTACCAGTGGTCCGGCGGCAAGTCGGTCTCGGTCTTCGACAGCACCATTGTCGGTGTCGAGACGGACACCGGATTGGTTGGCTATGGCGAGGTCTGCCCGCTCGGGCCATTCTACCTGCCGGCCTACGCCGACGGCGTCCGCGCCGGGCTCCGGGAACTCGCCCCCCACCTGATCGGCATGGATCCCTGCGAACTCTCGAAACTCAACGGGCGGATGGATGCCGCCCTCAAGGGGCATCCCTATGTCAAATCGGGCATCGATATCGCCTGCTGGGACATCCTGGGCAAGGTTGCCGGGTTGCCGGTCTGCGTCCTGATGGGTGGCCGCTTCGGGGATAGCGTGCGGCTGTACCGCGCGATCTCGCAGGAGTCGCCCGAGGCCATGGCCAATAAGGTCGCCAGCTATCGTGCCCAGGGGTATACCCGGTTCCAACTGAAAGTCGGCGGCGATCCGGATGTGGATATCGAACGTATCCGCGCCGTTCGCGCCATGTTGCCGCCGGGCGACCGGCTCGTGGCCGATGCCAATACCGGCTGGACACAGCACGAGGCGCAGCGGGTCGTCCGCGCGGTCCGGGACGTCGATGTCTACATCGAACAACCCTGCCTGAGCTACGAAGAGTGCCTGGCGGTGCGGCGCAACTGCACGCACCCGTTTGTGCTCGATGAAAATGTCGACAGCCTGGACATGCTGCTGCGCGCCCGGGCCGACCTGGCCATGGACGTCGTAAACCTGAAAATCAGCAAACTTGGTGGCCTTACCCGTACAAAGCAGGCCCGCGACTTGTGCGTGAGCATGGGCATCGCCATGACGCTGGAGGACAGTTGGGGCGGGGACATTACCACCGCCGCCATCGCCCACCTGGCGCACAGCACCCCGGAACAGTTCCGGTTCACCAGTACGGATTTCAACAGTTACGTGACCGTGAGTACCGCCGCCGGCGCCCCGCAGCGCGTCAATGGGTATATGGCGGCCGGCACGGCGCCCGGGTTGGGAATCACGCCGCGGATGGATATGCTGGGTAAACGTATCGTGGAGATCGCATGAAGCCGCTGGTTATCGGTGTGGCGTTGCTCTGTTTCCTGTGCGGCCGGGTGGTGGCGGAGGAGCTCTCCAAGCCAACGGCACATACGACACGCACCATCGAAGGCTGGCCCGTCCGTGTGGATGACCGGCTGCTGGCGCCGCCGAACGCGGAACTTGGTGCTCGGGCGCTGCGCTTTCTTGAGGCGCGGCTCTTCGACATTAACGCCGTGGTGGCGGCCGCACCGCTGGCCAAACTGCATACCGTGACCATCGTGCTGGACCTAAGCAATGGCAACCTGCGTTCCATGCAGTACCATCCGGATGCCGACTGGCTGCGGGAAAACGGGTATTCCGTGGACCTGGCCAAGTGCGTCCATATTCCGATAGCCGCCCAATTGCCCACAGCACGTCAAATCAACGAACAGCCCTGGGCGGTGCTCCACGAGTTGGCCCACGCCTACCACGACCAGGTGCTTAGTTTCGATGATCCGCGAATCATCAAGGCTTACGAAGATTACAAACGCAGCGGGCATGGCGATGCGACGCTCCTGTACAATGGCCGGCGCGTGCGGCATTACGCCTTGACCAATCACAAGGAATTCTTCGCCGAAATGAGCGAAGCCTATTTCGGCAACAATGATTTCTTCCCCTTCAATCGCGCCGAGCTGATGACGACCGAACCGGCCATTTTTGAGATGATGCAGGCCATCTGGGGCCCGGTGGCCGGCGGGGCGCTAAAGTCCGTCAAAGATGCTGGAAAGACGCTGCTCGCCCCCGTTCGGCAGCAAGATGCCGCCACGACGCTCTGGTACGCCAAGCCGGCCGCCAAATGGGCCGAGGCCCTCCCGGTGGGTAATGGCCGCCTGGGCGCCATGGTCTTCGGGCGCACCGCGGTGGAGCAGATCGGCCTTAACGAGCAGACCATCTGGACCGGCGGCCCGTACGATCCGACGCTGCCGGGCGGGCCCAAAGAGTTGCCGGAAATCCGCCGCCTGGTCTTTGCCGGAAAGTTCTTCGAGGCCGAGGCGCTCTTCGCCAAGGCGGTCATGGGCAAGCCGGACCAGATGAAATATCAACCTCTGGGCAATCTCCTGTTGGAGTTCCCGGGGCACGCCGCCGCCACCGATTACTCACGCCGGCTGGACCTGCAAACGGCACTCGCCTCGGTCTCCTATCGCGTGGGCGATGTGGCCTTCGAACGTACGGTCTTCGCCAGCCCGGCGGACCAGGTGATCGTGGTGCATCTCACGGCCGATAAGCCCGGTGCGATCACCTTCAGCGCCAAACTCGCCGGCTGCGCCAATCTCAAGACACCCGATGATGGGAAATTTGCCACCACCGTTCTCAAGGAAGGCCAACTGGTGCTGCGCGGCACCACCGCCACCTCCGCCGATATCAAGGGCCGCGTGCAATATGTGGGGCGGGTGCGCATCATCCCCGAAGGCGGTAAGCTGACCACCACGGACGATGCCGTGTCGGTCGCCGGCGCCGACTCGGCCATGCTGCTGATCGTCGCGGCCACCAACTTCAAGCATTACGACGACATCAGCGGCGATCCTGAGAAACTCTCCCGCGAATACCTGGAATGCGTTGCGGACCGCACCTATGACCGGCTTTCCAAACGCCACGTCGAAGCCCATCAGCAACTCTTCGGCCGCGTGAGTTTAAGCCTGCCCGCCACGGAAGCTTCCCTTCGGCCTACTGATGAACGCCTGCGCACGTACGATCGGCAGAAAGACCCGCAACTGATGGCTCTTATGTTCCAGTATGGACGCTATCTGGTGCTGAGCAGCAGCCGGCCCGGCTGCCAGCCGGCGAACCTTCAGGGGATCTGGAACGAGGACATGGATCCGGCCTGGGATAGCAAGTTTACCACCAACATCAACTTGCAGATGAATTACTGGCCGGCGGAAGTGGCCAACCTGGGCGAATGCACCGAACCGCTGCTGCGGATGGTGCAGGAGCTTTCGGAAACGGGAGCTCGCGTTGCCAAAATCCACTACGGCGCGCCCGGCTGGGTATTTCATCAGAACACCGACCAATGGCGCCCCGCCGCACCCATGGATGGGCCCACCTGGGGCACCTTTGCCACCGGTGGCGCGTGGCTCTGCACCCACCTCTGGGAGCATTACCTGTTCACCCGCGATGAAAAATACCTGCGCGAGGTCTACCCGCTGCTCAAGGGCTCCGCGGAGTTCTTTCTGGCCACGCTCGTGGAACATCCAGAAAAGAAGTGGCTGGTCACCTGCCCGTCGACCTCGCCGGAAAATTTCCCTGCGTGGTTCGGCAACCACCCCTTTCACGACAACTCCAATGGTGCCAATCTGCCCGGAACCACCATCTGTGCCGGCTCCACGATCGATATGTCCATTCTCCGCGAGCTCTTCGAGGCTTGCGTGGAAGCTGGGAAAGTGCTCAAGACCGATGACGAGTTCTGCCAAAAGGTCGTGGCTGCCCGGGCGCGCCTGGCCCCGCTACAGATCGGCAAGCAGGGAAACTTGCAGGAGTGGCTGGAGGATTGGGGCGACCTGGAACCCAAGCACCGGCACATCTCGCACCTGTGGGCGGTGTATCCCGGCGCCCAGATTAGTCCGATTACCACGCCCGAACTGGCCCAGGCCGCCCGCATCTCGTTGACCCAGCGCGGCGACTCGGGCACGGGATTCGGCATGGCTTGGAAGGCCGCCTGCTGGGCACGCCTGCTCGATGGCGAGCATGCCAATCTGTGCCTGGCCAACCTGGTGGCGCATCAGACCTGCCCGAATCTGTTTTCGATCTGCTTCTCGGCCCCGCAGATGGAAGGCGCCGCCGGGGCGACGGCGGCGATCGCCGAAATGCTCGTGCAATCGCAGTCCGGCGAAATCGTGCTGTTGCCGGCGCTGCCGCAGGCTTGGTCCAGCGGCAGCGTCACGGGGTTGCGTGCCCGCGGCGGGTTCGAACTGGATATGTCCTGGCAGGATGGCAAACTGACCGCGGCGACCGTGCGCACGAGCGCCGGAATGCCTGGCGCCGTGCGCTACGGCGCTAAGACCGTGCCGGTGAATATCAAGATCGGCGCGTCCCTGCGGCTGAATGCGGATTTGCAGGCGCAATGAGAGGAAAGGTATGGCGCAGACATTGCGGTTCTTCTCCGGAGCCGATGTGCAGCGGGCCGTGTCCATCCCCGAGGCCATAGGGCTGGTACGCGAAGCGTTCATCGAACTTTCGGCACGGCAGGCCTGTGTTCCACTGCGCACCCAGATCGACGTGCCCCGCCACGCCGGGACCGTGCTCTACATGCCGGTATACCTGCCCGGCCGGGAACTCCTGGCGGTGAAAGTGATATCCCTCTTCCCGCACAATGCGGCGGCCGGGCGGCCGCTGATCCATGCGCTGGTCCTGGTCAATGACGCCCGCACCGGGATCCCGCTGGCAGTCCTCGATGGCGCACGGCTGACCGCCATCCGCACCGCGGCGGCCAGCGGCTTGGCGACCGACCTGCTGGCCCGGCGCACCGCGGCCGTGGCGGCGATCTTCGGCGCCGGTGTCCAGGGGCGCACGCAACTTGAAGCTCTCTGTGCCGTGCGGCCCATCCGGCACGCGTACATCTTCGACTGCGACCCGGAGCGGGCCGCCCGCTTCGCGCGGGAAATGGGGGCGAAGCTCGCACTGCCCGTGGTTGTGGCCGACCGGCCGGCGCAGCTCCGGGAGGCGGACGTTATTGTCACGGTCACCACATCCACAACGCCCGTCTTCGCGCATGCGGATGTCAAGCCCGGGGCGCACATCAACGCCTTGGGGGCCTACAAGCCGGAGGAACGCGAGATTCCCGCCCAGACGGTGTGCGCCGCCCGGGTGGTCGTCGATCAGCGCGCGCCTTGTCTGGCGGAGGCCGGCGACCTGATCCTCCCGCTGGCGCAGGGTTTGATACAGCCGGACCATATTTACGCCGAGCTCGGCGAGATTGCCGCCGGAATCAAGTCTGGCCGTGCCAGTGACACCGAATACACCCTTTTTAAGTCGGTGGGTAACGCTGTCCAGGACGCCGCCGTTGCGGCGCAGGTACTCGAAAGAGCGGAGGCCCTGGGGTTGGGCACCGTAGTGAGCCTGTGAACCGGAATCTGATAAGGTATTTTTTTCTGCACGTGTGTGGCGGCGCCGCCGGGGACCGGGCAAAGTCGCAGCAAGATGGGTGTGCCCGGTTCGTTGAACTTAATTGGAAGGATCGTACGTTATGAAGCAAAGCATTCGGCATTGGGCAGCGGGGATTTCACTGGGGATTTTTCTGGCGCTCGGCGTGGGCAGCAACGCCGCCGCGCCGAAACCCGCAGCCATTGTCCTCAGTGCGACCGGGGAAAAACTCCAGGCGCAGTATACGGCCCTGCTCACCGCCTTGCAGACCCAGGTTACCCACGCCCTGCCGGCGGCCGACGAGCAGAAGAACGCGGCCTTCCTCAAAGCCCGTGATGCCGCCAAGGCCGCCGCGCAAGACGCCGCCGCCAAGCAGAAGGCCTTGGATGACAACCAGTCGCCCAACGGGCTGTTGAATCAGCGCAAGGGGTGGATCAGCAAAGCCCAGAAGGGCATTGCCCACGCCCAGGAGATGCTCAAGCAGGCGACCACGGAAACCGCACGCAAGGCGGCCCAGGACGAGTTGGCCAAGTGGGAGGCCGATAAGGCCGCGGGGCAGGCCGCACTCAAGGTGACGCAGGAAGTGGTGGACAAGGCGAGCGTCGACGCGCCGCAACTGACGGCGGCGAATCAGGCGGCCCAGGCCGCACTGGCCCAGGCCAAAACCAATGAGCTGCTGGCGGCCAAGGTCCTCCTGGCCGCGGCGGAGCCGTTCCTGTCGAACCCGCAAAATGACGCGCTGCTCGTCAAATGTGCCGTGCTGGCCGAGGCCACGCCCCGCGGGTTGGCGGAGTTCGCCCAGCAGGGCCCGGAGCAGGAAGCCCTGGTGGCGCAGCTCCTGGCCGACGACGTGTTAATGAAGCAAATGCTTGAAGCCGGCGGAGCCAAGGCCGGCAAGTATGGGCTGGCAATGCAGATCTATACCGCCATCCAGAAGGCCAGTGCGCACGCCCGGGAAGGCATCCTGCAACGCCTGGCGCTGGGCACCAGCCTGGAGCATGCCGTGCCGGTGGGGCAGCACAACGCCGTGACCCGGACCGATGCGCCAGCCAGCGTCGATCCGGTGCAGCGCTACCTGCATTATGAGAAGGCTTACCTTGATGGGGAACTGGATCCGGCCTTCAAGACCATGACGGCCTGGGAGTGCCGCATGATCGTCAATTGCGATGCCCCGGATCAGGTTCTGGCATGGGGACGCGCGATGCTGCGGAATTATCGCCCCGACCAGATCGCCACCAGCGACTATGGCTGGCGCTATTCGGTGGCCGTTAGAACGGATGTCCCATATCGCCATTCCCAAGAGTACAAAGATATCGACTCCCTGGAGTATTTTCAGAACATCATCAAGAACGGCGGCATCTGCGGCCGGCGCGCATGGTTTGGACGTTACATTGTCCAGAGCTTCGGCCTGCCGGCGTGGGGCGTTGCGCAGCATGGCCATGCCGCGCTGGGGCGCTGGACCCCGACCGGCTGGGTGGTCAACCTGGGGGCCGGCTGGGAGTGGAGCTGGTTCGAGGGGCGCACCGGCCTGGACTTCCTGCTCGAGACGCAGGCGCGGAAGTATCCCCAGGATTACCAGAAGGTCTTGCGGGCCCAGTGGGTGGGGGACGCCTTGGGTGAGCCCAAGGTCGACAGCATGAAGAATGACCGCGGCGGCTGGTGGAATGTCCTGGCGCTCTTCGAAAAGAAGGCGATCGTTGCCGCGGCCAAGCCGGTCGAGTTGGCCGCGCTGGGACAGGATCTGGCCGAGGCCAATGAATCGCGTTTTTCCATCGCGGTGGTGGAAAAGGCGACCATCACGGAAGCCGACAAGAAGATCGGCATCGCCCCGGACGGGGTGATCACGATTCCGGCGGCAGCCTGTAGCCATCCGCCCAAGAGCACCGGGGGTGTTCTGTTTATGAACAGCTTCCTGGGCGGGCTGCAGTTGCACTGCCGTGGCGAGGACTTCAGCTACGATATTGCAGTTCCCCGCGCCGGCAAGTATGCCCTGACGGCACGCGTGGTAACGGTGCATGATGAAGTGCATCTGCAACTGACACCCAACAGCGCCCGGGACTCCATCGACGTGGTCATCCCGTATACCTGTGGCCAGTGGCAGAAGACGCCCCCCGTGGAAGTGCCGCTGGTTCAGGGCAAGAACGTGCTGAGTTTTTCCAAGCCGACCAACAGCTTTACGATCAAGGACTTCACGCTTACGCCACTGCGCTAACACGGGAAGATTTTCTTACAGAACCAACAAACCGGACAACCAGTCCAAGGAGAAAGAATGAAGAGACTCATCAGTAACCTGGTCGCGATCATGGCGGTGGCCTTGGTCACCAGCAGTTGGGCGGCCGAGGCGGCACCGGCTCAGAATCCGCCGAAACCGGATGGCAAAGCGGTGGACATGACCAAGCCGGTCAAGGTGTTCATCATGCTGGGCCAATCCAACATGGTTGGCATGGGCAAAGTTACCGGCGCAGAGGTTTCCCTGGAGAACGCGGTAAAGACCAAGAAGAAATACCCCTACCTTGTGGATGAAGCCGGCAACTGGGTCGAGCGGAAAGATGTGCGGTATGTCTTCTTGATGGCGGGGGGTCGCGGCGCGCCGCAGAAAAATAACGAATGGCTGACCGTGGCTAAATGCCGGACCATCGGCACGGAGTTCGGCATCGCGCACGAACTGGGAGATGCCACCGATGCGCCGGTCATGCTTCTCAAGTGCTGCATTGGCAACCGCAGCCTCGGTTGGGATCTCCTGCCGCCCGGCAGCGCGCGGTTTGAAGCGGAAGTGACCGACAAGGCGGGCAACAAGACCACCAAGGTTTTTGCCGGGTACAAAGACTCGCCGGATTCGTGGGATAAAGGCACCGAGCCCAAGCCGATTAGCTGGTACGCGGGCAAGCAGTATGACGATGACACGGCGAACGCGAAAAAGGTGCTCTCAGAGCTTGATAAGTACTACCCCGGTGCGACGAAGTACGAGGTCGCGGGATTCTTCTTCTGGCAAGGCGAAAAAGACTGCGGCAGCGCGGTGCATTCCAGTCACTACGAGCAGAATCTCGTCGCGTTCATCAAACAACTGCGCAAGGACTTCAATGCGCCCGATGCGAAGTTTGTCCTGGCCACCCTGGGCGAAGCTGCGAAGGGTTGCGGAGGCAATGAGGGAATGGTGCTCGAGGCCCAGCTTGCCGTGGACGGCACCAGCGGCAAGCATCCGGAGTTCAAAGGCAATGTGGCCACGGTCTTTTCCAACCCCATGGCGCAAGGCGGCAGCGGAAACAGCCACTACGGTGGCAAAGCCGAAGTCTATATGGACGTCGGGGAAGCCATGGGCAAGGCCATGGCGGATCTGCTGAAGAACAAGCCGTAAATGGCCGCCGCAACGAGCCGGGACTCTCGGAAACGTTGCCGCGCCCGCTCAGCGCAGCAGGATATCGAGCGTAACCGCCCGGCCCGACGGCAGCGTTACCGTGCAGGTGCGAAGATCGGCCCCGCGACCGATGGTTGCGTCGCCATCCGCCACCGTGACCTTCTCCATGGGGGCCGGCACCCCAAGCGCGATCGTCTGTTCCCGGGCCGAGCGCAGCGCGACGTGGATGCGGCCCGGTTCCCACTGTAGGTGCTGGACCTCGATCTGCCCGCGACAGAGCACGCCTTCGATCGTGCCGGTGGGCCACGCCTTGGGCAGGGCGGGCAGCAGCCGCACCTGGCCCGGGGACGAGCCCACGAGCATCTGCATCAGGACCGCCGGCAGGCCGCCGCTGACATCCATGTTGAGCAGCGATCTATGGTTGTGCATCGATGCGAGGTTGTTGAGCCAGTAGCTGTTGACCAGCCGCACCACGGCCTGGTAGGCCAGTTCGCCCTCGCCCAGCGTGGCGGCGGCCTGTCCCAGTTGCACCACGCCGAAGGACATGAAGCCGGCATTGCGGTAATGGTGCTCAAGCTTGGTCTCAACGATCTTCCGGAAGGCCGCCTGGAGCAGGGGATCGGCGGCTATCTCGTCGGGCATGCGGTAATACAACGGGTAGAGGTGCGAAGAATGGCGGTGATCCAGGTTGTCTTCCAGCCGGGGTGTGCTCCATTCCTTGACGACCCCATCGGCGCTGATCATGTAGGCGGGCATGCGGGTGAGCATCTTTTCCCAGACGGGGATCTTCTGGGCGTTGACGCCCAGTTCGCGTGAGGCGGCGATGAGATTCGTCAGGAGTTCCTTCGCGGCGGCAACATCCATTGTGGCGTTGAACGTCCCCTGGGAGTGGGTGTTGGATGGGGAATTCTCCGGCGAGGTGGTCGGGCTGAAGATGTACTTGCCGTCCGGGCCTTCGTACAGGTAATCCTCGAAGAACAGCGCCGCCTCCTGCATGAACGGCAGGGCGTGCTGGGCCAGAAACGTGCGGTCGCCGGTGTACAAGTAGTAGTCGTAGAAAAAGTGCGCCGCCCACGGCGCCCCGGCCACCCACATTCCGCCCGCAAAATTCGGGGCCAGCGCATTGTTGTACCCGTGGGTCGTCGAGCGCGACGGCAGCACGATGCCGCGGGCGCCAAAGATGTGCCGGGCGTTGACCCGCAGGTCCGGAACGATCGACTCGATGTACGACGTATAGGCCAGCATCAGTTCGGGCGTGTGGCCCGGCAGCATGCCGGCGATGGCCGAGGGCACGTTGCCATTGTGCGTAAAATCGCTGGCCCACGAGGGCACGTAGGTTCCCGCCCACAGGCCCTGGAGGGTCGGCGGCAAATCGCCGGTGCAACTGATGATGTTGTACCGGGCGGCATCGAAGACCTTTTCCGTCAGCGCCCGCGACAGGTCCGCGTTGGTTGAACGGGCCAGGAGTTCCTCGGTGGTCTGCCCGCGCTCGGCCCCGCCCCCCAGGTCCAGGCGCACACGATTGAACAGGGCGCCATGGCGCGCCGCGTGGCGTTCCAGCAGGCGCGCGTAGTCGGCGGGCAGCTCGCCCAGCCGCTGCTTGAGCGCCGCCATCTGCGGATGATCCGGATCATACGTTGGTGCAAGGTCCACGAAAATCAGCACGCGCTCGGCATGCGCGATGACCATGGTGGCGCCTTGCGTCTGCACCGCTCCTCCGGGCGCGACCACCCGGGCGGCCCCTTCGAGCAGGTGAATGCTGCCGGGATAGGCGCGGGTGAACGCGTTGGAGAAAGTCAGGTGCGTCGCGTCGGCCGTGGCGACGACGTTGGCCAAGTGGCTCTTGAACACTTCGGCCGATTCCTCCACGACCTTGGCGCCAAGCTTGGGCTCCGGGTGGCGGGGTGTCAGTTCCAGGGTGCAATCGATGGGGCCCGGCCCGGTGATCAGCAGCACTGCCACCCCATCGGCCCGCGAAACGAACAGCCGCCGCTCGAAGACACCCCGGTCATCGGCCCAATGCACCGTGGCCGCGGCGGTCTGGAAATCAACACTCCGCGCGTAGCCCCGGACGGCACCCCGGGCCGGCATGGTCAGGCGCAGGTCAAAGGCGGGGACGAACGGGTCGGGATACATGAAGTCCTGCTGCCCGGACAGATCAAAAGCCAGTTGCGTGGCCTGCTTATACAGGCCGCGGTCAATGAGCTGGCGGACTTCCCCGAGTCGCGCCCCGGTATCGGGCGGGACGACCGGCGCGCCGGTGGGCAGGAACAGGCGATGATGGGTGAAGATGACCGTTTCTTCCTGCGGTTGCCCGAACACGTTGGCGCCGATCGTGCCGTTGCCGCAGAGCAACCCCTGCTCCCAGGTATCGGCCGGGGTGGTGCTGACGAAGCCGCGTTGCGGCATCGGCAGGTCTGCCGCCGTGGCGTCCGACGCGCGGGCCGCCATCGCCAGTCCAACTAGCAGCGCAGCGCTCGTGAGCGCCTTAAAGCAGACCGGGATCGCACAACCGCATACATAAACAATCATGGTTCCACCTCAGGTTTAAGAAGGAAATGGTATTGTCCTGATTCCCGGGTCAAACAGCTAGAGGGCTGGATGGGGCAACCGCATTAAAAGGGGAACTGGAGCACGACTGGCTCAATTGTTTTCGCATTGAACTAGCCCATGTATCTATCGTGCCTCAGCATTCCTTGAGGCCTGAGCGTTTAGCCTGATCATCGGCGATTTCAATCTGGTCAGGAGGGCAAAGAGCATGCAACTGATGGATGGCATCACGAAGCGCTGGAAAATCTCCACGAACAACAGCATCCTTGGCATACCGAAGGTATTGCTGCGCGCTATCCACGTTCAAGAAGGCATATCCAGGGCGGCTATATGCGCGAAGCCATGCTTCATAATAGGCTCGCTGGTTGACGATAATGGAACCGCGAAGTTCAGCCAACTGCTGCTCGACATATTTGATGCCACGGTAATCGCGAGCTTTGATGTAACGATCAAGTTGCGCCGTGAGTCGCTCAAAGGCTTCTCGATCGGCATCCTTACCATATCTACTAATAACATTGCCAGTGAATCGCTGATCAGCACGGATTGAAATTATAAGTGGGGAAATGGTGCGTTCGGTCTCCAATTGCTCTTCAATCTGAGTGATCATGACGCGAAGTTTGCGGAGTAAATCAGTAGGTGTGAGGAGCGCATCAGGATCGCGGTTGTTGCGGTGCTGCTCCTGTTGGATGCGTTCAGCGATTGATTCCAGTTGAAGTTGGATGTTCCGAGCGTCAATGGCTAGTTCATCGCGTTCCATTGCGTATACAAGCTGGAATATTCGTGCAATGCGGTCGAAGCACAAATTCAGCTGCGATTGGAGCTGGTCTCCGGTAGTGGGCGCATCTGGAACATAGACGTCATCGGAAAAGTGCTGGTTAAGGCTGGGTATAAAAGTATCGACGGTCATCTTTCGGGATTTGTCAATATTAATGATTAGTTCGATGTCGGAGCCTTCGATGAGGGGGCGTCTAAGGCGGTCAGCCGGGATTTTGATGCATCCGGCCCACCATTTTTCAGACGCATCTTCTGAGACTTCGATTTCCCAGAACTTAATTGGAAGCGTTTCATCGTGATCGGAAGGTCGGAGCGTTCGTTCCGCGCGATAAGTTCGGCGGGCTTCGGCGGGGAGGACGCCGTGGCGTTTGAAGATGGGATCGAAGCGTTCCGTTCCCTGACTCGATGTGATCTCAATCGCAATCGTGTGTGGAAGCGGCGTTGCACCCATGGATAGCATACTAGCGATGGAAAATGTACTGGGGGTGATGGGAATTGGGATCCCCGACCCTGAGCGTGCAGCCATGGTGTAATGGGTGGAGGATTTCCCAGGAGCAAGCATTACTTCGGCGGCAAAGCGGTTCGCAACCAGCGGAATCCAACCGCTGGTCCAAATGCTGCCATCCGCATCGATCTTTATCTCATGGATTTGGGATTTGTCTGGTCCGGCGATAATCCCCACAACAGGAGACGTTGGCGTGCCGGAGGCGCGCTCATGATTCAATTGAATTGTAACGGTGCCGCTAAGCGTGGGGCTGAGGGCATTGGATTCGGCGACGGGCGAAAACTGATTTTCCAGTGTGGAGGCATAAAGGGCCGCACCCTGCGCGACAACGGTCATGGGGTCAATGGAAAAATCGAATTTGTCGCCCAAGACTGAAGATAGAGCGGCACGAACGGCTGGAATTCGGGTAGGTCCGCCGACGAGAATGACCCGGTCAATTTCGGCCGCGGAAATGCGTGCTCCCGCCAGTGCGAGAGCAACGAGTTCAAGGCATTTCGCCAACAGCGGCTGGATTTGTTGTTCAAGGTCGCCACGGGTAAGGACTAGCGATCTTTCGATCGGGATCCCGAGGAGATCGGTTCCAACATTGGAAACATCAACGGGGATGGAATCGGCGGTAGTAAGAGCAATTTTGGCCTGTTCTGCAATGCGGACGAGGTTGCGGAATAGACCATCATATTGTGCGGGCTGCTGGATGCGGTCCGGAAGTTTGAAACGTTCGGCGAGCAGGGCAAGGAGCAGGTGTTCGGCGATCGCTCGATCGATGTCTTTTCCGCCCAGACGGTTGTTGCCTTGATGTTCGAGAATGGCAAGACGTCCATTGCGGGTTGAAACAATAGCAATGTCAAGGGTACCGCCTCCGAGGTCAAAGACCAGCCAGCGTTTGGAACGTTCATGGGGCGAGGCGCCATAAGCAATCGCGGCGGCGATAGGCTCCTGGAGTAGCGGGGCATTTACAAATCCAGCCAGTTTGGCGGCACGTCCCGTTGCTTCACATTGAAGGGCCCCAAAGGCGGCTGGGACCGTGATGACTGCCGCCGTAATATCTTCACCAGTGGCGCGTTGGACATCGGCGCGAAGGCTCTTAAGAACTTCGGCGGAAAGCTCTTCGGCCGTCATGCGGCGGTTGGATGCGGGAAAGAGGAGTGTATCAGAGTAGCCAATCCAGCGCTTAAATTCGGCATGGGTATTTTCCGGGTCACTGGTCCAGACATCGTAGGCACGTTTGCCCACGAGGATTCGTCCTGACTTTCCAATGTTCACGACAGAGGGAGTAATGGGCCGGGAATCGCAGGTCTCGAATATCCTGACATGGGCATTTCGGCAGCACGCGATGGATGAATTGCTGGTTCCCAGATCAATTCCGAAGTCGATGGTTGCGGACGGCATGGAGGTTTCCTTGAGTAAGGATGGCAACGTTATGCTATCGCGAATAAGGCGGCTTTGCCATCAATCTGGTGTAAATGTGGTGTAAATGACAACGATGTCAGGGGTCACCGAATCGGGTATGCAGCAATCGAGAGATCAAGCACGCCATTTTAATGCGCTGTTTACGGTGGTTTGCATTTGCGGGGAATAATTGAAACGCCTTGCAGTGGCTTGCGTTTGGCCGCTTTGGGACGAATGCTGTCGAGGCGATTGTTTAGCATGGCCAGCATCGGAGTCCCACGTGCTAGAACGCTGGCCTTTTCGAGAATAAACTCGGCGAGGAGGTACTCATGGCAGGCGTCGTACACCTTGGAACAATAATTGAGCAACTGAATCAGAGGGCCTTTCAGACGATCTCGATCGTGAACATTGGCGGGGGGCATCTGCAATAACAACTGTAGCAGCAATGGCTCACAGAACTTGTCGATGTGGGTGATAGCCTTTTGAGTTGCTTCTTTAAGCGGGTCAATCTGCGCACGCTTCCAGACTCTTTGGATATCGTCCTGTGCCTGGTTGCAACTGTTGGCAATATGACCCTCCAACATCTCAACCAAAAGCCGTCTGGGATTCTCGCAACAATTCAGCGATTGAAATGCCTCAAGAATCTTGCTGATGACCGAAAGATCAGAGTTGTAAAACGCTTCGTCCGCAACTTCAACCAGCACCTTGGCGACGCATTCGGGCATCTCGCCTTGCGCCGCGGCAATTTCATGGGCTTCGGCACGCTTTTCAAAATCACCGCTGTTCTCCACCCGTACAAGCAGCGATCTAAATTCAGGCGACTGCGCCAGATGTGAAAAAGATTCCAGAAGGTGCTGCCATTTTCCGAGCACTCCGGAAATGTCCCCGAGTCGAAGCAAACGATAGAAACGGATTAGAGCGGCAGCGTGGATTTGCTCGATAGTGGCCATGGCAGATTGCCGGGAATGCAGAAGGTCTACGGCCGGCGCAAAAAACCACCAGATTCGCTCTTGTATCCGCGATTCCGGCTCGGCCAAGCGTGAGGCGGCGTCTTCAATGTCACGGGATGTACGAGGCAAATACCCGAGCCAGTGAGCATCGTTCGGTGTGGAGGGAATGTGCGCAGGGTCGTTCCAAAGGCGCATTAGACGCGCTGCGGAATCAATTTGCGATTGTGTTGCATCCGCGCTCAGGCCGAGGATGCGAAATGCGTTACGCGTGAGCTGCTGAGTGCAAAAGCGTGCCATTGTTGGTTCCAGCGTTGGCATGGCATTAATATTCCATGCCACGGTTATGCGGCAATGTTATCTTGGATCGCTGCTCTTCGCGATCTAAGGCTGAGCGAATGTGGCGATGCCAATGCCCGCATTATAGCAAATAGGATTAGCACGACGAGATCCAGTAAACGCCCAAGCCGCCAACGCCCGCTCTGATTCCCTCCGGCGAGAACGTGCCTGTTCGTTGCGCTGCAGTCACACCCGCGCCAACACTGCGCCCCGGGGCTGCGCCCCCAAGTTCCCGTTCGGTTGTCATTGCGGTTTGGCCGCCCCGGAAGTTTTGCAACGTAAACCCGAGAGTCGGGGGCGGACGGGAGGGCAGCAGTCTGGCGCACGCCGCGGTACAATCGTCCGCGATATTCCACGGACTATGGGCGGAAGATCAGATGATGAAAACAATCCTCACGCGACTGGTTCTGGGCATATTGTGCTGCGCCACCTCCGCCTGGGCCACCGATTTCTACCTGGCTCCCAACGGCAATGATGCTAGTGTCGGCACGTCGAACCTGCCATTCGCCTCGCTGGAGCGGGCCCGTGATGCGATCCGCGAATTGAAGAAGACCGCCGCGCTGGCCGAACCGGTGAATGTGTATCTTGGCGGGGGGGTATATCCACTGGCCAAACTGCTGGTTTTTACGCCGGCCGATTCGGGCACGGCCGCAGCGCCAATCACGTATGCCGCAGCGCCGGGCGCGCAGCCCATCCTCAGCGGCGGCGTGCGCCTCACCGGCACCTGGCGCCCCACGCCCGGCAAGCCGTTCTGGCAGCTCGCTGTTCCCCAGGCCCGCAATGGCCAATGGGTCTTCAATTCGCTGTTCGTCAACGGCCAGTCGCGCACCCGGGCCCGCTATCCCAATGAGGACCAGAAGGTTCTGCGCGCCGCGGGCCGCGAACCCGGCGGCGATCCGCGGCAGGCGCTGCATTATTTTCCCGGGGACTTTAATCCCGCCTGGACAAATCCGCAGGATATCGATGTGGTGCTGCTCTGCTCCTGGACGCCCACCATTCACCGTATCACGGAAGTCGATGCCCAGCGCTGCGTGGTGCGTTTCTTCAGCGCCCATTCGCGCGCGGTGGATTTCTGGGCACGCAATTTCCGCTACTACCTGAGCAATGTCTTTGAGGCCCTCGATGCGCCGGGCGAATGGTATTTCAACCGCCACACGGGCATCCTCTACTATTACCCGCTGCCCGGCGAGGACCTGGCCACCGCGGAGGTCATCGCGCCGGAGGTCAAGTCCCGCCTGATCGATTTCGCCGGGGATGTGGCCGCCGGCGCGTTCGTCGAACATGTGCACTTTCGCGACTTGGCTTTCCGCCATGTCGATGGCGACCTGGACCGCTACAACGGGGCTTATCGCCAGGGGCACATGTACCTGGATAGCGCGGTGTCCGCCCGCGGCCTGCGCCACGCCTCCTTTGAACGCTGCGAGTTGGCCCAGCTTGGCGAATATGCCATGGAATTGGCCGATGGCTGCCAGGATGTCACGGTGCGGCAGTGCCACTTCTGGGACTTGGGCGCCGGGGCCCTGCAACTGGGCGTGAACGACCTGCCCACCCTTAAGAAATGGCTCGCGGGTGGCACCACCGGGGAAGAGCGCGGCCCCGTGCGCGACCTGGTCATCGATAACAACTGCATCCACCGCCTGGGCACCATCTGGCATGGCTGCTATGGCATCGTCAACCGCTTTGCCTCCCAGACGCAGATTACGCACAACGAGATCTTCGATACCCACTACACCGCCATCGGCCTGGATGCCCGGTGGGACTGGAAAGGTGAAACATATTCCCATGGCAATGTGGTGGCCTACAACCACCTGCACCACCTGGGGCTGCACTACCAGACGGATGCCGCTGGCGTTTACCAGTTTGGCCCGCTCGATACCCACATCCACCACAACTGGATCCACGACACCTTGGCCTGCCCCGATGGCGCCGGTTTCGCCGGTATCTATCTTGACGAACAGTCCCGCGGGGCCCTGGTGGAGAACAACCTGGTGTACAACATTGACTGGTCCGCCTATTTTCAGCACAAGGGCATGGACAACATCTTCCGCAACAACATCGGGGCCTTTGCCCGCGATGGCCTGATCTACCGCGGGGGTCTGAACGAATTCTGGAAAGCCAACTACATGGAAGCCGTGGGCAACATCTATATCAGCCGCGATGCGGTGGCCCTGGCCCACCGCTGGGAGCCGGGCACCAAGCCGCCCGTGCTGGCCCGCAACATGTACTACACCCTGGCCAAGGGCGTGGAAATGACGTTTATGGGCCAGCCCCTGGCCGCCTGGCAGGCCCAGGGGCAGGACCTGGGCTCGGTGGTGGGCGACCCGGGCTGCCGCAATCCCGCGGCCTACGACTTTTTCCTGGCGCCCGATGCGCCGGCCTGCCGGGCCATTGGTTTTGTGCCGTTTGATAAGGAGATTCACCAGGCCGGCCTGTATGGCGCTGCCGCCTGGGTTGACCTTCCCCAGGCGTATCGGCCGCGTGCTGCCGCGCCGCTGTGGACGGATGACGACCTGGCACGCCTCGCCGGTTTTGCGCTGGACTGCAATCTCATGAAGGATGGCGCCGCCCCCGATGTTCTCAACCAGACCCGCACCCGGGACGCCGGGTTTGCCGTCACCAGCGAAATTGCCGGCACGCACGGCCCCAAGTGCCTCAAGTGCACGGACCGCAAAGGGCAGGCCAAGGCGTTCTATCCCTATCTGAACTATACCCCGCGGGCGCTCAAGCGCGGCCAGGTTGTCTTCACCTTTGCCGTGCAGCCGCCCGCGCAGTCCGCCGCCCGGCTGGACGTCACCTTCCGCGGCCATGACCAGGCCAAAGATACCGGCCCGGTTATCGCGCTGGCACGCGATGGCAGCATCAAGGCCAATGGCAAAACTGTGGGCCATCTGGAACCCGGCACCTGGACGCACTTCGACCTGCGCTTTGCACTGGGCGACCAAAGCACGGGAAGTTACACCCTCACGGTTACCAGCCGCGCCGGCCCGGCCACCTGCACCATCCCCTATGCGTCCCCAACCTTTAGGGACCTCGCCTGGCTGGGTATCACCACCCCGGATGATGCCGATGGGACCCTTTACCTGGACGACCTGAAACTACAGGTGACGAACCTGGAATGAGCCCCTGCGGCGCGGGAAGGTGCCGCCCGGGGGGATGGGTGGCCGGGGGTTTTATTACGGTTGCTCTGAAAATACCCCCGTTCCTCCTATCCCATCTAAAGTGCAACAATCAAAGCCGCCCATTGGATCTGGACAGTCCGCAGGATTCTCCGTTATGGTAGCGGGTCATGGTTCCCCCAATCTTTCAAGAGGGCGTATGAAACGCAAATTGCTCGGCACGTGCCTGGCGCTCATGGTGGCCGCGACCAGCGCCCGTGCCGCGGCCGATTTCGGGGCCTATTACACCAAGTTGCATACCGGCCAGGAGTGGGAAGCCTATTGCCGTACCGGCCCCCACCCGGACGTGGTGGTGCAACTGGCCACGGGGCAACTGGTGTTTTGGCGGGGCAACAGCTACCTGCCCTATTGGAAGAGCGCGCAGGGTCAGTGGAACCTTACCGAGATCATCCCGCGCCACGGCGATGGCACGGCCGCCATGCCGGACCGGGTCAACGTCTATTCCCATGCCGAGGTCATCACTAATACTCCGTCGGAGGTGGTGGTGCATTGGCGGTATTTGTCCAGCTTTACCGCCGGCAACCCGCACGGGGCGGTCAGCCCCAATAACTTTGTGGATGAACTCTTCACCATCACCCCCAATGGGCATGTCGAACGGGTGGTCAAAAAAGGCACGGAGAAGACCGATGATTGGAACGATCCGTTAAACCAGACCACCCAGGCGCTGCAACTCGATGCGGCGGGGGTGGCGGAACTGCGCCGCCAAGAGCCGGGACACTCCGTCGTACCCGTCAAGGTTGCCGGTAATCCCGGAAATAAATCGGCCGTGGGTTCCCCGGCTTTGTGGTTCAAGTTTGATGAAGGACTTGGCGATCAGACCACCGAAGAGATGACCAAAACCAGCCTGCCCGTGGCCGGTCCCAAAACGCTTTGGAAAAAAGGCATCGCGGGCACCGCGCTCCAGTTTGATGGCTACCATACCGCCGTCGCCCTGCCGGCCGCCCAGGCCCCGGCCGTTACCGGCGGCAGCTTAACCCTGGAAGGCTGGTTTGCCCTGGGGGCCTATCCATGGAACTGGGCGCCGCTCGTCCAGCAAGGCGATGACAAGGGTTATTTCCTGGGCGTCGACAGCCATGGCTATCCCGGCTTTATGGTGCAGGTAGATGGCACATGGCAACAACTTACCGTGCCCAATAAACCGCCCTACAAGGATGCCAACCACCTGGAGTTATTCAAGTGGTACCAGATGGCCGGGACCTACAACAAAAGCGATGGCCTCATGCGTCTGTTCGTCAACGGACAAGAGGTGGCCCGCAAAACCATCGGCACCGGGGGCCTGCAAGGCGCTGCGGCCGACGCGGTGCGGGTCGGCAAGGCCGGCATCCTGCGCACGCCGACCAATGGCACGCACGACACGCTGCCCTCGGACTTCAGCCTCGATGGCCTGCTCGATGAAGTCAAGGTGTACACGGTGGCTTTGGATGCCGCCCAGATCGCCCGTTCGTTCGCCAATTTCAACCCCGGCCCGGAGATTGTCGCCGCGCCCGACATGCCCAAACGCCAGTTTCCCACCATCACCACCGATGGGAAGTTCCGTGCCATTTATACGCGTCTGCCATATTACGAGACCTGGGATAACCTGTGGCGGTTTGGCCCGCATGCCGATGTGGTGGTGGGATTCGACCAAATGCCCACGAAGTTTGTTTTCTGGCGGGGCGTGAGCTACATCCCCATGATGGTCAACGAGTCCGGGCAATGGTTCACCAATGAATTCGATGAGACCGGCTTCACCAAGACGGCCCACGGGGATTGTGAGCCCATGTCCGACAAGGGTTGCTGGGACTCCCATGCCCGGATCATTGAAAACAACAGCGCCCGCGTGGTGATCCACTGGCGCTATTGCCTGGAGAATCCCAGCCACGACTGGGCCAACATGGATGACCACGGCTGGGGCGATATTGCCGACTGGTATTACTACATCTACCCGGACGGCGTGGCCTCCAAAAACATGCGGTGTTATTCCTCCCAGCCCGCTAGCTGGCACGAATGGGATGAGCAGATCGCCGTCTTTGGCGAAGGCCAGCACCCCGAAGGCGTGGTCAAAAAGACGCCGGTGATGACCCTGGTCGATAAGGCCGGCCACGCGGTGGATTATGATTGGAACCCCAATCCGCCGCAGCCGGATTACCCGGGCAAAATCATCCAGATGATCCATCTAACCGGGCAGTATTCGCCATTTTCCGTGCAGAATATTGAACGGGGCGACATCTACAAAGGGGAACGCACCTGGTACGCGGTGTTTCCCTCGTGGAACCACTGGCCCACGTCACAGATTAACTCATCCGGGCGCAACGCCAGTTTCCCGGATCGCGCCGCGCACTGTTCCATTTCCCATTTGTTCTGGCCGTACAGTGCGCAGCAGGCGGGCCCCATCAGTTTTCAGGAGAAGATCCTGCTGGAAGGCATGTCCGACCAGCCGGCGGCGACCCTCACGCGTCTGGCCCGCTCCTGGCTCAATGCCCCGCCACTGACCGCGATTTCCGGCGGAACAGCGCAGGGCTACGCGCCGGCCCAACGGGCCTACGACTTGCAATGGGCCGGCGGACCGATGGAATTTGCCATCGCCGCGGATGACGAACATCCCATCGAAAACTTGTGTTTTCAAATCAAGGGTTGGAAGAGCCGCACCACCCAGGCGGTGTTGACGATCAACCACGTGTCCCAGGTTCCCGGGCGCAATTTCCGGCAGGGAGTCAATATCGATACCGATGGGACTTACACCCTGATCGTTTGGGTCGGCTTGTCCGCCGCGGCGCCACAGAATTTTGTGCTAACCGAAAAGTGACCGCCGGTGTGGGGTGCGCATGCCCACCAGGCATCGCGCGGCAGGCGTCGCCCCAGAGCACGCCGGCAACGCGCCGCCCGTGCATTGAGCATTCGGAATTCATAATTTCGTTCCGCCCCTGCAATGGCTCGATGGCCCTATCCCCCGCGGACCCGATCAGTCGTTTCGTCATTGGATTCCCCACCGCCTGGCTCCGCAAAGATTTTTCGCCCCTTCCCAAAAAACTTGCCATTTTTTGTCGTTTCACGCCGCAAACAGTGTCCCAAATCGCGCCAAACCTAATCCTGTCAATCTGTTACAAAATAGCCGCGCCGCCAAAAATCAAAACGCTATATATGGGGTGAGAAGAAGTTGGAAGTTGGAAGTAGCTCCGGGCGGAAGCCCGGGGCTTGATGTCGCGGTCGCGGATTTAATGTCGAAGGTCGCTCCGGATGGGGATCCGGGGGCGATGGTTGCGGTTGTCGAGGTCGTCGTGTTCGAGAGGTCGCCGTCTGTGTTCGCTCTTACGTGTCGAGGCCAATTAGCATGAGGTGCCACACCAGGCAGTAAATACCGGAAGTCTTGGGATCCTGGCGCGCCGGGGTTGGAAGCTGGAAGTTGCAACTTGGATGAACGCCAGCGAATCGCCACGCATCCCCGCCTCCGCGCCCTTCACCTTTGAATCCCGACGCGTCGGGATTGAGCGTTGGACGTTTCTGCTACCCCTTGCGGCCCCAGGCCGCCCATTTGGCTCTTTGATAATTTAATACCAACGCCACAGAAGGCAGAAGGTTCTTGTCCGTGGCCAGGGCGCAAGTCGTAAACCGCAATTCGGTGCGGCGCAGGGGATGGCGCCGCCACTTTACGGTCCAACGTCTTACGCTTCGCGTCTGCGCCAAACCCTCCGCCACTACGCCGCGCCCACCGTGCGCGCCGGCCTGTAGTGGCGCCGGTGCCCTCACCGGCGAATTGGCGCCACCACTGCGCGCTCAGCCAACCCTACCTTTCTTTCGTGCCGTTTCGTGCTTTTCGTGGTTCCAAAGCCTTCTGGCTTCCAACGTACCCCGTTCCGCGTTCGTGCCATTTCCGCCTGGTCAACATCGTGGCAATGTTCGCCGGCACTTCTGCCTTCGGCCTTCTTCGTGGTCCTTCGTGTCTGGGTGCCTCGTGTTTATGCCTTCGGTCGTACCCGCGCCGGGCGGTGCGTTCAAGGTGGTCAACATCGCTGATTTCCCCGGAAATCCCGCACGTCTTCGCTGGTCGACATCGCGGCAAAGTTCTTGGCTTCCGCCTTCATTGCGTTTCGGGGGGTGGATGGCCGATGGCCGATTCCCAGGTGGGAACAGGGCGGAAATCCGGGGCGTTCTGGTCCGCGAGATTCCGGCGCCCGAAGTACGAACCGTAGAACTGGGCGTTGGTATCCACCCAGTTGGTGATCTTGAGCAATTCCTCGGGTTGCAGGTGGACCTCTTTATGCGCGGCGACCAGGCGGGCCAGGCGCGCCGCATCGCCGCTGAACTGGACTTTGTCCGGCGCCAGCATGGCCACCAGCAGGCTGTTATGCGAACCAAGGCTTTCCGGCGGCAGGTAACGGACATTGCCGGTCTTGGGATGGTTCTCGCCAATGGTCGGCACCAAGCCAGGATCCACACGGTCCGTGCGGGCGCCGCGCCGTTCGATGAGCAGATTCTCATACGAGACGGAGAAGAATTGCGTGGGCCGGCCGGTCAGATCCAGGCCGCCATCTTTCCGGATCTCGTTGTGGCAGCGCACACAGTTATGGTCGAGCACGGGCTGCACGTCGGTGGGGTAGTGGAGCGGGCGGCGGCCGGAGGTTTCGCCCGGCTGCGGACCCGGCAGCGACGGCGGGCGGCGCAAGGCCAGCGGATGGCTGGTATCCGAGCGCACGGAGTCGGCCGGCGTTTCGTGGCAGCCGATGCACGCGCGCGTCTCCCCGGGCATGTAGTTGACGAAGGTGCGTTCGGTCTGCACGGCCAGGTAATTCTGATCCAGGGCCTGCATGAAGATATTGGCGTTGGCCGGCACCAGGAAGTGGGCGCTGCCGTCGGCTTCCACGGGCACCACGCCATGCTGCACTTTAAGGCCCAAGGCCGTGTCCTTGGAGACCACGGCATACTGCTGATCGTAGCAGTCGGCTTCGCTGTTCCCAGGCCGCCGCGCGCACCAGGGGCGGGGAATCTGCTCGAGAATGCGGAGGTATTTGATCGTGCCGCGTGCCACGCCCTCCAGGCCGTGATAGACATCGGTCACGACGCAGCGGGCCTGGTTGCCGGCGGCGAGTGTTTCCTCGCGGGCCGAGGAGAGCACCGGCGGCGTCGGGCGCGGCTGGAGCGGCATGGGCTGCCAGCAGGAAATTTCCGGGTCGCGGAAGAACGGCAATACCTTGCCGGACGCGTCGAGCAAATACAGGCCGTAGCCGTTGGGCGCATAGCACTTGCCGAACCCGCGGGGCTTGTGAGCCACCAGGAAATGGTCCCGGTCCAACGGCCAGGGGTCGCGGAACAGCGGGCCGTTCCCGTTGCCATCGTCGACGATGCGACCGGGCACCCCATCGCTGAATTGCCAGCCGCCCTCGGCCATCACCTTCACGTAAGGCGTCATGTAGGTCATGGGTTCGTCGGTGCGGATGGGCTTGGTCATGTCGATGCGGATGATGGTGCCCAGCGCATTCTGCGGGCAATGCGGACAGCCCAGCAGGACATATTGGTTGGGCGAACCGGGAATCGGCCGCGGCTGGATCATGGTCGGCGGAAAGGGGATGTCATTGCCGTAAATCTCGGACGACGCGGTGCCATCGGGGCGCATCGCCCAGATGCACTTGACCGACACGGCGCCTTTATCCACGTATTCCCACCGGGAATACACGAGGCGTCCGTCGGCCAGAACGGCCGGGGTAAATTCGCTCAGCGCGCCAAAACTCAGTTGTTGGAGATGGCCGCCGTCGGCATCCATGCGATGGAGCACGGGGGTGGTGAAGATGTCCGGCACATCGCAGAGCGTGCCGGCCTGGCAACGTGTGGAGACGAAGGCGATGCCGCCATCGGGCAGGTAACAGGGGTGCATATCGTCGGTGCCGTGGTGGTAGCCGCGGTGGTAGCGGGCCACGAGCGCCGCTTCATTGGCGGGGGCCGGTAGCACCTGGCGGAGTCCCGAGCCGTCGCAGGCGACTTCGTAGATCCGATACCCTTCATCCTTGGATCGCTTCCAGTCGAAAACAACCTTCCGGGCGTCGAACGAGATATCCATGCGGCCGAACACGCCGCCGGTCAGGCCGGTCGTCAGGCAGCGTGTGCTGCCATCCTTCAGGGAGAGCACATAAATCCCGCCACCGGGCGTCCACCGGGAGTTGATATATTCGGTGTAGTAATGGTTCGACGAGTAGGGGATCCGCTTGATGAACAGGATTTCATCGGCGCCGAAGGTCTTACGCACGGTGGCACGCGTTTCTTCGGCCCCGGTTTCCGTGGGGCGCCCGCCGTCAAGACCCAGCACCGCGGCACAGGCCTTTGGGTTCCAGCCCGTGCGCCCGGTGGAAACGACCAGCCCGGCGAGGTGCGGCATGCAGTGCGTCACATCGAGGCGCAACGTATTGGGCCCCTTGGAGAACGCGAAGGGCCCGAGCGTCATCCATTGCAGGGTTTCCACGCCAAACCCGCCGGTGACCAGGCCCAGGTGCGTTCCAGGCAGGCGCTGGCCGTTGAGCGCCAGGTTGACGGGACGCGGCTCGCCGGAGGTCAGGTAGAAGTGCAGGTAATAATCCCCGGCTGCGGGGAGGGCCAACGTCCACTCGACGAACCCGGTTTCGCCATCGCAGACCATCAGGTCTTCCCACGCGGGATGCATGGGCTGGAGATTGGGGGAATGCGCCGTGCAGTTGCGTGCCGGCAACGTCACCGCTGGGGCCGCGGCCACGGGCACAGGTTCATTGGCCCGCGCCGGCAAATGGCTTAAACAACACCATGTCGCCAAGACCACCACTAGCACCACAATCATCTTATTCATGCAACGTTTCCGCCATGAGTTTCGTCGTGAGCAGGCCTGATATTACCGCATTGACGAGCGAATAAATAGAAGCAGCGACCCCCAACGATAATTGCTACGAGGCAATTACCTGTAGCTTGGGGGGCGTGTTCGGCGTTCACGCGGCTCTGTTGAAACCCTGCGACTGACGAGCGGACGCCGGAAAGACGAATGCTCGGAGTCCCGCCGGCTCTCATGAAACCCTGCCAGTGACGCGCAGACGCCGGATAGCCGAATGTTTGGAGTTCTGCCTTTAGGCGGCGTCGGGACCGACGAGTTGCGTAATCCACCCCCCTGAAGTTGGTAAGTGTGAACGCACTGGGAGGATTTCATCAGAGCCGGCGGTACTCCCAGCGGCGTTGCGCCTATCCGAGAAACCTTTTTAATTCGGCCAGGGTGCGGATGTGGTGGGCGGCGGCGGGGGAAGGCGGCACGCCGGGGCGAAGTGTTTGAATGGTGGTCATACCCAAGCGGTTGCCGGCGGCGATCTCCGAGTCGGGATTGTCGCCGACGACCAGGACCTCCGGCGGAGTGAGCCGGTGCGCCTGCATGATGGCCTGGAAGGCTTGGAGTTTGCCCTTGGGGCGCGCCTCGTCAAGGGCATCAATGTGGATCGCCGCAAAGAGACTCTCGCCGACTTTATCGGCGGCGGCCAGGCAACTGTCCAAGTCAAAAATCAACGCCCTGATCATGGTGATGAAATGGTAACACAGGGCGCGGAGGGATGAAAATAAAGTTGCCGGCCCGTTCGGGCTTGCTGGCGTGGGTGTTGCAGGGGGGGGGGCGCATGGATGGCGAACAGGGGCGGTCAGG
>Ga0316217_10001672_pt1 | contig 28249 bp, 38 predicted proteins | sample 1anoAmetaG_FD_203633 | JGI IMG/M metagenome (GOLD analysis project Ga0316217, IMG submission 203633) | Freshwater microbial communities from Trout Bog Lake, Wisconsin, USA - 1anoA | ecosystem: Environmental > Aquatic > Freshwater > Lake > Hypolimnion/Profundal zone | place: USA: Wisconsin... | reverse complement strand
GCCGCGTTGGCCAGTGAGCCAAGCACAGTGATGATCGCGGGAGTGCCAGTGACTGGCCATGAGGCAGATCCAGCGCCCCATGAGAGGCCACCGCTGCCGTTGTTGGTCAGGACGCCAGCCGCATTGAGCAGCCCCCCCAGGGTTGAGAGGATGGTGTAGGCCACCTGGTAGTAGGAGGCCGGCTGGCTGTTGAGGTGCGCCGAGTCGGCCGCCTGGGCGCTGGTGCCCAGTTTCCCGGCCAGGGCGGTGTTCAGGTCGCTCTGGCTCGACAGGGTGCCGGTGATGCTGCCCCAGGCCGCCGCGCCCGCCGATGGGGTGTAGTAGCCCAGGACGCCGCCCGAGACGCCCAGAAAGGTCCCGTTCGCGCCCAGGGCCTTCCGGACGGGGGAGCCGGCCGTCCCGCCAATGATGACGTCGCCGACCGCCGTCATGGGGTTCGCCATGCCGCTGCCGCCGCCGGTGGTCAGAGAGCCGCCGGTCACCGAGACCGGAGTGGTGGTTGCCGTGGTCCAGGGGCTCGGGAGCTTAGACAATGGGGGTGCCTCCCTTCATGTACGCCTTGAACGTCACCGGCCCGGTCTGGCCGCCCAGGTAGACCGAGCGCACTGCGGCCTGGATCGCCGGGAGGGTGGTGCTCGCCTGGAAGATCACCCCCAGCGTCCGGAAGGTCCCGTCCGGGCTGGCCTTGGGGCTGAACAGCCAGAACGCGGAATTGTTGGCCCCGGACGCGCCCTGGTACGACCAGGTGCAGGTGTTGTCGGTGATGGTCGAGCCTGTGCCAGTGGGGCCGCCCGAGCCGGCCGAGGTCCCGGCGCCGGTGCACTGATAGCAGTTCCCGCCGTTCAGGACCACGTCGCCCGAGGCGTAGGCGTGGGAGGCCACCCAGGCGTTGGGGATCCACCAGGCGACCACCTCGAAATAGTCCGGGTTCGGGCACCCCGGGGCGAGGCTCCAGTTGAGGGTGAGCGTCCAGGACTGGTAGATGACCGGGGTGGATCCGCCCGAGGAACTGCCGCCGCCGTCGCCATTGACTGGGTACATTAGCTCACCGTCCAGGTCACGTTGATGGGTTGCGGGTAGTTCGGGATCGACGGGGTGAAGGTCACCGCCGAGACGCCGGCCAGGGTCTGCATGTTCTGCCCGAAGATGTTGAACGACAGGAATTTGAAATAGACCGGCAGGCCGTTCCGCGACTGGGGGAGGGTGAACTGGAGCGGCACCGAGTCCAGGAAACACCAGCTCGCGCCGCTGGCGTGGCTGGAGATCGTCGTGCCGTAGCAGCCCCGGAACAGATTGGTCAGGTTGTAGGTCCCGGAGGTCACCAGGGCCGAGTTGGTGTAGGCGATCAGCTCGCCATCCACCCAGAGCATCCCGTTGAGGTCGGCAGCCACCGCCGAGCTGAGGCTCACCAGGGCCGGCTGGCTGGAGGTGACCTGGACCGCCTGGAGGGTGTTGGTGGTGTCGCTGTAGGTCGCCGAGGTCGGCAGGGTCGCCCCGAGCGTCCCGCACCGGCAGGAGTTGGAGATCGTGCCCAGGAGGCTGTATGTGGCATTGTCGTAGCTCACCCACACCTGGCAGCCGCCCCAGATGGAGCCGCCGGCCGCGCCGATGATGACCTCTGCCTGCCCCGACTGGGAGTAGAGGGCCGGGACGTTGAAGATGACCGGGGAGGTGTTGCCTGGGGCGGCGTTGAAGTTCGGGCCGCCGCCGGAGGAGCTGGCGACCTGGTAGGTGGCGGCGTGGCCGGTCCCAAAGGGCCACTGCTCGGCGGTGATGGTCATGCCCTCGGTCTCCCCGGCCTCGTCCGGGTAGTCGATGCTGACGATCCGGCAGATCACCCCCGCGAGGCCCTGGTTGGGATCGGTGATGGAGATGAAGTCCATGGGCTCGAGCAGGATGTAGCGCCAGCCCACCTGGAAGGTGTAGAGGTTCCGGATGTTCACCTGGCGCTGGCCGGCGATCTGGCTGATCAGCAGGGCCAGCTCCGAGCGGGTGACCATGTTCAGGGTCAGGCTGGAGCCCACCCTGGTCCCGTTGACCTGGGCGTCCAGGGGCTCGGAGACCTGGACCAGCGAGGCGGCGTAGCTGTTCGAGGTCCCGTCCGGGTTGAACGCCCGCCGGTCCAGGAACTGCACGGGGACGGTGTTGTAGGTGTCCTGGAGGCTGACCCGCTTGGTGGTGACCGCGTCGTTCCCGGTGGGCCGGCCCTCGTTGTCCACGACCCCCAGGAAGTCGTCGTAGCCCAGGGCGTAGATCGGCGTGGTCGCCGGGGTGTAGGTGACGCCGTTGGCGGTGACCGGCATGTCCCCGTAGGGGATGACGTTGATCTGCATGACCCCGGTGGAAACTTCGCTGAGGATCATGTCGCTGTTGGAGGCGGTCAGGATGTCCTGGATGTGGGCCAGGGCGCTGCGCCTGGTGGTGAAGGCCGGTGAGATGGCGATGCCCAGGGCCGTGCAGTAGGTGTCGTAGCTGGCGGCCGTGGCAGGGGCCAAGGGGGCGAGCCAGGCGCTGGGCCAGCCGGCCCCGTAGTATGGGTTGGTCAGGAAGTCGGCGATGATGTTGCAGGGCCGGGCGTCCATGGCGCTGGGGAAGTAGGGGTCGGCCACCGTGGCGTAGATCGCCTTTACCTCGAAGGTCAGCAGGGGCAGCGTGGCCGAGCTGGTGAGCTGGCAGTTGGGGATCCCCACCCAGGCCATGCCGCTGTAGGTCATCTGTTGATCCAGCGGGTAGTTCGAGGTGATGTAGCTCCAGATCGGGTTGGTCCGCGGGCCCATGCTCATGGTCGCCCCGAGGTTCGTGACCAGGGTGGTGCCGTTGAAGGAGGTCAGGACCGAGGAGATCGGCCCCTCGCAGAGCACGAGCTGCACATCGGCCGAGTAGCTGAAGGAGCCCGACTGGGAGCCGAAGCCTTTCCCGGTGCTGGACTGCCGGGCGCTGAAGCCCCGATACCAGACGAGGTTCGGGGAGATCTTGGTGGTTCCGTAGACGATGGGCAGCGGGAGCCCGTACTGCGAGGCCGGGACCTGGATGCCGTTGTAACTGGGGGAGGAGATCCCCGCACCGCCGCTATCCATCATGTTCGCTCCAGGGGCTAAAGAACCCGGCCAGACGGGTGTGCAGTTGCTCGGTCATCTCGACGTTGGCGAGGGTGACGCCGATCCCGGCAGTGCTGTGGATGATCAGCGGCCACTGGACGACGATGCCGCCGTGGGCGATGCACCGGCCCCACCGGAAAAGGACGATGTCGCCCGGGCCGGGGGCCTCGACCGGGCGGGACCGCTCCTGGACGATGCCCAGATACCGCTCCTCGCTGCGGTGAAGGTGCCAGTCGTTGGGGTATTCGCCCGGGTCGCAGTGGGGCATCACCCCGGCGCGCTCGTAGACCTCGGCCAGGAGCATCCCGCAGTCCACGCCCACGCCCTTCACTCTTGAGTGATGTGCATAGGGAGTTCTGAGCCAGGTCATGGCCTCCTGGACGACGGCCTCGCGGGCGGCGGCGCTCATAGGGCGGTGGCCGGTGGCGGGATGGCGGGGCACCCCCGGAAGCGCGGCGAGTTGCCGCTAGCGGTGCCGGTGATGCCCGTCCCGACGCCCGTGGCGATGAAGACGACCCCGACCGTGTTGGCCGTGGCGCCGATGGTGGTGAAGCTCGTGCCGCCCGTGGTCAGGATCTGGTACTGCTGGCCGATCACGAAGTTCGGACCGGTGGTGACGCCGAAATTGAGGCACCCGAGCTGCCCGTTACCGGGCGGGGAGGGGTTCCGGGAGCAGCCCGGGTAGATGCTGTAGGCGTCGCCGTAGGAGGGGACGTTGGGGAACGGCAGGGAGGTGGTGATCAGCCCGGTCCCGCTCCCAGCATACGCCTGGACGGCCCGGGACAACCCGGCGTTGGCCCCGCTGGTGAAGGTGATCACCCCGCCGACATAGTAGCCGGCCGTCTGGGGGTTGCCGATGCTGAACTGGTTGGCGCTGGGGACCACCGTGGCCGTCACCACGCCGGTCACGGTGTAGGCGGCCTTGGAGACCCCGCAGCCAGCGTCGTAGATCAGGTTCGCGCAGGTCGGCTGGAGCAGGACGTGGGGCATCTGCTGGAGGTTGAGCAGCTCCAGGACGCTCTTGACGTGGAGGACGACCTGCATGGAACCGACATCAACCGAGGCCACGGTGCCCAGGAACAGGCAGGGCGCGCCGACCACCGAGGACCAGGTGCTCAGGAAGGCCCGCTGGACCAGGATGGTGGCCTTGTCCAGGTAGCCGTTGATGCACTGGAGCTTGGCGTTGAGGCCGCCCAGGAGCGCGGTGGTGCCGCAGAAGAGGGTCAGGTCGCAGGTCTGCACCTCGAGGCCGCGCATGGTCCGGATGGTGCCGCGCTTGAGGATGGGCTGGGTGCCGTTGTCGTTGGCGGGGGTGAAGGTGTTGCCGCCCCAGGACAGGGGGACGTCCGCGCTGGTCCAGTAGAGCTTGCCGCCGCCGCTCAGGGTGATCGTGTAGAGGTCGGCCATCAGGAACTGGCCGCCGCCGAGCAGCAGGGTGTTCAGGGATCCGGTCGTGGGCTTCATTTGACGCTCGCCAGTTTGATCGAGCCGCCCTTCCAGACGAGGTTCACGATCTGCTCGAATGTGAGCGAGTCCTGATCAAATCTGACCCGCCGCCAGAAGGACCCGGTCCAGGTGAGGATGGCGTTGAGCAGGGGGGCCACGGCGAAGGTGACAACGCCAAGCGAGAGGGTGTAGTCGGTGACGGTGACGGCGGTACCGGCCGTGGAGATCCAGGAGGTGGAAGAGGTTCCAGCCTCCGCCTGCCATCCAAAGGCGTCCACATAGCCCGATCCCGCCGACCCTCCTGCCGTGTGTGCATCGACGAGGGTCTGGTAGGTGGTTGCGGCGGCAAGGCCAGAAACGACAATTTGCACCTTCGTCCAGGTCCCCGCAATGAGGCCCGAGAGGTTCACTACGTTCCCAACCAAAACGGCAGAGCCGGGGCCGGAAATGATATTGGTGGAGACGATGGTTTGAGCGGTGGAGAGGATATTGTCGAAGACACCGATGGAGCTGGTCAGGTTCGTGCCGCCAGCTATCCAGATAGAGAAGACGTGGAGACCCGCCTGGGCCGTAACGAAGGGCTTGGAGAAGTATGCGTTGATCCCGCCCGTGTCCGTGATACGGACTGCACCCGTGAGGCCCATGGGATCCATCAAGGGGCTGGCCGCAACCGTGACGAAGTTCGTCCCACCCGTCGTGTTCTGGGTGGCGATGCGATTGCTCCGCGCCGTTGGATACATGAGCTGGTTCCCCTGCCAGTCCTGGCGGAACACCTGGACGCTAGCGGGGTTGGGGTAGAGGATCGGCTCGAAGCCGCTGCCGGCTGCCGGCCAGTAGCTCGGGGCGGAGGTGACGGCGGCGCTGGTGGTGGGGATGTATTCGGTCGCCGTGGTGCCCGTCTCGATCTGGGCGCCCCAGGCGTAGACGCCATACCCGACCGTGCCCGCATAGGAGCCGCCGGTCCCGTTGGGCTCGGGCAGCACATCCAGTCCGGTGGTTCCGGCCGCTGCCGTGTAGGTGATCGTGCACCGATACCAGCCGTTCCCGGCCGGGGTGATGGTGCTGTTCGTGATGCTCGCGCCGCACGCCCCAACCACAGCGTTGGTAAGGTCGAAGAACGCCGTCCCGTTCGCCAACCCGTGCGCCGCCAGGGCCACGAAGGTGCGCTCGGCCGCCTTGATGTAGACGCTGGCGGTGTAGGTGGTCCCCGACACCACCACGGCCGCCCCGGAGGCGTAGTGGTAGGCGGTGGTGGCGTCCTCAACCACCTTGTCAGCGGTCGGGGTGCCGTCCGGGGCCAGGGCAGCGTTGGCCGTGGTGGTGGTCGCGCTCTGCGTCCAGAGGTCCACCTGGGCCGAGTAGGTCAGCAGGTTCGTCCTGGGCACCGTGTAGTTCGGCCAGGACCCCAGCGCGTCCTGATACTGCCCCCCGGGCGTCCGCTGAAGTTGGAAGGTCGTGGCCGACCCGGTGCCCACCCCAAAGCCCATGCCGCTCACCGTGCTGTCGGCCGGGTCGGTGAACAGGAACGAGTCCCACCGCCCCTGGTGGTCCGCGAACATCCCTGCCAGCGACTGCATCTCATCGTAGACCGTCTGGGCAGAGAACCCCGACATCCTGGCGAAGTTCAAGGGGATCTCGTAGTTCCAGCGCGGATACGACCACCAGGACGCCCGCAGTTCCTTTCCACTCGCCGCCGTCTGGATGGTCGTGGCGTAGACCGGGGTCCGCTTGACCTCGATGCCGATGCCGGGCAGCGCCGGGAAGATCTGATTGCTCACTTGAGCCTCCCGTTCCGCATCGCTTCACGCACCTGGCCGATGATCTGGCCCTGGTTGTGCGACCACCAGGACGCGTCCGTCACGCCGTGGAAGTGGATCTCGGTCGAACCCACACCGCCGCCCCCGGCCATGTCCCGCACCGACTGCGCCAGCGGGGCCGGCAGCACCATCTCGTTCTTGTGGATCATCGCCAACTGGTCCGAGGGCACCCGGTCCCAGCCGCCCGCCGCGCTCGCCAGGGCGATCCCACCCATGAAGCCCATCGTGGTCGCACCCGCCGCAGCCGCAGCCGCCGCAGCCAGCTCCGGGCCGACGATGGGGATGCCGATGTAGGCGGCGTAGGCGGCGGCCTCTGCCACGGCGGCCGAGTCGGCGATCCGCACCATCGCACTCAGGGCGGCGGCGTTGTCGATCACCACCGTGGAGGTGGCGGCGGCCGTGGTCTGGGCGGCGGCGGCGCTCGCGGCCGAGCCGGACTTCGCGGCGTCCGTGGCCTGGTGCCGCACCAGGCTGATCGCCAGGTGGTTGACCTCGTCCAGCCCCTGCTTGATCCAGTAGTCGGCCCAGTAGTTGGCCATGCTACCCAGCCCCGCCTTGAGCCCCTGGCTCAGGGTCATCTGGCCCGCCAGCATCTTCTGGATGCCCTGGCTCCAGCCCGCCTCCATGCCCTGCAGGTTCGCCATGTCGGCGTCGTGCTGCTTCTGGGCCGCGTCCCGCTTGATGTCGTTGATCTGGGCGGTGGTCTTGCGCTCGAGGTCCACAATCTGGGCGTTGATGCTCGCCTTCTGGACCACAGTCAGGGACTGGTCGGTCAGTTCGTCCAAGAGCTGCTTCTTGGTGGCGGCCTCCTCCTGCTGAATGAAGGCGATCCGCTGGTCCAGCTCCTGTTTGGCGCTGATCTGGCCAAAGGCGACCTTCTGGTCCAGGTCCCGCTTCTGCTCGTTGATGGCGTCTTTCGAGGCCGCGAGCTGCTCGTGGGCCGCGATCCTGGCCACCGCGGCGGATTCCCTGGCCTCCTGGTCCCGGAGCTTGGCCATCTCCCGATCGGTCTCCCGCTCGACGTTGATCCGCATCTGGGCTTGCTGGTTGTCCAGGTCAGACGTGGTGGCGTTGAACTGGCGCTGGGCGGCCGCCAGCTCCGCATTGGTCTTCTGTAGTTCCAGCGGCTTCCCGGCCTCAAGGGCGGTCTCTTTGGCGGCCCTGTCCTGGGCGATCTGGAAGACCTCGGCGGCGTGCTGGCGCTCGAGAGTGATCTGCTCCTCAAAGCTGATCTGCCCCTGGTCGGCAAGGCTCTTCTCGGCCTTGAGCTGCACCTGGATGCCATCCAGGGCGGCCTTGGCGATCTCCTCGGCCGTGCCCTTCGCCAGGGCGATCCGCTCCGCCGCGTCGGCCTTCAGGACCTCCGGGTCAATCAGGTGCTTCTTGGCCTCTCCGCCGCCGCTCATGCCCTTGGCGTGCATCTCCTCGCGGCCCTTGTCGGTGGTGCCCTCATTGTACTTCGCGCCAGAGAGTTCCTCCCGCTGGTATTTCAGCATCGCCTGGTGGTCGATCTCGGCCTGCAGGTAGGCGGTGTGCATGTCCCGGAAGAAGTTGGCGATCGGCGTGGCTTCGGCCGAGACCTCAGCGGCGTACTCCTGCTGGGCGATCTTCAGCCGGCCGATGGACTCCTTGGACTCCTCCATGTTCTTCAAGGACTCGGGCGTGATGATGTGCGCGCCTTCGCCCTTCTTCATGTTCTCGATGAACTCGTTCAGCATCGGGCCCGCGGTCGCCCCGGCCCGGCCCAGGGCCAGGATCAGGAACTGCTCACGCTCGGTCGGGGTCGCCATCTCGTCGGCGATCTCATGGACCCGGGTGAGGTACTGCTCGAAGGTCATTCCCTGCAGGGCCGCCTTGTTCGCCGCCACGCCGTTGTCGATCAGGGCCTCGCTGTTGGCCTTGATGCCGCGCTGCATGCCCACCATGAGGCCCTGGAGGGTCTCGGTGCTGCCTCCGGACAGTTCGATGGCGGCGGTGTACTGGTTCATCTCCGTCAGGGAGGCGCCGGTCTCGTAGCCCAGTTTCTTGAATCCCTCGGCCAGCTCGAACGTGCTGGTGACGGCCTCGCTGACCCAGGAGAATCCTCCATGCAGGGCCTCAAGCGCAAGCCCGGCGGCGCCCATGAAAACCGCCACGCTGCCCATCTTCTCGAAGGCTTCGATCGCTGAACCCAGATCGCCCTTGATGCCCTCGGTCGCCATCTTCACGGCGTCCTGGCTGTCCTTCATGCCGGTCAGCAGCCCTTTGACGTCGGCGCTGAACTTGATCTGGAGTTCCTTGTCCTTCTCGCTCACAGGCCCGCTCCTCTTGCCATCGCCATGAACTGCTCAGGAGTGACGCTCACGGGTGCCTCATCCTTGTGATCCTTGATGCCCATGTAGTCCTTGACCATGAGATGGACGGGTGGGCAGTCCAGCCAGTAATCAAGGAGATCCAGCGCGTCGGGCCACGGGGTTTCATCCAGTTCGCGGATGGTCCACCCCGTGGCCGTGACGATCAGCCCCGTCATCCTGCCCAGGCTCAGGGGTTCTGAGGAGCCGGGGCGCTTTCTTCCGGGCGGGAGAAGGTCTCGGTGTGCAGGGCCTGGGCCGCAACCTTGATCGCGGCTGGGCTGGCGCCCTCGAAGTCGGCGTCCGGAACCGAGAGCCGCAGGAAGGCGATGTTCACCTCCGCCCGGGCGTAGAGGTCCGGGGCATCGCCGACAAGCGCGTCGATGACCTCCCGGTTCTTCCGTACCGCCCGGAAGGAAAGCGGTGGCAGTTGGACTTCGATGCCATCAATCTTGATGCTGGCCATGCTGGCTCCTCAGTTTCTAGACGCTGGTGTAGGCGGCGTAGACCTGGCCGGAAAGGTTCTGGCAGGCTTCGAAGTCCACCTGGTCACTGGTGAAATCGTTGTTCTTGAATCCCAGCGCCATCTTGTTGAAGACCACGTTGGGCAGCAGGATGCCGGCGAGGCCGCCGATCGGGCTGGAGCTGTAGTTCTCGAACAGGGCGAGCTGGAAGTAGGTGTTCGTGCCCATGAGCTGGTTCTGCAGCGAGACGGTGACGCCGGTGGCGGCCACGGTCCAGCTGTAGTTGAGACTCATCAGGTGCGCGGAGTCGGCGGCGGCGAAGGTGTAGACGCCGGTCGTGGTGACCACCGAATACTGGCCGGTGACCGGGCCGGAGGCGACCCAGGTGAGCCACTTCTGGGCGGTGTTGTCCCAGACGCCCAGGTCCTGCTTGTAGGTGGCGCCATGGACCGCGGTGATGCTGTTCGCGGTGGGAGCGGCCGGACCTTCCAGGTAGACGCCCTGGACGTTGCCCGCGGCCGTGGTGGCGCCGCTGGTGAGCTGGGCCATCAGGAGGCTGTTCAGGGTGGCGAAGGTCGCCTTCCCGGTGAGCTTGCCCTCGGCCTTGGCGATGTCCAAGGGGAACTGGCTGGAGCCGATTAGGCTCTTGGTGGTGTAGCTGATGTCGATGCTGACGTCCTTCAGGACGCCGATGGGGATGGGCTGGGAACCCACGATGGCCGTTAGGAAGCCCACCCCGAAGTTGACGATCTGGCCCATGGCAGGGTCCTCCTAGAAGAGGCTCAGGATCTTGGAGCGCAGGGTCTCCTTGAGGTCGCTGAGCGTGTTGTGGATGGCGGTGGGGACCTTGATGGAGACGTTCTGCACCACGTCGTTCCAGAAGGCGTCGATGTGGGCGCTGGCGGCCTCGGCCTTGGACTGGGCCTCGGTGAGGACCGCCTTGACCTCGGCTTCGGCCTGGGCCGGCAGGGCGGCGATCGCGGCCTCCGCCTCCTTCACGTCGGCCTCGAGGCGCTCGGCCAGGGACGGCTCGGCCGGCGGAGCGGGCTCGGAGACAACCACTTCGGCCGGGGCTTCTGCAGGCGCGGCGGTTTCCGGGGCGATCTGGGGATCCTGGATTTCTTCGGACATGGCGTCTCCTTCAGACGAATTCAATTTCGATGGGGATGATGGCGATGGCCTGGGGTCCGAGGACGCCCTCGTCGGTCTCGATGGCGCCGGAGATCCAGGCGTGCTGCACGCGCCCGGTCAGGTCGCCCAGGACCTGCTTGCGACTCGCGCCTGGCGGCCCGCTGATGGACGGCTTCAGGGCGATCTCCAGGGCGTCGACGATGGGATTCAGGAGCGTAGAGGGGGAGCAGGTCTGGTCGCCGTTGTAGGCGTAGAGGTAGATCTTGTAGTCGTAGCGCCAGACGGAGGGGAGCCCGCTGGCGTCCTGGAGGGGGGTCTGGTTGCCCTCGGCCAGGAAGGCGGCCGGCTGGCTGGCCGGGGCCACTTCGGACCAGTGCAGCAGCCGCCGGGAGGAGGTTTGGAGCCCGGGGAGGGCCTGGACCAGGGAGAACAGGGCGGCCGCGAGGCCCTCGCGGGTGAGGGTCGGCTGGCTCATTTGAGGCACCCCATGATGGCGGCGGCCAGGTCGGCGCGGATCTCCGGACCCAGTTCGTTGAGGGCGGAGCGCAAGAAGGACCGCTCAGGGAGTTTGATGTGTTGCATCCGCTGGAATTCCCCTACATGGGCGATTCCTTCGGCCGAGAGTTTGACCATGCTGACCGCGCCCTGGAGGGAGAAATACTTGCCCTTCTTCATGGTGTAGACGTTGCGGGACTTGCACTTGCGGACGAAGGCATGGACCGTGCACTGCTTGATCATGTCCACCCCGAACTCATGGGCGGCGGCATAGACCACGTTGGTGCCGACCACGCCCGAGACCAAGCCGGCCCCTTCCTCGACGACCCGGGAGGTGATCGAGCGCCGGAGCCTGCCGGTCTGGACATGCAGTGGGTCGCCGCTCAGCTTCGAGGTCTTCACGTAGCCCATCAGCATCACGGCCAGGTTGCGGACCTCGGTCTTGACCACTTCGTGGACGTTGCTGCCGGCCTGCTCCATGAAGGAGACGACCCGTTCCACTCCGAGGAGCTGCGCGATCACCATGGCACGTTCTTCTTGTATTTGTTGAGGGTGTACATGGCATCCTTGGGCGCCATGGAGTTGTCGTAGGAGGTGCTCTGGCCGGCCATCCCTTCGGAGTTCTTGCCGATCCGGGTCCTACCCTTGAAGCGCAGCGCGACGGTTTCAACTACGGCGAACTGCAACTCCATGGGCAGGCCGGTGATCGCGCTCACAGACCAGACGTACGGGTATCCGGCCGTGTATGTGATCAACACGTTCTTCCGGCCCGCGCAGAACTGGCCTCCGATGATCGAGATGCTGCGGTCATCGGCGAGCCAGCCGCTGCTCTGGCCGTCGGAGGGGAGGACGGGGTTGCCGTCGATCGAGACGGAGAGGATGGAGACCACCGGGCCTTCCGGCAGGGGCAAGGTGTCCCCGCCGTGGCCGTCGGTCATCCAGTTGTAGGTGAGGATCCCACTGAGGTTGCGCTCGCAGTAACTCTGCACCCAGGCCGACACCTGGGTGATCAATGCCCCCAGCACACCAGCCGATTGGCTGGTGGCATCGCCCAGGTAGGTCTGGACATCGGTCAGGGTGCAGAGGTCTCCGGCGGGCATGGAATCAGCCGTTGGCGATGTTGGAAATGACGCCCATGCCGGCGGGCAGGTAGGTCGCCAGGGTCTCCTCGGCGTAGACGCCGACGTCGCGGGTGCGGCTCACCTGGGGCCAGAAGGTCTGCACGTAGTCCTTGCGGATGTGCATCTCGGCCACATTGGGGGTCTCGTTGCTCTGGTACTGCGAGGGCAGGTTCTCGCACCAGGCCATGATCGTGCCGGGCGGGACGTTGGGGTGCAGTACGAAGGGGATGACCAGGCCGCCGTGCCCGGCGGTGAAGGGGTTGAAGTAGCCGGACACCTGGCCGTTGGCGACCACGGCGTAGGGGTCCGGATTCTGGGTCATCAGCAGCGGGGCGGCGCTGGTGTTCATCACCTTGTTGGTGATGTTCTGGAGTTCCTGGCTGTTGACCAGCATGACGGTCGGGCTCAGGCGGCACTTGTCCCACATGGTCTTCAGCATCACGTCGATCTCGAGGACGTTCCGGCGGCCGCCGGCGGTCAGGACGGTGCCGGTGCCCGCGGTGCCGGTGGCCAGCGCATTGACGTAGGCGCCGGATCCGGACGCGAGGGCGGCGTAGAGCAGGCCGTCCCAGGCGGTGTTGACGTTGCGGCTGCAGTCCGCGGTGATCGTGGAGTTGAGCTGCCCGGTGCCCGCCAGCGGCAGGGTGACCAGGATGCTGTTGGTGGTGGTGATGTACTCCAGCCGGGTGACGCCCGAGCCGGCAGCCCCGACGATGAACCAGGCGTAGGCGACCGCGCCGTTGATGGCGGGAACCGTCAGGCCCAGCCCCTGGCCCAGGGTGATCGCCTGGGTCTTGGTGCCGGAGATCTGCGAGCTGCCACCGTTGACGGTGTAGGTCTTGGAGTCCGCGCCGGTCACGGTCACGGCCTGCTGGATGGTCTGGCCCGAGGCGGCCCCAACCACGCCGCCGGCGGCGATCCAGCCCTCGAGGGTGAGCGCGACGACCTGGATGGAGTAGGTGTCGGTCGGGAGGGTGGCGCCGGAGGTGGCGGGCGCGGTGGAGACGATGGTGCCGGGGGTGCCCAGGGCGGTCGAGGCGTTGCCGCCCAGGATGCCGAACTCCTCCTTGATCATGCAGCCCTGGAGCAGCCGCATGGTCATGGTGGACATCAGATCCTCAAAGCCCACGGCGGCGTTGATCGCCTCCTCGGTGATGTTGTCTTCCTCGCCGATCGTCCGGTAGCTGGCGGCCTTGTCGATGGCGCTGTAGTTCATGCGCCCCGACCGCTGGCCTTCAGGCAGCCAGCCCATGGAGGTGACGCCCGAGCCGGTCAGGCCGAAGATGGCCTTCCAGTTCGTGGCGCGGCCGCCGTGGCCCATGACCCGGGGGATCCGGTTGCGCAGGGGGGTGATGACCGGGTACAGGTTCTTCGAGGGAGCCTGGAGGTCGTAGTTGACGATGTTGCTGGTGGTGGTGAGGGCCTTCTGCAGAGCGTTCTCGCTCATCCCCTTGGCCACCTCAGCCTGAAGCTTCCGGAGGGTCTCCTGGATGCTCATGGTGTAGTTCTCCTTTCCACTGGTGAAGTGGGTAAAAGGGGCCGACTACCGGCCGCCCGTCTTGTGGGTGAAAGTGATGAGCGCCTTGGCCTTTTCCGGGCCGTCGGGCATCTCGTTGATCTTGCGGAGCTCGTCGTCCAGCGACTGGGTCTTCTCGATCCCGTTGAGGGTGATTTCGTCAGCCTTGTCCAGGAAGGCCAACAGGACACCACGGGCCGGTTCGGGCAGGTTGCCCAGCTTGTCGACCTCGGCCTGCAGGGTGGCGATGGTGCCGTCCCGCTTCGCCAACTCGGCCTCCAGGGTGGCGACCTTGGCGAGGGCCTCGGTCGCTTCGCCCTGGAGCTTGGTGAACTCGGCGGTGTCGGCGTTCTCGACTTTGTCAGGCCCGGCCCAGCATTTCGCCAGCTCGCCCAGGGCCGCCTTGAGGTTCTCCATGTGGTCGCAGGCGACCTGGTGCTTCTCGGCCAGGTCCTTCTGGGTGGCGGCGCTGAACTTGGCGCCGGCCTTCGCCAGTTCGAGGCCCAGTCCCGCGGCGAGCTGCAGGACCTCGGGCTCGGTCGGAGCCGGGGGCGCCGGGATGTAGGTCATCAGCTCGGCGGTCTCCTCGGCGCTCATGGCCGTGAAGGTGCTGATCAGGGAGGCGAGGCAGTTCCGGAGCTGGGCGGGGACCTTGGAGGCGTCGCCCTCCTGCTCGGCCTCGTAGACCGAATGGGTGCACATCCAGGACAGCCACTGGATCAGGCTGGCGAGGTCGGCCACGGTGCCCATGCCCTTGCGCAGCTCGCCGATGGTCTCGGCGGTCTTAAAGAACGGTTCCGGCACCGGATCCTTGAAGGCGACCTGCTCCAGCACGCCGTCGGCCTTGACCACGTCGAAGAATTTGGCCGTGGGCACGCAGGGACTGTCGACGATGGAGATCTCCGCCGGGTCCGCGGTAAAGCGCACCGCGTCCTTGTTGGCCGGGTCGGACCACTTCTTGACGTAGGAGCCGCCGATGGAGAACCCGGTGTAGCAGCCCTCCTCGACCTTCTCCCACTCGTTGTCGTCGACGATCTTGGTGCCGATGTCGATAGCCTTCTCGGCGGCGTTGAAGTCGATGCTGATGCACTTCCCGGCGGTGACCTTGCCGTGCATGGCCCGGATATTTCCCAGGCTCTTGCCGTCGGTGTCCTTGGCGAAGCCCTCGGACCACGCCTTGAAATAGGGCACGCTGGACTCAAAGTCGAAGATCTCACCGGACTTGTCGACCACTTCCTGGGTGGCCCGGCCCCACACTTCGCGCTTGGCGACATCGACCTTGGTGATTTGGGCAAAAATGCGCATTTCAGTCCTCCTTTTCGGGGATCACGGGGGCCACGTCGCAGCGGCAGTTGGGGTGCGCGGGGGGCATCTCCCCGTCAACGGAGATGGTTTTGCCGTCCAGGGCCTCGCACTCGTCGCAGGGGGCGGTGTCGGCGGCAAGCCACACGAGCTTCTCGATCCCGGCCTCGCGGTAGAGCGCCAGGTTGCCCTGGACATCGGCGAAAGCAGTTTCGGTGCGGGCGATGACTTCGGCCCTGCTGGCGCTGAAGGACCAGGAGTCGGAGATCTTCTCGGCGAGCTGGTCGTTGCTCCAGCCCTCCTGCAGGGCCTGGGTGACGATTCCCTGGAGGTCGTTCTTGGTGGCGTCCTCGAAGTCGGTGATCAGGTCTCCGGCGTGGTCGATGGCCCAGTCGATGCCCTTCTGATTGGCCAGGTTGACCATGGCGTCGTTGGCGTCCTTCGAGAGCTGCTCGGCGGCGGCCAGGACGCCCTTCTGGTAGGTGTCCAGGCCCTCGTCCTGCAGGTAGCCGCCCAGGGCGTCGAACTGCGCCTTGGTGATCAGGTTCACGATCTTCTTGGCCTGGGAGGCGTCGTCCTTGCCGATGGCGCCGTAGGCGGATACCAGGATGGGGGCGATCGTCTTGGAAAGGCCATGCAACCGCTTGGAGACGCCCAGGGCGACCCGGGTCTCCTGCTTGAGCATCTCCGGACGCTCCCGCCGGCTGAGCATGGCCTTGTGCAGCTTGGCCGCCGGGGGCTTCGCGCCGGCCTTGGGCGGCGGGGCGCCGATGCTGGGCGGCTTCTCGCCCCCAGGCTTTTCGCCTGGAGCCCCGCCACCGGGAGCCATCGGCGGCGGGGCAGGCTTACGGGCTTCCAGTTCCTCGGGAGAAAGGGGCTGCAGCCCGCGGCCGTCTCGGCATTCGTTGATGTCGCGGATCCCGTTGTGCACGTCCAGGTCGTCGATCTGAGCCTGGATCAGGGGCTGAATCGCCTTCTCCTCCTCCGGGATGATCTCAAGGTCATCGGACTTCCAGAGGTCGGCGCAGATGATCCGGGTGAGCTGCTTGGAGACGAAGTCGAGGATTGGCCGGGTGCCCTCGGACTTCGCGGCCTCCTGCTGGGTCTCGTCCTTGCCGCGGTTCTGCTCCTTGATGAGCTGGGAGGGGGAGACGCTGAAGGCGTAGCAGATCAGGCGGCTCAGGTAGTCGTCGTATTCGTCCTTGAGTGCGGCTTCCTTGAGGTTGTGGAGCTGCGATCCGTTGGGGATCACCATGGCCTTGCGGCGCTCCTCCAGGTTGCCGCTCAGCAGGTCGTTCCACCACTGGCGGAAGACCTTGAGCTGCTCCATGGTGGCGTTCGGCGGTCCTTCGAGGATGGTGTCGGGCAGGCTGCCCTTGGTGTAGTAGCTGAGCTTGTACAGCTGGCGGTTCAGGGCGATGTTGACCGTCGTGATGATCTGCTCGACCCGGCCGTAGCCGTAGATCTTGTGGGTGCGCACGTTCTGCGGCAGGTAGTAGAGCTGGCCCGGCAGGAAGTTGCCCACGATGACGCCCTTGAGGACCTGCTGGTAGACCGGGCCGTCGGTGGGCCGGCGTCCGTCCAGCCCGACCACGGGCTTGATGGTGGTCCCGTCGATCAGTTCCAGGGCGTAGGGGTCGCCCTTGCGGGTGCGGCGCGGCAGGATGGCCCAGGCGTCCGAGACGAGCAGGTCCTCCATGTTGGCCCGGAACCACTGCGGCCAGAGGTTGATGCCGTCCGGGCACTCCATGAAGGAGTTGATTTCGTCGCAGCGGCCATCGGCCTTCTTGGACTTGTCCTTGGGGCAACAGGTCCAGCGCGTCTGCACGAGCTGGTCCTTTTTGGTCTCGATGGCCATCCGCATCAGGTCGTAGCCGTCGGCCACGTTGCGCATGGTGTCGAAGGAGATCCGCTCGCCCAGGCGGGGGATGTAGCGGGTGTTGACGTTGACGTCGTAGTCAAGCTGGCGGCCTTCGGTGCCGGCGGGCGCCACTGGGACGGGCGGCGTGCCCGGGCCGAACCAGCCGTCGTAGATCTTCGTGTCCCCGCTCACCACGAGGCGCACGCCCGCAGCCAGGCGCTCGATGACGCCAGGAGCAAAGGGGACCTCGCGGGCGGCCATCAGGCGCCCTTCCTGCGGTCACAGGCAGCATCGGTAAAACAGCCGTTCAGTTCCAGCACGGTCTCCACCCGAGTCAGGCGGTTGCCGTGGGAATCCGACTTGGCGTTGAGCTTGGTGACGCCCTCCTGGAGGTCGTCCAACCGCTGGCCGAGGAGACCCTCGATGGTGCGGCGCATGGCGACGATCAACGCCACCACGGCGGTCGTCCCGGCGGAGATGGCGATGATCCAGTCGGAGGTGGTCATTTTGCGGCTCCGTCCGTGGGGGTACTGTTGTAGAGCAGGTCGGTCTTCTGCTTCTCCCCGGCGCTCCCGCCGAAGTAGTAGCCGTAGACGGTGTCGGTCTTGGCGCTGACGTAGCCGATCAGGGTGCCGATCATGCCGATCGAGGCCGGGTCCTTCAGGGCGCCGACCCGGCCGCTCAGGACGTAGTAGACCGCCCAGAGGAACCCAAAAACGATCAGTCCCGCCAGGATCCGGGGCGTCCAGGAGTCCTTGGCGTCGACCTCGCGCTTGCGGGCTCCTTCCCGATCTGTGAAGACCAGGGTCTCCTTGGCCAGGTCGTAATCCATGCCCATCTTGCGGAGCTGGGCGATGGAGTCGCTCTCGACCTTGCGCAGCTGCAGGAGCTGGTCGCCCGTGAGGGAGCCGGCGGCGACCTGCTCGGCCACCTTCTGGGCATTCTCCTGGCTCGGCTCGAGGCCGAGGATCCCACAGAGCCCAGCGACGGCAGCGCCGGCCGCAGGCGTGCCCAGGATCCCCGCGAGGGCGGGAGCGACCTGGCCGATCGTGCCTTTCCAGTCGAATGCCATGGCCGACCTCAGTTCAGGACGTGGAAGAAGATGGCGACCTCAGCCGTGGCCGCCGCGTTGAGGGTGAAGGTGCAGCTCCCGGCGCCAGGTACCGCGACCACGCTCTTGGCCGTGGTGTCCACGGTCCCGAGGTTGCAGAGCACGACGCTGTTGGCGGTGATCAGGGAGTCGGTCAGGACGACGCTGGTCCCGGCCGCCGCGATGCGGATGGAGCCGATCGAGACGTTGTAGGTCTGGGCGCCGGTGGTGCCGGCGGTGGTGATCGTCTTGTCGAGGGTGAGCATGGTCTTCGTGCCAGCGGCGTTCATACCGTAGAGTTGATGTGCCGTAGAGTCGGCGTAGACCTTGCCCCATCCTGAAGTAAGCGATGGAGCAGCGGCCTCTGCGATGTTGAACGTGCCGTTGCCAGTGAACTGGAATTTGTTCGCACCGGAATTTCCAATGGTCAGGCCCGCGCCAGTGGTGATGGCAGACCCATAGGTCAGGCCAAAGAAACCGTTGGTGGTCTCAGGCGTATTGATCTGCAACTGGGCGTTGTTTCCAGTGGTGTTGATGACGTTGTTTACCACGCCCAGGTTGTTCCGCATGGACAGTCCGCACTGCCCATTGGTGCCGCTCGCCCCAGACAGCCACAGACCACCATTCACGAAGCCACCAGACTTGACCACGCGGATCGTCAGGGTGCCAGTGGCCGTGCCTGAGCCAGTAGCAGCCGCGCTGTTGTAGGTCAGCACTGTGCCGCTGGTGTAGCCAGCGACCACGAAGGTGCCATTGATTCCGGCATCGATGGTGTCACCATCGACATAGATCAGGTCGCCAACCTGAGCATTGTGTCCAGAGGCGCAGGTGAAGGTGACTACGCCCGCCGACCAAGTGGCAGAGTTGCCGCTGTTGATGGTGGTCGCCGTCTGCAGGAAGTAGCGCGGGTTCGTTGCAAGGTCATCCACCACACTGTAGCTATTCCAGGGCGCGATTGACCCCACGTTGCCAGCCCGGTAGGTGGTCGGTACCATGGTAGAGGCGAGTCCAGTTCTGACTGCCTGGGCAGAGGTCCAGATCACACCAGGAGTACCCAGGTAGCTGTGAATTTGACCAGAAGTTTCCAGGGCTGTGATGTCGCCGTAGCCAACATCGTTGTTGCTCACAGTGACGACCGCCGTGGTCGAGCCGCCGTCCAGGGTCAGGACGTTGCCGGAAATGGCGGTCACGGTGCCGACCAGCGGCATGTAATACCCGGTCGCCATGAGAGGGCCAGCCCCAGCGATGGAGATCTGCCGCCCCACCCTGATGCCAGTGGTCGAGGCCACGGTTACGGTGGACTGTCCGGCAGTGATCGACCCGGTGGTGTGCCCCGCGATGACGTAGAGTTGGCCCCCGGTGTTGACCGTGCCAGTTAGAGGAAGCGCGTTGCCCCACTGAGCACCAACCCGAAGATCAGAGCCACAGTCATGAACAACGGAAACATATCCGAAATTGAGCGGGTGGTTCTGAACAGAGTCCATGTCCACGCCGTTGATGTTGATGTTGGGGCCATTCGTCCAGGTGCCCATGTAGGTCAGGCCGATGCCGCTGTAGCTACCCTGAAGGTAGCCGTTCGCCAATCCGCCGCAGCCGAAGCTGCAGGACTCGACCAGAACCTGGGGGCCGAGCGAGGTCTTGGACTCGAAATTTACAACGTAGTTCGCGGTAGTCCAGCCCAGGCCATTGTGGGTGATGACCCCGGTCCAGGAGGTGCTGGAGACGCTCAGGTAGTAGGTGCCCGCGCCACCCGTGCCAGTGGTCCCGCTGGTGCCGTAGGGCTGGATCACGGCTGCATTCAGGGAACCAGCCGAGGTCGAGAACGCCGAGATGGACGCGCCAGCCGCGATCACACCGGGATTCGCAGCCTGGGCGGTCGTTGCCGGGGTGGTGATGGTCAGGACGTTCCCGGCCACCGAGGCGTTCCACTTGCCGCCGTATTTGTCGATGTAGGCAATGCCTGCGCCACCCCCCCCGCCGTAGGTCGCCACGGTGGATGAAATACAAGAAAGCCTGTCCACCTTGTTGTAGGAGCAGGGCCAGCGGTCATTGTTGGTGAACCCCAGGCACCACTGGGTGAACCCGATGGAATGGATGTTGCTGGCGAAGCACTTGAACGCGCCACCCGCGAAAGTGATACCCTGGCGCGACAGCCCGGTGTTGTCGTAGACGCAGAGGTCCCGACCGCCTGAGCCGTAGATATAGCCAGCGTCCGCGCCGATCTGGATGACGGGTTTGGTGGTGTCGTAGGGGGCCAGGTAATCGGTGACGGGCGAGATGCTGCCCGATTCCTGGCCTTGGAGAACCACGCCGCCGTTGGCGATGACCACGTTCATCTTGATGATGCCCGGAGGCATCTGGATGACCCCGCCGCCAGCCGCGCCGACCGCGTTGATGCAGTTCTGCATGGCCGCGGACTGGTCCGTCCCGGTGTTCATCACCACGCCATAGTTGCGGGGATCGACCACGTTGGCGTCCAGGAACTTCTGGAGGGTCAACGGGGTGCTGCCGCCGGTGGCCGTGTAGTTGATCGTGCCGGGCGTCGCGGTGCCCTGGCCCGTGGTGGGCGTGCCGGCCCCCGTCGCCTGGCCCCAGAGCAGGGCCGGGGCCAGGAGAAGGATTGCGAGGGCGCGGAGGAATCTCACAGGACGTCTCCCGACAGGTTGATGGTCAGCGCGGCGGCGGTGCCGCTGATGGCGGTGACGTTGTAGCGGACCCAGGCGCAGGTGCCCTGGAGCTGCCCACCGTCCCCGGTGTCGTCCGCGGTGAGCGTGCCGGCCCGGGTCGCGGCGACCTGGGAAGTGCCCGCCTGCGTCCAGGTCATGGCTGGGTCAGAGATGAACAGCGGGACCGCGCCGGCATCGCCGTTGCCGGGGTCCAGGCTGCCCTCGATGACCACCGTGGCGCTCCCGGCACCGGTCACCCGGAGGTGAAGGTGCGCGAAGGCCAGGGTGTAGTTGTTCCGGACCCACGGCCCCTTGCCGACGGCAGAGACCATGTTGCCCTGGCCCGCGAGGTTCGTGATGGAGCGGTTGCTAGGCATGCTGCACCCCCTGTGCCGTCCAGAAGCCCATGAGCGGGTAAGTGCGGACGCCGTTCACGTCCTGATCAAGGCGCAGCTCGTGCCGTGGGACATTGCCGTGGGCCGGTATTGCCAGGCCGATATGCACGCAGCCGCGCTCGATGATCAACTGGTCGACGTCCTCGCAGAACGAGGGATCCGCCACCAGGGCGTCAAAAGCCTCACGCAGGGTGAGGTTGGTGGGCACCGCGTCGGCGGCCAGGGCCAGAAGATGGGCGCTGGTGTCGTGGCTGCCCACGGCGTCATTCAGGGCCTTGCAGCGGTAGCCGTAGGAGATCAGCACCGGGCAGGCCCAGATCGCCCGGGCCTGCTCCAGCTTCTGGGCGACCCGCAGGAGGCTGCCGGCCAGCTCGGGAGCCGGTGTGTTGTCGATGCCCGCGTGGGATCCGACCTTGGTCAGCTCCTCCAGGCTGAAATGCTCGGTCAGGGGCGTCATGCTGTCACCGCGGGAGGAACGGACAAGTGGATATGGAAGGAGCGGTCCTTGCCCTCCTCGAGCGAGAGGATCTGGACCGGGATCGGGCTGGCGTAGATGGCGTCGAGCGCGGCTTTCAGGGGCCAACCATGGACGCGGAAATTGCAACCCAGACCTTCGGCATGCTCCGGGTCGTCCGGATCGAACCCGGAGACAATCTCCAGCGGCACGCCCAGCAGTGAGCGGATCGCCTCAAGGGTGGGGTCGCAGAGTATGGCGAGGTTCGCTCGCTGCGCCAGGTCCGGGTTCGCCCCGGGCACGACCATCTGGTCGAAGCTGAAATGCTCGCTGGGGTTGAGAGGTCCCGTTTCGGCCATGGCGGTCAGGAGTGCGCGAAATAGGGGATGGCGACCTTGGTGCCGTCCTGGAGCGTGCCCTGCAGCCATCCCAGCCCGGCGGTGTTGTAGCCGGCAGGGAGGTGGTTCAGGGTCAGGGCGGTCGCGTCCGCGCTCACCGCGAGCTTGGAGGCGGGTTCGATGGCCAGTGTGAAGCCTGCCGACATCATCGGGCCGATGTGGTCAATGGGGACGTCGAAGGTCCCGTCGGCATTCTGGATCGCCGAGGAGCCGTTGTTGAAGCACGCTTTGTTCGTGGCAGGCGGAGGCAGCATCTTCACGGTCGTCGTCATGAGCACCTCTCGATGCCTCAGACTCACGTCTCGGAAGTGCTGTGTCCGGTGTGCTAAACGTCAAGGTGTGCCAAGGTGTGCCAAGGTGCGGCTAAAACACCTATCCGGCGATGCCCCGCTCCTCCTCGATGAGGGCGATGAGGGCGACCCGGATGATCAGGATCACCCTCCGCTTGGCCTTCCTGACCCGCAGGCCGTGCCGTTCCTCCAGGACCGGGCAGATCTTGAGCCGAAATGTCTCGATGCGCATGCGGGGGTTGTAGAGGGCCGCCGCCTCCTTGACGGTGAGCAACTCGGGGTCCATCACCATGCCGCCTCCTGGGACTTGCTGCGCTCGGCCATGTCCTCGTTGATCATCAGGAAGAACCCGTCTCGTGCGGTGCTCAGTTCGGTCAAGGCCCAGACCAGGGCGTCGACCCGGTCGGGACTCTTGGTGGACAGGGCGGGATCCCAGTCACACATCTGGTCCTCAAGGGGGCCGAAGGCTCCGACGTGGTGCACGCGGCCCTGCTCGTAGAGGGCGGCAATCGGCTCGGCCCGGATCTGCTTGCCCCTGGTGGCGTGGACAGCCGTAAATGGGATGTCGGCGTCCTTGTGCCGGATGACCGCCTCGATCATGTCCCCGCCGTTGTTCACCTCTCCGATGACCCGGTCAGCCTGGTTGACGTGGTAGGCCAGCACGACCACGCTGGCCCACTGATCAGGGCTGGCGATCAGGGAGCGGTCATCCAGGATGTAGAAGTGCTGGGGGCTCTGGTTGTCCACCCCGGCGGCGATGATGCCGGTGAGGTCCGAATCCTCCTTGGCGGTGACGGCCGGGTCAACACCGATCACCACGCGGACCAACTCGGGTCGGTCGGTGATCCTGCCCGCGTCGATCTGGGACCGGTGCCAGAGGGCGCCCGGGTTGTCCTCCAGCAGCTCGGCCATGATCTCCTGCCGGCCCAGGCGGGTGCCCTCATATTTCCCAAGGATCTTCTTCAGGAAGGTCGGGGCCAAGTTGCGCTGGTTGTCGTAGGTGCTGCCCCGGGTGATGAAGGTAGTTGGGTCGGCGATGATGCTCTTCACCAGGGCGTTGGGCCGCGGGGTGGTGGTCACGACCCCCTGGGGCTTGGCGCCGAGCCGCAGGCCGAAGGCAAGCTGATCCCATGCCTCGGCGTAGCGCCAGGCGCCGACCTCGTCAGACCAGAACTTCATGTGCTGTTTGCCCCGTAGGCGCTCCGGTTCGTCCGCGGTGAAGATCAGGGACCTGGCGCCGTTCGGCCATTCCAGCCTGCGCTTGGACGGGAGGTAGACCGGGCGCTCGTCGGGCGGGCAGATGGCAAGGATGCCGCTCTCGCCCTCGATCATGATGTCCCGGGCGTCGTCCGCGGTGGCACCCACCAGGGATACCAGGGGGAAGTCCTTCACCCACTGGCGCACCGTCTCGGCCCCGACCCTGGTCTTGCCCCAGCCGCGCCCGGCCATCGCCAGCCAGGTGACCCACTCGCCCGGGGGGATCATCTGGGAGGGCCGGGCCCACCAGCCCCAGTCGAACTCCAGGCCCGCGACCTCGGCGTCCGTCATGGCGTCCAGGCGCCGGCGGCGCTCCTCCACTGGCAGGAGCTTGAACAGGTCGGCCCGGGAGGTTTCAGCCGAGGAGCTTTGCATAGACCCTTTCCCTGGATTCCTGCTGAACCTGGACGGTGACGCCAACGTTGACCTGGGTGGCCGGCTGGTCTCGCATCAGGCCCATGATCTTGGCCAGGCTATCCAGGGCGCCCTTCTTGTCGGCCAGTTTGATCTTGTGCAGGGTCGCCAGGAGGACCGAGTCCGGGGCCTCGATGTCCTTGAGTTGCCGGATCTCCAAGCCCGAGATGGCCCGGCGGGCGTCCTCGGGGATCTCGTGCAGTGGCTTCATGGACCCGTCGGGGTTGAATAGGTCGATGGGGTCCAGGAGGGCCAGCCGCTCATACTCCTGCATGACCCTATCTGCTGTGACCGCCAGCCTTGCGGTCTGTTCCGTAGCTCGCTCCTTAACATCGGCCTGAATGTTAAGTCTTTTTAGGAGTTGGCACCCCTGAACGCCCGCCGTCTTCGGGCTATAACCCGCACGGATAGCGGCTTGCGTGGCGTTCCGGTCCACCATGAATTCTTCGACAAACCGGGCCTGGCGGTCCAAGGCCACCACGGGCTTCTTCCTGGGTTGCCTCTTCGCCTTCGGCTTGGTCACGGCTTCTCCTCAGCCCAAGCCTTCCGGAGGACCTGGAGCAGTTCGTGGAAGCCGAGGGGGGCGGCTGGGATGAGCCCGTGGGGCACACCCAGGACCAGGAGGTAGCAGAGGTTCGTCCTCCAGGCCGGGCGGATCCTTGGCGGGGTGGGCGGGGTGGTGGGCTTGTAGGTGGGGCGGGTGGGGCGGTCCTGGCTCATAGGTCGTCCTTGAAGTTGGCGAAGGGTAGGAACATCAACGCGATCAACCCGCATAGGCAGAGGACCAGGAACCGGGCGAGGCGGATCATGCGACCTCCCGGGGCCCGGGAATGTAGTGGGGCTCCTCGAAGCGGCCGTCCACGTAGGAGAGGTCGATCGGGGGGTCCTGCTGGGCGGAGATGGCGTGGAGATACTCCAGGAAGGCGCTGAACTCCCGCTTGCCCATCGCCCGGGTGCTGGCGCCCAGGAAGACCATGCCGCCGGTCAGGTTCGGGGCGACCCGGCCCATCTCCTTGCGGAAGTCCACGGTGTGGATGTTCTTCCAGTCCTCGGGGGTCAAGTGGCCAGGCTTGCCGTTCACCCACCAGGGCTTCTGCTTCGACCAGGCCGCGAGGATCGGCCAGAGTGCCCGATTCTGCTCGATGCTACGGGTCGGGTCGCCGATCTCGATCACGAGCTGCTGGCCGGCGGTGATCGCATCGGCAGCGGCCCGGTGGATCTCGGCGAAGGCGTAGTCCAGGCCAGAGAGGGCGGAGATCAGGAACGGGCGCTTCATGCCGCACCGTCCCGCTTGCCCTGGGTCCTGCTGGCCGCCAGCAATGGGCATTCCTGGATCTCCCGGGTCGCCCAGCGGGCGAAGGTCTCCAGGCTGACCCGGCGGGTGGCGCCGGCCGGGAGGACCGCGCCGTTCGTCACGGGGGGTCCGCCGATCTGCCGGTAGACCATCGTGTCGGCGTCGATGCTGACCACTTCGCGGAGTTGGAGGCCGCCTCCGATGCAGACCATTCCGGGTTCAATGTCCAACATTTTCATGAGATTGCCTTCTTTTTGGTGATCGGCGACGGCTTGGCAGGCTGGGGGTGGCTGTTGCGGTAGGCCAGACGCTTGCGGAACTGGTATTCATCCTCGGCCTCCCAGCATTCCGGGTGGCCGCAGGTCTGACGGTTGCCCTGGAAGACGTTCGGGCTGTCCTGGTCGAACACGTTGGGCATGAGCGGCATGTCTTCCCGCTCGTAACCCAGGAACTGCGCCCCACACTGGGGACAGGCCAGGAGGTGGGTCTTGGTCCAGCCGGGTTGGTCCACGGCACCCCGGGTGAATTGCTGGATGTTCATGCCGGCACCTCGGTTTGATTCGCCTTGGCCCGGTTGTGCCAGATCAGGGCCGCGTAGGGATGCCAGTTGGCGCCCTCGCCGTTGTCCTCGCGCTTGCCAAAGAAATACTGCGGGGCCTTGATTTTCAATGGTTTAGAGCCGAGGTAGTCCCGCCATGACTCGACCAGGAGGTCGGGGGTGATGGCGGTGTTGCCGGCCATGAGCCCCCGGATCCGCTCGGCAAGGGTTGCCACGTCCACCCGGATGATCCGGCCGTCCGAGTCTTGGGAGGGCGTGAGGAAGTAGATCTCGTTCACCGTGTCCACGACTGGCTGGGGGATGATCGGCTCGTCCTTGGGCTTCTCGGCCACCCCCCGCGGCTTTCTCGGCGACCGCCCCTTCCGCGCAGCGGAGGGGGTTGGGGGTAGTACTTCTTTTTCTCTTTCTTCTTCTCCTTCTTCTTCCGGACCCATTTGCTTAAGCATTTGCTTCCCAGAATCGGAAGCATTTGCTTTAGCATTTGCTTTCGGAGCGAGCCCCCCCCTTCGCCCGGTCTCCCGCAGGCGCTCCACCTTCGTCTCGTAGGCGTTCAACTCGGCCTTGAGTCGGATGCTCTCAAGCATCCCAGGGTGGCATTCGCTTGCCGAAAAGAAAGCAGCGAGCGAAAGCATATGCTTAAGCATTTGCTTTGGTGTCGTTCCAGGGACCAACCGGCTAAGTGCGGCAGGGTCAGAAGGTATGGCTCCATCGTTGCAGTTGATCGCCCACAACCGGACAAGAATCCCGACTTGTTCATGGGACAATTGCAGGATTTTTGAGTCCGAAAGGAACTCTTTGACGTGGAGTTTGAACCATGTGGCGCCCATCAGAACGGAATCTCCCAGAAGGGCTTGATGCCGCAGGATTCGGCCCACTGGTGGTATTCCTCATACCGCGGGTCGTTGGTCTCGCATTCGTCAAAGCTGTTGATGTGGCACCAGGCTTCGTAGGACCCTTCGGTCCAGCGCGTCCGGTTGAAGGGGATGATCTCGGCCATCAGGCAACCTCCTTGATCCGGATGCCGTAGCGTTCCAGGACGAGCTTGCGCTTGAGGGTATAGAGCGGGGTCCGGACGCCTTTGACGTCCTCCACGACCTGCTGGCCGGTCTTGCAGTCGATGTACACGAAGTCGGCGAGGTAGAACGCCTCGCGCTCGATGAGCTTCCCTTTGGCGTCCTTCTGGGCCGGGCAGACCACGAATTTGACCTGCTCCTGCAGATCCCGGATGACGCCGGCCCGCTCCATGAGGTGCAGCTCCTGGGCGCGGCGGGCCTCCGCTTTGCTATCGTAGCCGTTGCAGGGGATGGAATGGTATTTGGCGTTGCTCATGCCGGCAGGTCCCGAGGCCCAGGGGTCTCAAGCCAAGTGATACCCTTGGGGGATAGGAGGGGACGGGTGTCGGCGTCCCATTCGGCCTGGAGGCGGCGCTGCCCTTTGCCGGTGATGAGGGTCTTTCGGGATACCCGGTCCATGCCGTGGACATCCTCGAAAAGGCGCTCCACCACCACAAAAAGGCCCTGTTCAACCCAACGCTGGTAGGGCTCGGTGGAACCGGCGATCAGATAGCCCTTCTGGCGAAGCCATTGGAAGAACCGATTCTGGCCGGTGTCACCAAGGATCTTGGCGAACTCCCGGATCATGATGGAGTCCTTGGTCCCGCTCACCCTGTCAGCGAAGGCGGCGGCCGGCTCGAGTTCCTTGACCTTGCTTTCCAGGGTCAGAACCTTCTCGGTGTATCCGAGGAGCAGGTTCCGCATTGAGGCTGGGTCGTTGAGGATAGCCATGGGGTCGCGCTGGGCCCCGTAGGACCCGGTTTTCCGGATCGTGGGCAGGATTTCATCCATGACCTTCGACTCGAACGCCTGGGCATCCGGCAGTTTCGATTTTAGGACCAGGCGGAAAACATCGCCTTCACGGATGATCTTGCTGACTTGAGGACCACCAGCAGAAGGGGTGACCGTTTCGTTCACCCCTTTGCAGTGGTCGCGGATCGCCTTGAGTGGGTTGCTGTACCCAAGCACCTTGGCAACGTCTGCGGCGATGAACCAGGGTTCCCCATTGAGCAATACCACCCGAACAGGGTTGCCCCGGAAGTCGAAAGAGTTTAGATTGTTCATAGGTCGGCCCTCCTTTGGCCGGTGCTAGCAGACCCCCGGTTGCACGGGGGTTTCTTCGTTGTGGTTGGGACTGAGCAGCGCATAGAGTCCGGTGGCGGCACGGCGTAGGTGCGGCATCGGCTCGGAGAGTTTTCCCAGACACGCAGCATCGGCGTCCTGGATGTTGTGCAGGATCAAGAGGAGGACTTCGCGGTCGACGAGGATTTTCATGCGGACGTATCCTCCATGACCATGTGACCCAGTTCCCGGTGGATGTAATCCACAAGGGTCCGGTCCCCGGTCAGGACCTCGAACACGAGAAGTTCGGTGAGGTCGAACTCGTGCGGGTGTTCGGGCGAGAGCTTCCTGCTGATCGGTCCCTCGGTGGTTCCCAGGGCATCCGCCAGGGTCTTCCGGTTCACCCCGGAGCGGATAAGCGCCAGTCCCGCCAAATTCTTGAGCGCAAGAGTATGCCGATTGATCTGGTCAGGCATGGCCTATCTTTCGAATTGTAGGAGTGTTTTAGGAGCGGAAATGGAGCCGAAAAGAGAATCCCCGCCCGGGTCAGGGCAGGGCATGGGAACGCTGATTGTCTTTGCGACCCTGGACGAGCTGCGGCTGTGGGGTCCCCTGGCGGTACGGGAGATGCTCAAGCGCGCCCGCCGTCCGCAGGTCACAGGGGTTGCCCAGCTCGTGGAGTTCGTAGGCCATCAGACCGCCTTGTCCAGGGGAGATGGCTGATGCTCGGGGGGCGT
>Ga0316217_10001671_pt1 | contig 28250 bp, 19 predicted proteins | sample 1anoAmetaG_FD_203633 | JGI IMG/M metagenome (GOLD analysis project Ga0316217, IMG submission 203633) | Freshwater microbial communities from Trout Bog Lake, Wisconsin, USA - 1anoA | ecosystem: Environmental > Aquatic > Freshwater > Lake > Hypolimnion/Profundal zone | place: USA: Wisconsin... | reverse complement strand
TGAATTGATTGGAAAATATGGGATTATCAATATTTAGCTTTGGATACGACCTTTGCTATGACGAACAACTAGCTAAAGGTTGAACAGAAGACACATGATTTGATTTGCTTTCAAGACAAACCCATATCCATGCATACTGGTCGGTTCCTCAATCTTTCAATAAGATAAAGAATAACAAGATTTACTGAATTCTTAAAACCAATAATCACATGTCATAGGTGTGCTTATCTCTCCAAATGCCGCAAGTGTTGTCCTTTGACCCTGTGATAATTGTGTCACCTTCGTAATTGAATGAACAAGAAAAGATCTCATCAGAGTGGCCCTCTAGCTGTTGAAGCAACTCTCCCGTCTCACTGTCCCAAAGCCTTGCAATTTGGTCGAATCCCGCAGTCAAGATCTTGGTTGATTGAGGGTTGAATACCACCTTCGTTATGTCTTTATCATGACCTAAGTTTACTATCTTTTACCTTCTAGAGTTAATACGCATTCTGCCTAAGCTACACTGTAAACTTTGCAAGTCGAGTCTACACTTGCTGTAGCCAGCTTAGTTCCAGTACTGTTGAACGCCAAATCCAAGACTTCGTCACTGTGACCCTCAAACACTTTTAGGCATTTACCAGCTCTAACGTCCCATAATCGGCAAGTTCCATCGATTGAAGCAGTGGCACAATACTCTCCAGTGAATGAAAATTGTGTGCTTGAGATCTCCTTTTCATGGCCAGCCAGTTGATGCACAGGGTCTCCAATTCTGGCATCCCAAATAATAGCGGTTTTGTCGAATGAACCCGTGAGAATCAAATCTCCATCCGAATTGAAGTGCAGAGAAACGAGCTCCCCTTCATGTCCTTTGAGGGTAGAATGGATTTTCCCCATCTAAACGTCCCAAAGCTTGGCTGTACAGTCCATCGACCCAGTCGCCACTAAAAGGCCATTAGGGTCAAACGAAATTGCAACGACTTCTCCTTGGTGGCCAGTGTAGGTCGACACACATTTCCCAGTAAGAGTGTCCCAAAGTTTAGCTGTTTAGTCGAATGAGCCAGTTGCAACTTTGCTGCCATAGGGCACATTGAACCCCATACAATAAACAGCGTTTTTATGTCCCTACAGCGAATGAATGAGAGATCCAGTGTTAGTATCCCATATCTTACAAGTCCTATCATAGCTGCCAGTGATGAACTTGTCGCCGTTTTTGTTGAAGCAGCAGTTGGTTAGTGGAAGAACATGGCCTTTCAATTTTTTGACAAGCACGAACTCTTGCTACCTCTTCTCCTAAATCTTTTTGACCAGTTCTAAGTAAAAAAGGTGGTACTTTTGATGATGGCTTTTATCTGCGGGCGTTTGGACTCAGTTATCAGAGGTTCTTCCGCCATTATCTCACTGATGAGCTCATCAATATCGGTGTCCTTGGAAAGATTGAGCAAGTCGATGCACTTGGACTACACTTCACCGTTACTGCGTGCATATTCGAGGGTGATTCCGGGAGGATAGTACCTTATCAATATCTTTTTAAGCTTCATTTAAATATATAATATTAACTTTTACTCATCTCCCGTCGATTTCACATGATTAGTGACGATCCTAGACTTAGTCTGCTAATTAGAGATGGCAAAGATGGAGATATTATTGTTGTCGGCGCACCTTTTGATTATTGTCGTAGGAGGACTCTTGGTAAGGGAGGGGAAGATAATGGGCCATGTTGTGTGAGGCGGTTTTTCCCGAAAGTAGGACCTCTAGCCAACCCTGAATATGGAATCTCGATCAAACACCTGAATGTTACTGATTACGGAAACATCTCTGTCGTAGCTGAGAATCAAACAGTCGCGCCAGAAAGAGCAATCTCTCGAATTCATGAATAAGTTCACGAAATGATAAAAAATAACAAGCTTCCGTTCGTTTTTGGAGGCTCCAAAGAAGCAGCCTACGGCTCAGCTTTGGCTTTGAGGCAATCATATCCAGAAAACCATCATCACATATTGATCGCAGGTCGGCCAACTTTGAAAAGACCTTTCGATGGCTCTAAACTCACCTCAGATAACCTCATCACTTTGTTGCAGTCTCACAATCAGCATAATTTGACTGTTTTTGGAATGTCTAAACGATATCTTCCTCAATAGCAAGTTTTAGAGCTCTAGCAAATCTCTTATTAACAGATCAGAAAGCATCAAACATGCTAGCAAGACTACATAAATACTCAGGGAGGAAGTGCTTTTACAGAACTCCTGAAAAAACACACAAGTAAGAAGCTGCAAGTATCCTTGAGTGTATAGGCTATCTAACGTTTCCGCGGGTGTAGAGATGTTTTGGCTTATGGACTCACAGTTGAATAGATGATGGAAATCTTTTTCTGGTGTGGGATGTGTAAAGATGTCAAAATAGTCGACATATGCGAATTTAACCCTTCGGTCGAAGATTATGAGAGTTCGCTGATTTTGGTCAATCTGCTTTATTACTTTTTAATGGGATGGACGAAACGTCCACTCCAATAGAATGAGCCTATGAAATGATTTACTAACCTTGTTGTATCTTAAAGATCATATTATTCATTAAAGTGTACCAAATATCAATTTATAAAGAGAAGGCAAGGTCTAAAATAGCACTATTCTCATCAAAAGGATTAGGTAATGTGCCATATAGAAGACGTAGCTAGAATATTTAGCTCTAATTAAGTAAATTTGTACCTTAAAGAATGCTTTGCAAAAGTAAACAGTCTCTATCGATTGCTGCCTCCTAAATTGGTATTATGTGCCGAAATCAAATTTGATGCTCGGATTATGTACATCAGCTATGGTGGCAAATCCTGTAAAATACGATTTATCGCATCAAAGTTGGCCAAATCTTTTTCCCGAAATTCCCTTCTTTACTATTCTGTAATACTGTGACCTATGGGCTTTTTTGTTCTTCTCGATCGCTGTAAGAAAATTAGGGGCAGATACTCAAAATGTTGATGGATGTTGAGCTTCTATGCGTAATGGTGAACCATATGCTTATCTTGCAGCATAAGACTAATGAAAAGACTGCTAAAATTACTTATAGTTTGAGGTTTGATCTCTCGATATAGTCCATGGTCAATTAAAACGATCTAATGCCCAATGTCGTTATTTTTGACACGAATCAACAGATTGCCAGGGTGAGCATCACAGTGCACGAAACCATGTTTATAGATCATAGTCGCGAAGATATCTACCAAGTTTTTGCCGACTAGTTTGGGATTAATGCCAAGACTCTTCAGTTTCTACTTTTCACTAATTTTTGTGCCATAAATAAACTACATGACAAGCAATCTACTTGAAGAAAGCTACTAGTAATAGTGCGGGATGTAAATATGATTGTTATTTTCAAAAAGTTTCTTAGTTTTCAACGCGTTATTCAATTCTATCTTGAAATCGAGTTCCTAGACCAATGTGGCAGTCCATTAGTCGAAAAGTTTGATGAAGTCAAAATTTTAGTGTTTTGACTTTTTTACCAAAAAGTTGCAAATTTTAGTCAATTGTTTGAGTATGCTCAGATCCCACTTGGATTGAACCTGCAAAAAAGGGTACTGCATCTTTATGGCCACTTCCTTACCTGTATTCGCCAACCTGCCTCGGTGGACTTGAGCTAGAGAAGCTGAAGCGATCGGAGTTTAATCGATGAAGTCGAAGATCTAGCTCGAAGTTTTATGTAGGTCAGTATCAAAAATGACCTTCATTTAGTCGTAAGGAATGGGAGGCGCTGAATCTTGTAGAACCTTCAAAACCTCTGTAAATTCAGGTGGAACTACCTTCTCCAAATTGCCTAAGTATTGCCCAAGCTTAAGATATATTCCTCTGTTTTCTTTGCTGAGTTTGAGTATACGATTAGCCACCCGAAGATGCACTTCATGCCTTGCTTGATGGTACTATGCGCTGTTGTAAAGCAAATGATTGAGAGAGTTTTCATAATCTTTATAAGAGGCATAAACTATCCATGCTGATCGGCAGGAACTTACGAAAGATAGGTAGGCTCCTTTGATATTTTAGACCTACTGACGGTTATTAATGGCTATGTAAGCTCCATAGCCAAGCAAACCGCCCAAGAATATCTTTTTGTTCAGTCTTCTCATTGGATTAAAATTATCAATGATTCAAAAGTAATAATACTTCATAATCCATAATTTAGCATAGCCATAGATAAAGTTATTTCATTTATCTCGGCTACGATAAAAAGTAAACTTGAATGCAGTATTTTGCCAGAGTTTTGGCTTGGATTTTTCTTTAGCAATACTAAAATTAAAATTGGTTTTATTAGCTACGTTTTGCTGCGTTCGATATCTTTTGAATTTAATCCAGAAATTTGCATCAGAACATAAATAAAGATAATTATTGATGTCAGAGGCTGTTAAGGTCATGGTTCGAGTTCGGCCGATGAATACCAAAGAAACCGATAGAGGTTGCGTCAGCGTAGTCTAAGTAGACTCCAAGAATAATCAAATCCATCTCATCAGAGAAGATGTTAAATAGCAGCCTAAAAGCTTTTCCTTTGACTACGTCTTTGCTCCAGATTGCGCTCAAAGCCTAATCTATGAGCAAAGTGCCTTCTCGTTAGTTGATAATGTGCTTGACGGCTACAACGGAACTATTTTCGCGTATGGGCAAACCGGATGTGGTAAGACTCATACAATGATGGGAAGCAACTAAACTGAAGAATCCCGGGGAATCATTCCTCGCACATTCCAGCAAATCATAACCATAACTAAAAACGATACCTCGAAAACACACCTCATACGTTGCAGTTTTATCGAAATCTATAATGAAGAAATTCACGATCTCCTCAGCAAAGATACGAAGGCGCGAATGGATCTCAAGGAAAGTCCCGATAAGGGAGTCTTTATTAAAGATCTTCTATTGATCGAAGTGGATAGCATCGCCAAAATGGAGCAGTATATGGAGATTGGGTTTAAAAGTAGAGCCGTCAGAGCCACCAATATGAATGCTGAGTCCTCACGTTCTCACAGCATCTTCACTCTTTACATCGACTCACAAGAAAGCGACTAGAAAGGAAACTAAAAGTACAAAGCATCCAAACTGAATTTGGTGGATTTGGCGGGTTCCTAAAGAGCAAGCAAGACTGGCGCAACTGGAGACGGAATGAAATAAGCAACAAAGATCAACCTTTCTCTAAGCGCTCTGGGAAATGTCATTTCTGCTCTTGTGGATGGCAAAACTCATCATATCCCCTATAGAGACTCTAAATTGACACGACTTCTCCAAGATTCTCTGGGTGGTAACACTAAGACCATTATGATTGCAGCCGTCTCCCCAGCAAACTATAACTATGACGAAACTTTGAGCACTTTACGCTATGCCAGTAGGGCTAAATTTATTCAAAATAAGCCCAAAGTAAACGAAGACCCTAAAGATGCTCTTTTGAAGTAGTATGCCTAATAAGTAAAACGTTTGAAGCTGATGCTTGAAGGAAAAGCACCAATAGACTTAACAGCAGTAGCAGTAACCGGAGGCAATTCGCAGCCTACTCCAATAATCCAATAGAAAATAGTGTACGTGAATGGTTAAAACAAAGAAAACAGTGCTGAGTTACAATAAGAACTGAGAAATAAATAAAATTAACTCAAGAACTAGCTCGAAGAGAAGAGAATTCTTCAAGAAAAACTTGAAAGCTTACAGAAAGTTTTTTCTCATAGTTCGCCAGCAAACGAGGAAAAATCATAGCTGTAGAAAATAAAAAAGCTGAAATAAAAGTTAAAGGCTCAAAAGAAGAAAGAGGAAGACTACACAAGAGAGAAGGAAAGACGTGAGTAAGAACTGCTGAATATCTAGAAAAGCTATAAGTCTCTTAATTAGTAAGTCGATTAAATGAAGAGTCGTTTTAAGTAAATAAAAAATAAATACGTAGCTAATTTGCAGTAGCTCAAAGATATCCAAAACGAGCATTAGGATGAAAAATAAGAGCTCTTAGATACTATCCGGGAGCAAGAAAAAGAGATAAAAAAGTTTAGTGCAATTCTATCTATGTTAATGAATCAGGAACAAATTGACTACATTGTGCTGAATTCCGATTGGAATGAAGAAAAAAAAGAGTGGTATGTACCTTACTTTACCTATAAAGAAAAGAGCATGGGCCTACCTAAGCTCAGTGGCCCCACCAGAAAGTAATCTGTTGATGCTGATAAAGAAAAAAAGGAAATCGTATTCAAGGCCACTTCTATGAGGGATGTCGATAAGCCATCAAACGAAGGAGGCTTTAGGGTTAATAATATAGTCAAAAATGCCAGAGAAGATTCCTTCGGCCACTCTCAGCCACCTTCAATGAAATCCATGACTTTGGGAAACAGAGGCCAACTTACTCCACTCAAAACAGACCAGCATGAAAAAGCAAGACAATAAATGACCTTCGAAGCAATGGCTGAAAAGCGAACAGGCAAAGTTGCCAAACTAAACCCAATATCAGGCCTTGACAGCAGAAGACACCTCTGATCAATAAATAGTTTATGATAATTAATCGATCGGATTAGCTCGTTGGCTAAGATTATTAATATAGATAACAGTACCGATGTAGAGCAGCTTGCCTTAAATACCAGCAAGTACCTTTCGCGAGGCCAGGGAAAAAGAAAAAAGGAACTCTCAAACTCCTCCCAAATTGAACTATAAAGGAATCACGCTCAAGGAGTACTTCAGAATTTGTGAGGAAGCCAAACCCAACTAAACACTTAGACAAATCAAAGAGTAATCCCGGGCATCGTCTAATTCTTCACTCGCAGAAACGCCGTCCTTCAATCTTCAAGATTAGCAAAGAGCAGTGCGGGGCAAGTTCAAAACGGAAACTTGCTAAACCGATCATGAGAATCAACAGAGAGCCAACAATGTGAAATGTAGCTAATGTGAAGCCGCACGCAAGGCAAACGGACAATCTCTGTAGAAGAGCCAAAAAGCACCCTACATCCCCATGAAAAAGAAAGACGATAAAAAAAAAGCGTATACTAAAGTCCACTCGCAATCAACCAAGTAGCAATACTAACTGTTCAATCGATCTACCTTGAACTCTTTTTACCAAATCGAAGAAAACAAGAGGAAGATGCTCAAGAAAGTGCAGCAGTAGAAATAGAGAGCCAATGAGTTGAGACTAAGTGATGCCTTTCTAATCACCAAATACAGCTCTCGGTTTAGGATCTAAACCAAAGTGCGCAAGCCTTAGTGATTTTTTTTGACTCAACCTCATTAATATCTATATAATAATCACTCGAAACTGAGCCTTATTGAAAATAATGGCAATAAGACAACCTTAATTTAAGCAGTTGATTTTGTTTTCATGAGTTTTTTAGGGGGCTGAAAGAGATTAGAAAGTTCAACATTTAGTTTCAGTAAGAGATATTTTGGAAATCAGTAATTGTCATCAAATTACTGCAATATAAGTCTCTAATTGGCTTATAGGCCATCAGCGGAAAATTTTAATAATTATTTTTTATCATATAATCTTCTATGAACAGAAAGGCTTCTCCTAATTCCAAAGTTAAACGCGGCGTCTAGATTTTTTCTGACCTCATGCTCATGAAGTTTAGACCCAAGGCTATTTAAGGCAGCAAAAAAGTTATTTAGTCCAACAAAATGGACCCGGCCAAAACTTCCCCTGAGAAGCGTAAGTCAAACAAGTAGTAGCAAAAGAATAACTTGCTCTAAGCCATAAAGCACATCCGCTATCTGTAGCTAGCTTCCAAAGATTCAGTAATTTTGGGCGACTATAACCAATTGGACATGATCGACCTCTAAGGATTAACACACGGTTTTGTGGACACCTTCCATTATTGGTCACTGTGCATCCAAAGTCCCATTTTGGACATGAAGGTCAATACAAAACGTACTCTTTGCATAACTTAGAATAAGTCATAATCATACTCTCAGTCAAAAAACTGCTGCTTTATTCTTACACCTCAATAAAACGTGAAAAAAGCAGCCCCATTCTGGCCAATACAGTCGATCTAAGATAAAATGTGAAGTTTATGCAGTTTAGTACAAGTGACTCCATCGCTCTGTTTTACTAAAGTTACTTTTAGATCTATTCATTGAACTAGTCCAATTTCATTCAAAAGAAAGTTTAGAAAAAGTACAACATAGACCTCAGTAAATTCAGTCTCTTCTCTGTTCCTCAGTCGATTGACAACACTATCAATGTCTTTCTCTAGGAGAAGCTTGAAAATAAAAAATTGTTTGGACTATGGTGCATCTAAATCAACCTTATGACCTAGAATGTGAAGCAGAATCCTCCTTATAAAATCTATGATATTATGACATCACTGAAATCCTGCCTGATTTTGGAAAATTATTCAAAAGATGTGATATTTTTGAATCTAGGACAAGAAATCCTGGTCGCAAAGAAGGGCTATATTGTCGACTCTGTGAACATCAACATCAAACTATAAGAAGCATATCTAAGGTATCTGCCGAATAGAAAAGTTTTGGTCCACATTGAGCATAACATAATGTAGACCTATAGTTTCAAACTAAATACGAATATATTGCCTCATCGGATTGAACTGACTCCCATAGATTCGATGGAAATAGTTAAACCTAGGCTGAACTGCAAGATGATCGGCCTGGTGCCAATATTTTAATCAAACTATGCCATTTTTTACGAGTAAAACTCCAAAATGACAACTAGAGGGGAAATCTTCTATAGCTTCATGGTCAGCTACACCGTCAATCTCTAAAGCAAAATCAATCTCATACTCGCAACAGATAAACCCATTTCCTAGCTTTCGTCTGAAGAGCTTGACCGGAAGTGCGATATCTTGAAAAAGATAGGACTCAAGGAAAGAGAAATCTATCTTTAAATTTGGCGCAGGTCGACTAAATCTTCCATTAAAGACTATCAGCTTCTCTTATCAACAAGACACTATAAGACCATAAAAAACGAAATCGAGAACAAGCTCCGTAAAACCTCACTAAGCTTCAAGTAAGTCTACAAAATTGAGGAGTCATGTCTTTAGATCCTGAGAAACAAAATAAATGGCTAGAAGTGCAATGAATAAGATTTACAAGACTATATAACTTGCCACCTGCTGAAGAGGAAGCTAGACCTGCATCGAGAGTTGGAGTACTCAAGAAATCCTCGCCAGAGTTAGCAAGACAAAATATTTTACTTGAATATACAAGACTATTATACTTTGAAAAATATGGAGCTCAAGCAATTCGTGCTGTAGAGAATAGCTCAGCACCCTTTTGCAGATGATTAAGGTATCAAACAAATTCGGATCATTCTTTACCATTTTAGATTCATCTACAGGTTCATCTATCCTGAGCTTCTTGAATAAATAGTCAAATTGGTCAAAAATTAGCTAAAGACCCTACTTTTAGTACTGCCCTAGTTGTTGCCCATCGACGATGAAGTTCAGTAAAGCCTGAAAGAAGGAGTATGGAAATAAATCTCAGTGGTTTAGTGGGAACACTCATTGTATAACGAGAAGCTAGCCAACATCTATAACAAGTAGATTTTGGAGTAATTGATCAAAGGAGTTTGGTTTAAGCGAAACTGGCTTACAATCCATGATGTCGTTCCACTATAAACTGAGTAGATTAGAAAAAAGAATCAAGAAAACAATTCAGTTGACATTTTCTACTTTTTTACAGAAAAAGTGATCTAAAACATCAAAGAAATCGAAATCCTTAAAAAAGTTTTATCACATGTTGAGGCTACATACAGTAAGTTTCCATAGCATCTGAAAGCAAAAGTTCTTCTTTACTCTAACATCTATGAGTACTACATGAAAAATTGCTAACTCGTGAAATTGCCAAAAGTGAGCTTAGCTCAGCTCCTCACCTACAAAGATTACAATTTGTTCAAAATCTTCTTTGAATTCTAAAAAGTACGCAAAAATTGTTTACTTAAATAGATAATCACCATCTACTAAAAATCAGTGGAAAATGGCTTTGAGCTATTCAATTTGAGCCTTTTCAACTACTTCAAATCTGATGTATCTGAAATCTCTCATATGAAGTATCTGCTGAACAGGATCAACAACTAAAAAAAGTAGTTCCATGCTAACCACTAAAAAATGTACTATGTTTTGGTGAAAGCGATGCAGATAAAGCTAAAACTTGGCAGCTAGAATGACATTCCCGTGGATTAGGTCCTCATCTACATCTAAAACATCCCAGTCGCCAGTTACGAGCACCAGTAGATGATAAAATAGCTCTAAACTATCCAAAAAATAAGTGACTAGAGCCAAACCTTCAAAAGTATGAAGATAAACATGACAATCAGAGAAATCATTGACAAGTATGAGTAAGTCATGGAGAAGCTAGTTGATTACTAAATTGCCAAGTATGATTTAATGAAGTTTAAGAATAGGGAAGAAATCGTGAACAAATCCTACCGGATCCTGGCTGAAATCCAATCACTAAAGAACAATATCTACGGCTAGGGCTATCCCTAGCTAGCCTTTTTTATCTATTTGACTCGGCTGATGTAGCACCAAGATAAGATACACATCGCGAATGACCTCATCAACGATGAATACCTCAACAGATACTACTACATTGATCTCAACACCATCGAAAACCTTGTACGCTACATGTACAAATGGAAATTCTCACAAAATTCTGCATTCCTGCCCAACTCCGAATACATCATCCTTCTTCTGGATCTACTTGCCGATGACAACAATTTCAAGCAGTATGCTCTATTCTAGCTGAAGTTCGCTCAACTGCTTTCATGCTCTCGTTAGCTTGTGACCTACCCTCTCTCAAGTTAGAGCCGTTATCCTCGCTTGTGTTAGCTGGAATAAATCATAAAGTTCATGGATTAAAATGCGCTAAGAAGAGTTGATTTCCAAGAGGTAGCATAAACGATGAAGAAACTTCAAGACCTAAGCAAAGTCGTATTCAGCGACAGCAAAACAATCGTCAATCTATCGATAAGTTCTGAAAAAATATAGGACTACTCCCTTTACGAAGTTGTGATCAAAGTGATGATAACTCGAGGCATGATAAAAGAAGTTATACCTCTCATCAAAAACTCAATCAAGGTGACCACCAACTACGATGTAATAACCATACTTATATTGATTTACAGAATCTTATCCGAACTCAATGAAGACTCGAAGATACTTATCACCAAAATAGCCTCTCATCTGTATTCTCAACCTGAACAGCTACTTTAGATTGTAGAGAAGCTGATGGGCGGTCCTTTCACAGGCCTATAAGCTATAAGCTATCTCAAAGGCTAATACGATAAGGTTAAGGAGAAGTACCTGAATTACGATCCTGAGAACATCATCTTTAACATCTATTTCATCCATCTCAATGAGTAAGGCACCAACAATCTATCTAAGCGTATTCTTGTTAAAAATACCCTGCTAAAGCTAAAAAAATGCAGACAAGAGTTCCTACATGACTACTTATTCGACTTTCTTTACATCATCCTCTGCCATGACCCGCAGGCCATAGCTATTTTGCTTAAATTTGTCTAGACCTACAAATACAAACTAATGAGAAGTTTTATGAGCTATTTGATCCAGGAATAGATATTTGACTAAATCAACACACTTGAGGTCTTGAAGAGAACCTCCTATTACTTGCTTAAAAGTCTAAAGGAAAATGCAGATATCTACAACATAGTAAGGCAATATGGAACTATCAGTTTATTGGAGGAATTCAAATTCAGAAAATACTAAGATTTGAATTAGCTCTAAAAGAAGATTGAAAAGAACCTAAAAGCCTTTGAGAGGAAAAAGTAAAAGGTTTGCAAACTATAAAGATCTCAAAGAATGAAGAAATTGAACTACATAATTATCGATAAATAGGCTTCAATTAGATAATCGCTGAAGAATGTTGAATCTATAAAAGACAAATAACAACATTAATACATCTTTTCAGATTCTGACAATGACTACGAGCTGGAGGAACCTACTTAAACATTGAAACCACAGCAATTCCATAGAAAAAATAAGCATTCGAAGATAGTTTTTGATCCGATGAATTAAAGAAAAAGGTTTTATAAAACCAAAAAAGCAGTTATCCCCGAAACAGCCATAAAAGCAACAGTTATATCACCAATCAAACATTCAGCAACTTTTGATGCCACAATCAACAAAAAGCTCGGAGAAGAGATAATTAAAGAGTGCCTCTAAAAAGGCAACAAGACAAATAGGAGGTACTTTGGAATGGACGTAAGGTCAGGCTATGATCCTGAGGAAGGAAATCCAGATTTTTCAGGGATTGTATAAAAGCCAATTACCTAATCTCGAAGAAACTCCAATTAAAGATAGAATTTAAACAAATCTGCTGAGATTCAACATGTCAAAAGTGCAGGAATATTAGCTGGAGTTCGCAGAAAACCTGACAGAAAGAATTCTTAAACATCCAGTAAAAAGAAAAAGATGATATTAACCAAATCATTTGATGAAAATATGCTTGCTGAACATATGCTCGTTAGTCTAGGCCTCTCCAATCGCAAATCTTAGGAAGAAAAAAGCCAAAAAAACTCAAATACTGACAATAACCTTGCCTAGAAAGACTAAATGCCCCAAAAAGATGTGTAGATAAATAAGCCAAAGATTTAGGAAAAAGCGAAAATATAAGTGTAAACTGTTGCTAATGACAACAAAACAAATTAATAGAATAAATAAGAGCTAAAAACTACTAAGTAGGCAGTAAAAAACATAAAAGTTGCTGAGGAAAAAAGCTAATCTCCTGTAAAAAGCTTACAATAAATCAAAGATAAAAACGAAAATTAAGATTCATAAGCCTTACTGAAGAAAATTTACAAGACATTTAACCCTCGACTTGAAAATGAGCCCTACAATTTAAAAGCACTGGCTCTGTAAAGAGGACAAAACGCAAATAATTTCAAAAAAACGCTGAAAAAAATTATTTAATAGGCCTATCTTAAGCCATAGAAAACTTACGAAATTTCATTAAAATTCATACTACAAATTGCTAAAAAGTATCCATAATGTGAGGTTAATACAGCCTATGCCTAAACATACGAAAGAATAGCCAAGTACTAGGCCAAATATGGCCTTGACTTACCTATGCAAGAAATCCTTCCTTTGAGAGGCTTGTTCTTAAAAAAGTAGGATCTCTTCGAAAACATCAAAGAAAACATCTTTTAGGTCTGCACTCATTAGAATCTATTCAAGATATCGAAGTTGGTTTCAATCGGCTTCAAAAAGAATACACTCTAGCAATAAATTATTACCGGTTATCTCTAAAAGGCACTCAATAATTTGAATAGCATAGAAGATCTTAATGACCAGACTTTAGAACTAGAAAAGATCAAAGCTTTGGCTAATAAATTAACTGTTAGAGTGTTGATTTAAAGGGCCTAAAACAGCGTGACGCAAATCTAAGAGTCAGGTCTGAAGAAAAAAGTTCTGCAGATGTTTGTGGACATTATCAAGCTCAAAGGCAACGCTAAAGAAGCCAAAGAAATCGCTTCAAAATATAAATGATTGTTTTTTTATTGTATGTAAGACTAATCGAAATTAACTTGAATTCTTTTAACTTTTTCTGGATCAATAACAGTTAATAGTTTGAAATCACAATGGCTTTTAAATACTCTAATACGACGTGTAGGAAGTTCCTTGCTTGCTCATAATCTCGCTTTTGTGTATGCTGATATATTTAGGAGATTTAAAAAGGACGCCCTTTTATTTAATTTATTTTGGAGAGATTACTGTATTCACAGTCAGACCTGACTTCAGAGCCTTCCATGCCCCAATACTCTGAGTGGAGTTGTTGTTTATACCACTGGTATTTGTGTCTAAAGTCTGTTTTGGTTTCTCGTATACTTTGCTCGAATTGGAAGATATATAGGCGCTATGAATCTATCTCTTTACTTCGAATGGCTTTTGGATAGCTTATGTCTCCTCTTTGTTATTCTACTGAGTCTATACTTTAGGCTGAGGTTGATCCGGAAACTTTTTGTATGGATTTTGCGCTATATTTTCTATATTTTTGGTTAAATTATTGTTTGAACGCACATATTTAATAGCTGGCTTCTATAGCTTTTTATAGTCAGTAGGCTCTTGGTTAACTTTCGTGTAAGTTGTTATGCTAGTCGTAGCCCTAATCTTTTAGTGAGAGTATTTTTTCTGAAGCTATGGCTTTTCAATCGCTTGAGTTTTAGAAGTGGGCGTATTGGCAGTTGTAGTAGTTTTATTGTTGCTGTTGCTGCTGGGCAGAGATTTTGCTGAGTTGGTGCCAAGAGACGATGAAAGTGCTTTCGGTTTTACACCGTTGATACCATATACTAGTTTGCGATACTAGTCAACTGTTAGCTTTTTATTGTCATCGATGGAAGTCGAGATTATTTTGTTACAAGTGATCTCTTACTAAGGTTTATGGAATGCTTTTACAACTTAGTGGCTCAGTATTTCCTCAATTTTCAGCCGTTTCGTTGGATTGAAAACTATGATCTTTTCTAAAAAATCTGCGAAAACTGGGTTGAACTCCTTAAGCAAGCAACTACTCTTGGTGTTGCTCGATATCTTTACTTCTTTCATCATCGATCTTGCGACTTAGGATTCCAGAGAGTTGATATCTTCTTAGTTAGAGTAACCAGTAAACTGACAGATCTTCTAAATCTGGTCCAAGGTAGAGTTGCCAGGGAATAGAGGTTTCTGAGCTAAAATCTAGTAGACGATGCAGCCGAAACTCCAAATATCGGCAGGTGTCGAATATGATTTGGACCCTAGAAGCACCTCAGGAGCTCTATACCAGCGCGTAGCCACACCCTCAGTGAGCACAGCACTTGACTAGGTCGTGGGCAGCAGAGACCGTACTAATCCAAAATCGCAAAGCTTGATGGTACAGTTAGAATTGACAAGAATATTGGAAGGTTTGAGGTCCCTGTGTATAATGGCAGCCGAATGGAGATACTTGAGTGACTTGGCAAGTTGGTAGATGATGAACCTGATGTGCACATCCTTCAGTATGCCCTCGGAAATGACGTTATGTAGATCTGCCTCCATGAATTCGAAAAGCAGATAAACGTCTTTGTTGTTGTCCGCGCGAATGCTCTCGTAAAGCTTGATGATGTTGGGGTGCTAGAGTTGTTTCAGGATTTATATTTATCGATAGGTGCGTTGAGCATCCGTGGCGTGCTGAAAGGCATCGAAGATTTTTTTCAGAGCGAAGATTCTCTTTGTCGACTTTTACTAAACTTTCCACACATGGCCGTAGGCCCCGGAACCTACTTTTTTGACGACGTTGAAGCGGCGGAGGATGTGGCTTTCGATGAAGGTTGCTTGATTTTGAGACATAACTTAAATGGTTGGTTATATTGATCAGTAAATAATCAAGTTGACTAACTACCGACAAGAGTATGAAAATAGACTACAAACCAATCAAAAGAAACCACTTCCTCTTGCAGACATATTTGCCCAAATACACGACAAATACTGGCAGATTGATTTTCGACTGTCTTTTGTCTAATATAACAAGCAGAAATCTTGCAAAGTAAAGATAGAAGCTCGACTCTAAGAGGATGATTTGTGCTGCAGTTCTCAGTCTCAATCTAGTTTTTTAAATCTAGCTGAGTTAATCCTGCCTAAATTGATGGTTTTACTTGTTTGCTGCTAAAGATATTGCCATTTTCGGGCAGTCAAATTAAAACTCTTTGGAATGCCAAATCGCAGATTATAATATTTACTTACGGGGTGGGAAATGAGTTAGAAATTTAATGTTACTGTAGCTGGCTTTCTAAGAGCAGCCTAGAAGCTGAACGAACATAAATAGAAGGATAAAGTAGTGACACTGAGAATATAAAATATACTTCCAACGAGTATCCAAAATAACCAATGGATCGAAACTTACCACTACTAAACCTTTATAAACTATGTATTGGCAGAGACTGTAGCCTGTTTCGCAGCAGCTCTGGGATAGTTTGTGAATCTTTAGGAGCTGAAGCTGATCATTAAGCAGCCCTTGGTTTAGAAACATGGCTTTGACAAACTTGCGAGCTTCATCAACGAGAAACTTACCAAATTGAAAACAGTGGAGATTTATATCTTGCATAATCGTTCAGTTCCAAATTAGGAAAGCAATTGGACCACCAAATTAATATAAGAAATCAAGGTTAAGTGCTATTGATTTCTGTTATTTCATTGAAAAATGTAACAATTTGACTTTTTGGATAAAATCCATCAGCCTGCCTTCAAACAGATTTCTTACATCTAGTTGACAAGTTCCAGCAAAGATTTCCAATTTCGTTAGCCTTTAACTCACCTTCTTTGCGACTGTTGCTATTTTTTCGCAAGGGTTGGTGTTATTCCCTAGAGAGGTCAAATAAGCCATTTCGGTCACTGCGGCCAGTCCTCATCGAATAATGCTGCCGGTAAGTTATCAGAAATCGCTATTATTTAAAATAATATTAATCGCATGATGCAGAAGTATCAGGCCAAGAAGTCGCTACTAATCACCCTCATCACCGTACTCTTCGTTTTTCTCCTCACCTCCATCGCCGTTCTTATCGTGGAGTGCGTCAACCTCGACAATTCCACCACCTATCTCAACCAAATCAAAAACTATACTCCCGAATATCTGCCCTGCAACCAGTACTGCGCGCCTCAGATCTATGAGGCCAGTGGGCAGTGCTGCGTTCCGTAGTCGAATGTCTGCGAATCGAAGCAAGTCTGCTACGATACTGCGATCAAACAATTTGAATCATAGATCCAAAACGACCTCTACGGAGTCACCTATTCCGCAGGCCCAGCACTCCTCTTCTTCCTATTCCTTGTTCTAATTGCCGCCTATTTCTATCGGCTCAGAAAAGCAGCACAGTAGGAGTTTTTGTTTCAGGAGCGGGAGGCCTTGCTTGCCCAGGAAGACGTCATGCAGGAAATTTAGTACGAATTCGACGATTAATCGTTCTAAAACTATGAGGAATTCATACAGTTTCTTATAGACTCAGGCTACATTTTGCCGGGGATGATGGTGGCTCCCAAAAAGAGAGGAGACCCCAAAATAACCGACTCCTTCGGCACCGTAGACAACGAATCATGCCCCATCTGCATGATGGAACTAAACTAGGAAAAAGTTCTCAAACTGAGGTGCGACCATAAGTTCCACAGCAGCTGCATCCGCGACTGGAACCTGGCCAACCCTTCTTGCCCCGTCTGCAGGGCAGACATCTACTCGGACTGACACCCCCTCGATTGAAGATTGCGCTATATTCGTTACCTGATAACACTCAAGGTATAAGTTCTAAATTTATTCTATCTGTGAATAATTATATTGATAATTAGTATTATTAGAATGTTCAAACGCGATCGATAGTTCAACATAATTTCAGGTGAAGCCAACAACTACTTCAGCCAGCGGTCACTCTCCTACGCAGTCCAGAGGAAGACCTTCCAGAATGACCCGCCCGTTGCGTCTAAGCCGCAGAAATTGGGAGACCCTAAGGATAGAAAAATGTATACCTACAACTACGACCAACCTGAAAACTTCAAAAACACTCGCACTTTGACTGAAAAGGTCAACGCCAACACTTATACGCCCTCTATGCTCAACTATGTCACCACCAACTACAACATCATCACTCATCATTAACAGCAACCGACCTCCAAAATCGTCACTTCAGACGCTTTTACCCAGGTAACTGTGCTCTAATTCAGAAAATGCCTGAAATCAACAGAAAAAGTCCCTTGACTGCGATCGTCCATGCAGGCAGATTGATGGCCCCCAACTATCACAAAGACTATGCCCAACGTGAAAGCAATCGAGAATTCGCACGTAAGAAAGGAGGTTTGTGCGAAGCTATCTGCAACGTGGAAAAAGGCTACTCCCTCGGCAAGTACTTTCGGAAGCTAAAGTGATTCTTTCCATAAAATAAACTAGAAAAATCCAATCAGAATAGAATAATACTTAAGGCAACAGCCCAAAGCTGTATTATTTATTAAACAAGGGCGAAGCAAAAAATGTCTGGGTATGGCTGGACATGGCTTGATGCCGCAGCCTTTAAGCTCATAGGGTGCCTGTTTTTAGTGTAACTTGCTTATTTTTGTTCCCGTTCTATTTCTAATAATTGTTAGCTATTATATAAGCAAGTTCAACAAATAAACCTTGTATCGAAATTTAGGACCTCTCCAAAAAAATGTGGTTCTCGTCCAGTGGCGAGCAGCAAAGTTGATCTGCAGCTGAAATTCTATTTTTTCTAGCAAGTAAAGCCTTTTTACCCACAACCTCAAGTCATGGAAAATCATATACTGGCATCTGTTTTCCAACCACAGCTGCAATATTTGAAGGCCAAGAGTTGCCCCAACTTCTATTCATGCTGTTTCTGTATCCTAATTTTTTACTCAAACTAAAGCTTAAACGGCGGTTTGTAGTCAGACAGCAGTAAAACTTAATTCGTTTGTTTTAACCCCAAAAGCAATAATGAGCAAACAAAAGTGTGATAGAAAGTATGCAGGCCATCCAAAAACCTGCGTCATGCTAAATTTTTATATATTTACTGCGATAAATTTTTATCGAAATTATATTTAAAATTTGCGCAAATGACGGCTGACCCGAAACAACTTAACATACTTTTTGTGACCTTAATATGGCAGAGATTTATAGCCTTTTTGAGCTTTGAGTTCGCCCTTTGTTTGTTTTGCAGCATAACATTTTTATCGCAAATCAAGCAAACCAAAAGCTTCTCCTAAAAGCAATCAACAATACACATAAAAACTAATGAATCCTCAACAGCGTCAGAAAGGTGACTAAGCTGAGCTCATTCATCTCATAGAAATGAAAATTTCTTTTTTAAGTTTGTTTGTGATTTGTTTCAAACCTTAAGCAATGATAACAATACAAAAGCTATCAAAGTAATTGGGCTTTCTCTGGCTTAAAAATGCGATGAACTTTTCGGAGGTGAGAGTTGAGGGCGATTTTGGAACTGTATCTGCGATGGCAACCCTCAACCGAGCATTGTTTATCTTTGGAATAAATCTTAGCTTTTCCAGCTTATTATTCTTTTTTCAAATCCACCTAAGCCACTGCCCCCCCATTCCCATGTTTTTCCTGCAGCATTCTCCGCATCTCTGCCATTTCTTGCTGCATCTCACTCATGGCAAGCTGCAGTTGATTAATTTGTGATTGCAGCAGTTGATTGCTTTCCATCAGAATTTGGATAGTTTCTTGATTGTGGTGGGCTGGCTGAAGTGGGGCGAAGGGGGAGAGAGGCTGAGAAGTCAAGAAATAGGGCTGGGTTGGTTAACTGCATGTAGAGAAAGGCAAGTACATAAAATTTAAATAACTTGGAACTATAATAATAATTATATAGTTTAGTTTAGAAGAGGCAGGAAGCTGAAAATCGCCCGAAAGGCAACAAATGATGTGTCCCCGAGAGAGCCCACACTCGAGAGTGCTCTAAAGCTTTGATTAGAAACCATATTATCCATTTATACCCTAAAGTTGAGATTATATAAAGTTTCGATTCTCTGGGCTCAATTTGGGATGGAAAATCAAGAGCCCAAAGCGTTTTTCGATTAGCAGAGTTGGAAACTTACAGAGTGAGCAACCAAAACCTGTGCTGACTCTTTTATTAATTATACTATATTTTTAGATTAGCTTTATTTTGCTTATAATAAGCCGTTTCGGTGTTGAAACCTTTTTCCTATTTTTAAGGCATTGTGGTCTCAAAAGGGTTATTCAACATTCAGCGTTATACTTTAGCATCTAAAAAGCAAGCAAATACGGATAATTTGGATTTCGTGCCTGAAAATAAGAACGGTTAATTTCCATCAAATATAACCGATCGCTAATCGCTTTTATAGCGTTTCATTTGAAGCCAAAAGAAAAGTCAAATCTTTTGCAGGGTTATGAATGGGAGCTTTAAATGAAAAGAAAAATTTATACTTTTGTTGACTAAATAGAAAGAAATGACTTCTCCAAAAAATATAAATCTTTTTCCAGCTATAGACTTTTCCTATCAACAAAATCGAAAAAATTGCTTAGACTCTGTGAATAGTAAATACACCAAACAACATAGATATTTATATTAGTTCTACAAGACAATTTGATTATTGTTGCTTCTTAGATGAGCCAATTCAAAGTTTAGCAAGGAATATGGGCAGTGATTAAACTACAAAGCTAAGCCATACTATGGCCCGGTATAGTACTTCTTCTCTGATCTAGATACACAAAATCACACCCTTACACAATTCTTCGCTCTTTGAGTATCATGTCCAACTAGTCGACAAACAATAAGGCAAGTAAAGTTAACTTTAGGTTTTCCAAGAAGAAGACATTCGCCCTTTTTAAAGTCACTTTTTCGATGAAAAAGAGGCTGCACCTTCTCTTGTTGATGCTTACCATCGGGCGATTCGTTTATATGGCCAATTTCGCTCAGCAAAAAATCATTAAGAAAGCTTGATGAAACAACAAAATTGGGTCTAACTAGGGCTGGAAAAGCCTGAACAGATGAAAAGATTCCTGTGGAGTTTGTGCTAATCTTAAAAAGCATTCATTTTGGATGAGTAAATGATCATGGCCATAAAAAACATCCAACTGTCCAAAAAGTACGTAAAGTAGTATTGGCAGCAGTCATTCTGCAAAATACTGAACTACCTCGTGAACGAAAGAGAAATGGATGAACGCACGAAGTCAATTTTGGACGAATTGCGCGTCAAAATAAAAAAACTCATAATCTAAGTAACCATAGACCAGAGCTGATTGTGATAGTTGATTCCTTCCTTATTTTAAATTCAACTTTGACCGTAATTATTACCGATCGATATATCCATAAATATAGATTGACTTCTACAATGGAGGCTGGGAAGAGGAAAACAGTGTTTGTGGTGGAACACATGGAGCCATATCTTTTTGAATGGTGTTTTCATGAATATCGGGCAATGAAGCACTATCTCTAAGGGTTTTAAGCGGAATTGTGGATCACCAACGCTCAGGTCATCTATAGCTATTAGGGAGAATTCAAAGAGGACAACCTGAAGTATATCAAATAGCTGGAAAAGTGCTTCAGTGAGAATGACCAGAAATACAGACTTGTGCTAGAAAATGTGTAGAGCCTTTTGAATAAGATAGAAGGCAGAGCTTGTATGCTGGATATGAGGGGGTAAAAGTAGTTGGATGCGAATTAAAGCTGGGATTATATTGTTTTTGGAGGTATTTTGGGAGACCATCCTCCGAGAGATAGGCCTGCGCCAATACGCAAACTTTTCCAAGAAGTTAGACACTTAGGCAGTCTCCAACTAGCAACAGATACTGCTGTTTTGGTGAGCAGACTAATCCTATTCAATCACATGAAGCTAAATAGCATTCCCATGATATAGTAACCAACACTGAAGGGAGTCAATAAGGACGGACTGAAATCCGTAGTACAAATGGAGGGTTTTAGCTATGTAAGTAAAGAATTGGAGATCCAGACTGGCAAGATAAGGGAAGGTCTAACCAAAAAGTAGAAAAACGAAGTTTATATGAGCGAAGGAGTGCGTAATTTGCTGCTAAAGTAAGATTTAGACCCTAATTTTTTGATGTGAATGAATTTATGGTCAATATCGATGATAAAACCTCCGATAAAATAATCAAGCAACAAAGTTGTTGTAAGCCATTCTCCACTTCCGCAGTTTCTTAAAGTAAGTCTCCTAAACATCTCCCTGAGAACTGGCAATCTCCAAAATCTACACTAAAGATTAATCTTTGTTTTTTTCACGTGCGCTCTCAGACAAGCTGATTGTGTTAGAAACGGAGCTAGTTGCCGAAATGGTTTGGGAAGTGCTGTCTGCGATAAAGGCCAATGCTGTAATAACCGTTTGGAACCTCGTTTTAGAATATTTCTCAACGAATGCTGCTATTTTGGATTCCGAGAGGGCTTCGTTCATGCTTTGGCTGTCTACGCTTTCTAGCTATTTGGATTAGTTTTTGTCCTGGAATAGCCACCAACTCAAAATCTTTTGGTGTGTCTCATAATCGTCAGCAGATTCATTTATAAACATGCTTAGAGTCTACTGTATTACGGACATGTCTTTGGCTCGAACTGCCGGAGTCAACACAGGAAAAGAGAAATACCTCAGACATTTCTACTAAGAGAAGTCAGAAGTGAGAATGTAGACTAAAGGGCGGAAAAGTTGATTCTTTCTCTTTTACGGCACAGGATTGTTCTTTTGCTACAGCTGCTTTTTGTTTAGCTAATTCAGAAAATTGGTCTGTGACTTTTCGGACTGGATTTTGCTGGCTGTAGGAATATTGATGTTATAGCTCTGTTTCTTGCCAGTCTGATGAACTCTTTCCTCCAAAATCTGCTTAATATCAGCAATAATCCAATTATCCAGAGTGGCAGGGGTGGCCACAATAAGGAAATCTGCCTCAGCAGCAATCATTTAATTATCGAACTGTACTCGAATCCCAAAATTATCTGTATAAAACTTCAGGTTCTATGCCTAGCGAGTGGAGACCATGATGTTATTCAGTGAAAGACCATCTTCATAAGCAATAACTGACCTTTGGATAGCGGAAGCAGGCTGTTCAGAATCAGTCTTGCAGTTACTCCACCTCCGATTATGCCGATTTTGAAGTCTGGCAGGTACAGAGGGTGGTACTTCTAACTCGAACAAACTATACTTAGATCAGCTAAAGGTAGAGTTCAATTATGTAAGTTATTTCGATGACAGTTAGTATCCGCAGGGAGTGCAATGTGCCGATTTGTGGACAAACTTTTGCGATAAAATGATTCGCAAGCTGTTCCTCCGAAGTGAGGAGAGTAGGAGCGAGATCAACGACTGTTTTGAGCGACATTCTGAGCTATTTTTATATTTTTTCTCTCTTATTTTTTTCCATGGTTGGTTCCAATTTAAAAATATTGAAGAATGATATGATTTTTCGCAATCTTTATCATAGTATTATAAATATCAATGTCTACGTCCAAAGAAGCAAAGACCAGATAAAAGTAGCCCGAGAAATTCAAAAGCCAAGAAAACGAAGAGCTGTAGCTCGATAAGCTCAGTTTGCTGAGAGAGTACTTCGAGTGGATAAGAATACTGGGCGAAGGATCCTTCGGGAAAGTGTATCTGATAAGAAACAAACAAACGAGTACTTGTGAGAGGATCAAGAGAAATAATACGCACTGAAGCAATACAACCGGTATAGTCTGTAGAAGCGGAGGAAGTTCAGAAGCATGGTACGTTCCATATACATCCTGCATCGCCTACGCCATCCCAACGTCATCCGCTGCGTAAATTACATCATTTCGCCAGACCAAGATGGCACCATTTATACGCTATTCGATGCCTGCAAAAAGGGAAGTCTTTCCGATATTAAGAAGGATCTCTACACCAGGAAATTGTATACTAGCATTAAATTTGTGCTTCTACAGCTGGCTGAAGGACTAAGCTATCTGAAATCTATGAAGGTGGCCCATAGAGATATTAAAGTACCTTTGATACTATCAGCCTCAAAATATCACCTTTAACAGTGCAGGAGAACTCAAGATCATCGATTTTGATGAGGCTGTATGCTTCGATTAAGAGTTCCCCAATGTCTCACAGTTCAAAATGCTCAGAGATTTCGGTAAAATAAAGGATAATTAGGAGTAAATCTGAGCTAGGTGCCAGTCTATTTTAAATCCAACAAAAGTAGAGCTTCCAATTTCGTGGGCACTCAATTCTACATGAGTCCAGAAATGATGCAAAACACAGTATGCGATTAGAAAGGCGATCTTTGGGCATACGGCTGCATATTGTACGAATTACTAGTCGGAGACTATCTGCACATTGAATTCGACAGTGAATAGTTTTTTCAGCAATAGCTTTAGCTGCGCTTAAAAGCTTTCACAAAATCAGTAACACTCATCTCATAAAGTGTAGTGACCCAAAAGCATTGGATTTGTTCAAAAAAATAGCCAAGTTTCAACCCTGTGAAAGAATCGATATATAGTCGGTAATCACTCATCCTTACTTTGCAGATATTGCTTCCTCCTTGAACAGGTAGCAAGCTAGGTAGCAATTTGTCAGATTTTTGAGACTGAACTACAACATTTCAAAAGAAAAAAGCTATAGCTATTATGGAATAGATGGTTTAGATTTGCCCCAAGGGCTGTAAATCTATCGCCAAATCAGAACGATGGTACTAGTCCAGTTTCAGTAAAGGTTTGAGTTCTATTAACTGATAAGTGGCCCTTCATACTTTAAGTTTAAGCATCACAGAGACATGAGGTACAGGTTGGGTGAAATAGACTGGACTTTTACATCAATTACAACAAAATTGACAGAATAGCTAAGATGAAAGACCTACTCCATCTTTACTTTTACTCAAGCTAAACTTAGTAAATAATAGAGATGCGAGCCTTCAAGGTACATTTTCTAACAGATAGCATTTATATCCAAGCATGCTCGAACAGCTGAACAGCATCATCTCAATAGTGATTAAGGATTGATTACGTGAATTGCTAATATTCATCAGATTTGAATTTTGAATTGATACTAAAAACCAAACAAAATAATATATAACTTACGATGGCTGAAGAAGAGGTTTTATATGGTCTTGGCACACAGAAGTAGTTGGGCAAAAAAATGATAGCTAAGCCCATCGCCAAAAGCCATGACCTCAGCAGCGAAATGCTCACTGAACTCTCAGACTCGATAATCAATGGAATTGAAGCCTATGCAACTTTTCCAAATATGCCCTAACTTGCAACCAAGAGCATTAAAGAAGGGCTAGACAAAAGATACGGTCCTGCCTGGCACGTAGTTATTGGCTAGGGCTACGCTTACGACATCAGCGTCCAATCTGGAGCTTACCTTCTGATGTACTACAACGGAAATCTGGGCTGCTTGGTCTTCAAAACTTGATTAAAACGACATATTGCTAGCTTACTTTGCCCTCTATCAAAAAATCATTGTCTTTTTTTTCTCATTAATTTATGCTATAAGTGTAATATTCAAATCTTAGATTAGATTTCTAACTTTGGATATGAGAAAACTTCGTCTAAAAGCAGTCAACTAATGCCAGAGTAGTCATTGTATTGGCACTATGTAACTAAAAAGTTCTATGTCGATGGTTTAACAACAACTGCTGATATTAGTTCAAGTATTTTGATTTAAATTTCATAATAAAATTCAAATTCTTTCGAAAAATGACAAACAACGCTCTTCTAGACTCCAAGACCAACGGAAGATGGACCAAGCAAGAGCACTAAAAGTTTATCCTAGGTACTTTATGACTTATCAAAGGATTGAAGCTGTATGGAAAAGACTGGAAAAAAATATAAGCACTTATAGGAACTAGAAACGGAGCGCAAATACGTTCTCACGCTCAGAAATTTTTCATCAAAATCAAAAAGTAAAGTGACAATACTGAAATCAACGATCACTGGGAACAGACAAAGGAATCCTCACCCGAAAATCTCGCTTCTTCAGTTCAATCCAACTTGTAATCCTAAACAAAGACTGAATACTCTTACTACCTCAACAAAATGTACAAAAAATACCATTTAGTGTTCAAAGAGACGCTTTGAAAGAAACCTTTGACTTTTGGACAGCTTTAGTCGATCTCAAACCACTTCAAGAATTTGAAACTTAGCTCAGCCAGAAAAGAAAAAACTCCTTCATGAGCATCAGAGGAGAAGCTTGTAATTTCGAAGAGTTACAACCTACAAAGAGAGTTGAATAATAATGAACGGCTACTATTATTTGATTTTCCTCTTTTACATTTACAATTTTAATTAGGAAGTTGATGTATCAGTTTTTGATTCAAATTTATTTTTCCAGAAAATGTTTACTTTCCTTGAAAGATGTGGTTATATTCAGAAAGAGATCTGTAATCTGATATTTCTCAGACCGCTCAAATAAGGATTCAAATAAAACCTTTTAGATAACTAATGGATTTTTTTACTTTAATAATCACTTATTCTACGTATGGAGCCTAGATTTTATCTTTTGTTAAGCATATTACATACTAAGGTAATTAGAAATAAATATGAGCTAACTAGTAATTCATATCTAATACAACTATATCTTACTTTTCTCTCAAATTTTTGAATCACTAAGTTATAAGACATTATTTTTTGTATATTTGGTTTGTACTTCAATATATTTCGCTAAATAAACTAATAAGGTCTATTTTTTGATATCAAGCTAATCAATTTTTCACAAGGAAATGATAAAGAGGTTTAAAAATCTTATTTTCCTCTGCAAGAGAAGAATTTCTTACAAAATAACTGAAACTTCTTAACTATCCCTCATTTAAGGTCTTATATTTATATGACCAAATCTGAAAAAAAAAGAATAAGATAGGCATGTACAGCTAGAAATATTTTTGACATAAAACTGATGCTCCGCTATTCGAAAACCAATTTTCATCATTTTTTACTTTCCGAAATTGATCAGAAAACATAATTTTAGTTGAATACTTGTACCTTTAAACAACAGGAATATTAGATAAACTTATGATCGAAGAAAAAACAGTAACTAAGCTCAAAGAAAAAAGTACATAGAATACTCAACGTACAAACTTCTACTACCCTGCTTAAAGAGAAGACTCTTGCTGGGGGAAAGGTAGCTTTAAGCCGAGATTCCAAAGAATGATTGAGGAGAGAAGCTTTTGTCAAAAATTCTGTTCATTTTTCTACATATTCTGCTGCGAAAAGAAGGTCAATGTCCCTGAAGATTTGGAATAACTTTAAAGGCTGTTGCCAATGACTATTCCTACTTTCTAGAGTCATTAGAACAAAATCACCTACACCTGGATTGGCCATTCGACCGCAGTTATTTCAATAGGCACAAAGGTTAATTTGATGATAGATCCTATCTTTTCCTAGAGGAGTTCCCCTTTCCAATGGGCCGGTCCCAAAAGATATCGAAAACCTGCTTGCGAAATAGATAAATTGCCACCAATTCACGCAGTTTTAATCAGTCATGACCACTACGACCACCTAGACGAATATTCTCTAAAAACACTCGAAGAATTGCACAAGCCCATCTTTTTCGCTGGACTCGACTCTAAAGATGCTTTCCCCTAAGGCTGTAATTTAATCGAAATGGACTGGACCTAAACTAAAAAGATTAGTATAAATGATGTTTAGCTGTAAATCACATTTTTCCCAGTTTGCCATTGGTCCAAAAGAAAAGTCCATGAGAGAAATACTCGACTGTGGGGTGGTTTTATTATAAAGACGCCCAAAGGCCAGAAAATATGCTATCCTGGAGACACTGCCTATTGCTAAATCTTCAAAGAAATCGGTGATATTTTCGGGCCCATTGATCTGGCCATTATACCTATAGGAGCATACCTCCCACGTCAAATTATGTCTCCTGCACATGTAGATCCAGAATAGGCAGTGATCATCCATACAGAAATGATGAGTAAAAAGTCAGTAGGAGTTCACTGGGGTACTTTTCCTTTGGGCTTTTAGCATTATTATCAACCCAAGGAAGATTTGTAAATATCCAGAAAGGCTCACAACTTAAAAGAAGACGAATTTATAACTTTGGGCCATGGTTAAGCCCTAAGCATTGATTATCTATGATTTATCACCTTTAATAATACCCTAAATTTAATCATTTTTAAAATCCAAGAATTATCTTACAACCTTGATTAATTAAAATTTAGTAGTAAAATGCTTCGAAAACCTATGGATTTTTTGAAACTTAAGTTTAGGGATGTTAAAGAAAAGAAAAGAAAACATCTATTAATTTTTAGATGCTAGAATATTAAAATCTGAGCTATGATACGCTAAAATTTATATAACTTTTTCTTACAAAGATTATATTAATACTTAAAAGTCTTTGATAAAATGTAGGAAGACTTTAATAGAGCCGCAAGTCTGTTGTAAAGATTTACGGACTAAAAGAACATAGCTAAAGGTGCGAAAGAAGTGCGCTAGTTTTATTGTTACAGAATCAGCAAAATAAAGGAGCTAAAAGCTATCAAGAAGTATTAGATTGTTTTAGTTATAGATAGATGATCAACTATTGTACTCTTCAAACTTCACCCATATAAACTTTGGCAAAAGTGATCATTCCGTAAATTATCATTTTCATCCTTTTCTGACAATATATCTAAATATGTCATATTATTAGGTATTTAATTATAACTATTCTGCTAAAATCCAATTGAAATTGATAGCTTTGACTAGCCATTCGCCAGTCTTGGAAATAGTAAATGAAATTACTAACGCGAATGCTCTTCTTATGTTAAATAAATAAACAGTTTTGTTTGCATGATAAGCAGATAAGAAGGAACAGACAAATAGCTAGCACAGCTTGATTAGCTATTTTGTCGATTGATGGCTTACACCATGTTTGATGCTTTACAGACAGGAATGTTTGATGCTTTACA
>Ga0316217_10001670_pt1 | contig 28263 bp, 22 predicted proteins | sample 1anoAmetaG_FD_203633 | JGI IMG/M metagenome (GOLD analysis project Ga0316217, IMG submission 203633) | Freshwater microbial communities from Trout Bog Lake, Wisconsin, USA - 1anoA | ecosystem: Environmental > Aquatic > Freshwater > Lake > Hypolimnion/Profundal zone | place: USA: Wisconsin... | reverse complement strand
AGTGGATATTCATCCCGGTGCGCTGCTGGGGCGTCGGCTGTTTATTGATCACGCCACTGGCGTCGTGATTGGCGAAACCGCCATCGTGGGCAGCGACGTAACCATGTACCAGGGCGTAACGCTAGGTGGCACCGGCAAGGGCCACGGCAAGCGCCATCCAACGGTCTGTGACGGAGTCTTCATTGGCAACAACGCCAACGTGCTCGGGAACATCACGGTTGGCGAAAACTCCCGTGTGGGCGCGGGGTCCGTTGTGCTCTCTGACGTGCCGCCCAACTCGACCGTGGTCGGCGTTCCCGCGCACATCATCTACCGCAACGGCCAGCGTGTGTTGATTACTGACCCGCACGATGTAAAAGACCCGCTTTCTGACGCGCTGATCGCCCTTTCAGCACGAGTAGAGCAACTCGAGTCTCGCCTCGGCTCTGAAGAGCCATGCGCCGAGCCCTTCGCTGCAGAAGAGGCAGAGCGCACCGCCTACCGCGTCGAGCTGGAGCGGCTGCGCGTCTATGTCTCAATGGGCGAAGGAATTTAAGAACGGCAAACAGCCGGCTCTGCGTCTGTCCTATTCAGGCCGCGTTGGGGCTGCGGCTTGAATAGGACAAAAATCTCTCCCCTTTAGTGGGCGTTGGCCTTGTTCTGTTGCTTGAGCCATGCGTACAGCGGTGCAAAGTAGTCGAGCATCGCCTGGGCGTCGAGATGGTCGGAGCCAGTCATCTCCTTCAGGGTCTGCTGCCAGGGCTGCGACTCGCCAGCCTCAAGCATGTGGCTTAGCTTGTCTCCTGCGGCCTTGGAGCCGTAGAAGCTGCAGCGGTTCAGCGGTCCCTTATAGCCGCTCGCATCGCACATCGCCTTGTAAAACTGGAACTGGTATACGCGGGCCAGGAAGTAGCGCGCGTAGGGTACGTTCGTGGGGATGTGGTTCTTTGCGCCGGCGTCAAAGTCCGCCTCGCTGCGTTCCACCGGCGGCGCTACACCCTGATACTTCTCCCTCAGCGTCCACCATGCCTTGTTGTAGTCGGCAGGCTTGATCTCGCCAGAGAAGACCTGCCAGCGCCACTTGTCGAGGGCGAGTGCAAAGGGCAGGAAAGCCACCTTGTCGAGCGCCGTCCGTAACTGCAAGGGGATGTCTGCTTCGGCGGGAGGCTCGTCGCCTGCCAGCCCCAGCTTCTTGAGATATGCGGGAGTGATCGAGAGCGCAATGGAGTCGCCGATGGCCTCGTGGAAGCCGTCGTTGGCCCCATTCCGGAAGAGGAACGGCTGCTTGTTATAGGCCCTCTGGTAAAAGTTGTGCCCCAGTTCGTGATGCACCGTCGTAAAGTAGTCGTCATTCACCTCGATGCACATCTTCACGCGCAGATCATCGACGGAGTCAATATCCCATGCCGAGGCATGGCAGACCACTTCGCTGTCGCGGGGATGGACGAATTGCGAGCGCGCCCAAAAGGTCTTGGGCAGGGCGGGGAAGCCGAGTGAAGTGAAGAAATTTTCGCCGTAGTGGACCATGTCCCGCGCTGCAGCTATGCGGGCGGCATGGCCCTGGTCAGAGCTGAGATCGGCACCAGGAACAAACGCAGGCGCGGCGGCAGGATCATGAGCGGCAATCTGCTGCTTGAGCGCGGCTGCAAGATCAACCGGCTTGAAGCGGGAGAGAGACGGATCAGTTGGCGCTACGATGCCATAAATATTGCCCCACTCCTGCGCCCACATGTTGCCCAGCAGTTGCGCGGGAATCATTCCGTCGGGGCGGTCAGCGGCCTTGCCATATTTTGCGATGAGCCGGGCGCGGACATAGGTATGCAACTCGCGATAAAGGGGCTCGAGCTGCGTCCATGCACGTTCCATCTCTGTAGAGAACTCAGCCGGGGTCATGTCATATCCGGCCCGCCAAAGCTCGCCGGTGTCGTTGTAGCCCAGTTCCCTTGCTCCAATATTCTGCAACTCCATCAGGCGCGCGTAGCGGTTGCGCATGGGGGCTCCGATGGCGTGCCAGCCGGCCCAAACTTTGGTCAGCTCTTCGGGGTCTGTTGAGCTGGCCATGATGGCGGAGAGAGCGTCGATTCCCAGGCACTTGGCGCCGGGAGCAGGCTGCTGGCCTGCGGGCGTGTCGATGCAAAACTTGCCCTTGCCATACATGCCTGTTAACTGCGCTGCGATTTGTGATTCCTCTGCCAGGAGCTTTGGGTCCTTGGGCGCGGCGGGGGCATTCACCTGAAGAAGTTTGATCTGCCGGCGCAGTTCAGCAGGAAGCTGCAGATGGTCGAAGCGATGGCTCTCGCTGGTAAGCGCAAGAGCGCGCGCCGTTGCCTGCTCGTTGATCAGCGCAGAGGTGGCTTCGGTGTCATCAGTGATGTTGGTCTCCGCCGTCCACTCCGCATGCGAAGCATCGGTGGTCAGCTTCAGCAAGTCGGTGTTGGCGCGGTTCACAAAGTCCTGTGCCTCGGCGACGGTAGGTGGGGCCTGCTGCGACGAGGCTACGGACGCGACGAGGGCGAAGCCCAGGGCAATAGAGAGCATGGAGATGCGAATCGATAGGCGCATGGCGAGAGTATAGACCCGGAATCGGCCCCAGGAACAGAGCCCGGCCCGGAGCCTCCGAAAAGCGCCAGGAACTCCCCGCCATCCCGCCGCGCCAGCTTGCACGGCTCCAGTTCTCGTACCGAATGAGGCTATTGTCCTTCAATTCAGAGCTGTTGAAAGCCGACTATCGAGCTACACTTCCTAGTGAGACTCCGCCCAACTGCGCAATAAGAGTCACCGTGGAACCGGTGCACAAGGAGCGGTTTACCTCTGAAAGAGAGAATTGAGTGAATGGACTCAGAATATTTGCCGGGCTTTGTGTCTCCATCGGAGCTATCGCCCAGATTTCTGCACAAACAGCGGACGCTGTGCCCGCGCCGTTGCCTACGTACATGTCGCCATTCAACGTCGCGGCCGCCGGGTTGAAGCCGCTCTTTGACGGCAAGACGCTTAATGGCTGGATCGGGAATCCTGCCTGCTGGAAGGTCGAAGGCGGAGACATTGTGGCCCGCGAAGGAAATCAGGCCCTGATGACCGAAGGCGACTACGACAGCTTCCGCCTCATCGTCTCCACGGTCCAGGTCATGGAGCCTGCGAATCACCAGGGTATATGCTTCTGGGGCGATCGACTTGCAAAAGGCGACTGGGGGTACGGCGGATGCATCGATGTGATGCCTCCAATGCCCTGGACGTGGGATTACACCACCAATGCCGGGCTCACTGGAACGATGGCCGTCTACCGGGACCTCGAAAAGGAACTTGGAATCAAGCGCTCGCAGTGGACTCAGGCCGAGATACTCGTCAACCGAGCCCGGGGAACCATTCGCATGGCTGTCAACGGTATCGAGGTACTCAACTACACAGACGCCAATCCTGCCCGCTTCAAGAAAGGCCCTATCGGGCTGCAGGCTCATGGCAAAAATCGCGAGGTTCGATACAAGGACATCTTCATCGAAGTCAATCCTCGCGAAGACCGCCTCATCACCTTGAAGAACTGAGCGCGCATGCAGCTGCCAACTCAATCATTGTGGTGCCGCGGCGGCGCTCTCGCCCACAGTGCTACATTGGTTCCGTTCCCACTCTCCTGGCGGGGGGCTCGCTACTTGCCGTTACGCTCACTCCTGCTTTCTGCGCTCCTTTTGCCTGCCGTCGCTTACTCCGCCTCGCGCATACAGGCCGTCCCAGTGCCTGCGGAGATGATTTCCACTGCCTTCACCGTAGCTGTCAACGGCAAACCGGTGGACGTAGCACACGCCGCTGCAAGTTATGAGTTCGCCAGCTTCGATATCACGGGCCCGGTCACCGTCGAAGTCACCGCCGCAGAACCCGGCTTCTGGGACAAAGGCGTAGATATTCAGCCCTGGCGACTCGGCCTGCGGGCCATCCGCAAGGGGCCCACGATCCGCTTCCGGATTACCGGGCCGGCCAAGCTCTCCATCTCCCGTCCCGGCGACTTCCTCAATCACGCCGCGATGCTCTTCTTGTTTGCTGGCACGCCTCCTCCTCCGCCTCCCAAGGGCGCGAATGTGCGCATTGTGCTGCCGGGTGTGCATCGCCAGAGCCTGAACCCGAAGAGCGGCGAAACCATCTACCTTGCTCCGGGTGCGTTCGTCTTCGGCAGTCTCAACCTGTGGCGGGTGCGGGACGTAAAGGTGCTGGGTCGCGGAACAATTGTGTATGAAGGCCCGCAGGACCCAACGCACGATGAAGGCTGGTTGCAGAAGCAGGACTGGCACTGCATAGGCGCGCTGGAATCGCACAATGTTGAGATCGACGGGCTCACATGCATTGTGCGCTCGCGAACATGGTCCATCCAGATGAAGGATTCCACCGGGTTTGTATACGACGACCTTCGCGTAATGGGCGGCAATCCCGGCAATGCCAACCAGGACGGAATGGACTGGCTCGGCGGGGGAAATACGGTGGTGCGTAATGCTTTCCTGCGTGCTTCAGACGACGTATTTGCAATGCTGGGCAACTGGGACGGCTACACCGAGGCGGACCTGACACGCCCCGGCCATGATGTCGAGAACATTCTCATCGAGCACAGTGTGCTATCGACAAGCATCTCCAATGTTGTGCGAGCGGGTTGGCCGCAAAAGATATTCAACTCGCGCAACTTCACGTTGCGTGACTCCGACATTCTCCATGGGGGCATTGGAGCATGCGGCCAGACCTTCGGCCTGCTGGGCATGTGGGGCGCGAAAGGCGCCAGCGGTAGCCATTCGGGCTACACATTCGAGAATCTGTTTCTGGATAACTGGTACTCCCTGGTGCAGATCGAGCAGCAACAGCCCGCCTTGCGTGGATTCACCTTCCGCAATATCTGGGCGCTGGACCAGCCTCCGCTGGCAGGGTCCACGCTGATGGGCGACGTGGCAGGTGTGACCTTTGACAACGTGAAGTACGGGCAGACGCGCGTGGCAACCAATGCCGATGTGCCGCTGGTGCTCACGGACGGCGCGCAGCCGGCCACCTTCACGGCATCGCATGGACCGGTGGCTGCATTTACCGTGAGTCCGCCGGTGATTGCGCCTGGGCAGAAGGCTACGTTTGTTGCCCAGGCCTCGCCAGGCGCGCGGTATACGTGGCTGTTTGGCGATGGAACCAGGTTCACGGGCCGCACCGTGCGCCATCGTTTTATTGACGCCGAAGGGACGCAGCTTGACGGCAAGGACGGCGCGGGCCGCTTCAGAGTTCTGCTGCATGTGGAAGGTAAGGCAGGCCAGCAGGACTGGGCTGCGCAGGGCGTCGTGGTTGTGGCGCATTGGAAGGATGCTGTCAATCCAGCCGCCCCAACGATGACGGGGCTCGCGTGGAAGATCTATCCCGGTGCGTGGACCGAGTTGCCGGACCTGAAGAAAGAGCACGCAGTATTTGAAGGTGAGTCGACTAACCTGCACGCCGATTCGGAAGGCTATTCGCGCTACGCCGTCGCGTGGGACGGCTTGATCGACATTCCCGCAGACGGTGGCTACACGTTTCACCTGATGGACCGCGACGGCGCACTGCTGGTGATTGACGGCGGGGAAGTGGCAAAGACCGGGCCGCCGTTTGCGCAAGTCTGCGGATCGCCGGGAAATGCCATGCGTTACGATCGAGGCTCCATCGGCCTGCGCGCGGGCAAACATGCTTTGCACCTGGAGGGACTGCACGCGGTAAGCCAGGGGGCGCCGCGGCTGCTGTGGGAGGGGCCAGGGCTGCCGCTGACAGACGTGCCGTCAGCGGCCTTCAGCCACCTGCGGCAGGATGCGGTGAAGGCAGAGAATCGGGAATAGACAGGCCATGCGCATTGAGCACGGCCTGTTTATTCCCGATTCTGGCTACTGAGGGAGTTGCGTTGCATCCCAGCCGCCGCCGAGGGCGCGCACCAGCCCAACGCTGGCGACGAATTGGCGGGTCTGCAGGTCGATGGCTGTACGTTGGTTCTGCAGCAGCGTTGCCTCGGCTGTGAGCACCTCAAGATAACTCGTGACGCCGCCCTTGTAGCGCTGATTCGACAGATCGAAGGAGTGCTGGGCTGACGCAACGGCTCTTTGCTCCACGCCGGATTCCTGTTCGAGTATCCGAAGGCTGGAGAGCTGATTTTCAACGTCGTTAAAGGCCTGAAACACTGCGTTCCTGTAGCTTGCCGCCTGGGACTCGTAGTTATGGCGAGCTTCGCTGGTGATGGCGCGGCGCTGGCCTGCATCAAAGATGAGTTGCGCTGCCTGCGCTCCCAGGGACCAGAGTGCGCTCGGGCCCTGAATCCAGGTGCCTGCGTAGGTGCTTTCAAAGCCGCCCGCTGTGCCCAGGTTGATATTGGGATAGAAGGCGCTGAATGCGATACCGATCTGCTCATTGGCGGCGGCTGCGCGGCGCTCGGCGCCGGCAATGTCTGGGCGGCGCTCTAGCAGTTGCGAGGGCACGCCAACGGGCACATTCGGCAAGGGCAGATCGAGCGGCGACGGCGCAATGCTGAAGTCGGTGAGGTTCAGATTGGCCAGCGTCCCAACGGCGTGCTCAAGCTGGGCGCGTGCCACGCCGATATCCACCAGTTGGGCGCGCACGGTCTCTAGCTGTGTGCGGGCCTGGGCTACGTCAGCCTCAGTGGCTACTCCGCCGGTAAGGCGCTGCTGGGTCAGGTCCAGCTGCCGCTCTAGGGCGGCGATGGTGGCCGAGAGTAGCTTGGTCTCGGCATCGAGCCCGCGTAGTTGAAAGTAGTCCGCGGCCATCTCCGCGTGCAGGCTAAGGTCCACGCTGGCCACATCTGCGGAACTGGCCTGGGCGTTCTCGCGGGCAGCCTCCACGGTGCGGCGCACACGGCCCCACAGGTCGGGCTCCCAACTTGCCTGGCCGCCAAGGGACATGTCGCCGAAGTTGCCGGCGCTGCTGGCCATTGGCCGGTGCGCTGATACCCTGCTTCGGCTTGCGGAAACAGTGGCGGAGAGCGTGGGAAAAAGGCCGGAGCGGGCGGCGCTCACCTGGTCGCGTGCGGCCAGATAGGTCTCCACAGCCTGGCGAAGCCGTTGGTTGTCAGTGACGATGCGCTCTTCAAGCTTGTTCAGTTGCGGGTCCTGGTAAATCTCCCACCACTTGCCACGCAACATCCCGTCCGAGGGTGTTGCCTGCTGCCAACTGCCGCCAACAGGGCTGGGCGGTGGCAGCAGAACGGCGGCTGCGCCGGCTTCCTTGTAAGCCGCGGGAGCTTGATAAGCGGGGCGGTTGTAGTTGGGGCCAACAGGCTTGCAGCCGGTGAGCAGGCCGAGCGTCAGCAGTGCGCTAAGCCCGGTGGCGAGGCTGGCAGTCCCCGGTGCGAGATGGCATGCAAACCCGCGCATACTACTTGCCTCCCGCATTCGAGCGGCTGCTGGGATCTACCAACTGCACCTTCTCGCCGTCGATCAGAGAGTCAGGTGGATTCTGGATAATCTGGTCACCGCTGCTCAGGCCGCCCACAATCTGCACGTTGGCACCATCGTCCTCGCTGATAGTCACCGGCGTTAGCCTGGCCGTGTTTCCGTTGCGCACCACGCCTACGCACATACCCTCCTTGCGGAAGATCAGCGCGGAGGCGGGCACCACAAGGGAGAGACCGGCGGGAGGCGTCTTGAAGTGCACCTCGGCCAGCGAGCCTGGCATAAGTTCCCCGGCGCGGTTGTCCACGTCGATTTCGACAAGCAAGGTGCGGCTGGCCGGATCGAGTGCATCGGCAGTGCGTATCAGCTTGCCTTGGTAGACCCTTCCTGCATGCTCTGAGAACGTGAGTTCAACCTTGGAGCCGCGCTTGATCACCTGCGAATAGCTCTGGGGCAGGCTGCTGTAGACACGCAGTGTCTGGATGGCCTGCAGGTGGAAGAGTTCTTTGCCAGCGCCCTGGTCTATCAACTGGCCGGTATCAATCGTGCGCGCGGTAACCACGCCGTCAAAGGGCGCGTAGATCTTCTCGAACGATTGCATCTCCCGCAGCCGCTGCACGTTGGCCTGTGCGGAGCGGACGGCAGCCGCTGTCGCCGCGGCCTGGTTCACAAATGCGTCGGTGTCCTGGCGAGAGACGGCGTCAGACTTCACAAGCCCGGAGTAGCGCTCCGCTTGAATACGGGAGTTGTTTGCGGTGGCCTGGGCGGTGTTCAGCTCGGCTTCAGCCTGGGCCAGTTGCTGGTCAATCTCGGGCGATGAAATTACGGCCAGCAGTGCGCCCTTCTTCACCTTCGAGCCGATATCAAAGTACCAGCGCGTAAGGTAGCCGGAAGTGCGGGCGTAAATGGGCGAATCCGTCCATGCAGTCACGTTGCCGGGCAGCACAAAGCTCTCTATCGGAGCGCCGGGCTTGGGCGTCGCTACGCTGACCGTGGGCGGAGCCAACTCCTGGGTACGCTCGGCCAGAACCGTATCAGCATGCGTGCGATGCAGAATGCCCAGGCCCGCCAGTACGCCTGCGACGAGAAGAGCCAGGGCCACGCCCACCAGTGCCAGGCCCGGAGAGATGGGCCTTTGCGCGGGCTGGGTCTCTTGACCGTGCGCCGATTGCGGGTTCGGATTGGATGCGTTGTTCATTGAAAATTACTCCGATATCTCGTCGAATTCGTCGAATACAACGGCTCGCGCTGCGCCATGTGCCGCTTTGCGGCGGCGCTCGATGCGGCCGTGAATGAGAGAGAAGAATGCAGGCACAAACAGCAGCGTGGCCACGGTTGCCAGCAGCAGTCCGCCGATAACGGCGCGTCCCAGAGGCGCGTTCTGTTCGCCGCCGTCGCCCAGCCCTAGTGACATCGGCACCATGCCGATGATCATCGCAAGTGCCGTCATCAGCACCGGGCGCAAGCGCACAAAGCCGGCATTGAGCGCTGCGTTGCGGGCATCGCCCACCAGCACTTCCAACTGCTCGCGGGCAAAGCTGACCACAAGAATGGAGTTGGCCGTGGCCACGCCCATGCACATGATGGCGCCAGTGAGCGCCGGTACGCTCAAGCGCGTATTCGTGAGGAACAGGAACCAGACAATGCCGGCCAGCGCGGCAGGCAACGCCGAGATAATCAGGAACGGGTCAAGCCAAGACTGGAAGTTCACCACGATCAGCAGATAGACCAGCAGAATCGAGAAAACTAGCCCGATCAACAAGCCACGATAAGACTTGTACATGGTCTCGCTCTGACCGCGCAGATCAAAGTGCGAACCGCGCGGCAGGTCCTTCTGGTGGCTGGCCAGTATTTTCTCAATCTTGCGGGTTACGGTTCCCAGGTCGGTGCCGTCCACGTTAGCAAACACATCAATCACCGGCTCAACGTCATAATGGCTCACGGTGCCCTGTTCGGCTCCGGGAACGATGCGGGCCAGGTTGCCCAGCACCTCGACTGGCAGTTGAGCGCCCGGCGCCCCTGTGGCCGGTGATGACTTGGACTGCTGTGTGAGATTTGCGCCTGTTACGGGTAGGCTCTTCAATGCAGCCAGCGAATCTACCCGATACTGCGGTGCGGAAATGATGACGCTATAGGACACGCCGTTGCGTGGATCGAGAAAGAAGTTGGGAGTGGTCTGGAAGCTGCCGCTCAAAGCCACCAGCATGCTTTGAGCAACATCTCTCTGGGTAAGGCCAATAGCCTGGGCCCGTGTGCGGTCCACTTCCACGCCCATCTTCGGCAGGTTGAAGGGCTGCTGAATGCGCGCATCTGCCGCGCCGGGAACGTACCGGATCTCATTCAGCATCCGCTCAGCCAATGCACGATTGCCGTTTACATCCGTGCCCATGATCTGGATGTCGATGGGCGCAGAAAGTCCGAAGTTAAGGATCTGAGTGACAATGTCAACCGGCAGCACGTAGAACGTAACACCAGGAAACTGGCTGGCCAGCACCTTGCGCAGCTTCTCAACATAAGCCGCCGTGGGGTGGTGGTCGGCGCTCAACTGTACCTGGATGTCCGCGTCAGCCGGGCCAATCGGTGCAGATGTGGAGTAAGAGAGATTCAGGCCGGAGTAGGGAAGGCCGATGTTATCCACAATGGTGACGATCTCCCGGGAGGGTACCTGCTTGCGGATCGTGGCGTCGATGTGGTCGCACAGCGCGGCCGTCTCTTCAATACGCGTGCCGGTGTGGGCGCGCACGTGAATCTTAAACTGGCCTGAATCGACAGATGGGAAAAAATCCTGCCCGAGCCATGGCGTGAGCAAGCCCACGGAGCAGAGCGTGAAGGCGAGGAAGAGAACCAAAAATACGACAGCGTGGTCAATGCAGAGGGTAAGCAGCCGCAGGTAGCTGTTGCGAAATGCAGTAAATCCAGCCTCGAAGATTATCTGAAAGCGGGTGAATGGATTGCGGCTGATCTGCTTCCTGGCTGTCTCTGCGTCGTCGTGCTCCTGCAGCAGGTACTTGGCCATGGTGGGCACCAGCGTTCGCGAAAGCAGGTAGCTGGCCAGCATCGCAAACACCACAGCCTCGGCCATGGGTACAAACAGGTAGCGCGCCACGCCGCTCAAAAAGAACATGGGTACAAACACAATGCAGATGGAGAGCGTGGAGACAAAGGCGGGAATGGCGATCTGCGCCGAACCGTCCAGAATGGACTGCTCCAGCTCTTTGCCCGTCTCAAGGTTGCGGTTTATGTTTTCGATTGCAACGGTGGCGTCGTCTACCAAAATGCCCACGGCCAGTGCCATGCCGCCCAGGGTCATGATGTTGATCGTCTCGCCGAGCGCATACAGCATGATCAGCGAGCACAGGATAGACAGCGGAATGGACACCGCAATAATGATGGTCGAGCGCCAACTGCCCAGGAAAACCAGGATCATGATGGCCGTAAGGCATGCGGCCACAATCGCCTCACGCACTACGCCGTCAACCGCGCCGCGAACAAAAATAGACTGATCGGTGAGCGGGACGATCTTCAATTGCGGTGGCAACTGGTTCATAACCCGCTGCACTTTTCCGCGAACGCCCTCGATGATATCCAAAGTCGAAGATGAGCCGGTCTTCATGATGCTCATCACTACGGAGCGCTGGCCATCTACGCGAACCACGTTGGTTTGCGGCGTATTGCCGTCGCGCACATGGGCCACATCGCGTACGTAAATCATGGCGCCGTTGACTGACTTGATCGGCAGGTTGTTGAGGTCGTTTAGAACCTGCGGCGCGGAGTTGGTCTCAACCGCATATTCAAACTGGTCGATCTTCATCACGCCCGAGGGCGCAATCAGGTTCTGCGCCGCGAAGGCGTTCACCACATCCACGGGTGAAAGCCCCTTCGCCTGCAATGCAGATAGGTCCAGGTCAACCATCACCTGGCGCATCTTGCCGCCGTAGGGGAAAGGCGTCTGCGCGCCCTCGATAGTCGCCAGTTGCAGTCTGAGGGTGTTGTTGGCCAGGTCAAACAGTTGCTGTTCGTTCAGGCCCTTTCCAGAGAGCCCCAGTTGCAGCACCGGGACGCTGGAGGCATTGTACTGCAGGATAAACGGCGGCACCGCGCCCGTCGGCAGTGCTCGCAGCATGACCTGGTTGATGGCGGTAACCTGCGCTACCGCCACGCCGATATTCACGTGAGGCTGGAAGAAGACCTTAATGATGCCGGTACCGTTGAGCGACTGCGACTCGATATGCTCAATGTCGCTGACCGAAGTGGTCATGCTGCGCTCTACGTTAGAGACAATGCGGCTCGATACCTCCTGCGCGGACAGGCCGGAGTACTGCCAGATGACCGTCACCACGGGGATATCAATATTGGGAAAGATATCCGTGGGCATCGACAGGATGCTGTACACGCCAAGGATTAGAATCAAAAGCGCAAAGACGACGAAAGTATAAGGCCGCCGAAGCGCAAGCCGGACAATCCACATAGGGCAGTTGCTCGCTCCCGAGCCGGGCTACTTGTTTCAATCTCTCCGTGTCCGGTTCGCCCCCTGATCCGATGCTTGAAAAACGGGTCAGCAGGCTCTTCGGTCCGGTTCTGACCGGCTCGCAGAATTCCCGGGCCGGACGGCTAAACCGTCAAAGCCCGATCCAACTTACAGTTGAAACTACAATGGTAGTCCAAGAAGCATCCAATTCGTGCGCGGGTCGAAAAATGGCAGATCCAGCTGTCTCCAGGACGGCTCCGCGGGGCAAATAGATGCATCGCCAGGCGGCATCCAACTGCGCTTGCGCCTGTCTCGCATTGGATCATGAACTCCCCAGCAGTAGCTCGATCTTGCCTGCAAGGGCCTTTGGGTTGGTCGTGGAGCCGTAGCGTCCCACTACCATCCCATCCCGGTCTACCAGAAATTTCGTAAAGTTCCATTTAATGGACCCGAGGCCGAGAAACCCCAGAAGGCCGGGCTTCTCCTTCCTCAGAAAACGGTAAAGAGGGTGGGCCTGGGGGCCGTTCACATCGATTTTGGTGAACATGGGAAAGCTGACGCCAAAATTTTTTTCACAGAAGGCTCCGATCTCGGCTGCCGTGCCCGGCTCCTGACTACCGAACTGGTTGGACGGGAACCCAAGGACCTCAAACCCGCGGCTCTTGTAGGCGCGGTAGAGCTGCTCCAGACCAGCGTACTGTGGCGTAAAACCGCATTGGCTGGCGGTATTCACGATCAGCAGCACCCGTCCTCGGAACTCCGAAAGGCTCACCAGGCGTCCGCCCAGCAGCGGAGCGGAAAATTTATAAATTGTCTGCGAAGGGTCATTTTTGGGCATAAAACCTCATCGCGGTGGGCTGTCCTGAGCGCCCAAGCCGCGTCTAAGAAGGATGCGGTTACACGGGAAGGGGATGCAAGGGCGTCGTAACCCGCCTCGTTCCGGTAGACTGTGGGATGGGTCCCTACAATTCCGGGTTCCCGGCGTCAGAACATTGGCGCAGGGCAGTCGGGTGGGCTTCGGCAGCAGGTCTTGCATGCCGGGGTGCAAAAGGGGCCAGCCCGAGTCCGCGAGGGCCAAGCGCGGCAGGGAATTTAGGGAAAGACTTGATTTACGCGCCGCTTGGCAGACCCCCGGTTTGGGTGGGATGCCCGCGGTCAAATATAATCATTCTTTCCTTGAGGCAGGACCAGATTCTTTTTGTAATGAGGGTGTGCATATTCTTCCCGTGAAGCTGAACCATGGATCGCACCAGTACTTGTGCTCGCCGCAGGGCTCCTGCCCGGTGAAGATCAAGCACACTTCCATCTCCCGCGCCATGCGGACTCCCAGCCGTTTTTCTCGCCTCGCGCGCGTAGTGCTGATGCTTGCACTTGCCGTCAGCGCAGTTGCGGCCCAGGCCCAACAGCCGCAGAACGTGGACCAGATCCGCGTCATCGGCAATCGGCGCATCCCCAAGGAGACGGTGCTGGCGCGCCTCTTCACTCACCCCGGCGATACGTACGATCCCATCTCGATCGAGCGCGACTTCAATTCGCTATGGAACACCGGGTACTTCGACGACTTGCGCATTGAGCGCGAGGACTCGGAGAAGGGCATCATCCTGAATATCTTTCTCAGGGAGAAGCCGAATATCCGCGAGATCAACTACAAAGGCCTCAGTACGGTCTCCGTGTCCGACGTCCTTGACCGCTTCAAAAAGGAAAAGGTTGGCCTGACGGTAGAGAGCCAGTACGACCCCACCCGGATCAAGCGCGCAGAGACAGTGCTCAAGTCGCTCCTGGCCGAGCATGGCCACCAGTTCGCTACCATCAAGACAGAGGTGAAAACAATCCCTCCGGCTTCGGTGCAGGTGAACTTCAACATCAAGGAAGGTCCGACCGTAAAAGTGGGCGAGATTCACTTTGCCGGCAACCAGCACTTGGCTGGCCTGCTGTTACGGCGCTCGATGAAGAATCTCAAGCCCATCGGCATTCCCTATTCAATCGTCTTCGAAAATCTGCTTCCGCAAACTTTCGATGCATCGAAGCTCGAGGAAGACACCGAGCGGGTTCGCCAGGCGTATCGCGACAAGGGCTACTACACCGCCGCGGTCGAGGAGCCCAAGACACAGATACGTGACGAAGGTGGCCTGAACTGGTTTACCTTCCGCCCCCGCAAGGGCAAGCGCATTGACATCCTCATGGCGATTGAAGAGGGTCCCCGCTTCCGGTTGGGAGCCATCACATTCACTGGTAACAAGGCGGTGAGCAACGTGAGGGCTCTGCGCGGTACCTTTGCCGTCAAGGATGGCGACTGGTTCAATGCCACCCTGATTGCCAAGGGCCTAGAAAACTTGAAAAAGTCCTACGGCACGTTGGGGTACATCAACTTTGGGGCCATTCCAAAGCCTGAGTTCGATGACCAGAAGAAGACTGTCTCTCTCAATATCGACATCGATGAGGGCAAGCCCTTCTACGTCTCCCGCATCGAGTTCCAGGGCAACACCATCACTCGCGACCGCGTCATCCGCCGCGAACTGATGTTGGATGAAGGTTCGGTCTACAACTCTCAGTTGTGGGAGTACAGCCTCCTCCGCCTGAACCAACTCGAATACTTCGATCCTCTCAAGGTTGACCAGGACTCGGAAGCGCACCAGGATGCAGATGCTGGCACCGTGGAATTGCTGCTGAAGGTCAAGGAGAAGGGCAAGAACTCGATTGGCATGAACGGCGGCATTAGCGGCCAGTCAGGCGCATTCATCGGTGTCAACTACCAGACCAACAACTTCCTTGGCCTGGGTGAGACCCTCAGCCTGCAGGGGAATTTGGGCAACGTAAGCCGCCAGTTCCTGTTCGGCTTTACCCAGCCTTACATCAAGAACCGTCCGGTCAACGTGGGCTTCCAGATATTCAATAACAAGCAGGACTACAACGCCGCAAAGAACTACCAGGCTACCTCGGGCGCATCCGCCAACCTGAGCGCGGCGCAGCAGTCGCTTACCCAGAACTACAACCAGGCGTCTACTGGCTTGAACTTCTCAGTCAGTTACCCATTGAAGCGCCATGCCTTCCAGCGTGTCGGCGTAACATACTCGCTGACCAAATCCACCATCACGGCCTTCAGTACTGCATCCCAGACTTTCTTCCAGACCATCAGCTTCAGGTCAGGTATCCAGGGCTCGAATGCTCTGGCGGGGATCATCAATAGCCAGGTCTCGCTCAGCTATTCCTACAACACAATCAACAACCCGCTGCGCCCGCGCACCGGTAAGGAATACTCTGCGGTCCTGCAGGCGGCTGGCATCTGGGGCAATGTTCGCTACTTCTCCCCAGCCTTGGCCTACAAGCGCTTCATTCCGATGCACTATCTCATTCCCTCGGATAACGGGCGCAACGTGCTCGGCATCCGTGCTCAGTTGAGCTATGTGCAGGGCTTTGGCGGCGATGTGGCTCCCCCGAACAACCGTATCTATGCGGGTGGCGAGGCAGAATTGCGCGGCTTTGACGTGCGTGCGGCCACGCCCTATGGATATGTGCCAAACCGGGTTAACTTCCAGCTCACCAATCCTGATGGAAGTTGCGTTCCGCGCGATCCTACCAATCCGCAGGACAACCAGTGCATCCAGGTTCCGCTGCCCACTTACGGCATTGCATCAATTGGCGGAGATACAGGGCTGACCACCAACGTCGAGTATCGTATACCCGTCGTTGGGCCGATTACCTTCTCGCTCTTCAACGACTTCGGTATCGATGTGGCAATCAACAAGGGACAGCTGAAGCAGAGTCCAGAGGGCTTCGCTTCACTCACCGCGCCGCTCTATGGTTGCCCGGTGTATAACAACGGCTCTTGCCAGGGTGGCATCCCGGGTTCGCAGGTAGGCTTCCGGCAGGACATTCGTCCCATCACCGGAACCAACTTCGTCCCACGTATGTCTACAGGCGCAGAGATCTCGGTCATCATGCCCATTGTCAACGCGCCCTTCCGTCTCTACTACGCGTATAACCCGCTGCGACTCTTCGAGAGCCCCTATTGCAACGAGGTTCTTATCGGTGGCAAGCAGGGGAGCTGTTCAGCACAGTTGATTTCGCGCACCATGTTCCCAACGGGTGGCGCGGGTGACTATACGTATAACGAGGCCATGCAGGCCTACGGGGCACGCTATCAGTTCCGGGAGCCTCGCAAGACCTTCCGCCTGACTGTCTCCACAACCTTCTAAACCCAAATTCACAACTGGAATCGAAAAGGGCCGCTCACTCAGAGCGGCCCTTTCGATTCCAGTGCAGGATAGGCGAAGGCTGCCTCCTCGCGAACATCCACCTCGATATTTGACAACCTCCTGCGCCAGGGCACATTCTGGCCGTCATGCAGACACTCGGGCTGTCGGGAGAGGCCAAGCCAAGTGATGGCCGCCTCAAGAGCATCTTCTGGCCTACTGTACAGAACGCTTGGGATGTGGATTATCTGGCTCGGCAAGGACTCTGGATCTGCGTGCTGATTGCGGTCTTGCAAATCACCGTGGCCGTGACCACGGGCGCCCCAATTGTGATCGCTATCGGAGCCATGGAAGCGCTGGCATTTTTGGTGGGCGGCTTCGGAGTAAGACTAGGCAACTGGCCTGCCGCTGCAATGGTCTTCAGCATTTTTATGCTTGATCTACTTTACGGAATTGCCGAGGTCCATCCCCCGGGAATTCTGATGATCATCGCCGCAGGCATTTTGCTCTCGAATGTACGTGCCACATTTCTGGCTTCGAGGTGGAAGCCGACAGTAGAGGATGAGGACAAGCCTAGCCGCTTCAATGAGACCCTTGCCGACAAGTTCGCAGACCAACTGCCTGCAAAGGCGTGGCCGTTGCTTCGAACACCCTTCTTCGCACTGGCCACGCTCCTGCTGCTTATGAGCGCAATAGGGTTGTGTAAAGCGCTCATGCAGCGCATGTGCTACGGAATCCGCTGAAGGGAGGCAACTTATGTCCAAACCGGCACCGCGAAATCAGGCCAAAAGCTGCGAAATTAACCGTCCTGCGGTTTGACGCTCCCACTCCAGCCTCCTATAATCCATCTAGTTCCTGCTGACGTCTCCATTCGTGTCTTTTCCTGTCTCTGCTCCGTCCGGCGCAGGGCTTTCGAATAAAAGGCCGTGAGGTTGCTCAGGAGGCACGGGCTCGTTTTCGCGCATCAGCGCGAACAGCCACACAGGAATTCCGAAGGAGCTTTTGACTCACATGAAGCGTTCGCTTGCACTCATTGTTACGCTGGCCTCGGGCTTAGTCCTGAGCGCAGCCGCTCAAACACCGGCCGCAGCGCCTGCCGGTCCTGCCAAGATTGCCGTCATTGCCTTCCAAGTGGCTGTGGCCCAAACCAATGAAGGCCAGCGCAACTTTGCCGACCTGCAGAAGAAGTATGACCCCCGCCGCCAGCAGTTGAAGGCAAAGAGCGACGAGGTTGACAACCTCACCAAGCAACTTCAGGCTCAGGGTGAAAAGCTCACCCCCGCCGAGCAGCAGTCGCGCGCCACCGCCATCGACACCAAGAAGAAGCAGCTGGATCGCGATGCCGAAGACGCTCAGAACGACTTCCAGCAGGAAATGCAGGAAGTCTACAATAGCCTGGCTTCCAAGGTATATGACGTGATGCAGTCTTATGCTGAGGGTCAGGGCTTCACACTGGTGCTGGATGTTTCACAGCAGCAGTCCCCCGTGCTCTATGCCAGCACGGCGACCAACATCACCAAGCAGATCATTGACGCTTACAATACCAAGTCGGGTGTTCCCGCGCCGCCGGCACAGCCTGCAGGCCTCGAGGCGCCCAAGCCGGCTCCCCGCCCTGCACGCCCCTCAGCAGCTCACTAGAACCTGGCTGTTAAGCTCACGAAGGCCCCGCTTGGCGGGGCCTTCGTGTTGCTTGATCGAGTTCACATGAAGGCGGGAAGTAAAGACCGCTGTCGAGGAAGAATATATATTTCCATTCCTTGCTCTTTCTGTGGAAAAAACTGTGGATTAAATCCAGAAACTGAGTAAAGAAATCCTGCTTTCTCCTATTGCCAACTCATATTCCATTCTGATAGCAGCGGTAACTCCTTATTTATCATGTATAAGACCTTCGGCGCACAAGCGCCTGCCAGTCGCAAACCGGCGTGGTGAGGTGTGCCCCGCGTCTAGGAGCTTTCCACAGTTGAAGATTAAGGATTGGTAACTTAAGTATCCAAATAGTCACTAATTTGGGGCTATTTCTGCTGGTCTTCCCCGACTCGCAGCACAGCTAGAAACGCCTCCTGCGGAATATCTACCTTTCCAATCCGCTTCATACGCTTCTTGCCTTCTTTTTGCTTCTCCAGTAACTTGCGTTTGCGGCTGATATCGCCGCCATAGCATTTTGCCAACACATTCTTGCGCAAAGCTGCCACGGTCTCGCGCGAAATAATCTTCGCGCCAATTGCGGCTTGGATAGCCACTTCGAACTGTTGTCTTGGAATCAGCTCGCGCATCTTTGAGACAAGCGACTTGCCGCGCTCGTAGGCGAAGTCGCGGTGCACGATGATGGAGAGCGCGTCCACGGGCTCGCCGGAGACGAGTATATCCATCTTCACCATAGGTGATTCCCATTCGCCAGCCAACTGATAGTCCAGCGAGGCGTATCCGCGCGAGATGGACTTGAGCCGATCGTAGAAATCGAGAACAATTTCGTTCAGTGGTAGCTCATAGGTGAGCATCACACGCGTAGGCGTCACGTACTCAAAGTTCAACTGCTTGCCGCGCTTCTCCTCAACCAGCTTGAGGATGCCACCAACGTACTCTTCGTTGGTAAGGATCTTGGCCGTGATCACAGGCTCGCGGATTGACTCGATGTTGGTAGGCTCTGGCCAGCGGGAGGGATTGTCCACCTCGAGTACGGAGCCGTCCGTCAAAGTAATGTGATAGCGCACGCCAGGTGCTGTGGTGATCAGGTCCAGTTCGTATTCGCGCTCAAGCCGCTCCTGGATAATCTCCATATGGAGCAAACCGAGAAAGCCGCATCTGAACCCGAACCCCAAGGCAACTGAGCTCTCCGGCTCGAAGAAGAAGGACGAGTCGTTAAGCCGTAGCTTTTCGAGGGCGTCGCGCAGCAGGGTATGCTCGTGGGAGTCCACGGTATAGAGCCCTGCAAAGACCATTGGCTTTATGTCTTCAAAGCCGGGCAACTGGGCGGCGGCAGGGCGCGCTTCCTCGGTTACCGTGTCGCCGATCTTGGTGTCGCCAACATTCTTGATGGTAGCGGCGAAGAAACCCACCTCGCCCGCGATAAGCATGCCAATCTCCACCGGCTTGGGCATAAGCACGCCCATTGACTCTACCTCGAACGCCTTGCCGTTCGACATGAAACGAATCCGCTGGCCCTTCCGCATGGTGCCTTGCATTACGCGTACCAGCACGATCACACCGCGATAGGCATCGAACCAGGAATCGAAGACGAGCGCCTGAAGAGGAGCATCCGGGTCCCCCGTGGGCGGCGGCAGGCGATGCACAATCGCCTCCAGCACCTCCGCCACGCCCTGGCCTGTCTTGGCGCTCACAGGGATGGCATCGGTGGCGTCCAGGCCTACTGCCTTCTCGATCGCCTCCTGGGTACGGACAATGTCTGCCGAGGGCAGATCGATCTTGTTGATTACCGGAATGATCTCAAGACCGTGGTTGATGGCCAGGTATGCGTTGGCGAGCGTCTGAGCCTCAACGCCTTGGCTGGCATCTACAACCAGCAGCGCGCCCTCGCAGGAGGCTAGCGAGCGGGATACCTCGTAGCTGAAGTCAACATGTCCGGGCGTATCAATCAGATTGAGTTGGTAAGTATTGCCGTCGTGGGCCTTGTACATCATGCGCACGGCGTGAGCTTTGATGGTAATGCCGCGCTCGCGCTCCAGATCCATGTCGTCCAGAATCTGGGCTTGCATCTCGCGCCCGGTTACAGAGCCGGTGAATTCCAGCAGACGGTCGCTCAGCGTCGACTTTCCATGGTCGATGTGGGCGATGATAGCGAAATTGCGAAGGAAGCGTGCGTCCATGCGTGGCTTGTCAAAGGGGGCTTGGCGCCGTCCTGCGCGCACTGCCTCCATGGCATAGCTTATCATCGGCATAGTGCCTCTCGTTCGGTTACATCTATCGGTTCGCTCGCATTCCCTGATGCGCATGACTACAAACCGGCTCCGTCTGGCCGTGTGCGCCGTGTTGGTCCTGTCACTTTCGGGCTGCGATCCGACCGCGCCTGGTACGGTTCCCGCTGGCCAGAGCCCGCAGGCCACCGCGCCCACGCTCTCTCCTGCCCCACCGCAGGCGGCTCTTCCAGTCGCCCCGCCGCCACTTACGCGAGAACAGCAGCGCGTCCGTGTGCTTATTGGTCAGGTAGAGCAGGCATATGCTCTGGGAGACGCAAACTATCGCAAGGGAAAACTGCCAGAGGCCAAGGCGGAGTTCGATCGTGCCATCGATCTGATGCTGCTGAGCGGTTTCGACATCAGGAGCGATTCCCAGTTGCAGGATGAATTCGATCGCATTCTGGATCAAGTGAACGCGCTGGAGATGGAAGCACTCAAACAGGGCAACGGATTTGCTCCCAAGGTCGAGCCCTCACCTGCCGACGTGGCCACTGACGCTACCTTTGTCGTAGATCCAAACATCGTGGCCAAGGCAACAGCCGACTTGGCTACCACCAAATCCGATCTTCCGCTGGTGGTGAACGATTATGTAGCCGGCTTTATCAATTTCTTTGCCAACTCGCAGCGAGGCCACAACACGCTGCTGCACTCCTTCCAGCGCTCGGGCCGATACAAGGCGATGATTCAGCGCGTCATGGCAGAAGAAGGCGTACCCCAGGATCTGATTTACTTGGCAGTTGCGGAGTCTGGCTTTCAGCCGCGCGCGCTCAATGCGCGTTCTCACGCCGGAGGCATGTGGCAGTTCATGCCTTATGGCAACTATGGGCTCGCTCGCACCGCTTATGTGGATGAGCGTTTTGACCCGGAAAAATCCACGCGCGCCTATGCCCGCTACATGAAGTTTATCTATGACCAACTGGGAGACTGGTACCTCTCGATGGCAGCCTACGACTGGGGCGCAGGCAACGTTCAGCGCGCGGTGCAGAAGACCGGCTACGCCGACTTTTGGGAGCTCTACAAGCGCAATAATCTTCCCGTTGAGACCAAAAATTACGTACCTGAGATTCTTGCCGCAATCATCATCGCCAACCACCCCACGCAGTATGGGTTTGACGATGTCACGCTGGACCCCCCGGTACTTACTGATACCGTGACCATCAACTACTCCGTCGATCTGCGCCTGGTTTCTGACCTGGTGGGTGCGCCGATGGACGAACTGATGGCGCTCAATCCCAGCCTTCTGCGGATGGTTACGCCGCCCGACACTTCCTTTGATCTGCATCTGCCCGCGGGCGGGGCCACGCTGTTTACGCAGCGCATCGCAGTGATTCCTGAGGCCAAACGCAATGCGTGGCGTTATCATCGCGTCGCGGCTGAGGATACGCTTGTCTCCGTGGCTCGCGAATATCGCGTGCAGCCCGCCGAGTTGGCATCCGCCAATGAGCTGCACGAGAGCGACAGCCTGCAAGGTGTTGAGGCGCTGGTGGTCCCTGTGCCGCCCGCTGCCGTGCCCTCCGCACGTACTCAGCTTTACACCACCCGCAAGGGCGACACGCTGGTCACCATTGCAGACCGCTTCGGCGTATCGCTCAATCAATTGCGGCGATGGAACAAGCTCACCGGCATCAAGGTTGAGCCTGGCCGCCGTCTGCATGTAGCAGAACCCGTTGTTGTGCGGCGCGCGTCGAGAAGTCATCGCAGCAGTGCCGCCGCAGTTGGCGCAAAGGCCAAAGCGCCCGCGCTAAAAACGCGCGCAACCGCACCAGCAAAGGCTTCAAGCGCTACAAGTCAACCAGCGCACAAACCCGCACACAAGTCCAATGCCCGCCGCAAGGCAACCACGAAGAAGTAAAAAAATTCGAGGCACCTCATTACGCACTTGTGTTTTGGTGGTGTTTACGTGCAAGCTATTGCTACAATAGTTTCCGCAAGCGGAGCTACGGCATCTGCTGCGCGAATAGGAAATTGAAACAAGGGCAGCGGCGAGCCGCTGGAGGCAATGGGATGGAAGAGATGTTCGGAAAGTATGCAATGAGTGCTGGCGACCCCGCTGGGGAGCCGCAGGAACTGGACCCCGATCAGGTCGATAGCTTTGCAGACGACGAAGACGAAGAAGTCGAAACCGCCAGCATTCTAACCTCCTCCGATGATGATGAGCTTACAGGCGAAGAGACAATGATCGTAGTTCTCGAAGAGCCCCTAGCTAAACCGGCCGTGAAGAAGGTCGCCAAAAAGAAATCTCCCGCAAAGAAAGCTGCAAAGAAGGCCCCGGCGAAAAAGGTAGCAGTGAAGAAAACTCCTGCCAAGAAAGCCCCGGCAAAGAAAGCTATGGCAAAGAAAGCTACGGCAAAGAAAGCCGTAGCCAAGAAGCCCGCAGCTAAGAAGGCAGCAGCGAAAAAGATTGTGGCCAAAAAGGCCGCAAAAAAGTCCGCCGTAAAAAAGAGCAACTCTGGCGCAGGAGGCGGAAAGGCTACAGTCAAGAAGACAGTGGCCGGCAAGAGCGCCAGCAAACCCACAAAACGAGGTAATAAGTTGGCCGTTAAGAAAGCAGCAAAGAAGGCGCCCGCCAAGAAGGCAGCAGTCAAGAAGGTAGTTGCCAAGAAGGCCCCGGCGAAGAAGGCAGTAGCCAAGAAGGCTCCTGCGAAGAAGGCAGTTGCCAAGAAGGCTCCTGCGAAGAAAGCGGCAGCGAAGAAAGCTCCTGCTAAGAAGTAGTTCTGGCAACGGTAACACAAGGCAAGCAAAAAGGCCCGGCATCGCGCCGGGCTTTTTTGCGTCTGCGTATATTCGGTCTGGCTGCCAAACGTTGCCACATCAGCCAGACCAAGGCAATGCCTTCGCTCCAAAAGGCTACTGGGGAGGCTTGACCGAACTTACCTGTGCCTGGGGAGGCTTCACTGAGTTCGCATCGCTTTGCGGTGGCTTAACAGAGAGATCTTCTGTCTGAGGAGGCTTTACAGACAAACTGTCTGCTTGCGGGGGCTTCACGGAGTTGGGAGTGGTGCTGTTGGTCATGGATGCTCCTTTGCTGAGATGCTTGAGGGGTCTTGCGCAGTCCAACCCTGCACAGGCTGGACTTACCTACCGGGAATCGCGCGGGTCGTTATTACTCGGGCTTGATGGTGTTCCCATTATCAGGAAGGACGCTCAATACCTCTGAAGCGCTCTCCGTTGGATTCACCTTCACCCATACCTTCGCAATCTTCCCGTTGGGATCAATGAGGAATGTGTTGCGATTCGCCATAGTGAATCCCATGTGGCTGGTCAGCGAGCCATAGGCCTCCACCATCTTGTGTTCCGTGTCAGAGAGCAGGCGGAAGGTCAGGCTATCCTTGGTGCAGAACTGCTGGTGACTCGCGGTTGAGTCCACGCTCACTCCCAAGATTACGGCATGCTTGGCCTCAAACTGCGGAAGGCTCTCTTGAAACTTGTGCGCCTCAATAGTGCAGCCGCTGGTCATGTCGCGGGGATAGAAGTAAACAACCACCCACTTTCCGTGGAAGCTCTTCAGCGAGACCAGGGAACCGTCTTGCGAAGGGAGCGTAAACGCGGGCGCGGGCTGCCCGACAGCGGGCATCGAATCATCGGCCGCATGGGCCGGCAAACACGAAACCGCGGCCAAAAGAGCTGCGGCTAGAACAAACAGAATTGGCTTTCTCACAAAAGACCTCCAGGATTAGGGGATTGGAACCAGCAAATGTGGAATTGGGCAATAGTCCGGCTCTACGCAAGCGGGGAAGCCTGCCCGCCTCTAGTATCAGCGCGGAGCGGCCACAATGGCAATGCCTGCCCCGCTGGCGCTGCTCAACAGGCGATCGCGGTCAAACAAGAGCGTGCGCCTTGCCTCAACAGAAAGACAACTCGCTCCGGCGCGGATCATAGCGTCCACCGTCGCCATCCCGATCACGGGCACATCAAACCGCATATCCTGATTCGGCTTGGCCACCTTCACTACCGTCAACCGCCGCTCCAGCGTGGATGCGCTGCCATCGAGTGAAGCCATTAGCTTGCCGGCGCGCTCTATGGTCGCGTCTGTGCCCTCCATGGCCTCCACGGCAACGCAGGCCTGCGCAGCCACCACCACTGTCTGCCCGATATCAAAGCCTGCCACAGCCCTCGCCACGCCGAGACCATACTCGATATTGCGGCACTCATCCTCGTCCGGCGCGCGCTGCGTAAGCACGCCCTCCTCGGCTAGTAGCGGCTCTAGGAATCCCGTGGAACTGATCAGCTCAATGCCCTCATCGCCCAGCACCTTGGCTACCGCTCCCAGCAGCATGTCCGTGGAACGGTTGCGCAAATTGAGCAGCAGCTTGGCGAGTCGCCAGTCGGGGCGGATGCTGGAGAATATCTGCTTGTGCTTTACCTGGCCGGCCATCACGGCCTTCTCGACACCCTCCTTCTGGAAGGTCTCAATCAGCCGCGAGAGCTCGCCCAGGGAAAGCCAGTGTACGGTTATGCCCGCATCTGCGGCCGCGCGCTGTTCAATCTCCGGCTCGGTCTCCTCGCGAATGGCGGCCACAACAACAGCGATGCCTTGGGCGCGCGCAGCGTCAAGCAGTAGAAACGGGAAGCGCCCGTTGCCGGCAATGAGGCCAAGCTTCATTCCTACTTGATCACCCCGCGGTGGCTGTGTTCGATGAATGCGGCCAGCAAGGCCACATCTTCACCGTCCATCTCGCGCATCTTCACAAGGGCCTGAGTGGTGTTCAGCTTTGATACCAGCAGCAGCCTGAAGGCCCTCTGCAGGGCCCTGATGCGCTCAGGGCTGAAACCACGGCGCTCAAGCCCCATGCTATTTACGCCAAATGCCTTGTTCTCGCGGCGTGCAGAAGTCTTGGAGAAGGGCAGCACATCCTGGGTAACAATCGTGCCGCCGCCGATGAACGCGTACTTCCCCACCGAGCAGCCCTGGTGGACCGGGCAGAAGGCTCCCACGGTTGCGTAGTCTTCGATAACAACGTGCCCAGCCAGCGTGGCTGCGTTGGCAAGAATGCAATAATCTCCCACCTGGCTGTCGTGCCCGATGTGCGTGCAGGTCATCAAGAGGCAATTCGACCCAAGCCGCGTAATGCCGCCGCCGCCTACCGTTCCGCGGCTGATGGTCACGCTCTCGCGAATGGTATTGTCGTCGCCGATCTCAGTGAGTGTGGGCTCGCCGCCATATTTCAGATCTTGCGGAGACACTCCAATCGAGCAGAACGGGTGGAAGACATTGCGCGCGCCGATGCGGGTGCGCCCGTCCAGCACAACGTGCGAAATCAGGGTGCAATCTTCGCCCAGAACCACTTCCGAACCGATGGTGCAGAAAGGGCCGATAGTACAAGAGGCGGCAACCTGCGCACCCGGTGTAATCACAGCGCTTGGATGGATGCTCACTCAGAAGTCTCCGTAGCGGCTGCCGGCGCAGTCGATGCCTGGCGCTGCTTGGGCACAATCTGGCAGGTGAGGATGGCCTCGCAGGCCATCTTGCCATCCACAAAGGCATGGGCCTCCATCCGGCCAACGCGCGTCTTGAAGTTGAGCACCCTCACTTCAATGCGAAGCTGGTCCCCCGGCGTAACCTGACGACGAAATTTGGCCCTCTCGATCCCGGTAAAGACGGCCAGCTTGGCATCGCGATCCTCAAACTCGCTCATCATCAGCACGGCTCCCGCCTGCGCCATGGCCTCGATGACCAACACGCCCGGCATGATGGGGACCTCCGGAAAGTGGCCCTGAAAGAAAGGCTCATTGATGGTCACGTTCTTGATGGCAACCAGTCGCACCTTCGGCTCGAACTCAACCACGCGGTCGATGAGCAGAAATGGGTAGCGATGGGGTAATAACTCCAGGATCTCCTGGATGTTGAATGTCATTCTCTGGCTCCAGTGAGCGCGAGGGCGTCGCATGGCGCTCCAGAGGATTATAAATAAGGGCGCACCCGAAATTCAGGAGCGCCATGCACCGGAGGGGCGCACAACTATTTCTTGATGCGCCGGTCAGCCACATCCACGCTCCAGAAATCGGGTGTGAGTGCCTGGTTATAGGCCGCGTGAACCACGTAGTACTGGCGGATCATGTCGTCGTTCTTGAAGCGCGAAATGCTGAACGGGGTAGGGAAGCCGTCAACCACGTGATAGTCGTCGTACTCTTCGGCGTCGGTGTTCTTGTCCTTGTAGAGTGGGTCGCGCCACTGGAAGGATCGGCGCAGCGGCAAGTGGGTCTGTACGTCCATCAGGATGGTTACCGCCTCGTTATCCGCTGAGATCAAGGTTACCTGCTCGGCCAGATGCCGCTCCGCCAGGTGCTGCCCTTCATAAACAAGGATAGTTTTGGGGTCTTTCAGCCACACCTTCACGACGGTCTCAATCGAGTGGTCGCGGCGGCGCAGGTAGTCATCCACCATATCCTGAGGAATCGCCTTCTTACCTCGATACGTAACCTCCCAACCCTCGCGGCCCAGGTAGAACTCCACCACATCGCGATGCTTGGTCAATTCAATGCGGTCATGGTCGGGCCACTGGTGGAACTCCCAATAATCGGTAGTGCCCATGTCTGGGTTGCCGTGAAAGAAGGCGGCGATGTGGCCCTGGCGCATCTGGTTCTTCATGTTCAGCCAGGCAGGTCCGCCCAGCGCCTGCACCATGGCGTCCAGCGCGGAACGGGCCTGCTTGGCGTTCTTCGCTGCGTCTTCGTCACCCGACTGTGCCTGCGCCGCCCCTGGCATCGCTAGCAGAAGTGCCGCGGCAGCCACGATCAAAACTTTGCTCATCTTCATCGTTCCCTCTTGTTCAATCAGCCCGCCTATCCCACAAGAACCGCACCGCCATTCACATTGAGCACCTCGCCAGAGATGAATCCAGCTAGCGGAGTGCAAAGGAACAGCACCGGTCCGGCAATCTCGCGCGGACTGGCCACGCGGCCTACAGGAATGCCAGCACGGATAGCTGCACCCATCACGGGATCGCCCACTGCCGCGGCCGACATCTCCGTCGCCACCCAGCCGGGGGCCACGCAGTTAACGCGGATTCCTCTGGCCGCAAGCTCGCTCGACAGACTCTTTGTGAGACTAATCAGCGCGCCTTTGGTAACGGCATAGTCGGCATGGTTAGCCTCTCCGCGCTGCCCAGCCGTGGAACTGATGAGCACAATGTGACCTGTGGCTTGGCCAGGCGCTAAGGGGGACTGCCGCTCCATCTGTGCCACGGTAGCCTGAACCAGCCCGAACACGGAGTCCAAGTTGACGGCCAGCGTCCGCCGCCACTGCGCCTCGGCCATCTGGGCAATGGGCGCATCGTAGGCTGGCCAAATACCGTGATTCACTACCAGCACATCCAGTCGCCCAAAGGCCCCGACTGCCGCGCCTACCAGCGCTCGGCCCTCCGCCGGTGTGCTCAGCTCCTGCTTCAACGCCACACACATATCAGGCCCGCCGCATTCGGCCGCCAGCGCCTCAGCCTGCTCCAGCGCATTCCGGTAGCTGAAGGCGACCCGTGACCCGGCCTCAGAGAACATCCGCACTGTCTCCGCGCCAATCCCGCGTGAGCCCCCAGTGATGAGCGCAACCTTGCCGTCCAGTGCGAGAGAGATACCTGACATAGGCCCAAACTACTGCATCGCCTGACAGCCTGTCGAACACTTTCGACAGGCGCGGGCTCCTCTATCTAAAAATGCAAATGAGCAAAGCCTCCATCGCGGACTACACCAAGGCGCTGGCAATCAACCCAAAGATCGCAAGCTCGCTGTATGTACGAGGGCTGGCTGAGCAACGGATGGGGCGTACGGTTGCGGCCAAGATAGACTACTGTGCCGCCAAGGAAATTGACGCTAGAATCGGCAATAATTTTGCGCGGAGGTACAAGGGCAGGCTAGCGCTAAAGCTCGTAAAAGGGCAGCTACAGTCGAATAGCACGAAGCGCCTGCATGGCTCCTCTATGCCCACTCCAACCTAAACGGCGCAGAGCACTTAGATTGCGCGGATAAGACGGACGGGTAAGAAAATTACAGCGCGGACCAACTCCAGCACGCCATCCACGGCGATGCCAAGCAGACGAAATGGCAACAGGAACAACCAGACCAGCGGGAATAGCACCAGCGCCACCAGCGCCAAAGGCCAGCACATCACCAGCAGAATGCACCACAGAAGAAACTTGACCATGCTCAGCGTCCTCAGTGCGCAGGCTGAGGCCATGCAGGCCTGCCCGCGGTCACAAATATTCACAGGGAGATACGCGCGCACCTATGGGATGGTTCCCTTTCAGCCCTTCCTGGCCCTCTCTTGCCGGGGTGCCTCACTCGCCTTTGCGGCCAGCAGCGCCTTGCGCTCCCTGATCAGCTTCGCGCGCTCCTTC
>Ga0316217_10001669_pt1 | contig 28276 bp, 15 predicted proteins | sample 1anoAmetaG_FD_203633 | JGI IMG/M metagenome (GOLD analysis project Ga0316217, IMG submission 203633) | Freshwater microbial communities from Trout Bog Lake, Wisconsin, USA - 1anoA | ecosystem: Environmental > Aquatic > Freshwater > Lake > Hypolimnion/Profundal zone | place: USA: Wisconsin... | reverse complement strand
GGACGGCGCTTTGGGAGCGCCCCCTTCCTTCCCGCGCGTCTGCGATAGATATGGAAAATCCAGGACCGCAAGTCTCAAACTCCGGCTGTCTCCCCGGCAAAGCTGGGGGATCTACTCTCCCTTTAGGACATGAATTCTAAGTTTCGGAATCGCAAACAAGAACAGTACAACAACGCCCTGTAACTTCAGGAAGCTATGAACTGGTCAACGATGTTATCCATGGCATTGTCGGCCTCGCAACAAGCCGCTTGCGAAGGTATTTACCGGGGCCGTGCGGCTGGTATTTCATCGGCGTCGCCCTGCAACTTCTTCTCCATGGCGGCTACTCCCGCTTCTTGCCCCAAAACAACGGCGGCCTGGGCGCGTTGCCCAGGCCGTCGCGGTGATCTGTGTGTATGAACTAAGGCTGTCTCGCTGCAACGAGTGCCCGAGCATTTTCACTCATGCTCCCAAGCCGCGATCACTCAATGGCATTACCCGGTAGACCGGGCTTCTTGGGCGGCTGAGTCGTCGCTCCATCAGAAGAATCGCCATCCTGCAAATCGGGTCGAGGGACACATCCATACGTGAAAGGATGCGGTTGCGTCCCACGCGGAATTAGCCTCACCGCCGGGGCAACCTCGGGGTCCGGAGCGCGAAGCCCTAGGCTTCAGTCACCTCGCATACAGTACTGCTGAAAGAGTATCCCTGCATCTTTTTATCCTGCCTCCTTCCCCGTACGAGTTCAATGTACCCCCGGATTCACGCGGCGTCAACAAATGCTTTTTCCACGGCCATTCGACAGGGGTTGTCGCCAATATCGTTGGCTCTCTTCCCGCCCGGCGCCAGGGAGTCAGGCCCCCTTCCCAGGCAATCCGCCAACCATCCGCAATCCTGCAAGGCCCGGTCAAATCCCTGTTCTCGCCTGGTTCCGCTCTCGATTTATACCGTTCCTGCCGACTGCCAAACCCACGCTCCCACTCGCGCTTAAAACTTGGGCTGTCTACTTTAACCCCTGGCAAACTTCTGGCTTTACAAACGCGGCAGTCTCAGCCTGGAATTCCCGCCAATTGATCCGCCTGCAGGATAATTGCCCGTCGCCGCTCAGGCTGCGATGTAATTTCCTCCTGCCGTGGATCAGGTTTCCGGGTCGCTTTCGGGCTCCGTGTCTTTGCCGGTCTGGTATGAAACGCATCCTTCTTCGCTCAGCAAGTGGCGCCAGCGCGCCGGAACAGGAGCATTCCGATGAAGCAGACATCCTTTCGGGCGCACTCTCTCTTTTTCCTGCTTCTATTCTTGGGGATTCCGATGTTATCGGGTCAGCAGCAGACAGGAAACTGGAGGCTGGTGGGCACTGGTGACTGTCCGGGGCGCGATATTGCACAGTCCACGGGCTCCATTCCCGCTAAGGGCCGGTGCAATGCCGCCTTTTCCGGTTATACCGCGGTGTGCTGGAGCGGCAACTGCACCTACAAAAACGTGCCGGCCGGCTCATGCACCGGAGGCGTCAATCCGGGAAAGATGTACACCTGCGATGCCGCGGCCTCCGTCACATTCACGGCCCGTATCGATCCGGCCGACTCTCAGGTTGCATCCGGCGGCAGCGTCCGCCTGGGGGCGACGGTCTCAGGCGGCGCGCCCCCGTACAGCTATGAATGGAGAAATGGCGATCAGCTAAGCAAAGTAACCGGCAATAACATCGTCTTTTCAAACCTCAACCGATTGGGCGACCGCGATATACGTCTGACTGTGCGCGATGCCGCGGGCGCCACTGTCGAGACCCACGCCGCAATTCATGTGCTTGCCGCCCAGGGCTATGCGCCAATCGACAACCCGCCGCCTGCGCCGAATGGCGGTACGGTCGTCAACCTGGCGCTGCACAAGCCGGCCACCCAGAGCAGCGTTTATTTCGGAACCGGGGTCGATCAGGGAGCAAAGTTCGGCAACGACGGAATCCTCGAGCCACAGCCGCGCGATCCCTATCTGGTGGTAATTACCGATCCCAACGACTCCAAGCCTCCCTGGTGGCAAGTGGACCTCCAGGGGATCTATACCCTCACGCAGTTGAAGCTCTATAACCGCAAGGCGTGCTGCCAGGAGCGGGAGAGAACCGTCCAGGTCCTGCTCTCGGCGGATGGGTCCCACTGGGATCGGGCCTATGCGCACAACTCAACGCCATTCAACGTGCTCACAGTCGATCTCACCGGCCACAGCGCACGCTACGTGCGCTTGCAACTCACTGAGCGCGGATCGGGACTAACCCCGCCGGAATGCACTGTCTTCCACGGTGCACATGCAGAGTCTCCCTAAGGCTTACCCCATGTTTTGGATCCTGTCTATGACGGCGATGGAATCGGGACAGGGGGGATCCACCGAATCATCTCAACATTCTAAAAGCTCGACTCTGGCGGAATCGACAGGTCGGACATCCCAATAATTACTAGACATGCCGAATCTCACTTACCTACTCTGCAAGAGTGTACAGGGATCCCCAAATTGCATCCTCAATTCCATTCCAAATGCATCCGGCTTCGTTCTGTTCGACAGTGCCACCTCTCGTTAATGCTGTAGTATTTCGGATGTTGTGGAGACTCGGTATCGGCCAGAACCTCCTGGAAGCGTGCGCCGAATTCGGATGACAAGGCTTTGTGAGTCCGCCGGAACACCTGCCAGGAGAGCGATGGCATGTTTAATTCGTTTGCGAGCTGTTTCAGACGACGAGCGACTAGATTCGCTAGGTTGATGGGCGTTCCCACCCTGGACACCAGGACAAAATCATCGGGTCCAGTAAAGCTCGCTCTCTGCTTCAGCGCTCTGAAGATATAAAGCAAAGGCTGAGAGATTGGCAGATGCCTGACACGCCCCCCGGTCACACGTTCCAACTGCCCCCGGTACCATTGCCTCCTGATGGCGATGGATTTTGCTGGAATCGCCTCGCTATCCTTACCTAAGCTCCAATCTGTCAAGTTCACATCCCCCCATTGCAGACCGCAAATCTCTGCCGCGCTCATGCCAGTCAAGATCGTGAAAAGCGTTATCTCTCTCTCTGGATACTGCATGGCACGAATCACTTCTCTCGTCTGGGCCAAGGTGAGAATTCCCTCCTTTCTCGAAGTTGTTTTCGAGAGCGTTACGACGCTGGCAGGGTTTTTGCCCAGATAATGCTGCTCCTTTTGTGCGTGAGAGAAAATGGAAACAACCACATTGCGAATGTGCGTAACCGTATGCGATGAATACCCTCTCTCCAGCGCCGCGGAAATGAGCCGCTGTATATGGTCCGGCCGGGCATCGCAAAGTCGAATCTCCCCCAGGTAGGGCCAATCGGGAATGGATTCAACTCTTGCCTTCGACCTGTCGGGATCGACATTGAATGCGCGATTCACTTCTTCCGGCTTGAGGACATGCTTCAGCATGGCCCTGTAATAGTGTTGCCCCGAATACCGCATTCGAGAAACGCGCTCCGGAATAAACTTGTGCTCAACGAATTGAGCAATGGTGATCCTGGATTCCCTCACCAAAGCGTCGCGCAACAACACGGACCGGAAGTAATCCAATTCGCTGCGTTGCGCGTCATTTTCAGTTATCTCTTCGGGAATCGTTGCGGACTCACTCAATACTTTCACGCCCGAACGGCCCATGGTCATTCCGCTTGCGTCCATGAACGTCTCGATTTCGCGCGGATTTCTGAAGTTGTTCTGTTGATACCATGCGCTGTTTTGAGCCGGCTTCTGTCCATCCATATGACCTCCATTCAACTTGAGCCGCGAGTTCCGAGAACCAAAGGCCCCGGCGCATTCACTCGACGCCGGAATCCGAGCACCCTTGTGTGCCGGGAATTTCGCTCGTGGTTGACTTGCACGCTTACTCAGAGAGAATTAAAAGGCCTACTCCATTCAAATCAAACGGTCTGTTGCCGGAAATGCAGAATCCATGCAGAGCCCGGAAAGACAAACTGTTCCTTGAGGATTCTTTCGTGTCTCCTTTTCAAACGAATCCATCAGGTTTCATTCGGCGCCGGCACTGAGAGCTTCCAGAAGAATGAACGCCAGATTGCCGGACGATTACATCTCTGTCATAAAACACGCCAGTGCGCAATACCGCCTCGCCATGGATTCCGGTGTGCGTACCTATGCACCGGAATTACCAGCAACGAGTATCAACAATCAGTGTTCTGAACCCTGTGGCAACCCAATGGGGAACAGGTAGACGAAAACACGCGCAGATCGTGCGCCTCTCATCTTTCAAATGCCATGCCTGGCAAATTCTTGCCTGTCCTGCGCAACCAGAGATTGCCTGTCCCGGGATGTCCAGCATGAGCTAGTCGGTGCTCGGATTCGTGTCTTTGCCCAAACATGATTTCAATCCCCGTGCCGGACACTGCTCCTTGCCGTTCATGTTTAGTCGAATCAACCCTGCGCTAATTGATCAAAGTCAAAGACAACGTAAAGTGTTGTAAGGAGAATGTAAATTCTGATAATTCCGCCGGACATCAACCATCCTCCCCAATTTCAGTGTTGATTCGATGCGCTTTGAATCTGCGGCTTTAGAAACAGGGACGCATCCAGTTTGGGATTTACTTCCACTGTTTCGATGGAAATTCGCTCCACAGGCGCCATCGCACCATCGGACCGCGAGCCTGGTTTCGTTACCGGCAAGACTTTTGTTTCAAGTACGAACGGTATGCGGAGACCGCCCTGCTGCCGGAAATCGCGATAGTAAATCTCTACGGGATGCTCGATGCCGTCAAGCCGCCTAGGGGTTCCTTCAACCTTGGCTTCCAGAAAGGTCTGGGCATCAATCCAGACATGAAGCGCATGACCATCGTTCATGGTCAGCTTCAGTTTGTAGGTATCGCGATCCTCCACCTTTTCCATCCCCTCAAGTTCGATCCGGGTACCCTTGGCAGCGTAGTCAATGAGCGGGCCATCGAGATCGGGCTGCATGGATGCGATATGCGACTCGTCAGGCGTGAAGGGCTCAACCTCCAGATGGTTTAGATACGGCCTCAATTTCCAGCCGGTGTTGCCGTCGTACACCTGGATCGCCGTCTGGCCCTTGAATTGGATTTCAAATCGCACTTTCCGGGGTCGCTGCATCTCCATCACGAACGGCAGTTGTACTTCGTTCGCGGGCCGGGGATCCGTTGGAATCCTGGTGTGGTTCTTGCCCGTTCCGTACACAGGAAGCGGAGCCCGCTGATTCCCTCCTGCACCAAGTGTTCCCTTCCAGGACATCGACTGGACGGCGCGCCAGGCCTGCAATCCCCCACGGGCAGTTACGTTCCTTGTCACGATGTCTGTGGCGGATAGATTGATTTGCGCTTTGGCGGTCTCGGCGCCAACTCGAAGCGAAAGAACGAATATCAATATTGTGCAAAATCCTGTCAGCTTTCTACGCATTTTTCTCCCTCACTGTGAGCATTGCTGAAACTTTAAAAAGGCAAGCCGCTCTTGCCTCCGATCTCATCCATGTATGTCAACGCCGGCTGAATGCGATCTTGACAATTGAGGATGCTATTCCACGATGAGGCCATCTGCGTGGAATTGCCCGATGACGACGTTCACACGGTCTCCCCGTTTCACTCTCCTGCCCGGGTTGGAGAAAGCCATCCAGTAGGTCTTGCCTGCTTCCGGACTGCTGCTCTGGCGCAGTTGTCCGACCTTTTCAAGGGAAGGGACAGACAGCCTGATTTTGGCATCCGGAAAGATTAGATAAGCTTCGTTCTTCTTGTCGTTGATCGCCTTCGCCTTATCAGGATCAAGAACATGATAGGTAAAGCGGATCAGCTCTCCCGCCTCTGCGGCCTTGACCGAAGGGGATTCGATTCCCCAGAAGAGAGCGTAGTACCGTCCGGCCTGTCCCGCGAATCGATTTGGCTGATACCGGCTTGGAGGACCGGGCGCCGCAGCCGGCCTGGCAGGGGTTGTAACGGCCGCTGGCGCAGTGGCCGTGGATTGGGCGAACACGGGCGAAAGCACGGCGCCGGCAAGTATCCACGCAGCCAGCTTGCGCTTCGTTCCCGGCGCAGCGCCCGGGCCGAAAAAAATCATCCGTCGAGTCATCGCTTTCCTCGTTGTTCGAGATTAGGCCGGATACACAGGTTTGAATCTCCAGCCCGGGTTTACTGCGGTTGTAACTTCAGGTGCTGCAGGGCGGCAGGGCCGCTTCACTGTCTCCATGGCATGAAAGGCGGCCTCGATTGCACCGCAGGCATTTTCACTGTCCAGCATTCTGTGAGAGCTGCCGCTTGTCACTGAGTGTCAAGAAGGCCCTGCAACTCTTCGTGGCCCCTTCGTCGGCCGGGACTGCGGCAAGTTGACCATTGATCGACTCAAAAGCGTCTTGATACTGCTTGCTCTTGCGCATCCCATCAAGCGCCGCGTCGGTTTCATCCCGCACAAGCTGTCTCGATCGCTCGCGGTACTGCTCTGCTGCCTGCGGGTCGAGCTTGGCGCAGAAGGCCAGTATCCCTTCCATGCGGCCCAGAGCTTCCGGGTCCAGATGAACATTCGAAGGCGATGACTGAGCCAGGGCCATGGCCGTTCCCAGTCCGATGGCAAAATAATGTCGCATAACCGAATCTCCTTCAGTTGAAGAAGCGGGTGGGCTGCCACGCTTGAATTCCGATTGGCATTCTTGCCTTCCCCGGCGTGTGCCTGGATGCAGCGATGCTGCTCGCGGATGTGCGCGAGCAGCATCGCCCAGGTTGGATGACCGAATCTATTGTGCAGTCCCGGTCAAGGTTGATGTCTGCGTGCCGGCCGCGTCGGTAACTGAAATTGTCGCGGTCTTCAGGCCCGTGGTTTGAGCGGTTAATGGTTTGAATTGCACGGTCACCGCGCAGGTTGCGCCCGGAGCCAGCGTTACGTCGCCCAGTAGCTGGCCGCCGCCTGCTGGTCCGCAGGTAGACAGCAACCGGGTAACGCCGAATTCATTCGCGTTTGTGCCGCCAAGTACCCCCTGCGCTATGCCCGTCAGTGGTACATTGCCGGTGTTGGTGAGCGTAAACGTCTGGGCCGGATCAAGAGCGCAGGCAATGATTCCCACACCGGTGCCGGGGCAATTGCGCGTCTGGTTTGGATAAGTGTGCGCTGCCGGCGTGAGAGTTGCGCTGACGATCCTGTTAATGCCCGTACCGCTCAGTGTCACCGGCGAGCCTTCCACCACAACGCTGGCAGTGACGGTTGCTGTTCCGGTTGACGCTACGGCAGAGGCTGGCGTGAACGTCACGTTGATGGTGCAGGTTGCGCCAGCGGCCAGGGTTGTGCCGCACGTACCTCCTGCTCTGGCAAAGGGCGCAGTGACCACCACCGCGATGGCCGTTGCGCCAGCGCCTCCGTAGTTTTGCAAGGTGAGGGTTTGCGCCGCGCTCGTGGTTCCGGCAACTACATTACCAAAAGCCAGCGGACCGCCGCTTATGGCGAGAACCGCAATCGTGTCACGTCCCTGGTACTCAACCGCGCCAACGTCGAACCGGTTGGGCACAGCGGGATCAGGCCTCGGGTTGCCAAAGAAGTCAGCTCCCTGCGTCGGCCATTTCGCGGTCGAGTAAGATGGCGAGCTGGTTGGCACGTAATCAATTGCCGGTGAATTTACCGCCAGCGCGTAGTTGCCCAGGGTCGTGTTGGTAACCGGGTTCGCGATTGCCAGCGGGCCCCAGGTCATGTTGATCCAGTTGTTGCCTTCGTCAACGGTTGCGGACGGAGTCAGGTTGAAGATTGGGTTCGGCACGGTCGCGTCCGAGATGCCGGGAGGCACGTTCCACGTTCCTCCGCCCGCGCCGTAGAACTCCGGCGGAACTCGCGAGCCATTGCAGTACTGGCTCACTGCATTCGGATTCACAGCCAGAAGATTGTTGGTCCCAAGGCCGTTTTCCGAAGCATTCGTCAGCACGGAGTAAGTCGGAGCCAGCGTGGACCCGGATCCATGTGTGCCTGGTCCCGAATCGCCGCGTACGCCAAGGTCCCAATAACTCGAACCCGGGACGCATTGGCCGGTCGCTGTCTGGTTGGTCAGTGCGGCGCCCAGAGCGCCTCCGCCTGCAAACGACGAGTTAAAGAGAGTGACAATGTTCTGCTGATACGCCGCGCTCAGGGAGCCTACGCCCACCTGGAACGAGCGGTTCTGCCAGAACACATCGTTGGCGAGATACGGGTTTGAGAAAGTGCCGCAGTTGGGGTGGTTCGCCGGGCAGGTGAGAGTGATGGCCGGAGGCCCGGCAAGGGAGCCAACCAGGTTGGGACTGTTCAGCATGGCAACCAGACCGGCCGGCTGTGGCGCCGAAGTTGTGGCCCCGGTGGTTTGGTTGCTGGCGCCGGGAGCACTGGCCTCGGGAGCCCCAATGGTGTTGAACAGCACGCCCGCCGTGGCTGTGGAGTCGTTCGAGACAACAGTGTTGTTAATGAAATTCACCGCCAGCGCATCCTGCAGCGAAACGCCGCCTCCATCCCATCCCGCCAAGTTGTTGACGATGATGTTGTTGGTGACCGTGACCGTGTTCCATCCCGGGCTAACTCCCGGATTGCCGGGGTTGGGATTGTGCGGGAAGAAGCCTACTTCCGTGCCGTTGACTGACTGCAACCGCAGTCCGCCGCCGCTGCCTGCTTCCGCCCCGTTGCCCATGATCAGGTTGGCGTTGATGACCAGCCCGGGACCTGTGCCGTCCGGCAAGCCGGGCGCGCAATCCACGTCGGTGGTGCTGCCGCATTCAGTGCCGGCCGCGCCGCCGCCTGTCCCGTCGGGAGCGGCGCCCATAATGATGATTCCGCCGCCGTTGGTCGGGATGGTTGGGTTAAGACTCTGGTTGAAGAGAATCGAGTTGTGCTCGATGTCGCCATCCCAGATGAACCCGACGTGTGAAAGGCCGCCGCCGTCGCCGGTGCTCATGTTCCCGCAGACCCAGTTGTAGTTGAACTTGTAGTAGTCGGCGCCCGTGCAGAAGCTCACGCCGCCCGCACCTGCCGGCGTTCCGGAGTACAGTTCGTCGCCGATGGATGTGTTGGATGTGACCGCGTTGTTGTGGATGTTCACATAGCGGTTGTAGCAATACGGCAGTTGCGTGTTGTTGGCATAGCCGGATGGATTCGCATTGTCGCTTCCATCGGTATTGATACTCCCTGGCACGCAGGTCCACGGTTGCTGGTCGAAGCCGCCGGTTGGCGCAAGCGGATCACCGCCATTGCCTGCCAGCAGCGCGTCGGGAGATTCGCCCTGTCCGATGTTGATGCCGCCCGAAAGGGTTCCGATATTGGCAAAGATGCGGTTGTTGGCGATTTGCAGGTTATGACCCCAGGCATGCGAGAAGATGCCGCCGCCGCCCTGCGAGCTGTCGGTGATGGTTAGTCCGTCGATTGCTGACGGAGCGCACAGGAAGTTGCTGGGGAAGTCCGTGCAATCGTTCCCGCCCGTGACCTTGTTGGTGACAGTCGAGACATTCGTGTTGGTCAGCAGCCGGGTGCTTAACGGGAACTGGCCTTCGGTTGCAACCGTGCCCGTATCGGGTCCATTTCCGAATAGATACGGAGCGCCAACCGGATAACGGACGCCCTTGGAAACAACCGTAATTCCCGCTCCCTCGTAGGCGCCCATCAGCGTAGGCTCATTCAACAGTTGCGCCAGGTTGCCGTTGACAGTTGCATCCCAGCCGACGATGCCTTCCAGCGGTAACCGGTCAACCTGCGGGCTGACGCCGGGGATTGCAGCAAATCCAACCCAGTTCTTGCCGCCGGTCGATCCGCATGAATACGTGCCTGTCGGATCAAAAGGACTGGCGGGCGTGCTGCCGCTGGCCGGCGTCATGGGCACGCCGTCAAGCTGCAATCCGAACAGGCAGGCGATCTGGCGGCGCCAGGGATCCATCTTGCCGGCGGGCTGCGTATTGGCGTCGATCACGCTCGAGGCGGCGCCGACTCCTTGCAGGCGGACCGGCTTCCACATGATCACCATTTCCTGGTAGTTGCCGGGCGGAACAATAATCAGGTCGCCCGGAGTCGCTCCGTCGATGGCCTGCTGGATCGAGCCCGTGCCGTACGGTGACAGCGGCGTGTTGCCCACCACGTACTTTGGCGCATGGCCGCCAATGGTCACCGTCACGGTGTCAACGGATTGTTGGCCGTTGGCCGCGGTGATCACCAGTTGACCGCACTGCCCAAAGGTCGCTTTGGCCGCGGCCAGCGACATGGATGCAGGGTAGGCATTGGAGATGCTGCTGCTGCCGCACACAGGCAAGGCCTGGAATGCGGTGGTGTTGGGCACGGTAACAACGATCGACTCGTCGCTCCAGGTGGTGATGTCTGCCGCCGGTACCGCGACACCGCCGATGGTAACGGTTCCCTTGGTCCCGCCGAAACCGTAGTGCCGGGTAACGGTCTTGTTATTGAATGGCGCGCTTGTTGCCGATGGACCTGAGTAACCATAGTTGGTCACAGTCTGATCGCCCAACCCGGTGATGGTCAGGGTCTTGCCAAACGCGCTCAGGTACGGTCCCACGCCAACGTTGCCATCCGCTTCCTTGATCGCGGGTGTGGCTGCCGGATAGTTGCAATCCGGATGGTTGTATCCCGCCGAGAAAGCCGATGTCGGCACTACCGGCGTATCCAGGTACTGAGTTTGACCCGGCATGTACGGCAACTCGTAGCAGAACTGGCTATAGGCCGGATTAAACAGCGGGTCCGGTGTGGTTCCTGTTCCCTTGTCGTTCATGCAGAAGATCATCATGGTTGGCGAATAGCCGGTCGGGTTGGGCGGGTTCACTTCCCATGTCGAATAGGTCAGGCCGTCGTAGTCGCCCCACCAGTCGGAGTACACGCGGCCGATCTCGGTCCCGGTCCAGTCCTTCACTGATATCGGCATGTTGGGCGGAGCAAACTTCTCACCAAACTGCGGCGAGAACGGATCGAATTCCGAAGTGAAGTCGTCCGTGATCACACCGGTGAATTTGGCTGCCTTGTGGGTTGAAGTGTAGATGTAGAACTTGGCGATCGCTCCCGCTTGGTCGGTCAGCGTGACTTCCTTGCGGTCGCACAGATTGCGTGTAGCTCCGGCGAACGGCGCCACCTGCATCGACTGCGGGAAGAGGCTGATGTAGTCGGGTACGATGCGCGACTCGCCCACGCACGGCCAGGTTGGTTCAGGCGTAAACCCGGGGACGATTCCATTGTTGGGGCTGGCTCCGAGGCTCTGCGTCGAGTTCTGAGCGTTGTACTGGTTGTAGGCGCTGCCGACCTGGGCCTGGTCCGGGATGATGAAGATGTCGCTGAGGCCGCCGAACTCCTGCGTTACCGGCGCAATGAAGTTATCGCCGATCAGAATGTTCTTATCCTCTTCCTTCACGATTTCATAGCCCTGGGGTGGAACCACCTCCACGACATACTTGCCGGTGGGGAGCATCGGGATTCCGGCATACAAATCGGTTGCCGGATCCTTTCCGCAAATGGTGCAGTTGGATGCGGTCGGCTTTCCGCTCGCATCCCTCGCCGTTACGCTGGGGAAACTGTACATGCCGTCGTACTGCGCCGGCTGCAACTGATTCCAGTTATGCATGCCGTCATAGCACTTGTACTGCGACTTGTACGGCAACGGGGTGGTCGCGGTACTTGTTCCGTGCACCACGTTGTTATAGAGATCCAGATACTCCGGCTGATTTTCCAGCGAGAAAAAGAACAGGTCGGCTGTGGACTGGCCGGGGCAGTTCATGTTGGGAACCGTTTCGCCGCCGGGCCCCGTGTGGAAACCCTGCGCGTAGTCGTCCCAACTGCTGGTCTGTGTCGTGTCGACCAGCGTCAAGGTCGGCGTAATGCCATCCGCGGCAAACCCCTCCTGATATAGGTTCATGGTTACGTGCGGAACCAGCGGTTCCCACTGTGTCTGGACCAGCATCTGCGGATCGTCGAACGGACGGGTAGACGCATAGATTACGTGGCCCTTGATGCCGCCGTTCTCACCTACGCTGTACGGCGCCTTGCCGAATTCGATGAAGTTGTTTTGGCCTGAGTAGCCCTGCCAGCCCTCCACGCCTACCCAGGGCGGGTCAATGCGCCCGGTCGAAACTCCCGGCCCGCTGGGATAAGCGGGCGTCGTGGCCGAGGACATGGCGCTCAAGATCGACAAGCCGGAGCAATCCGCGTTCGGGCAATAGACCGCGCCCGGAACCGACAAGTCGGATGGCAGTGGATTCGGCTCCGCGGTGTTGGCCAGGAAATTGTAGGGATCGACCCCACCGGTGCCGGTTCCGCAATTCGGGTAACCAGGAGCAGTTTGACCGCACGAACTGGTGCCGTCGGCCGGACCGCCGGAGTCGTAAACGGTGTGGATGCCGGTATTCTTGTAACGGGTGGTATCCGTCTCGACGACATACCAGTTGAACAGCGGGAACTCCTCGTTGAAGTTCGCCGTTCCGGTAAGGTCGGTCACCAGGTTGTTCGAAAGGCTGCCATCCCGGTAGCGGACAGTGGTGTTGATAAAGGGAATTCCTCCCTCGTCCTTTTCCGGAAGTCCGTCCTTGTCGTCGTCAACGAAGGTCCGGGTATAGACATTCGCCTGCCACTGGTTTTCCGCGATATCTCCCATATTGCAATACGAAGCCGTGGAACCACTACCTGGGCAAAGGGCGCTGCCGGCTCCAAGCCCCACCGGAGTCGAAAGTCCATCCACAAGCTGATCGTCCCACTGGTCGAACGATGTGATTCTCCAGTTGCCGGCAGGCAGGCCGGTGAGAGTGAAGGTGCCGTCGGCATTGCACTTGGTGAACGCGAAATCTTCGCCGTCCGGATCGCCCACGCTTACATAGCACTGGGTGAAGAAGAAGGAGTCGCGCGAACCGCTGCTGTAGAGCCTTTCGTCCGGAGTCCTGCTCATGCGCTCGGTGGTGATCTTGCCGGTCACTGTGTTGGTGCAACCGCCCGTACCGGGAAGGAATGGATCGTTGCCGCTGCACACCGAGGCCAGGCGGCTGTTGATAATCTTCGGGTTCGCGAAGCCGATGGACACGTGATACGACGCCGGACCAAACTCCTGGAAATATGCAGGCTCGCCGATTCGCAGGAACGAATCATGCGCCTTCTGGCCATCCAGTGTATTGGTCTGCAGCCATTCTTCGCCCTTGGCAATCCGGTCTGCCCCCGGTATCGCCTGTACGCTGAACCTTCCCGGCATCAGGTTCGCAACCACCGCCTGACCTGCCAGCGGTGAAAGGGTCGTCCCATTCGATTCATACTTCGGGCAGGTTACGATCATGCCCGTTATGCCCTGCTGGGACCCGTCCCCGGTTTGGGCGTTGGCCGTTACCTGGTTTGAAATCGGGCATGCGTCCAGGCCGGTGACAGGATCGATGGTCCCAGCCAGGCTGTTCGACAATGGCTGGTTGAACATGTCGTAGGTCATCTGTCCGGTCACGTCGCCCGAGCCGCCCATGTCGTCCCACAGAACAATATTGAATCCGCCAAGGCCCGGCTCCAACGGCGCAATCACGTCAACTCCGCCACCTGCGTCTTGTTCCCCGTTCAGCGGGAAGTCGTCCTCGAACACATTGATCGCAAGCTTCGACGGCGGGAACGGATCTGCCTCCACAAGCACCATCACGGACTTCTGGCCTACCCCTATCGGAGCTCCACCCATGCTGTGGCCGCAGTTTGCTGCTCCGGGCACTTCGTTCGAGCAATCCGGCGAACCGTTGCCGCTGATGAACGGGTTGGCCGCATCGCCGGGAAGGACCGAGATATAGTAGCGCTTGGTCGGGTCCAGTACTACCTGACTTGGAAGTACAGGGGTCTTTCCATTGCCACTCGTGTCTGGCCTGCACGAGCCATTGCCTACATCGCACACGGCCGGTACATGCTGGCCGCTCGACGGATCAACCATGGTCTGTCCCGATTCGCAAGACAATGGTCCCGTGCATCCCTGCGCCACGTACGGCATGTCGCTGGTGTGGAAGTTCACACCAAGAATGGGCAGCACTCCGCCGCCGGCGCCGGGGCAACCCGATGGTGGTGGATTCGTCGTGCAATTCGGATCCTGGTAAAACGTCCTGTCTTCCTCAATGATCCAGCGGTAGTCGGTAATCACCGTGGAGGTGTTCTTGCCGTCCACAACCGACACCGTCAGTCCGCTCCCCGTCGGGAACGTCAACGTCACTGTCGAGTTGGCGGTAGTCAGCGCTCCGACCGTTCCCTGGGCGTTCTGCGGCTGGAACGTAAAGGAATACGTGCCCGCGGACGCCACCGACGCAAAGAAACCGCCATTCTTGTCCAGGTTCAGCGTCAGGCCAGGTCCAGGTGTAACGCTTGCGGCGTTCACCGTGACCGGATATCCGGCCAGGTCCTTGATGCAAGACAGCACTCCGGGAGGAGGAACCTTGATGAACGTCGCTTCCTTTGAGGTGTAGCTGATACTGCTGGGGCAGTTGAACGTCAGCCCGCTCGCCGCTTCGATCGGTGCAGCGCCAAGGGTCACCGTAGTGCAGGCTGCACCGGAGGCTGCGCCGTTGCCGCAATATGCAAAACTGTCCGGAGCCGTCCACCCGGCGTTGGGAACATAGGTGAAGGTGCCGTTGGCGTTAAGAGACAACGTGCCCTTGGTCGGCAGCGTGGTCGCCTTGACGGCGAGTACATTTACGTCGTTGGCGATAACGCCTTTTCCCACATCCGACACATTCAGCGTCTGACCCGGAACAACAGAGTTATAGGTGTCCGGGTTCGCCGTGGCGCTTCCCAGCGACCCGGCGCTCGGTAGTGCTGACCCATTGATGCTGATGTATGCCAGCATGCCTGCGTCGCGCTCCGTGGCGTTGCCTGACAGGCTCAATTCGCGGTCATACACCGGCAGAGCCGTTCCCCCGCTTGCCGGAGCATTGATCAACACATCGTAGGTCTTGCCCGCGGCCATGAACACTTCGCTCTGCACGCGGGGAATGCCCTGCAGCGGGTTGCCGTCTTCCGCGATCAGCGCAAAGCCTCCAACCGTGGCGGGTGTTCCGCTCGCCAGTTGCTGCGTGAGCGAGCCAACGATGGTTGGTACGTGCATGCGTGAACCGGCATTCACAAACCGGACCAGAACCGATCCGGTAAGCGGCGTAACAGCCGCTGGACTCACCGGGAAGAGCGAAGCGGACGCGCTCGTCTTGTTGAATGCGACTCCATTAATCAGGTAATAGAGCGGAGTGTAGTTGACCACCGGCGGATAGCAGGCGGCCGCGGGGGTTCCGTTGGCCGTGGTTGACCCGGCGGAATTGCAGGCGGCAACCGAGTCCGTACCGCGGGCCAGGAACGCCTGGGCGGTTGCGCCTGAGGCGCCGGTTCCACCCGTCAACATGACCGTCGGAGCAGACGTATAGCCTGTGCCGCCATTCACCACGGAGATGGTCAGAGTCCCGCATCCTGCCGGAACTCCAGCCGATGTACACGGTGTAACGATCGATGCCGAGGCCGTTGCCCCCGTGCCGCCGCCGCCCGTCAACGTAACGGTAGGCGCGGTAAGGTACCCCGTAACAGGAACTGCGTTTGTCAGGTTGATCTCCGCCACGGCGCCGCCAACCGTCGGCCCCCGCGTCGCAGTTTCGCTGAAGCCCGCCGTGTTGACCGCGGCGCTGATGGCATTGTTCAACGCGGGATCGATCTCGCTGAGAACCAGCGGGACATCCGCGTTGTAAGTGACGTTGGGATACGCGGTGCCCGTGGTACATCCCGAGGTCGTGTCCGTAGGCGCACAGGTGACGATCAGCGTCCCGTACAAGCCCATCGGCCCCTGGATGGACGGGTGCGTGCCCGACTCAAGCAGATAGGTGCCGGGGCGGGGAGTTGTCCACGTAAGCGAACTCCCTGAGGCAAGCTGACCCGATGCAAGCGTGGCGCCCGTGGCTGCAATTTCCGTGCCGAAGGACTGCACGCGCGCTCCCTGCGCCGGAGGGGTCCATACCGCACCGGCCGCGGCCGCGGTGGGCCAGGTCGTAACCTGTTGCGGGTGTTCGGGGCTCGGCGTAGAGGTTCCGCCGCCACCCAGACCGCCGCCCACCTGGCCCACAATCATCAGCGAGGTGGGAATGTAATTCGTCGTGGAAGAACCTGTCGGAGTAAACGACAGATTATTCGTCAAATTGATGGTGAGGCTTTGTCCCGTGGGAACGGTAATTACCACGGGAGACCATCCGGTCGCGGCCGGGTTGGAGGCCCTGCAGGTTGCCAGCGAGTTCGCCACGGCCGCGCCGCAGCTATAACCCCACATGGGCACATTTGAGCCGTCAGGCAACGTGAGGCTGGTCGGACCCGCTGTCAGGTTGACCTGTTGTTGGGCCAGGGCAATACCGGCTCCGAGGAGGAGAACAGTTCCTGCGGATATCGCTGTCTTCAGAGTAGATTTGATTTGGCTGAATCGCATTTCTCTTCTCCTCGCTCTCAATTCTGTTCGTCAATTACAAATTCCCGGGAATCGACCAGCATCATCATGAACATTCCGCCCGGGAACAGGTTGTTGGTGGTGATTTCGCGCTCGTTGTGCGAGTGCCACATGAACGCCCAGCCGCGCTCGTTGGAAGGATTGGCTTGCGCGTTCGCAGGTAGAAACGTGCTGGTGGGCCCGGTTGCACGCGTGGTCGCGTCCGGCCCCAGATAGGGACTGCCGCTATACCAGTTGCCGTTGGTGAAGATATCCGGATCGGGCAGCGTTGCGGGGCCACCGGCGGCGACATCGCCGAACGGCGCCACTTGCAGCGGTTTGTCGTGGTCCTGGCACCACTCGAAATAGTTGATCGCCGTTGGACTCCCCGTGTTGTAGCCGTTGGCGTCCGGAATGCAGGTCAGCTTCGCATTGGGGTCGCTTGAGCCGGGATTGTGCGCGTACATATCCCAGTTGAGGCCGCGGCCGGTGAAGTAGAAGATGCCATCGAACGCCTGCCCCGGCGTCGTCGTGGTGGTGAACTCCAGACGTCCCGCCAGGCTTTCCGGATCTCCTTGACTGAGGATCAGGTTTGCATCGCGAGCCAGAATGCGCACATGGTTGGCATGTTCGTGGAATGGATGCTGCCAGCGGCCCTGCCCGATGACACGCAGCAAAACCATCTCGCCCGGATGCATGTGGGGATCGCCGTTATAGGGCTGGTGAGGATATTCGGCCCCGTAGTTGGGATCCATGTCGTCGGGCATGGAGCGCCCGTTGATCATGAAATAGGAGGGATGGTATGGCTCGGTCGGTACCTGGAGGCTGCATCCCGGAGCGGTGGGTCCGATTGCACAGGCGGCGGCTCTTGCCGGGTCGTTCACCTGCGCATAGGCCTGGTTGTGTATGTTGGCGTCCATCTCGGAGAACTGGAACAGGTATTCGCGGTCATAACAGGTTTTGTCGTGGTCGTAGGCTGAGGCCGCCAACCGGAAATCGGTCTCACCCCACGCGCCTTGCGCTGCCTTGTTTCCTCCAGGGTTGCTGAGCGGCAGGCCAGACGAACAAGCAGTCGGGACGCTGCCCGGCAGTACGATCACGGCTCCGTACAGGCCCATCTCCACCTGCAGGTCACCCTGCGTTCCGCTGTAATAGGAGCGGGTGCCGGGCGATGTGGCCTTGAACGTGTAGGTCACCGTGCCACCCGGCGCAGCCTCTTGCGTCAGCAGGCCGGGGGTTCCGCCGGTGGTGGTCACCTGGAAGCCGGGAAACAGAATCGACGTGTTGCCGGCGGCTGCCGGCAGGCCATTCAACAGGTTCACCGTGACGGTATCGCCCTCATGAACGATCAGCGTCGGTCCGGGTATCTGCATCGAATTGCAGAAGGCATTGGATATCGCCGCCGGCGCAAAGCCGCTGGGTGCGCCGTTGCAGCCGTAGCCCCACGAGTACACGGTTGTCCCGTCGGGCTGGTTCAGAAATGCCGATTGCGCTGTCAGGTTGAAGATCGGTCCGGTGATTCCGGGAGCAGCGGCATGCGCTCTTGCGGGGAGCAGCAATTCCAGCGCCAGCAGCGCAACCGGAAGCAGCCATGTCATCGGGTTGTTTTTCTTCAGATTCATTTGGCTCATCGCTGTTCTCCTCCTTAGCTGCACGCTTTGGTCTTGGGATCTACTGCGTTGCAGACATGGACTTCCGTCATCAAGCCGCCGAAGTTCTCGGCGTCATTTGCCAGGTGGTCCAGTTGGGGCGTGTAGAGATAGAACACCTGGCCTGCTTTGTATGCGCCGGGGTTCAAAGTGGTATCCAGAATCACGTCCAGCGACTCGCCGCCGCCCAGCGTAATCGAGTTGGTGTAATAATCCGTGTTCTTGCCGGACTGATCGCGCAACAGCTTCGCGTTGTATCCGATCACGTGCATCGGGATTCCAAGCGAAGCCAGCGTCTGAAATTCCGTCACGTCCAGATCGGAGATGCGCAACAGCGCCTTGCCCCCGATGGGGATGTTGATGATCGCGTTCAGCGGCTGCGAAAAGTGATATCTCCCGTCGGACGACTCCGTATTCAACGGGCCAGGCGTCGCCGTGTCGGGGTAGCTGCGCCCATTGAGAAGGAAATACTTGTCCTTCATGTCCACAAATGCTTCCGGATTGAAGGTCATGCCCACAAAGTGGAAGTTGGGGTCGAAGCCATGGATCTGCAGTGGATATTCCACGTCGTAAGCTGTGCTGCCATCACCGTCGTTGTATGCGTAAAGCGTGGGGTTTCCGCTCTTGTTGGTCCCATGCGTCGCGCCTGTATTCACGGCAGGCGCCGGGTTGCTGCAAAGAATGTCGGAGGCGCTTGAAACACTCGGAGATGCTGTGTCGCCAGGACGCCTGCAGGCTGTCCGCAAATCCGTCTCCTGCAGCAGAAGCGAACTATAAAGGCTGGTTCCGCTGGGAACACGATCCTGCCGGGGGCGTACATAAATCTGGCCCACCATGCCCATCTGCAAGTGCTCGGGAGGCGTGATGTGACAGTGCCAGAAATACGTGCCGGCATCCGGCGCCAGATAGTAATAGGTAAAGCTGCCGCCAATATTGATGGCGATCGACGCATCCGGAACACCATCGTAGAACGACGACGCGTTAGGATAGCCGTGGAAGTGGACCGTATGCTGCTCGAACAAGTCAGGGCGCATGATCATGCCCACGTTGCTGAGCGTCAGAAAAAACTCGTCGTCCTCGTCGATTGCCATCAGGGGAGCGGGAATGTTCCCGTTCATTACGCCGATGTCCATGATCTGGCGGGGATCCACGTGCCCGTTCAGTCCGTAGTACGGCGAGCCGGCCACGCAGTAGGCGGGCGGCTTCGCCAAACCGCACGCCGGGTCGTCGGCTAGATTCGGGTCCGGTTCCAGACCCACTGCCCCGTTCCAGGTGAACGACCCGAGATTGTCGGAGGGCGGAGTTTGGGAGAAAGTCGGGTCTGTCGGGTACGCGCTGCCAGGAGCGTCCGTTGTCGCCGGGTCGCCGGGTTGAAGCGTGATGGGCGTTGTAAGCGCCGTAGCCACTGTATTGAAGACATTCGGGAACTGTGTGGCGGGCAGGCCGGCAGCCATATCTGCCAGCCCCGACAAAGGTCCAAACGAAAACATGAACGTCTGCGTGCCGTCTGCCATTGTCGAGTAACCATCACCGCCGGATATCTGCTGGCACTTGATCGCTCCATTGATGGGTCCAGTTGCGCCGCTCGTATAAGTCGTCGCAATCCCTGTCGTCTGGTTGGGGTACGTCGGACCGGTATATGCCGGTTCGGCGCTGTTGACTCCCGTATTTCCGGGGTCAGGGTGAGTAATCGTGCTGGTGGGACATTGAACCCTGAAAGACTGTGCGTTTGCAGAAAGTACCGCAACGCTGATGAGCGCCGCCACAGCCGCGATTGTGCCCGCGATTCTATTCGACATGCGTCCTCCTCAACTCCGCTGACGGCGTCTCTCCATGGTTCGACGGAAAGCTTTGTCACCGTCTTCATTACTGTTCGCGATTGTTAGTGAGTGGCGTTTTTTGTATTTTGCTCTGGCGCAATATTCTAATAACTTGCAGAAATAAATCTGTATTCAGTTATTAACTATTCTTGATGGACTTTACATTTGACTTAGTAGCTTATGAATGCCTGCATAACTGCAACACTAACTATGAACGCTTGCGATTAAGCTTATAATTAATCTTTGCCTGCGCAATGCGCGGCTGCGATTGCTTGCGAAATTTGCATTCGGGGGCGCGGGGCGGCTGTGAGTGTTTGCAAAATACTCTAAGGGATATCGTCGAGCAGTATGAGCGATTGCGCTATGTATGGCGGTTTCCTCTTGCGGAGCCATTACGCTATGACCCTGCACCAATGCTCCTTAAAAACCTGTGCAGGTATCTGACTTCCTGGCGGCAGGGCGTTTCGGCGATTTCCCCGCGGCCTTCGAGCAGATTCTTCTCAAAAAAGCGGCATGAGCGGGTTGATTTTCCGTCTTTGTATGCTGTTTTCCTGCATCCAGAAACACTACGCCCCCCAAAGGGGCCAGCCGATGGCGGTGCGGATGTACACGTTCTGCCCGGCCTGCTGCACGGCAAAGAAAAGAACTGGGGCGGTGCAGGATACCAAGGCCCGACAGAGGCCATTCACGCCGCAGCCTTCATAAGCAATCACTTTGAGTTTGGTTTCACTCCTGCTTACGGTCTTTGGCGAGTATCAGGCTCCTTGCGGGTGTTGACCTCTAGGTAGCAAATTGAATCCCCGGTCCACCGCAGGTCAACATGGCAGTCCAATGAGCAAGGGGACCCAAACCGGATTTTCAACAACGGCTCATTTCGGGGTTACATTCTCAGCCTCGGGCTCGACTTCTGCGTGTTGCATAGGTAGCGATCGGAGGTACGAAAGCAGAGTCTCCATCTCCTCGCGGGTTACGGCAACCGGTGGCATTCCACCGGAAATCATCCTCGAGTTTGGATGTTCCAGGATTTGTGCCAATTCCGGATCGGTCAGCTTGGCTACAAGTGGTCCAAGCGCCGGCGCGCGGCCTCCGGTGCCTGCCATCCCGTGACAGACAAAGCACCCACGCAATTGGAACAACCGATGCCCGGCGACAGTTGGCGGCGGCGGCGAGGGTTGACCTTCCTGGACAAGGTGCGGTGCGGCCCCAACCCTCATGCTTGCCTTCCTCGCGAATGAGGGCGCCCGCCTTCCCGCAATTGAAGGGGATGGGGGAGGGGTGGGATACACCGCCGGCACGTTCGCTGAGGCAGTCCCAATCACCCCTAAATACGCAATCAGTGCCTTCATGTCCATCGCAGAAACATCGACGGACGGCATGCGTCCGGCTCGCATCCTTGCATTCGGATTTCGCAGCAGGGCCTCGAGTTGGACCACGCCATATTTCTCGCTTACACCCGTAAGATTGGGCGCGGCCGGTGTTCCCATGCCAGTTGCTCCGTGACATGCAAAGCAGGCGCGCTTCATGAATATTCCCTTGCCTTCCCCTGAAAGGGCACTTGCAGGGCCGGCCGGCAGCGATACCGCGACGATTGCGTCTTTCGGCTCAACATAGGGTTGAAAGGCCGCTGCGCTGTACGCTTTTTCCTCTCTGGCTTGAAGCGCCAGTTGCTCCGCGATTGGACCCTGCCCGTCATCAAGCTGGCTCTTCACTCCAAGAAAGACCATGCCGAACACCACCACCGCGACCGCCAGGGCCGGAATCGGTCTCCGCCACGCCCTGCGCTCCAATTTGCGGTCGAGAAAGGGCATCAGGAAGAACGCCGTGGCAAGAAGTCCGGGAATCACGACGATGCCCAGAACCACCTTGCGGCCTTCCCAGTATTTGAGCCACTCGAACATCGGCAGGTAATACCACTCCGGCCGCGGTAGAAAATGCGTATCCGCGGGGTTTGCGATGGGCCCGAGAGTGGCCGGGCGCAAGTAGGCAAGCGCGCCAAGCACGGCCATGATCAGCAATACGAATCCCATATCGAACATTACCTGGCGCGGATAGAAAGGCTCCGGGGCGAGCTTTGGAGCGATAGGGTGTTCCTGGACCGGACCGGCCGGACCCGCCTTGCGAAACAGGAAAATATGCGCCGCAATAAAAGAGAATATGGCTCCCGGAATCAGGAAGACATGGGCAACATAGAATCTCGACACCGTGAGTGTGCCGATGGCGTCTCCGCCCCGCATCAATCGCGTAAGCAGGTTCCCAATCAGCGGCATTTCGCCCACCACGTTGGTGCCCACCGCGGTTGCAAAGTAGGCCTTCTGATCCCAGGGAAGCAGATACCCGGTAAAGCCCATGCCCAGCACCAGAAAAGAAAGCACCGCGCCGGAGAGCCACAACAGTTCGCGCCGTCCTTTGAACGAGCCGTAGAGAAATGTCTGCAGAAAATGCAACGCCAGCACGATAATCATGGCGCTGGAGCCATAGGAATGCAGACTGCGCAAAAACGCGCCACCGGCAACCTGCTTGGTGATATAGGCGACGCTGGTGTGCGCTGTCTCGGCCGTCGGCGTGTAATAGAGTGCCAGCGAAACCCCGGTGATCGCCTGCAGCAGAAAGATGAACAGCAGGCCGGAGCCGAACACGTAAGCTAAGCGCGCTCCGCCCGGTATCGGCTCGTGCAGCACCTTGTGCGCCATCTCTTTGACGCCTGTCCGTTCATCGAGCCAGTGCAGCAGCCGGCCCGCGAAGCCCTTGCCCATGGGCATTGAATTGCCGGGTTCATTGTCCATGCGACTTGCCTCTTTCTCTTCAGCTCAACGATTCCTGGTGTGGCAGGTTGGTTTGAAAATACTCAAATTGAACTTGCAGCTTGCCATCCTTGACCTGGGCCTTCAATGGGTCCATGCTGCGTGGCGGAGGTCCCGCGATGTGCTTTCCGTCGGGCTTGAACTGGCCTCCATGGCATGGGCAAACGAACCTGCCCTGACTTGCCTGCCAGGCCACGGAACACCCCAGGTGCGGACAAATTGCTGACAGTACCTGGAGTTGCCCTTCGCCTGTGCGGCATACGTAAACTGACTCGGTAGAGACCACCTCGCGCCAGCCGTCCCGCTGGGTAAAGGTGATGGTCTTTGCGACAGGTCCGTCGTTCTTGTCAAACTCGTTCACATTTCCTACGTCCGACCAATTGCCGCCGGTATCCTTCGCGTAGACCGGATAAAGCACAAAGCGGAGCAACGGAGTTCCTACGATTGCACCGATGAGCATTGAGCCCATCCCGATCAGCGCGCCGAAGAACGACCGCCTGCCTATATTCACAACGTCCCTGGCCGTGCATGCAGCGCAACCCTTGACGCCTTCGTTGGTTTCGTTTTCGTGACTCATTGAATCTCCTCCCTTCCGGTAGCAAAATGGCATCTGCTTTCTCTGGTTCGCATCGGCGATGCTGACCGTTATCTATCGCTTCCCGTTTCCCGTGCCCCCTGCATCGCCTGTAGAGATTTCTGCCGTGCTTTTGCTCTTTTGCAGGGTGTGGATATAGGCAATCACGCTCTTGATTTCGCTGTCGGTAAGAATGTCTTCCCATGCCGGCATCTTTCCCTTGCCCTTCTTGATCACTTCAAGCATCTCCGCATCCGGCATTTTCAAAACATCAGGAGACTTCAACGATCGCGCATTGAATGTCTTGCCGGCAGGGGTGTCGGCCTCGCCCGTCGCGCCATGGCACTGAGCGCAACTGGTCTTGTACGCGCTTGCCCCACGCTGCTCGGCGACCGCGGATGCAACTGCGAAGGCGCACAGCAGGATTGCTGAGATTCGACATACGATTGTCATTGCGTAATTCCCTCCTGGTTCGATTGGTTGCGCGCCCCGATTTTCCCGCGCGTAATGTCCGGCCAATGCAGTCGTTGCCCGCTAAAACACCCATGTGAGAGAGAGGCCGGCCACGTGTACTACATAGCTGGGCGCCACTTCGCTGGTGGGCAGGAAATTTGTCTTGGTGCCGTACTGCAGCCCCTGGTATCTCCAATCGGAAGACATGAGCCGCTGGTACCAGTAAAAGCCCTGCAAATTTGCCCACTTGCTGATGGCATACGTGGCACTGGGCTTGACGCTGACTTGGTCGTTCCTGATCAGGGGATAGTCGGCGGCTGAAATGAAGAACACCGCGGGAGTACCGGAGGGTAGCGCCGGAGCAGGCGCGGCAAGGGCGAGCGGGTTGTTCACGTAACTGCCGCCGACTGCGGCGTTCCGCGTGCGGGCGCGCGTGTACATCACCTCGCCGGCGAGTTCCAGCTTTCCAGCGGCTATATTTTTCTTTCGGAGGGTGAAACCAACCGAGTCGATCTTGTCGCGGTCGTTATGAACAAAGTCCAGGCACGGATCGATCTTGGCGCTGGCGTTCCGGGCCGCAACGGTGGCAAAGCAGGGGCCGCCAAGGGCTGTATCTCCTGCCTGCCCCACGATAGTAGCCGTGCTGTTGGTGCCGTATGCATCGCCAGCCATGAAGTGACGCTGGTTGTCGTAGGTGTAAAAAACATCGGCGACCAGGTCTTCCGATGCGGCGTAGCTTGCGTCGAGAGTTGTCTCCCACCAGGTACGTCTTTTTAATCCGAGTTTTGTATCGAGGTAGTTGTCGTCATTGAATTCGCCGGTTCCCTGGAGCGAAAACCTGTTCTTGGCGTTCCAGTCAAACTCGGCATGTGCATGGTTCCGGTCCCGGTCTGCCACATAGTATCTCCTGAAGCCGGGAATCTCGTTGAGGATGTTCCGCGTGCCGTAGAGCGCGTTCGGAACCGTGTTGTTGAGGGGCGTGTAAATGGCGGCGTCGCCGGTGAGCGGGGCGCTGGGAAGTCCTGCCACCGGGCCAAAGCCGGTCAGCCCGGTCGCTTGCAGAAATCCGTACAGACTGATCGTTGCCCCTCCCGCCGGAATCTGGTTTGCCATCGGCGTCTCCGCAAGAAAGGCGTCTTCGTTATAGTCCCCCCGGCGCTCCCAGAAGGCGTAGTTCAACCTGGCGGTCAGGGTTCCTCTGGATTTGCGGTACTCCACGCGTGCCGTGTTTTCGTTCACCACGGGCGCGTCGGCGCAGGTGATCCATGAATGGGAGCAATGGCGGTCAATTCTCTCCCACCCGTATGCCACCGTGAGATATTGCGACCTCGACATTGCATATTCGGCTTGGGCATTGGCCTTGTAAGACGCTTTGCTTAGAGCCCGGTTGTTGTAGATGTCGGTATTGCTCCCTAACCCCGTTGGGTTTCCGTAGAGCCCCGCAAACGGCGAAGCCGTAGCGCTCTTTGCCTCGCTGTCATCCTGAAAGTAATAGATATTGACGGGACTCTGATTCTCGCGATCGTCAAACCGGAAATCAGCGATATACTCCCACTTTTTGTGTTTTGCTGTGAACTTGGCGGAGGCGAGCCCGGTATACACAACTCCAGCCAGAGAGGGGCGCGGCACGCCGAATGCCAGTTGTCCGTTTCCAACCAGGGACGGATCGACGTATGGCTGGTTCTGGGTGCCGCGGCCAAACGAGCCCACCGTCACCAACTTGGCAGCCTTCGAGAATTTATAGCTGACTGTTGCAGTGAACTGGTTGAACTGGTTGCTCGGCTCCTCCGCCAGCGCCGGCGTGAAGGCTCCGTTCGCAGGGTCGGCCCAGGTGAGGGTCGCTGTATTGTTGTGAAAGAACGAGCCGTAGTAAGCGAGGGAAACGAACAGCTTTTTGCGCTTGATGTTCATCGCGGCGGAGGCTTGATTTGTATCCCAGTCCACCGTGTAAGGCAGAAGCGCGGAATTCTGCGTAACCTGGGTCGTAACCGCACCAACTTCCTTGAGTCCCCCCTTGTGCTCGAACTTGTAGCCCACGGGAAAATCGATGCTTTCTCTGGGACTCAAAAGTGCCTCAGCTTCCCCCCGGGTGCGCTTGAGGGAGAGATTCACATGCCGGAAAGCGGGCAGGTCGGCCGCCTGGATGGTTGCCAGCGTAGTGAGCTGAGCTGGAGTGGGAGGTGTGAGCATGCCACTGCTGTTGTAAATGCTGCCCGCTCCTGTCACTGGATCGAGCGAACGCAGGTTCAAAGCGGTGGCGCTCTTTTGCGGCTCGATCGGCTCCAGCCAATTCGTTGGCAACGAGAGATTATCGGTGCCTATGCCGAGATAAGGAGTTTGGAACGAGTCGTTGGTATTGGCCAGAATCTGGTTGTATACGAGCCGAAACTGGTACTTGCCTTGCCTCCCGATGTCGAGCATCGCGCTTCGGTTTTCGAGGCCGAGATTAGAGCCCTGAAGACGCCACCGCCAGGTGTCTTTGCTGTCGTAACGCGCGCCGCCGCGGAGGTCGGCGTTGCCGATGCCAAACGCGCCTGAGTTCTCAAGCCCGTTGTACTCGCCGAATTTGAACGATCCGGCGCTGACGCCCCCAACACCCATTTGGATTCGCTTTCCCGGAGCTGTCTGGGTGGCGGCTGTGGTGGCTTCCGGGTCGGATGCGCCAGGAGGGACTTGCGTTCCCGGATTCCTTCCGGTGGTGTTCTGCGGAATGGTTTGCGCGGCCGCGAACGTAGACAGCGCCACTAGCAAACTTACCGCGATGGATGCGCCGGGTATCCTCATCGAACCGGCGCCGAAGCCGCATGCATTTCTCTTATTCATGATTGCGTCTCTCCGATTCAATCTGTTACCGCTCGAACTTGGCCCCGGCCGGATGATTTGAGCCGTGGATCAGCGAGTGGCATTGCAAGCAAGCTTTGCCGTTGGCCTGATCGGCCGGGCTCCGGCTCCCGATCGGTATGGCTCCGTTGCCCGTTGTCACGTTCCCATTGGGCAGGTTTGCAGCGCTGTACAGGCCCTTGGCATGGTCGCTCGTGTGACAGCTCTGGCAGAGCATGGGAGGACGCGTCTTCAGCAGCGGCGTCACATTCGAACCATGCGGCGAGTGGCAGTTGGTGCAATCCTCAACCACGGGGGCATGCTCCCACAAAAATGGACCGCGCTTCTCCGCATGGCAGGTGTAGCAAGTCTCGGTGATCGTGTTCTTCACCATCAGCCGCGGGCCCGTGGATCCATGCGGGTTGTGGCAGTCGGAGCAAGAGACTTTCCCTTCCAGAACCGGATGCCTTGAGAAGCGATGAAACTGGGCGCGCTCATTCTGATGGCAAGAGAAGCACACTTCCGGCTGGGTCAGCTTGTTCAGCACTTTCTGGTTGGGGTTGTGGACCTCATGGCAATCGGTGCACGCCACTCCGTGCGACTCATGCGGGCTGCCCAACCAATGCGTGCGCGGAAGAACGCTTGACTCGTGGCAGGAAAGGCACGCCGTGGTCCTGGCCTCAACAGAGGACAGATGCTTCGACTTCGCACCGAAGACCACTTCAGGCGATCTGGCTGGATTCTCCTGGTGCTTTACGCTCTCGCCGTGGCAGGACTGGCAGCCCGGTGTGCGCGGGTCGCCTTTCACGCCGTGCTTGGTCTGGTAGATCGAAAGCACATGTCCGCTGGCCTCGTTGTGACAGAGTGTGCATTTCTTATCGCCCTCAAGTGACCGGTCCACATCGGCCATCGCGGGTAAGACCGCAACAAGACCCAAGGCAAGTGCAAAAAATACGAAACGCGAAATTTTCATGCTCTCTCCTGTATCCAGCGATCAACAGCCGAGAACTCGCTGCTGCGCTCCAGCGCCTGCTTTGCATGAGGATTGTTGCCGAGGCTGTCCACTTCGGCCTGGAGGCAGAAGACGCAAGTCTTGGCGACGGCAAAATCGGCAGCCGCGGGTGGTGATTTCAGGGCCGGCGCCGGGGACGGTGAAGCAGAAGGCCCGCGCGGATGTTCCGCCGCATGAACGCCGGATGAGCCGAGCGTCATAATGAGTCCCCAGGCAAGGAAAACTAACAAGCGGTGCGTCATTCGATCCACCTTTGCGGGATAGTTCTCCCCGCGTGCAGCGATGATCCGAGTCGTTTCGCTGCATCGTTACTATTGGCTTTGCAACATTGGCACTACTGGGCAAATCGTACTTTTTAACGAGTCCGTATCCACTTGCGGGATATCAACAAACACGTAAAGCTTTGTAAGCGGCCTGTAAAGTATTTGTAAACTCCCTCCATCTTCAAATGTATGCACGCGGGAACAGTGCGCACCCGTGAGGCTTGGGGTTTCCTCGATGATTCGCATGGCACAAGTCTTCATACAGCAAGCCGGTCAGGCATTCAATATCCCGGCTGACGCGCGATGAACAATGAGACGTCTGTTTCATTTCAGATGCGATGTGTTTCAAGGAACCAACATCTCCTGCTTCACCGCAGTAAATATCCTCCGGCAGAGCCGGAGGCTTTAGGTTTGTTCACTCTTGTCCAAAATAGCTTTTGAGCAAATGGGTCTGGCTGCCCTCCTTTGCGGTGTATCAGAATGACTTTATCGAGAAGTCGCTGAAAACCGCTTGGGAGGGCGTCAACGATGGTACAAGTC
>Ga0316217_10001668_pt1 | contig 28294 bp, 30 predicted proteins | sample 1anoAmetaG_FD_203633 | JGI IMG/M metagenome (GOLD analysis project Ga0316217, IMG submission 203633) | Freshwater microbial communities from Trout Bog Lake, Wisconsin, USA - 1anoA | ecosystem: Environmental > Aquatic > Freshwater > Lake > Hypolimnion/Profundal zone | place: USA: Wisconsin... | reverse complement strand
GTTCACTTTTTACTGTAGCTTAGTACATTACAGCTAAAAGACAGACAATTTCTCTTTTTCAGCGATTAACGAAGCGATTTCTTCGTCTTTCAATCTAAGTAACTAGTTATTTTAACCAGTGTCACTTTTGCCTTTGAATTTCATCGAATTCAATTAGATAGTCTTGATTTTCAGCGATCTTTCTAATGAAACTATCTTCGAATTTTATGTCTCAAGTACTTTTACCCTATTCTATAGTGACAGAATTGTGTTGTTTTTCTATTTCAAGATTTCATTGTGTTTCTGGATGTCGAAAGTGGTTTGTTCATTCAGTAAAGAATTGTACTGTGTGTTCAGTTAGCTGTAACGGTTTGTTTACTCCTCGATTAGAGATTATTTGAGTAAAACTTAGTTTTGGAAATCGCTGAGTCTATACTCAAGTTCGGTTATTTGGCTTGACAGCTGTTATATTTTCCTGGATAGATTGCTATTCTCGGTCTATTTCACAAACAAATCTTCAGAAACTTCGTTGATTTTCTCTTCTTTTCGCCCTATCTAGTTTTATTTCTAAGTGATCAGCTCATTCAAGTTTGATCTTTCTTGTTAAAGATCAAGAATCCTAGACTGTAAATCAGTTTTCGCCATATTCAGCTATTGCACTAATTATTGAAACTGTCTTTGCATTTCTTCAGCCGTTTTATCTTTTTCGAACATTAGCTCATTGCTGTGGGCTAAATTGCCTTAGAGAACAACGATATAGCTACTATTGTTGCTCAGCGCCTCCTACAGATCAACTAGTTTTGCATTGGACTCACTTATCTGTGCATTTAGTGCTTCCAGCTCATTATGGTACTCTGCCTTTTTGCCAATCAAAGTCTGCTACAACTACTTGAGGTAACTATTGCTTGATTAGAGATTAGCTAGCAGTTACTGGATTTGTGTTTCTTTCTGCTAAAGAACGGTTCTATTTAAGTCATCGTTGACCTCTTGCTCGACTAATAGCTAGACTATTCTTCTTTGTTATTACTACATAATCGCCATGACATCTTTCATTTTATCGGCTCGTTACATATACCCCAGAAGTCTAGCATTCAAGCCTTAACTTCTTTATATTTGCTTTTTGAGGCTTTCTTCAAGCTTCAACAGGAGTTCCTCTCTATTTTGAAGCTAATTGTTTAGCACTACTAATCTTTCTTCACTAATCGATAAGTGTTCATTCGTATTTCTTAGCAAATTTTACAGCTATAAAGTTTTTAACTAGAGTGTTTTCTCTCTTTATATGGCTTAGATTGATTATTTCTATCTCTGTTCGTTGTTTGAAAGTAAGAGCTCCTCGAAATATGAGCATCTCTGCTGGTACTAATTCAGTGCGGAAGATAGTAGCTAATAGTTGTGGAATAAGGAGGCATTTTGGTTAATCTGAGCTTCGTGCTCTTTATTGAGATGCTAATATTTTTCAATCAAGCTGTTAATAGTGAGTAAAGACTATTCCTTCTCCTTTTATAAGGCAAAATTGGCCTCGAATAATTGCTTTACAGAAGTGTTGAGCTTTTAGTTCTAGGATCTGTAATAAAGATCCTCTCTTTCTTTTTACTATTGCAATTTATTATATTATTGTTTGCTTTGCTTGCTGGTTTCGATAATTAACTAGTTCTAACCCTCGAGCCATCGTACTCGATCTCCAGTAGAGATAACAGTTTCTTCAAGTTCGCTGATTCTGCCTGTTTTTCGACTTATCTAATCTTTCAGAAGGCCTTCAGTAATTTACCAAGAGTTTTTCGCCTATTAAAATTCATAAGATAAAGCTGTGAGTCTTTTCACCTACGCCTACAGGTGTTTTAGTTGATTCTATCGCTCTTGTCTTAAGTTAGACTAGATTCTAAGTTTTTACTGAGAATTGGATAGTTCTATGAATAGGGTCTCCTTGTTTGAATTCTGTGCTGTTTTTTGCTGGCTCCAATCTTAGTATTTTTTTCTATATTCCTCCTCTTTCAAGGCTAAAAATTCTTCAAGCTACGATTTTTCTTGATTAGCGAAGGCGAGTTTGCCTTCTGAATCGTTTAGTTGCTTTTGCAGGTTAATTATTTGAGAGGTTAGCTATCTTTTTACCTAGCTAGATTGCTGCAAAGACTAATTTAACATCTAATATCGTTTCAATTCCCTCTGGGCTGCAGAAAGCTACTGTGAAGTCTTACTGGAACTATCTTTAATCTCACCGAGTTTGATTGTCAATTTGACGGTTTCCTATTTGTTTTTGGAAGCTTCTTCCCTCAGTCTCAAATTCTAATTTCTAAGCAAGCTGACTTAAGCAATGGCCTGGTCAAGCAAGGTTTGGTTTTGGCGGAGCTAGAGTTTGGTAAACTAGTTTTCTTTGGCCTTGTTTACGAGTTCAAGTCGGATCCTCTACTATTCTTGCTGCTTTTTGCTACTCTAGAGTTTTAGAGTATCAAATTACGCTTTGAGTTTGAAGGTTTCTTGATTTTGCTATTCCAAAATAGAAGACCCAGTTTTCTGGTATTTTATGCTGGCTTATTCTTCCCTCTTTATTGTTTTAAAGCTACTACCTCTGCTTCTTTCATCCAGATTTAGCCTGATATCTTTGATACTCACCACAGGCGTGGTCTACTTGACCTCTTTTACCAAACTATCTTTGAATATGCTCTACTCATTGCTCCGAGGGGAGGAAATGCCATTTGAATACTATTTCTTATTCAAAACAGCTTAGTATATCTTACTACTGACTGAGGATTGTTCCTTGAGTAAACTTTGCGTTTCTTTGCTTTTTTATTGGCCGAAATTGGGGGTTGAGACTTTGAAGGACGAACCGAAACCCATCACTTCACTGATTGATCGTTATTGCTCGTGTACTGAAATGTCCGTTTCCGACTTCTCGACAGTCCTGAATGACACAACTATAAATGCGTTAACTGAGCAGAATTGTAGAGGAAGTTGAGTGGGGCTGGTATAGGGATTATCATTGAGTAGGGTGGCCAAATCGATCGTCACCCTGCCCACAAGTTTCGGCTGGTCTGGCCTACTTTTGGAGATGAGGTTGAGTTGTAATTGCGTCTACTTTTTGGCGAACTTTTTGGCCTACCTATCGTAGATGGCGTTTGTCTTGAGGGTGATAGTTTCGTTGAAGGCGACCTTCTCCCCCTGAGGACTGTACTTGGAAGATTAAGCACTAGATTTCTGATCATTGGTCCTCCACTGGACGAAGAAGAGACATGGGAATTTGACAGCAGTCGTGGCCTAGGAAAGGTGAGCTTCAATGGCCAGGTTATAGAGTTTGCCATCGATGTGAGTCATATCGCTTTGAATTACTTAATATAAGATATGTGAATTCAATTCCATATCCAGTAAATCCAGTTCATTTTAGTAGGAAACCAAGACAACAGATTTGCCTTGAGATTATACCTATGTAATAAGTTGCCATGGCTGCTGGTTTATAATTTTATGAAGGGCAAAGATTTTAAAAAGGAGGATTATGTCTTACTGGCCAAATTGGCGCAGCAGACAGAACGCTATGAAGAGATGATCTCCTTCGCTGACCAGATTCTGCTTAGTGAGGAAGAACTCACCCCCCAAGAGCGCAACCTTTGCTCCTCTGCCTATAAAAGTGTCGTGGCTTCCAGGAGGGCAGAGCTGAAGGTCATCCAGGCTTTGAGGGATAAGACAAAAGAAGGAGACCCCATGCACCTCAGCTTCGAACGCTACAAAACCGACATCGAAAAGTAGCTCACCAAGACATGCCACCAAATTATAAAACTTATCGAGGAGTAGGTCATCCCCAACAAACATCACATCAAGGGGGCAGAGGCGATCGTTTTTTTCAAGAAGATGGCGGCTGATTTCAACAGGTACCTCTGCTAGTTCCCCGGAGATGGGGATATCAGGGAGTATAGGGAACATGCCTAGGTCTACTATAAGTAGGCGGAGTCCATCGCCCGCTCCAATTTGCCTCAGACCAACCCTGTCAGACTCTCTCTGCATTTGAACATGTCAGTCTTCCTATGGGAGATCTGCGGGGATAGTGAGACAGCTTTGAATATGGCGAACCGAGCCTTTGAGTAGGCTATTGCCAATATCGACACAGTTAACGAGTAGAACTACAAGTAGTGTACGATGATTCTGCAGCTGATCCGAGACAACATCAGTTTATGGAGCGGGGAAGACCAGTGACCCATGCAGGATGATTACTATGTTGCTTGGATACGTCTGTTTATGAATAGAAATAAATTTAGGATCACACTGGGCAGCAGACTCCGTTTTTGCAGGCCAGCTGCAGACCCGCTATGATGAATTCTGGGAATTTGATGCTGCAGTCCGAACTGGATGTGCAGATGTCCGATGAGGTGGAGCTTCGGGAACTGGTGTAACTGTTGTCTCTGGAGGATTGAGATGTTGAGCCTTTATCTTGGGAAAGGTTTGAAGAAGATGAGCTGGAGGAATCAGAAGAGTTTTTGTTGGAGCTAGTAGATTGTGTTTATAGATTGCTGGTTTTGTCTGATTGGGTGTTGCTTGATGAATTGGCTGCAGACTGGGTCTTATTTGTTTTGTTTGCCTGCGAGGACACATTATTGCCGTTTTTTGGAGAGGATGATGAACTGGAAACAGAGCCTGAATTGCCAGATGATGGTGAGCTATCACTTGATGAACCTGTACTTGCTGTTGTTGTTTTATTAGATTTGGTGTCAGTGGTTTGGTTGCTGCTAGATTTGGGGTTGCTTGATTGGCTGCTATTTTTCGATGGTTGACTGTTTTGAATGTTCGATGAGTTTGCGTTAGTGCTGTTTTGGGGGGTTTGAGTGTTTGCGCTATTGTTATTTTGAGTGCTTTGAGTGTTATCGGTAGATTTGGTATTCAGGAATAAATTTCCGCTGTTTTCTGCATTGAGATCGACATAATAGTGGAAATAGTTGCCATTCAAAATCGAATTAATAGTATCTTGATTTGTGGTTTGAGAACTGCTATCACTGCTTTTGTTGCCTTGACTTTGATTCTGACTGTTGCTGTCTGACTTGGAATCAGCCGAAGTGGCAGCGGTAGGAGTACTCGCCAAAGCAGCAGCAGGAGCTGTCGCAGCGGAAGAATTAGTAGTAGCAGGAGCAGTAGCATTAGTAGCAATAGCAGTAGATATATTACTAGAAGCATTAGCTTGCACTGTAGTACTTGAGTTAGTTGGATTAGTTGAGTTATCGGTGGGCTAAGCAGAAGCAGTTGAATTAGCTTGTTGGTTCTCAGCTGCTTGGCTGGCTTAGCTTTTATTTGTTTGGCTATCTGCTTGCGAAGTCTCATTTGTAGAGTTGCTTTGAGAGTTATTTGCGCTATTGGTAGAGCTATTACTGCTATTGGCACTAGCATCGCTACTAGTGTTGGCATTAACGCTGCTGGCGTTAGTCTCAGCGGTAGTAGCATTGGCTGTGTCCGTATTGTTGTTAGTGCTGTTTTCAACGTTATTAGTTGAATTTGTGCTAGAATCGCTACTACTAGTATTATTCGTATCTTGGCCTTTCTCTGCTGAAGATTTAGAAGCGCTGCCGGGGGCTGCACTTTGTGAGGGTTAACCTGCGGATGGAGTATCACTTGTGCTAGGTTACGAGGTTTGTTGCACTAAGTTATCTGGTTGAGGGGTGGTTTGAGGTGGCGTGGGAGTTGGCGCAGGGGTCACGGGGGATGGCTGAGCGGGCGGTTGAGAGTTGGTGGGTGCTGGAGTGGATTGCGTGGGGGCAGGGGTGGTACTAGATGGACTTACGGTAGTATTATCAGTGGTAGTTGAGGTTTTGGAAGTGGAATTGGTGGTAGAATTAGTATTGAGTTTGACCAGCATATCATTGATAAGGGCGCTGAGTTGGTCTAGACTAAGGTTATCGAACTGACTGCTGTTGGTCGAGGCAGACTTGCTGCTATCTGAATATCAATGGCCATTACTTGTGGGAGCGGCAGAGGCGGCTGGCGCAGCAGAGAGGGGAGGTGTTTCAATTACTGCCGAGTTGGCCAGCAGTAGAAACAGGACGAGCGTGATTAGGGTGAGCTGCTTCATGGCTGATCTCGATAAGATTATTTATGCTTGAATAAATTCAGCGGAAAAGTCATGTTGGGTTATAAACCAGTTCCAACCCACCATTCACATCCTGCTCACATACTAGAAATTAGGGAGGGTATGGGAACATCCAAACGGCTCGGGATTTGGACTCGGGGAAGCAACTTGCCCTGCTAATACATCCGAGTGGACCAAGCCAAGACTAATTGCGGTGTAGACCAGCAGACCATTATCCATGCGACTATGTGTGTGAAGCAGAATTGTGAATGCTGCTTGAAAGGTCTGTAACTGAATAACTATAATCCGGGCTGTGATTTATTGTAATGCTGGCGCAGGAGGACAGTCTGGGCAGCAGGTCCATCAGGACCAGTTCAGCCCACAGCAAGACCCTCTTCGGAAGTTTCTCCCCCATCAAGAAGAGCGAGCTCGACATCAGGAAAAACGAGGGCCCCGAGGAACTCTTTTGCGAGTTCTGCACAAAACTGTTCTCTCTCCGGTAGTTCCGGGAGCATATCAACTACCACCGAAGAAAACCGCAGTCCAAGATACTGCCTCTCAATGAACTCTACAACCACATCCAACTCAAGAGCAGGGTGTATGAGCCAAGCATGTTGGAAGTAACACGAGTGGAGAGTTTCGTGGTTAGGTAGCCCAGAGACTACAAGGAGGTGCTGCTGGACATGAACAGCTAGAACCTTGTACCTTCCTCCAAGACCCACATCGTAATCTAGCCGGAGCTGCAGATCTTCGATGGCTGCCTCTAGGTGTAGCCCAACCGCAGGATGTCTATGCCTGCCAAATTCAATCCCAGTTCGGATGACACTTCGGAAAAAATCAGCATCTTCTACCAGAGGGAGAACAAATAGGGCAAGAAGAATTAGCTGGGCTATCCAGCCGGAGGGAGCAGGAGAGAGGCAGATGTTAACGCTGAGGAGTTCATCTTCAGCATTGACAAGGCGCAGAAGAGGCCGCCTTCCAAAGGCAAGAATCTGATGATACATCTCTAACATAAGTGAACATTGCATCGATTTATCACATCAAGACTGCCTAGGCCAATATTACATATATCCAAAGCTTTGGTTTGCAACTAACGGGTACAAGCCAGACCTGGTTGGCCGAACTCAGCCAATAATGTTGACTTCATCAACTATATCCTGTTGGATTCAGCATCTATATCCTGTTGTTGAGCAAACGGGACCAGATAGGGTAGGTAAATAATACTGGAGCATCTTTCTTTTTTGCCGATCTGAACGCCTGCTCAAAGGTTGCGCATGAGCTGCTCAACTAGATGAATATGGGGTGATATTCATTAAATAAGGCATTTGGTGAGTTTATTTTAAATACCATTAATTATCACTGAGTTGTGCCAATACTAAGCCACCTCGGCAAGAACATCGGTAGGGATGAGGCCTAACTCACAACAGCATTCCAGACTGCCCTTTCTTCTCCATCGCGGCACTGGCGACCAACTGCCTTGTCCCACCTGCCTTCGTTTTGAGGCAGACCCAATAAACTATTTATAGTGTTAAGCTTCAGTGGAGATCAGTTTCAAAATTATTTCTTATTTCATCTCCAACTGCACCCGCGTGCACTCATGGTCCAATATAATGCTGCACCTGAGCATCAACATGTAAGTAGTCACTGATAGCAATTAGGCTCGAATAGAGTTAAACTCATTTCTCACTGTCGTTGCTGAAGCCTATGCTGATAGCTAATAACAGGCTTTTAGAGATGTTGGTCTGAGGGTGATAAATGGGGTAAAATTTGGCGTAATTTTGGGACTTCGATATCCCGATAATCAAACCACTTGGTCATCGAAGTAGGCTCTGCGAATGCAGTATTTACTGCGACTAAACCTGCTAGATTCATGAGCCTATATATCTTGAATTAAATTCTAAGATAACTATAAATTATAAAAGGCTTTTCCATAAAAATTGATGAATAAAGTCAAATAGGATCAAATTGGAGATTTATGCTGAAATCGAGAGTTCGCAGCGGCTTTCAAACTTGGTTGGGTTTAATCTTCGGCAATCGATTTCTAAGTTGGTTGCTGAATTTCCTCTATTTGTTAGGAGCAAAGGTATTAACTCGAAAATGTTAGAATTGCAGAATCGGAGCCTAAATCGGGCAGAGGGTGACTTGGTTAGCTAATACCAATATCCCTTACAATCAACTCTGGCCTAAATTCGAACGCTAATGTTATAATAGTTATCTAAATAGCAAATGGAATCGGAATCATTCTCTCTGCAAGCGCCGACTAAAACCAAATACGTCAAGACGTCAATGAAGGTAGTTCAGGGGTTATAAAGAAAAAGTAACTTTGTATTGATATGGTTTTGAAAAAAAACTTCTCAATATATCGGGCATCCAAGAAGCTGAAGATCAGCAACTCCACTGCGAAGTCGATCATAAACAATTACCTCAAAGTTGGCACCATACTACAGCGGAATACCAGATATAAAATTTAGCATCTCAATACAGAACCCAAGGATGCTCTGAAGGAATAGAAGGAATAGACTAGGGCCAAGCAAGAAGAGGAGGAGGAAGAGCCCTTTATGAGGTTTACCGATGAGGAGAGGGAAAAAATCATTAGAAATATGGGCATCATGCCTTAGACTTACCCCATTAGTTTAGGACCGTTTCCAGCTGGTTTCCAGAGCTATCCAATGTGATGCTATTCATGTTCTCATTCCATTCATACCTATCAAATGTTTCTTTAGCTTGTTGCAGCTCGATCTCGCAGAGTTTATTTAACGTCTATGCTTGCTTTCGGATTGTATTGTTGACCTTCGCTAATGTTTTTTAAATTTCTTACAGAGGTCGTATAAAGCAGGTAGAGTAGGTACAACGTCCACCACCCAATACTCACTGAACGTGGATGCCAATTCGTCCTGTTTTTTATCAAATAACTTTTGGGGTATTAAAAAAAGAGAAGAGAAAGGAGCATTGTCAAAGTTAAATTAGCTAATTTGGCTTAATTCAGATCTAAGACCAACCAAACAGTCTAATCTAATGAGAATCAATCATGGATTCTATCCAACTCCAACCGGGACCTGAGCTAAATCTCAAGAGTCTGGCACTAGCTGTTGCTCCATCGAGCCCTCGGCTTAGTACCAACCAACTTAAAAGATGAGAATGCAAGGCGAATGAATATTTCCAAGTATCATCTGATTGCTGTCATCTCTGCTGATGGTTTCGTAGCTTGGATCGAAGGGGTAATAAAAAATAGGTAATTAACAGAGTGGGTGCTTGTGATGGGTCAAAGAAGTGAAGGAATGGGGCTCAAATGGTCCACAAAATATCAGAACACCAGATTTTGTTCCGGTCCAGCTGACATGAAAATAGGACCAATTTGAAAAAAAGGGGTGAATCGGCCTACTCCTGTGCTCCTGGATACAGGCTGAAGGTGCAAAGCAATTCCCGAACACTTACCCGAAGCAAATAGTTCTTTAATAATCCCTATCAAGCGTATAACTAATCAAATTTAAAGCTATTACATAAGCGATATTGATGGTTATTTGTTGAAGTCTGCTGAAATACCACTCTGGTGTAGCAAAACAGAGCTCGATTGCCTCAATATTGATGGTGTATATTAACCACACCCCACCCCACCCAGCATTTGATATCCATTAATCCAGATAACAACCAGCCTTGCCAAACAACTCAAAGGCGCAAGGGTTGCCCGTTATCCAGACAAGTGATAAGCGAACAACTAGCACTAAAAGATGTTGAGGGCTGTGGCTCATTGGTCCAACATCAAATCATCATAATTAGGCTTGATGCTTGTACAGTGCACTGCGATGATAGTTTGCTGGTTTAGCTATTATTCAATTATAACATTTTAGATGGGCAGTTGCGGCTATGAACCCACCCGTCCTCAACTCACTAAGGTAATCGCTCTGCCACAAAGATCTAGCGATTCGTTGCTCGTGCGATTCACGAGGGTGCGATTATGGCCTACCCGCGGAGTGACCGTTTTGGCGAAATCTAAACTCTCAAGACCAATAAAGATAGCATCTATCATTTGATTATGGCTGCTAGGCTCGGCGTTAATACCGTCAAAATGGAGACAGTGAGTCTAAAATGCCGTATCATGAACTCTTTGGCCGAGTTCGAACTCTACGATGCTGCCAACTTCTAACTCTAGCAAAGTCTTTGTCCAATCTTCGACCCCTACGATAAACAAAACACTTAGGTGTTGTACCACATAAAGTCAGACAAAAAGCAGAGCCTCCTGGCAAAGATAATAAAGTTCGACAGTTTCCGCGACATCAGGCTGAAGCAAGGCATCTACGAAATAAGTATTCATCTCTCTCTGGACAATACTCATCTCTTGGACTACTTTGTGATGAGCCGGAGAACTCTCAATGCGCTTGTGATGATCTTTAAGTACTTTGAGTGCAGTTTGTTGGATATTGTGCAGTATCGCAAGGAGGCAGGCGACTACAAATGGAGTGAGACCTAGGTTCTTTTCATCTGGCAGAAAGTTATACAGATTTATCGCGAACTCAAGCAAAACAACATCTATCACAGAGATATCAGACTGTCCAACATCTACTTTACCCCTGCCAGCTCCACCGACCCTCTACAGTTCGTCAATCTCTCAGCCGCAAGACACATGACGAGTGAAGAATTGAAGTAACCTGAAAGAGAGTTGCTGACAGTTCGAGGGGTCAACTATTTTGCTGAAGGTTTGAGAGGAAACATCGAAGCGGGGCAGGAATTAGCTGACTACGATCCTGCACAGCATGACCTAGCTTGCCTTTAAAGAGTACTGTTAAGTATCCTAAATCTGGACCCTTTGTAGCAAAACAGAGAGTGCCAAAGTGAGCTATTTCTGCCTTTGCTGAATCAAATCAGGAGGATGAAAAGCTTGAGCTAGTTGACCGAAGTCTAAAAGACTATTGAAAACATCTTGCATTAACGAATTGTGAACAAAGCTGATATTTTAGAACAAGATAAGGTGATAAGTGCTGACCTATCCAAGAAGGTTTTGCTGAATTATTACCATGACTAGATCGAAAAGCTCTACCTCAAAAACCTATTACTCCTGCACAAAAGAGACACATTCAACTAGTATCTGCTCTAGCATATGCAGGCCAACGAGGCGGCCAACAAAAAGTAGCTGAATTTGGATTTGCTGCACCAGATCGGAGAGTATTACGAAAATATCGGGATCGTAAGCAACGACTACTACAAAGAGTAGATCTCTTTAGTGCTGGATCTGGCCAAAGAATTCAGATTGGAGCATTTCATCCAAAACCAGGAGTAGTATATCGAGAAGGCCACAGCCCTTCTGTAGAAGTATTACTATAGCATCCAGCCCTTCAAAACAGAGTCCCAGTAGTTTCACGAGCTCAGCTACCGGCAGCTGAGAATCAGACTCAAGATAGAGATAGTTTACTCTTGCCTGTAGGCTGGAGACATCAACGAAACCAATGAACAACTGGTGGAGTTGTTGACCATGGCCCACAAGGAGACCACGCTTGATTTGCTGATCCAAGTGGACGTCATCCTCGCCAAGGCGATGGTGGAGACGACTTTGCATAATTGGGAGGCGGCGGAGAACAGTTTGGAAAAGGCCAGCATAATTATCAAATAGACCAGGAATTATGTCACTGAGTTTGAGCACAAACGACTTACAAGTGATTTGGTTATGTTGGAGGGCTACCACTACTTGCGTTACATCAAAGAATAGAAAAATGATGCGCCCAAACCCAAATACCTCAGCTTGGCTGAAGAGAGCATCACAAAAGCTTTAAGAACGTTAGTTAACTTGCCTGAAAACCCAACTAACACAATTCGCATCGTCGATGCTTATCTCCTCCTGGCCGGAGTATAAATCGAGAAGGAAAGATATCTATAAGCAAGGAGAAGTTTAGACGCGGCTAACGTGCTGCTGTAAGACCTCAGTAAGAACAACCACAACATTTCAAACCAACTGCGAAGGGTGGTTTACTAAAAGCTGAGGATGGTCACCAATCCAACTGACCCTTCGTATCCCACTGTTTGCAGAATTTTGAGGCAGTTGGCTGAAGCTGATTTGCCGAGAAGAGATTCGCATCCTCGGATTATCAGTCAGTTGGCCAGATCCAGAAGAGAGCAAAAGCAACTACGCTTGCTTTAGAAATCTATCATTTTGCACAATTAAGGCGAATCTTTTAGGTGATGTTTTATAAACGAAAACTGTTGGTCTGCCTATTGTGGTTTATTCTAAATTTGAGAGCATGAAATTGAATTGCAAAACAGCCACCGCCATTTTTAGTCAAAGACCATGGCTTTTGTTTATTATTTGCCAATCAAACATGCTATGAAGGATCCAATTAGAAGAAACGAAAGACATCATTATCTCTTTTTGGGTGCTGCGTCCATCAGACTCTATTTTATCAAAGCTTCATCTTCCTCGTCCAGAATGCCCTGAATCTCACATATTGTACCTAAGTTGAATTGTAGTCCTTAGAAAAGAGGATGAGTTAGTCCACAGGCAGGCCCAAGTCAGAACCGATCAGAAGCGGTTTGGTGTTGGAGATGTAAGCTGCAGTGAAGCGATGATGGTAGTGGCGGGAAGGGTCGAGTGAATAGTAATAGAGTTTGGGGAAGGGCAGAGGTGCAGGCGGGGTGAGGTCATACATGGGGTGGTTGATCATGAAGGAGTCGATTACATCTTTTGTGCTGGCTATAACAGTGCTTACCTGGTGGAATTGGGTTTTTTGGAAGCCATATTCTCCTCGTTCAAATGTAAGATTTCTATTATAACCTTTGACTATATTTAAGGTATAGCTATTTTTTCTGAGCCCATTTACAAAAGACTGCTGTTCTTGTTAGGAATCCGCCCTATGCAGTGTTTAAATGAGTAATATTATGTTATTTTGGTGAAATTGACAAGATAATAGTTCTGTTTCAGAATAATGGAATATCAGAAAGCTTCCAACCCTCACCAAAATCACCAATCTCAGGTGCCAGAAGCAGTCGTCTCATTGCAGCTACTGTCCCATGATTCTGCAATCCATCTTCAAGATAATAACTTTGGACATATGGACAAAAGGCCTTCATGCTTGGCTTCAGTAAATAACTTCATCAAGAAGACTTTTGCCATACTTCAAGAGAAACGCTTTTAGAGCATAGTCAGTTGGTCCTAGCCAACTGACTTCAACCCTGAAAAATCAGAGGCCTATATCCCTTCTCAATATTAGTTCAATAAGCCAGTAAAAGACTCTGCGCCCAGTTCTTTCAAAATACACAATTTGCGCGCTTTTGAGGAAGTCGTCCTGCCTCAATACTTCAAACACTCAAACATGTCTTCGTTTGTTCGACAGCTGAACATGTATAATTTTCACAAAGTGAGAGGGGACAAAAACGAAATTTAGTTTGAGCATTAAAAATTCAAAAGGAATAGACCATAACTTTTATCTTAGATCCGCAGAAAGCAAGTCGAATCTACGGCCAGTATTCCTTCCTTGGCCTTGCTATTCAATTAAATACCAGAGGAAGAGAAGGAGGCTGAGAAATAGAAGCAAAAAGATCTGGAAAAAGGCACAATTCAGGCACTTCCTTAGCAGTCGTAATCTCCTCTCAAAAAATAAAGCTCACAGGGCAAAGGAAGCGCTGATCAATAGCAATCGAATCGCTTGAAATAGCTTTTGGAGCTGAATAAAAGTTTGAAAAGGCAGAGGCTAATAAAATCTAACCAATTGAAGCAGTTGGCGGATTAGGCCAAAACAAACATGGCAAATAAATTCAACAAAACTCTGCTTTCCCTTTTTGCTGCCAAAATACAGCACAACATTTCAGCAGGAAAAGAGTAAATTTCTGCTTCATTTCCTGATAATAGCTTCACTAAAGTCCATCAAATGATTGGACATGTCATGGATTCAAGTGCTCCCTTGACCTTTAAGGATTTGATGGACCAGGCTAGAAAATTGTTTCATTCTGAGGAGCCGATCTTGAAAATTTAAGAGTGATTTATTTAAATTGAATTATAATAGGCTAATTCAAGGTACCTTTATCAAAAATCAAAAACATGTGTGCTCGCTACAGGACCAAAAAATTCATCAAACCTTAAATCTAGAAAGGATTAAATTTGTTGAATCAAGAACGCAATATACTAAAATGAAGATAAAATAGAATCTAGCCACTCAATTTGCAAATACAGAAATGGCATTTACTTTCGCGATTTTTGGCACTAAAATACGCCACCTCTAACATATTGCATATTTTCATAGACAATCTACCCAAAACTAAGTTATAAACAAGTATTGTCCACTCACTGTTAATGATGAGATAAGCCTAGCTGATCGGAATAACCTAAAGCAACCCAAATGTCATTGGGTTCGATGTTACTATGATCCCGCTTCTCTTCGACGTTAAAAGCAAGGCTCTGCGTGACTGTAAACTGCCTGATTCGACTAAATCCGACAATCCCATTGCTTTTGAACTTTTCCATTACTTAAAGGAGAAAATACTACCGAAGCGAGCGTATAGTAAAAATGGGAGAGCACCCACTAGGATGAAAACTGAGGAAAAGATCAAATTTATTATGAGATGCCTCGAAAACAACCTAGCCAAAATCTATAAAAGGCCTGCAGTCAAACTTTTAAGGTTCAATATTGAGCATCAAATGATATTTTTCAGAAGGTTTGATGTTAGATAACATTTTCTTGAAGAAGTTCCAAAGATAATTCAGTAAAAGAGAAGAGAAAACCAGCAGAAAATCAGACAGATGGAAATCCTTATTTGTAACGTTTTGTTTAACACAAAAACAAACCAGTAAGCCAAAAGAATTTTTTTAAATGAAATAAAACAAAGGCAAATTCCTTGGACCTAGGACATGTTCACTGATATGAGGTAGCTTTGTGATGACATCTATCGCGATTTCGTTAGTAAGCCTGAGAGACCCAAATCCAAAGCAGTCCAAATGCAATCTGGCTTCAAAAATCTCCACTCATAGTAGCTGAGGGCTGAGATTGAATAGCTTCATTTCGCAGATGAATTGGATGATACATAATAAAGAAAGCCTAGGCCAATCTCAAAGAATCTTTGGTGTATGACTAGCTCTTTATCTCTTAGCCAGAAAGGCAAGCTGACTAAAAAACCATGATTCTATGTGGTTTTTATTTGAGAGCTATTTCATTTACTGTGTGTATAAAGGTTCAATTTTCCAATAAAAAGATAATCAATCACACTTTTTCAATCAATCTAAAAAGATTTGAATTATTAGTGCAAATATGAAATGCTTAATTTCTGAAGAATTGAAGCTTACAACAATAGTATTGTTTAAAATTTAAATTTTAAATTTTGTTAAAATTAATTGTAATTATAGATTATTTACTTATTTTTTGCATAATATGCTCCAGATTCTCTACTACCTCGCTCTTCTCATAGGCTCTATCTCATTGCTCAAAGCCTCTCTGGCGATCTGGAATTTGCTGAGAGTGGCCATAACTCGTCTGAATTCATCCTGGGCAGAAAGGTATGGCAAAGGTTCTTGGGCTTTGGTAACTGGATGTACCTAAGGAATAGGCAAAGCCTTTTGCTTTTAGTTAGCCGCTTTAGACTTCAAGTTGGTTCTTGTTTCAAGAAACGAAAAGAAACTGGAATACTTAAGCCAGTAGCTTTGGAAGCTGCATCCATCTCTGGCGATAATCATAATAAAAGCGGACTTCGCCGAGAGTTCAGTTGAGCTGTATAACAACATTTATAAGAAAATAAAAGATATAGACCTGAGCATTTTAGTCAACAATGTGGGGGTTTCCTACATCAGTAAAGATTCATTAATCTAGAAAGATTTGACCAATTTACATCCAACGAGATTGAATAGTTGCACAACATCAATATCAAGTCTATGACTTATCTTACTCATCGTATAATTCCTCTATTTTTGGAGAGGAAGCATAAAAATTGTGGGATTATTAACCTTTCCTCACAGTCTGTTACCTTTGCCTTGCGAAAACTCTCTGTCTATAGTGCTACTAAGGCTTACAACGATCATTTTTCAAAATGTTTGAGTGAAGACTTCGCAAATGTGATCGATATACTTGACTGTGCACCTGCAATAGTTTCATCAGGCGGCAACAACTACGTCAACGATCCCCTCTCCTGCACTTCTCAAGAATGTGCAAGATGGGGTCTAAAGGCTTTGGGAAAAGTAACCTAAACAGCTGGACACTGGAGTCATACGCTCCAATTGTGGGCAGTCAGCCTCCTCGGCGAAAGTATTGCGAGATGGTTTGCAAACAAAAAATTGAACGACGTAATGCCACCTAAACAAAATTGATGAATGTGAATATTAAAATCATTCTATATCACTCTATTGACTCTATTTCTTTTCTTAGCTCTGCCCGAAGTCGCTACAACTTGCTTTCTAGTCCACGAAAGTTGCTGCTATTCGCAGGGTTCTCATAGATGCGCAGATTGTTGAGGGGACGAGCAGGGCTTTGGCTTTGCTTACTCAAAGATCTATTTCCAATAGACTTTATCCTTGACCCTTGGATACTTTGCGCGTTTAGTCTTTGAGATGGGACATGCAGGTGCTGATTTGAAGCCGAAGTCTTTAACGCTTGGTTTTGGTAAAGAGGTCTATAGGCATATGAGCTCTCAGTGACTGCTTTTTGATAGGGTTTGGTATTCTGCCTCTATAATGTTCCACCAACTTTCTTTGACTCTCTGTTGTAGCCTTCATGCTTATTTTTAGAGATTTATCTTTCATAGGGCTCATTTATGGGCAGCATTGGAATGTAGGCTTCTTCCTTGTTTTACTCAAATCTTATTCTTCTTTCGATTTTCTCCTAATTATTGCCTCCATAATTTGTGAACTAGTCTGAGTTCATTTGATATCCAAAACTTCTATTGCTAGGATGCTCTTCTTGAGGCAGAGGAAGTTTTTGCCTCCCGAAAGTTTAGAGATTGGCTAAATTATAAGCATTTTTAGGGGAAGATTGTTTTTTTGTTAGTGTGTTTTCCCATTCACTAAGTTCTGTCTCTTTTTGGCGAAGCTACTCTATCTTTTTTTCTAAATTCTCTTAAGCCAGTAAAAGTTGATGCTCCCTTTCATAGCTGAGCTGAGTATTGACCTAATTTCTCGTTATGGCATCCAAAAGTGCTTGATTTTTCAACTGGTACTCCCTTTCTGCTAAATTCAACTATTACTATTTCAGCCGAAGGGACTATTCACTTCTGAAAAGCTTCTAATATCGCTAGAGCTTATTTCTAAGTGATTCGTTTTAACGATTTACGCTATCAATAATCTGTTGGTTTGTTTTGTTATAAAGATTGATTTGTGGTAGACTTTGTAGTGCTTCTTTTAGTCTCTTTTCCACCTCTAGCTCAATGCCCACCACTTGCTGCTCTAAATCAAATATCTTCTATTGAAGCTTTTAACACTCGTCTTGCAGTTTAGCTTACTTTTTCCCCATCTGAAGAGCTTCATCTTTAATCGAGCTCAACTTAATCTCTAGTAAGGAACAATTGGAGCAAAAGGTATCTCTGGAAATCTTTTCTTAGTTAAGCTATTTTCTTAATTGAAGAGTATCAATAGTTTGATTCAGTTGAATTATCTCTTGGTTTTTGATTTTAATCTCACTTTAAAGCAACGCAAGTTTGTTGTGGTATGGGGTTAATCTCCTTTATTGATCCTTTTGCAGCTTCAGTAACAAAGCTATCGCTTATGCTGACCACTTTTACTTTTCTTGCAGAAATTACTGCTCTTGCTGTTTTTGAGTGTTGAGCAAACTAAAGTTTAGCTCTTTCAGTTCATGGATATAGCGGTTTAGACGGGACAAATGAATCTTGTTGAGACTGATTTGAAAGTAGTTACTTATACCGCTGCTTCCGATTTTGACTTCACTCTCCATCTAATTGACAGAAACAGCATCTGAGTGTTTGCTATCCTCCTAAAACTCTGTATTGAGCAGCCGTTTTTTGTTAGTTTCTTCAGCTTTGTTCATCTTGGCTCTGAATTTGCTGTAAGTTTCAATGTTAATTGGTTATGGTCTGTTCAGATTAATGTGTACTGTTTTTTTGCGGCAGTCAGACAATGAAGTTTCGTGAGGACTAGAAGAAAGGGAATGAGTAAGTTGGTTTACATTACTGTTATCGTATTTTTGGTGAAGATTCGCACTCATTATTATATTATAGTCAGTGCTTGTATCATCTGCTGCGTATTTATTGGTTTTATAGTTGATAGTCGCGTTAAGGAGTAAGATAACGATACTTTTGAAGGTTTGCCGAGAAACTTTATATTTTGAAGGGATATATGGCCTTTTAGTGGGTTTTTATTGATTGGAGGTATCCAGTCGAACAAACAAAAAGCCAAGTTTGTCACTCAGAAAATTTAAATAATGGAAAGCTCGAGCAAAATAAATGGAGTGTAGTTATTAAGTAAAACATTCAAATATTTCGCAACTAATGCAATCAAACAGCGGCAGGAAGCAGCGCCTGGACTTCATCGATTTGAGCCTTCGCGGAAGCATAGTCAGCTTGGACAGCAGGATCCTGTTCCTCCTGGATGGCCTCTTCATTCTAGTTCTGCATTATAATTGAGTTACAACGTAGGCCTTGAGCTGTTGATAGTAGTCAATCAGTTTCTTTTAGACTTGCTCCAGAGCTGATTTGCTCTAGTCATAGAACTCCTGCTTCTTCTTGTCTTGGGACACCTAGTTGAGATTGTAAGCTTCGACTTCGTTTTTGTAGTTTTTGTATTCCTTGAAAGTGCGAGTCAGGGAACGAACTTTGACTTGAAAGGCCTTCCTCATAGCTGCGTCCATTTTTGAATAATATTATAAACTACTTCGCAATCAATCTATAATATATCATATTTATTCTTTAATAGATTTATATCTAAGTATAGTTCTAGGCTGAATCAGCTCTATTCTGCCCGCAAAACCTCCTTGATTAGCCTTCTACTCCCAAAAACCATCAACTGTTCATTAGTAATGAAAATTAAAAGATCTGTGGATTTAAGAATACTTATTTTTTGCGATCATTTCACTTTTCATTTTGTTCTTCTCTCTAAGTCCCAAGAAGTTGACATATAGTTTTGAAAACTTGTAATTGGCCATTTACTTATCAGCCAAACTTCTGGCAGCTCGCATTCAACCATCAATGTGAATATTCCATGTATCTCTTTGCTTCTGAGGACTGCTGAATAGGCTTGAATTGGTACTGATTTCCTACTGATCTCAATAATTTCAGCCATTCTCTCTATAATACATTCAAATAATGAGCATAATACAGTAGGAAATCAATATCGATAACATCCTCAATAAACTTCTCGACAAACAGTGTACATTCTGCTTCACTCAGGGAGCCAGAAAAAGATAGACTAACGAGAAATACGCAGTGTGTGCATCAAGGCACGAGAAATCTTTTTGGAGCAGCCCATGCTTCTCGAACTCTAGGCCCCTCTCAAAGTTTGTGGTAATTCAACTCTAAGTAAGGTGACATCCACGGCCAATATACTGATTTGTTGAAAGTGTTTGAGTACGGAGGGTGGCCTGGAGATAGCAACTATCTCTTCATCGGTGATTATGTGGATCGCGGGAAAAACTCAATCGAGTGCATCATGCTTCTTCTCTGCTACAAAATCAAGTTCCCCTAAAACTTTTTCGTGCTGAGGGGAAACCACTAAAATTCAAGCATCAACCGCATCTACGGATTCTACGACGAATGTACGCCATCAGCTATGCAGGCAAAAGGAGGTACAACCTCAAAATTTGGAAGTACTTTCTAGATGTGTTCAACGTTATGCCAGTGGTGGCACTCATCGATGAGAAGATCATTTGTATGCATGGTGGGCTTTCACCCAGTCTCAACCAACTCTCAGACATCATGAGTATACAGAGACCCATAGAAGTGCCTGACCAAGGGCTGCTCTGTGATCTGCTTTGGTCCGACCCTAACCCAGATATCTCAGGCTGGGGGTAAAACGAAAGAGGCGTCAGTTTCACCTTTGGGTAAGACGTTGTCTAAACCTTCCTGGCCAAGTTCGACATTGATTTAGTTTGCAGAGCACACCAGGTCGTAGAATAAGGGTACGAATTCAGCTGGAAGCGCAAACTGGTCACTGTCTTTTCGGCACCCAACTACTGCGGGGAGTTCTAGAACAATGGCGCCTTCATGAACGTGGATCACAATCTAGTATGTTCGTTCCACATCCTGCGTGCTGTGCGCAAAATGAAGTGATATTCGTACTATTGCAAGTGGTCAAAAACAATCACATATCGTAAGTGTGCTTATCACGCCAAATGCCGCAGGTGTTGTCCTTTGATCCAGTGATTATTGTGTCGCCTTCGTAGTTGAAGGAACATGAGAAGATTTCGTCGGAGTGGCCTTACAGCTGTTGCAGGAGTTCTCCAGTCTCACTGTCCCAAAGTCTTGCGATTTGGTCAAAGCCTGCTGTCAGTATTTTGGTTGATTGGGGGTTGAAAACCACTTTTGAGATGTCTTTATCATGGCCTACATAAACTCAAGGTTACCTTAGAGAGTCAGAACACATTCTGCCTCAGCTACGTTGTAGACTTTGCAGGTAGAATCCACGCTTGCTGTGGCCAATTTGGTTCCAGTGCTGTTAAAAGCCAAATCTAGCACCTCATCACTATGTCCAGTGAATACTTTCAAGCACTTTCCAGCTCGCACGTCCCAGAGCCGACAAGTGCCATCTATTGAAGCAGTTGCACAGTAATCTCCAGTGAAAGAAAACTGGGTGCTAGAGATTTCCTTCTAATGGCCAACAAGCTGATGAACTGGGTCCCCAATCCTTGCATCCCAGATGATGGCCGTTTTATCGAAAGAACCTGTGAGAATAAGGTCTCCATCTGAATTGAAATGCAAAGAGACTAGCTCTCCCTCATGACCCTTTAGGGTGGAATGTATTTTGCCCATCTCCACATCCCAGAGTTTAGCATTGCAGTCCATGGAACCAGTGGCTATCATGAGACCATTGGGATCGAAAGAAATTGCAACTACTTCACCTTGGTGGCCTGTGTAGGTTGAAACACATTTGCCACTAAGAGTGTCCCAGAGTTTAGCGGTTTAGTCGAAAGAGCCAGTGGCAACTTTGCTGCCATAGGGGACATTGAAACCCATGCAGTAAACCGCGTTTTTATGTCCCTCAAGCGAGTGAATAAGAGTTCCAGTGCTAGTGTCCCAAATTTTGCAGGTTCGGTCATAGCTGCCAGTGAGGAACTTGTCTCCATTCTTGTTGAAGCAGCAATTCGTAAGGGGGAGCACATGTCCCTTTAGTTTTTTGACTAGCAAAAACTCTTGCTCCCTCTTCTCTTCGATTTTCTTGACTAGTTCTATGGTCTATCAAGTGGTACTTTTGATGATGGTTTTGATTTGAGGGCGTTTGGACTCTGTGATGAGGGGCTACTCAGCCATGATCTCAGTAATGAGCTAATCGATGTTGGTGTCCTTGGAAAGGTTGAGGAGATCGATGCACTTAGACTCTACTTCTCCAGTGCTCCGAGCATACTCGAGGGTGATGCCAGGTGGATAGTACCTAATTAATATTTTTTTGAGCTTCATCTAAACTAACTCGCAATATAGTATTATACGCATGGGAATGTATTTGAGGGCTAGGACTGCAAATTTTATGACCGACTTATTGACGCAAAACAGATGGAGAAGTAGAAAGAAGATCAGAGTAGATTGCTTTACTTACGCAATACTTATATTTTTAGGTTTTTTTGCGATTATTCTTAGCTTTTCTATGGATTTGATTATAATTCTACAACTCATAAGATCACTTTTTGTGGGCTAGGATCCAAAGATGATTGAGGGCTTGTTCTTAGCTCATTCTTGACTCAGGGTCGGCCAACAAAAGTTTAGACAGAAAATCCCTTAGCTCTAAGCTAAAGTGACTAGGAGCGCGATAGTCTAAATTCTTTATTTTGCGTGAAGTTTAGCTCCGGTTTTAGGCCGAGAAGGGTGCAAAACCAGCGGAAAGTTCAAATGCAAGCACCCCAATAGTCCACATATCAAGGTGAGTGTTGTAGGGTTGTCGGGTGATGATTTCTGGGCAGATGTAGTCAATTGTGCCACAAAATGTCTTCCTGTTTCTGGAGGTATGGACAGCCCATCCGAAATCAGACAATTTGACAGTGTTTTAATCAAAAACGAGGATGTTTTCTGGCTTGAGATCTCTGTGTATGATATCTAACTAATGCAAATGCTTCATGGCTGACAGAATCTGCCCAGTATACTTGGAACTCTTAGATTCTTCGAATTTGCCATTGCTTTGCAGAATGGCATAGAGTTCTCCTCCAGGGGCATACTCCATGATGATGTAGACTCGCTTTTCATCGAAGAAAAAGCCATACATCTGTAGAACGTTATCATGTTTGAGATGACTATGGATTTCGATTTCCCTTCGCAGTTGGTAGATAACTTCTGAGTTGACGAGTTGCTTTTTTGAGAGAACTTTTAGTGCAACAATGTGCTTGGTTTTTCTCTCCCTGGCCAGGTAGACGTGTCCATACCTAAATGAAAAGGTGAGTACTTGCCTCTGCCGATATGCCTGCCGATTTGGAAATCTTCAATGCCCCATTGGTCAGGCGTGAACATCTTCGCGGCAACTTTGGGCATGTAGTAGATAGTCTTGCTCTTTTTGGATTCCTAGTCATCGACCTCGTACTCCACAGGGTAGAGTTCCCGGGTGTTGTCCTCTTCAGGCGTGGTGCATGGCTTCTTCTTGAAGAGTGAGCTGAGCATGGATTCAAACTAGCAATATAATGTTATTTAGTTCAAAAGATAGCGCCTTATTAGTATAGACTCTCATTGTTTGTGGCTGGTCATTATATAAATAAGATGGATAGTAAGCAGGTGGAAGTGGTTAGCAAGAAGATGCAGCCCAATGAGATCATGCTGGATTACGTCCAGATTGGTGTTTTCGGGGGATCTGGCTCCAAAACTGACAGTTCCCTAGTGATCACCACTGCCTCCTTCTTCTTGCTCACCAATAACAACATCAAAAAGCAGATGGCCATCGCGGATATCAAGTCAGTCACTATCTCTATCTATTCACAAGAGATCATACTGCACTATCAAGATGACGATATCCGGGTCAGTTCGACCCAGAACGCAAAGATACTAGGAAATATTCTGAAGGTGAGGTAGAAAGTGCTTAAAGACAAATCTCTGTTTCCTGTTTTGCTTGAGAATGAGAAGAGTTTGTCCAAATATGTAGAGGGGAAGAAGACAGGATTCTGGTCCAGTCTGTTTAGCAAGGACGAGGGCTAGCGCAAGAGCAAAGGCACTGACAAGTCTCGTAAAAGTTTATGCAGATTATAAGTAAGTGATAAAACCTTTTTAAGCTAAATCAGCAGAGCCATCTACAGTTATCACTACTCCAACGTCAAACTGCTGTATATCAATGGGGCCTACAACTTTTTCTTCGACGAGCTTGACTACAACAAGGAAGAGATAGATTCGACAACATACCTGTTCACTCACAAATAATCGAAGGAAACTTTTCTGATGCGTAAAATTGTCAAATAAACTGAAGAGGCCAGTCATACCCTAAGGAAGTATCTGGAGCACTTTAAGCTCAACTCCTACAAGGAGGAAATACTTTACGCTGTGGAGTCGGACCGCAACTTCGAAATCATCACCAACTACCACACCAACGAAACTGACCTCTAGACTGTCCTTAATAGCCAAAGGGTGGTTCCTGAACTTGATATGGTCAGCATCTTCTACAGCCTAATGGCGCTCATTGATGGAGAACTCAACATTTTCCATTCTTTGAGGCCCAAACATATCATCGTCCGAGATAACAATATTGTTGTCATTTCTGCGCTCTGTCTCAACAAATCTCTCACGAATACAACATACCTTGCCCCTGAAGAACTCAACCCAGAGATTGCTGCTAAGATGGATCCTTAGCTGATAAATTTTTGGAAGATAGGGATGCTTCTCTATGAAATAGCATACTTAATCTAACCCTTTCCTATTGAGTATCTTGCAGAAGTAGTTGCACGCAACAAAACTCTAAAACTGACTTTCCCTGCTTCCACAAGGTCTCAGTAGATGAAATCATTCCTGTGCTAGATTTTGCAGACCGACGTTGAGAGACGAGGGGGAGGGAAGGGGTGGAAACAAAAAGTAAGATTCATAATACTTAGATCTTTGACCACAGATGGCTGAAGCAAAGCATGCGGTGAGTCTGAAACAGTTCTTTTTGTGATTATTTTCATTTACGTTTAGAATTCGGGTAGAACTATTATACATTATTGAGATGTCTGAGAGTGTGAAAGTTATGGTGCGCTGCAGACCCATGAACAGCAAGTAAATCGATAGAGGCTGTCTCAGCGTAGTGGAGGTAGACGGCAAAAATAATCAAATCTATCTAGTTAGGGAAGACCAAAAAGAGCAGCCCAAAAACTTTTCATTTGACTACGTCTTTGCCCCCGACTGCGCGCAAAGCCTCATCTACGAACAGAGCGCCTTTTCTTTGGTTGACAACGTACTCGATGGATACAATGGCACTATCTTTGCCTATGGCCAGACTGGTTGTGGCAAAACCCACACAATGATGGGAAGCAACGAATCGGAATAATCAAGAGGAATAATTCCCCGAACCTTCCAGCAAATTATCACAATTACCAAGAACGATGCGTCCAAAACTCATCTCATACGCTGCAGCTTCATCTAGATCTATAATGAAGAGATTCATGATTTGCTGAGCAAGGATACGAAGGCACGCATGGATCTAAAAGAAAGTCCTGACAAAGGTGTGTTTATAAAGGATTTGCTAATGATTTAGGTAGATAGCATTGCTAAGATGGAACAGTATATGGAGGTTGGGTTTAAAAGTAGGGCCGTTAGGGCTACCAATATGAATGCTGAGTCTTCTCGTTCGCACAGCATCTTCACCCTCTACATCGATTCCCAGTAAAGCGATTAAAAAGGCAATGAAAAGTACAAAGCCTCAAAACTAAACTTAGTTGATTTAGCAGGTTCCGAAAGGGCCAGCAAGACTGGCGCGACGGGTGACGGCATGAAATAAGCAACAAAGATAAACCTTTCTCTGAGCGCATTGGGGAACGTTATTTCGGCTTTGGTCGATGGGAAAACCCATCACATTCCCTATAGAGATTCCAAATTGACTCGTTTATTGCAGGATTCTTTGGGAGGTAACACCAAAACCATCATGATTGCAGCTGTTTCTCCAGCCAATTATAACTATGATGAAACTTTGAGCACTTTGAGATACGCCAGCAGGGCTAAGTTTATACAGAACAAGCCTAAAGTCAACTAAGATCCCAAGGATGCACTCTTGAGATAATATACTGAGGAAATCAAGAAATTGAAGCTCATGCTTGAAGGAAAGGCACCTATGGATTTTAAATCGATGTCTGCCATAGGAGGAGTATCAGCTAATGAATCCTCCCCAATAATCCAGTAGAAAATAATCTACGTTAACGGTGATAACAAATAGAATGGTGCTGAACTCTAATAATAGCTAAAAAACAAGGAAAACTAGCTGAAGAATGAGCAGGAATAAAAAAGGCTACTTCAGTAAAAGCTTGATAGTCTACAAAAAGTCTTTTCTCATAGTTCTCCGGACAAGTAAGACAAAACAGAGCTGGAGAAGATTAAGAAGTTGAAAGACAAGTTGAAAGCTCAAAAAAAGAAGGAATAGGACTACAGGCGGGAAAAAGAAAAAAAGGAACAAGAGTTGCTCAACATCGAAAAGAGCTACAAATCTCTCAACGAAGAGGTTGATTAGATGAAGACTCGTTTTAAGGAGATCAAAACCAAGTATGTTGCCAACCTACAGGAGCTTAAAGATATACAGAACTAGCATGAAGACGAAAAGGAGTAGCTACTGGATACTATTCGAGAGCAAGAGAAGGAAATCAAAAAATTCAATGCCATTTTGAGTGTACTTATGAGTCAGTAACAAATTGATTACGTTTCTCTGAATTCGGAGTGGAACGAATAAAAAAAAGAATGGTATGTGCCTTACTTTACATACAAGTAAAAAAACATGGGTCTTCCCAAGTTGTCCAATGGACCTATTAGGAAAGAATCAACAGATGCTGACAAGGAGAAGAAGGAAATAATCTTCAAAACCACTTCTACCAAAGAAATGGACAAATCTTCAGGAGAAGGTGGCTTTAGGATCAACAATATTGTCAAAAACGCAAGAGAAGCTGACTCCTTCGGCCACTCTCAGCCACCCTCCATGAAATCTATGACTATCGGCGGTAGAGGGCTCACTCCACTCAAATCCTAGCAAAGAGAAAAAGCCAGGCAGGAACTGGCATTTGAGACGATGGCTGAGAAACGCAACTCCAAAATGCCAAAGCTAAACCCAATATCAGGTTTAGATAGTAAGAGGCATCTGTGATCAATATAATAAAGTTCATAAATTTTTGATGCGAAATGCACTCGTTGAGTATATTATAAATAAAATAGTTAACTTTACCGATGTGGACTTGTCTGCCAGAATTGGCAACCAGCTCAAATCGCTAGCCGAAAGAGAGGGAAAGGAAAAACAGACAGACTCCACCCAAATTGAACTATAAGGGCATCACTCTCAAAGAGTATTTTAGGATTTGTGATTAGCCTAAAACTGACTAAACTCTTAAACTTATTAAATAAGAATCAAGAGCATCCTCAAATTCTTCATTTGCTGAGACCCCCACTTTCCATCAGCAGTATTAACAGAGAGCAGTTCGGAGTAAGTTCAAAACTGAAAGTTGTGAAGCTGAAAGTGAGAATCAGCTAAGGATAAACACCTTAAAGTCTGGGTAAAGTGAGGGAATCCACAAAATGAATGCTCATTCGCTGTAAAAAGTAACAAAGGGAGCCTACATCCCTATGAAAAAGAAAGAATAGAGGAAAAAAATGTACACTAAGATAACCTCTAATCCAACAAAAGAGTGTTTCTAGCTATTGAACAGATCAACTTTGAATTCCTTCTACCAGCTTGAAGAAAATAAGAAGAAGATGCTCAAGAAACTACAGCTATAGAAGGAGAGAGCTAATGGTTTGAGACTTAGCGATGCCTTTTTTATCACCAAGTATGGGTCAAGGTTCAAAATTGACTGTAAAGCTGTCAAGCAAGAGTGATTTTTTACATTGACAAGGCTTGAATATCTTTTTATGCAAAAACCTTTGAACATATTTTGTGAATATGACTTACTTTACAATGAATCTATTCCTAAGCTCTTAAATCTTTATTTTATCATTGAGTATAAGTGGTAAAACATATGACTATCGTTAGTGTCTATTTGCTGGGAATACAAAATTCCCAAAAAGGATTCTTTTCTCTTAAATATTAATAATCACAATAATCTTATGAATAGCTGCATCAACAGATTTGGCGCATTGGCTGGTTTAGTTAAAAAGGTCAAGAGAACAGGATGGACTCGCTATTTGCCCTCAGAAAAGGTAGAATCCGTGGGTGACCACTCAGCCAAAATAGCATTTTTGACACTCTATCTCCGCAACATCGAAAATCTTGATTACATGAAGTGTCTGCAGATGGCACTTATTCACGACATTGCTGAAGGATTGGTTGGAGACTACACTCCCTATTGCAAGATAACGTACTTCCAACTATACTCAGCCAAGAGGAAAAGTTTTAGCAAGAGCATAAAGCAATCTTATAAATATTCAAAGAACTGGGCGAATAAAACCAGAAGTATTACGAGGGGCTATGGCTCTAGTACGAGAAGGGAGAGACGGAGTAAGCAAAAGTTGTCAAGGATTTAGATAAGCTGGAAATGATTCAACAGGCTTTTGAGTATGAAAAGGAGCACAAAGTAAATTTGCACTAGTTTTACGAATGCGTACCTAAAATGAGAACACCTCTAGTCAAACAATGGGCACAAGATCTGCTAAACCAACGAAATAACCATCAGGAAGTTAATCAGAAATGACCACATTTGTTTGATTATGCTGTAATTCGTTTAAATATCCAAATCAAGAAGCAAGATCTCTCTAGCTATCCTTAAAAAGCTACTTAAGCACGATTGAACTCAATGAGTGAGTTAGAGTTGATATGAACAAGTAACTACAATAATATTTGAAATCATAAAGGTTTTTAATTGTTTGAAGAGGAAGAGTGGGTGGTTCCTGGCTTGCTCAAGATCTCGCTCTTGTTGATGCTGATGTACTTTGGCGATTTGAATAGAGCTGCTTTGTCTTTGATATCTTTGGGAGACACCACTGTGTTTACTGTCAGACCTGATTTTAGAGCTTTCCATGTCCCCATTTGGTTCACTGCGTTGGTATAGCTACTGTTAACTGTCCCTTCACTGGGTT
>Ga0316217_10001666_pt1 | contig 28298 bp, 22 predicted proteins | sample 1anoAmetaG_FD_203633 | JGI IMG/M metagenome (GOLD analysis project Ga0316217, IMG submission 203633) | Freshwater microbial communities from Trout Bog Lake, Wisconsin, USA - 1anoA | ecosystem: Environmental > Aquatic > Freshwater > Lake > Hypolimnion/Profundal zone | place: USA: Wisconsin... | reverse complement strand
CAATATCGCTTCAATCACCGCTTCGATCTGGCCGCCATGCTTCCCAGGTTCATCAAAGCAGCTGCCCGAACTGGCAGGCGCCCAGAGGGCTGGTTGAGGCTGGCGGAAGATCATTGCTAATCAGGTTATGTTATGGCGGTGGACTTCAACCGTCTTCACGCTTATGTCATATCTGGCGGCAATCTCCTTGGCATTGCTGCCGTCCGCTATGAGCTGAAGCATTTCCCGCTCCCGGGGCGTGAGGGAATCGTGGGTCAGCGGGAGGCCTTCAGGGATCTTCTTGAGATAGTCCTTGATAATCAGCTCGGCGATCTCCGGGCAGAAGTACTTGTCGCCACCGGCCACGGCCCGAACGGCGGCTATCAGCTCCTTGAAGTGAGCCTCCTTCAGGACATAGCCGGAAGCCCCCGCTTCCAGCACTTCGACGACGAATCTCCGGTCGCTCTCCATGGAGAACGCCAGCACCCGGACCTCACCCCCTTCAGCCACGATGCGCCGGGTGGCTTCGATGCCATTGAGGCCGGGCATGGTGATGTCCATGAGCACCACGTCGGGGCGCAGCTGGCGGGAAAGCTCCACGGCCTCGTTCCCGTTACCCGCCTCGCCCACGACGGTGATCCCCTGCTCCTTTTCAAACAGGCTGCGCAGCCCTTCGCGAAAGATCGCGTGGTCGTCCGCGATGAGGATTTTCAGGTCCATGGCAGGTTCTCCTTACTTTTGTTCCGGTGGTTCCACCGGAACCGTAATCGTCACCCGGGTCCCCTGCCCGGGGGCAGAGTCGAACGCCATCTGCCCTCCGAAGTATTGGATCTTCTCCCGGATGGTGTACAGGCCGTAGCCGCGCGGCTCGTGCCCGGCGTAAAGGGTCGCGGCGACATCAAAGCCGCGCCCTTCGTCCTGCACCGTGATGACCATCCTCTGGGCGATTTTCAGCAGCGAGATGCGAGCCCTGCTGGTTTCGGCATGCTTGGTGATGTTGTACAAAAGCTCCCGCACCACCTGGAATACCGTGGAGCGCACCTCGTACCTGAGCGGTTTGGCTTCCTTGTCGTCGTCGATGGTCACCTGCAGGCCGTAATTCTCCAGGAACTCCTGCGCCAGCCACTTGAGCGCCGCTTCCAGCCCGGCATTGGCCAGCACCGGCGGCCTGAGCTGGAAGGTCAGGGTCCGGACCTCCTTGACCGCCTGCAGCAGCAGGGCGTCGATCGCCTCGATGGCGCCCTCGCCGGCCTCCGGCGGGATGAGCGACGCAAGGGCGTTCACCTTCATCCGGCTCAGCAGCAGGGTCGGGCCGACCTGGTCGTGCAGTTCCCCGGCGATGCGGCAGCGCTCGCCTTCCTCGGCCAGGGCGAGCTGCATGGCCATGCTGTTTATCTTATGCTGCGCTTCCCTGAGATCATGGATGTCGATGGTGGTGCCGTACCACTTGACGATTTCCCCGGTCTCGTCGCGCAGAGGCACCCCGCGGCTTAGGTGCCAGCGATACGCGCCGTCGCGGCGCCTGAGCCGGTGTTCCCGCTGGTAGGTAAGCCCCGAGAGGATGGCGTTTTGCCAGACCTGCCGGGTTGCCTCCCGGTCATCGGGATGCACATAGTCGATCTGCCACATGGAGGCGCTCCCGATCTGCTCGATTCCCGCATAGTCGAGGGCAAACCGGTTCCAGTAATCCACCAGGCCGTCGGGACGGGCGGTCCAGACCAGGCCGGGCATGGAGTCGGCGAGCACCCGGAAGCGGTCCTCGCTTTGATGCAGCGCCTTTTCGGCCAGCTTGCGGTCGGTGACATCCAGCTTGGCGCCGACCACGCGCAGCGGGGCGCCCGACGCGCTCCGCACGATGGTGGCCCGGTCGCTGATGAAGAGATAGCCGCCGTCGGGCCGCTTCATCCGGTAGTCGCAGACCCAGAGATCGGGACCCTGCAGCAGCGCCTTATCGAAGCTGGCGCCGACCCGCTCGCGGTCGTCCGGATGAATCTGCCAGAGCCACCACTTGCCGTGGTGGTGTTCGTTACCGGGCCGGCCGAACATCTCGGTGTAGGCGCGATTCCAGCGGGTGACCCCGGTGGCGAGGTCCACCTCCCAGATGGCCTCCTTGGCCACACTGGTGGCGAGCTGGTACAGCTGCTCGCTGGTGTGCAGCTCCAGGGTCCTTTCCTGCACCCGCGCCTCGAGCGTCTCGTTGAGCTTCTTCAGCTCGCTGATGTCCTTCACGTAGTGGACCGAGCCGACCAGGCGCTGGGCGGGGCCGAAAATAGGGGAAACTGAAACGAGGTAGGTCCTGTCGAGTTTTTCGATATAGACCTCTTCCGAATGCGGCAGGCCATCCTGAAGGAGCTTGCTCTGGGGGCAGAGGGCGATAGGCGCGTTGCTGTCGTGCACCAGTTCATGACAGAATTTCCCGGTCACCTCCTCGACGGGGAGCCCGACCAGGTCCGCCATCGCCTGGTTCACCCGCCTGACCTGATGATCCGTGTCCAGCAGCATGATCGGGTCCGAGGTGGCATTGAAGGTATCCAGCCATTCCTGGTTGGCCAGCAGCAAATCGGCTTCCGCCTTGCTACGGGCGGCGATCTCCTGGCGCAGCTGTTCGTTGGCGCTTTGCAGTTCGGCGGTGCGGATGCGCAGGGCTTCCAGGCTCCGACTGCCGGATGTGCTCTTTTTGTTCTGCATGGTCTGACCTCCCGGTCAGTTGAGACGGTCGCTTGCCAGCGCTGTGGGGATAATGTCAAAGATTACATTTCCTGTCAATTTAAAACCTTTAAGGTAATCGGTTCAAGGCACTGGCGGTAGGATTGGTATAACGGCGAAGCTATCATCCTGCATGATATTAGGTTATGATGACGCTGCACCGGGTTTGCACTCAGTATCGAGTTCCACAAACAGTTCCGGACTCCGGGGATGGATGGAGGAGGGGGGCATTCTTTCAGCCAGCGGTGCGGACTATTTACCAGAAAGAGGATCCATGAAGATACAGAAACTGACCGTAGAGAATCGCCCCAGGGTCTATGCCCTGCTCCGCCTCGCCTTCCCCAACAGAGAATTCGAGGCCCGGCTGGTGGAGCAGCTCCACGAAAATGACAGGCCGGTACACGAGTGGGTCTGCCTGCACGCCAACCGGATCATTGCCTACGTCGTCTTTTCCAACGCCTATAACGGAGAGGTCTGCGGCCTGCATCTGGGCCCCATGGCGGTGACGCCCGACTTTCAGCGACAGGGGGTGGGGACGGAGCTGCTCGGTTTCGTGCTGAGGCAGGAACAGATCAAAAGCCAGCCCATCTATGTCCATGGCAAGCCCGGCTATTTCGGCAAATTCGGCTTTGAGCCGTGCAGCAGCCCCATCTGCCCTTTTGATAAAGACAACGCCCACTTCCTCAGCATGAGAAACAACGCCGAAGTCAGCTTCATGGTGGGCTATGAGCCGGAGTACCAGCCCGCGCCGCGTCCCGACCCCAAGAAGGTGAAGCGCCGGTCGAGGTGAGTGAGCACCACTAGCGCTTCGACTCCGCTCAGCGAACGGAGTCTCCCTGAGCGGAGCCGAAGGGCGGTCCCTTCCTACAGGGATTCCAGCGGCGGATAGTCGTTATACCCGGCCAAACCGGGAGTATAGAAGGTGGCCTGATCCGCTTCGGCAAGCGGAGCATCGACCTTCAGGCGCTGCACCAAATCCGGATTGGCGATGAAGGGGCGCCCGAAGGAGACCAGGTCGGCAGCGCCGCCCACCAGGTCGGCTTCGGCACGGGTGCGGTCATACCCGCCGGAAAGCATGATATCGCCTCCTCCGGCCTGCCGGAAATTGCTGCAGATCAGCGCAACTCCGGCCGCGGCCGGCTTGGGTGCTCCCATGGACGAATGGTCCACCAAGTGCAGATACGCCAGGCCCAGCGCCCCCAGTGATTGTGCCAGCGCTCCATACTGAGCTTCAATGCCGTCATAGGCGCCGCTCATGTCGTTGAAAACCCCATACGGTGAAAGCCTGATTCCGACCCGGTCGGGCCCGATGGCAGCAGCCACGGCGGCAGCGACCTCGAGGGCGAAGCGGTTGCGGCCTGCTGCGTCGCCGCCATACTCGTCGCTACGCCGGTTCGAGCCCGGATCGAGAAACTGGGTGATCAGGTAGCCGTTGGCGCCATGCACTTCCACCCCGTCGCAACCAGCCTGAACCGCATTGCGGGCCGCTTGGACGTACTCCTCAACCGCTGCCCTGACGTGCTCGGCGCTCATCTCCAGCGGCATCCCGCAGGGCTGCTCGCCCTGGCTGTCGGTCCACATGGCGCCGCTCATGGCGACCGGCGAAGGAGCCAGCAGTTGCGCCCCCGGCGGCAGGTTCAGCACGCTCCCCACCCGGCCGGCATGCATCAGCTGCATGAAGATTTTGCCGCCCCGCGCGTGGACGGCAGCGCTGACAAGTTTCCAGGAGGCAGTCTGTTCCGGCGAGAAGATCCCGGGGATGCGGGCATATCCCAGCCCGTTCGGGGAAGGTGAGGTCCCTTCGGTAATGATCAGCCCGGCGCCGGCCCGGGCTCCGTAGTATTGAGCCACCAGTTCGTTAGCCAGATTGCCGGTGGCACGGCAGCGGGTCATCGGTGCCATGACGACCCGGTTATTCAACGTGATGGCGCCAAGCTGCCTATCGCTAAACAATTTCATGTGAACCTCCGGAACTGTGACGCTTTGCCGGACCTGGCGCTGCAGCGCGCAGGCCCGTCAAGGACGGGGAATCTCTGCAAAGACAAAACCAGACGCTGCCGGTTTCCTACAGTGTTATTCGTACTCCGTGTACTTCTTTGCGCTGCCGCGAACCTTGTCGGCGGGGTACTTCATTTCATTAATCCCTATCTTGCGCTGTACCGCGGCATACAGATCTATGTCAAGCTTGTCCGAGATCCGCACCAGATAAATCAGAATATCAGCCAACTCCTCTTCGACAGAGGTGCGGGTCTTAGCGTCCAGCAGGTGGCTTTGTTCACCTTTGACCCACTGGAAGTGCTCGATCAGCTCCGCGGCCTCCGCGATGAGAGCCATCGAAAGGTTTTTGGGTGTGTGGTACTGATCCCAGTCGCGATCCTTAGCGAAATCACGCAGGACGTCGCGCAGAGATTCCAGCGATCCGATTTCATCCGTTTGGGTCATGATAAAGTCCTCGGCTTGCGGCGTGGTTGGCGCGCCTCGACAGTTATCCTCCAGGTACTTGCTGCCGACGCGCAGCAAGATAAACAACCCCTTCATAGCATGTTACTGCCCTTGTATAAAGCTCATTTTGACCTTGGACCTGATGACGAACCGAACCTATCAATTGGGAGCGCAACGAGGAGTCGAAGCGATAGCAAGCAGGCTTCCTCCTCAGCGGTTCCGGTGCCACTTACATTAGATTCGGCCTGAAGTGTCTTTTGGTCCTTTCCAGTAACAGTGCGTAAGTGATAGTATGGATAGGTTGGCAAGGAGGCTTTGATGTGATCGTTTTCAAGGTAAAGTGGACCCCGTTGGACATGACCCATTGGCAAACGAGGATTGCGAAGTCCTATCAGGATGTTTTGAAAGTGTACCCGCCTGGTTGCCTGGACTGGCTTAGGGAGTCTGAGCCGGGCAGGATGGTGGAGCTCAAGGCAACCGTGGAAAAGATCAAGCGTGCCTACACCGAGCGCGACTCACAGGGCCTTGACGCCGCGCTGACCAGCTACCGGGATACCCACTTGAAAACGTTTGAGGACTATCTGCTGGAAGTAAAAACCGCCGCATGACCTGATCCTCCCCTACGAGCACCCTCGCAGTCTTGGAAGTATCCCTGTCAGTGGATCTTCCCGCATCCATTTCAATGCGGGAAGATCCAGCGATTTCTGCCTCAATCCGAACTATCTACATTTAATTGGGTTTGGTGACCGCGTTGCTAGCCAGGGTAACTGCGGTTTGCGCCAAAGCCCTGCCGGTCATCGAAGCGCCTGTTCCGAGCTGGATGGAAGTCTGCGAGAGTATGATCCCCTCGAAATGCGCGGTGGTTCCGATGATCGCCCCACTGGCGACCTGCCAGAAGATGTTCTTGGCACTGGCTCCGCCGCTTAGGAAAATATGCTTTGCGGGACTCACGGTCAGCGTCCCCGGTACCTGGAAGATCCAGACATCGTTCGGGCCGCCGGATAGTGTGACATCCGAGGAAACGGTCACCCCGGTGGTCCATTTGTAGAGGCCGGGAAGCAGCGTCTTGCCGCCGATCTCGCCGGCTCCCAGGTTCAGGAAGTCAGGGGTCGGCCTGTTGGCGGCGTCGGTGTAGGCCGTACCCATGTCGCCAATTGCCGTCGTCAGGTTCGAGCTGGTGGGGGCCGTCATGTCGGCCGCAAACAGGCTCCCGGTCACCTGGGTCGATATGGCGGAGGTGGTTCCCACCATGGTCAGGGAGAAACCGGTCAGGAAGGACGCGGCGGCCGGGCTCAGGCCGACATCCCCGAGAATTGCCGAGCTCGGGATGGTCGAGACCCCTGATTCCGCCAGGATCACGTAGTTGCCGGCGGTGCCGAGCTGCACGGCTGCGGGACCCTGTGCCGAGGCCGCGCTGACAGTGACGAGGTAGGTGGCCGTGCTGGCGTCGGCTGCGGTTACCGTGTAAGACACCGGGTTGCTGAAGTTATTGGCAGTCGTTCCGCTCTTTTGCAGCGCGGTTGCCACCTTCACGGAGCTGCCCGTGGTCGAGAAGGTCGCCGTCATGGCAGACAGGTCAGTCCCGTTGGGAACTGCCACAGCAATCGTCTTGGCATTCTCGTTGATGACCCCGGTTACCCCGGCAAGCGTGAATGAAGTCATCGCCTTGGCAGAATTCGCGGCCAGGATTGCGGTGACGGTGTAGGTCACTGCCGTGCCGTCGGCGGCGGTCACGCTGTAGGCCACCGGAAGCGTGAAGTTATTCGAGGTGGTCCCGCTCGTCTGGAGCGCGGCCCCCACCTTGGTGCTGGTCCCCGTGGAGCTGAAGGTCGCGACCAGTGCCGTCAGGTTGGTTCCGCTGGGCAGGGTGAGCGTAACCGTCTTGGCCGCTTCATTCACCGTCCCCGTTACCCCGGCAAGCGAGAAAGCGCTGAGGGCCTTGGCTGAGGAGAGTGAGACGTCGACCGTCACCGCGTAGGTCATTTGCGAGGTGTCGCCGGCGCTCACCGTGTAGGCCACGGCTCCGGTGAAGTCGTTGGGCGTGATTCCGCTATCTTGCAGCGCCGTCCCCACCTTGACGTTCGTCCCCGTGGTCGTGAAGGTGGCGACCAGTCCCGTCTTGCTGGTCCCGCTCGGCAGGGTCACCGATATGGTCCGGGCCGTATCGTTAACCGTCCCGGCGACCCCGGCAAGGGAAAATGAGGTGATGGATTTGGCCGATACCGGGGCCGTGGTCACCGTGACGAGGTAGGTCGAGCTGGAACCATCCGCCGCGGTCACGGTGTATGCCACCGGATTGCTGAAGTTGTTAGGCGTGGTCCCGCTGGTCTGGGGTGCCGTTCCAACCGTCATGCTGCTCCCCGTGGTGACGAAGGTGGCAACCAATGCCGTCACACTGGTGCCGTTTGGCCTGGTGACCGTAATCGTCTTTGCCGTCTCATCCACGACCCCCGTCGAACCGGCCAGTGTGAACGCGGTGACGGCCTTTCCCGAACTTTGATTTGCGGTATTATTCTCTCCGCAGCCGGCCACGAACGTGACCAGAAGCAAAACCAGGAGCCACATCTTTGTATATCCTCTGCCTTGTCGCATATCAGTACCCCTCCATAAACTCTTTCCCATCGTTATCAAATTTAGTGACAGACAGAAATAGCGTGTCCAAACGCCGCATTAAGCTGTCCGTCCCATGCCTTACAGGGGCTGGCTGCTGAAGATATTACTTCGGTCGTCAACAGTGAACTCGGCCGAGATAACGTATACAGAGCAAGTAACCTGCCAAAAGCAGGCAAATGGTTTCATGCGCTATTCGTCCAAAGATAACGGGGTCTTAGCATTGCAGCAGGACCCGACAGGCAGCGCGAACCCAGCTACTGGGCCTTAGCCTATGGCGGAACCTCAGGATGCTGAGGGCGGGGGATTGCGGGTTCATGGATACCAAGAGGCGTAAAGAATGCCGTGGCAGGGGGGAGAAAGTGCGAGGTCGAAACTGTCGGATATGGTGACCGGCATTCCAAAACCGGCGGATTCCAGCGCATATCGGGTTTACCGAGCCTGCCGCGCGGGCCCGACCCAACGAGGGATTCCTGTAGTATCGGTGAGTTACCCATACCCGGGGAATTTGGCACCCGATATGCTTTAATGAACATGAGGATGCGGCGAAGACCGTTTGTTGCCAATACCCACACAAGGGAACCAGCATCCAGTTTAAAAGGAGAATGGAAATGAGAAAAACAATACGGCTTCTAATTGCGACCCTTCTGGTAGCGACTGCGCTGACTGGTTGTATCATTGATCCCTGGTGGGGCGGTGGCGGGCATGGTGGCGGGCACGGCGAGCGCCGATAACCCCGTGTTGAAACGACAGCCCAGGCGGAGTCCGCCTGGGCTGTCGAACCTCGGTAAGCCGAGCTTTAAGCTGTCGGGAGCGTCTCCCGAATTGAGGCACATAAAAAAAGGCCCGATGCGCGGCACCGGACCCTTTTTCCAAAATCATAACTGGCGTTCAATATGAGACGCTTCTCTCCTAACCGTCGGTGGAAAGCTATTCGGGGGGCGAGTCGCATGCCCGGCAATCGGCCACGCAGCCCGGTGAACCCTTTTCGCGATCCCCTTTTTCAAGCGGTTTTGACGCGCCTGGCGGATGAGATTTAAGGCACTTCGGCTTGGTCTCCCTGAACGCCAGCTATCAACTCCAAAGTACCGTAACGACCTATTGAGCCCACTGCCCTTTTTTCAAGCATCTCCCTGGAAGACGTTTCAGGTTTCTCCCCACCAAAGGGGAACTGCACACCGCGTCTGAACCTGGGAACCACATAGTGAGTGTCGACAGGTTCCTCAAATTAGCCTCTACCTGTACCCCAGAGTTGTTTCAAAGATCATCTCTTTCCACAACTTTAGTATACGCCTTCCCCTAAAAAGAGTCACCATTCATTCGGTGCGTAATCGTCCTCTCCGTCCCCCTCCCCTCTCGACATTTCTAGGCCGCTTTGCTGGAAGTCTTGAGCACAGACAGCGCATCTGGATCACGGTCCAACAAGATCAGGGCATTGCTGATGGCACGACTGGGGAGCAGATCGCCGCTTTCGTATTTTTGAAAGGCGCGAGGGCCGCCACCGATCAAAACTCCCGCCGTTTCTTGGGTCAGATGAAGCTTCCTGCGAATCCGTCGGATATCCTCCGGCCTAAGAAGCCCTTCGTGGCTAGCTTTGAGGCGGTTCAGCATCCGGTCCGACAGCTTCAAGTCCTCTCCGCTATGAATACTCTCCTCCGACTCTTTGCAGTACCACCCTGGCATATCGAAGGTCACCGTTTCTCCCTTGTAGGCAATTGTCATGGGGCGCACCCCCCGGTGCATCGGCGCCCCGGTCTCCGGGCAGACAGGGTTAGTCATGGTTCTTTCTCCTTAAACGAAAGCAGCAGGAAATCTGTGATGACGTCGGCTGTGAACTTGACGTAGAGAATCCCCACTGGGGACGGCACGTGATAAACGTCCTGCCAAAGCCGGGAATCAACATAGGACGTCATCGACTTGTAGAAATGCCTCCGCTGCATGGTCTGGATTGTTGCGACGATTTCAGAACGACCGAAGCCCAAGGCGGCAGCGTTACGTAGGGCCGTACCAGTAAGGGTGAGCCTGTCCACCGTGCCGAAGGCGGTCTTGAAAGCCTCAAGGTCATAGGCCGGCTTTCGCTTTTCGGTCATGACACTTACACCTTTTTACACCATAATGGTGTAATTTACAAGTACCTGCTGGAAATCCTCGTGAGACCTTGCCCCACCGACATCCACTTAAACCTAAGCGCGCACGAAACGACGGGGCGCCTCGCAGACTGACCGCAGGCAACGCCGCTAGCGAAGCCACTGAGGATCGTCCGCTCCGCAGAGCCACAGCAAGAGCGTGTTCCACTCGAACCCCGGGCCTGATAACGGGGGAAGCCACCCACCCTCATCCTGGCAGCAGGCGAGCCAGTTCAGCCTGGCCTTCGCTTTTTCCGCCGGCAATGCCACCAACCACCTCTCATCACCGGCGCTCAGCTCCTGCTCCATCCTTTCCCGCAGCGCCAGCAGCGGATGGCCGGCAGGAAGGGAATGCTCGGGATTCAGAAGCCTGGGCAGCTCGACCCGGGGCGGGGATGCCTGGGCGCCGGCCAGCGCCTTCCAGCCATCAGCCTGCGAAAGCCCGCCCCAGCGCTCGGCCACGGCGTCGATCTGCCGGGCAAGTTCTGCCGCCATCGGCACGCCGCATCTGGCCAGCGCGTCCTCGGCGCTGACCGATCTGGATGCCACGGCCTCAAGGATTTCTTCGCGGGCGGTGCCGTCCTGGGTCAGCTTTGCCTCCCTCCACGCCTTGAGAAGCCGGCTCCCCGCATCCGTCAACTTAACCACACCGCGGGCGGGGATTTGGGTCCTTGCAGCAAATCATAGGGAAAAAAGCCGACCTAAATCTCAACAGGCATTTTGCACAAGCGGTTGCAAAGTCTTGGAGATTCAATACTGGTAGCCTCGGGCTGCTTGTTCTGGCCCAAAGGAGCACATCCCCTCTCCAGCCGGAACCGGATTCTCACCTAGAATTTAGAGGCTTCGGGATATCCACGACATTGTGCGCGCCGCCCGCCTTACCCTGAAAAGGTATTGTCCATTTTGGCCTTAAGCGGTAAGGTTGTTTTGGAAATAAAGCATATGTTATTACATGTGGATACAAAGCGAAGAATAACCCTGCCTCCAGACGCCGGCATTAATCCAGGGGATACAATAAAGCTCGAAATTCTGGAGGATTGCCGAATAATGCTTATCCCCGTCAAGACAATCCCCAAGCACCAGATGTGGGCTTGGACTCCGGAAAGCAAGCAGGCTATAGAGGCGTCTATGTCCGATCCACGATCATCAGAGGCAGTCGAATCGCCTGCCTTGGCGGAGCAGATGGTGAAAAGGTGGGCGGATGATTGCTCTGTGTGACCGGAAGCGCCCATTCAATCACGTGCATGTTGGCAGGGCCCACAGGCAGCTTCGACCTTTTCAGGCCGCATGTTGCAGGCGAAGCGTCTCCCACCCGATGCAGGCAAGCTTGATATAGATCGGAATCGGTTTGTGCCCACCGTGGTAATACACAACCGTGCGGCGCGTGATGCCGAGCGCCTTGGCCGCAGCGCTGAGGGAGAGGTCGTTTCGCTCCATCCAGGCGTTGAACTCGGCCACCGGGTAGGCAAGGCCGGCTTGCTCCTTTCCCAACCGGTAGAGGGTATCGGCGTCGATCCCTATCTCGCCGTCGGCCCACTCTATCCCATGCCCCCATTCCTCGACTGCGGCAGTCGCGAAAAATACCGGTTCATTCAGCTTTTCGTACCCTGGTGAGCCGAGATATTCGGCCACGTCGACCCGGGTATGTTTGCCGGAGCGCCAGAGTATCGTTACCTGTGACGGCGCCTCGGCGGCAACGGAATTGATCATTTGTTGAATCATAGGTTTATCCTCGGTTCAATTTATTCCACTCTTCTTGTATCCGTTCCTTGTTTTCTCTGGCCCATATCCGCGCTTCGGCAAGGATCTGCGCCGGAGGGGTTCCGATAATGACCGCGAGGGTTTCGATGGAGATCGACGCCCGCCCCTCCGGCCAGCGCAGGTGGAAATGCGGAACGCCGTGCTCGCGACCGAAGACTTCAATCTTCCAGTTTCGGTTGTGATGAAGGCGGGTCACGGAATCAAAGTCTAGTGAATATTATTCCCTATGTCAAATAAGAAGTTTGAATGCAGGCGGCGGAAGGAGGGCACTTGGACCCAAAATAGGCAAAAAAAAGCGCTCAATCAAGAGCGCACTGAATTTCAAATGTAGGTTCCTTATGCTAGATTCCTCATGCCAGCATCTGACCTCCTCTTAACCGTTTGGTTTCAAGATGATCTTGGTGTATTCCGCACCTTCGCCGGCGCCGCGCTGCACGAATTTATCGTAGGCTTCGGGTCCGTTTTCCAACCTCAGATGATGGCTTACCAGTTTGCCGGGGGCTATCCGCCCTTGCACTATGGCGTCTCTTAGCAGGGCATTATAGCGTTTCACGGGCGCCTGGCCGGTTTCTATCTTGATCCCCTTTTCCCATAATTTCCCCAGCGGAAGGTTGAAGATTCCCTCTTTCGCCTTGTTGTCGACTCCACGGGGATCGCCGGAGAAATACACTCCGATGAGTCCTATCGATCCGGTAGCGTTGACGACCCGGGCCAGGTCTTCGATGACTTGGATCGGCTTTTCATTCTCAGCATCTTCCCTGCTCAGTGCCTGGTATCCCACGGCATCTATGCCGCAGAGGACTCCGGGCATCTTCTCCTCGCCCGGACGCAGGGACTCCTGGATGGCCTTATTGTTTTTACGGGCATTCAAGATGAATTCGGCCGGGTCTCCCTCCGAAAAGTTGACCGCGACGGCGCCCAGTTCCTGAACTTTCCTCAAGCGTACGACGGAGCGATCCACCACGTATACTTCAGCCGCCCCGATAAGAAAGCTTGAAAGGGCCGCCATGTAACCGACCGGCCCGGCGCCGAAAATAGCTACGGAAGTCCCGGGGCAGACGTTTGCCATTATGCAGGAATGGTAGCCTGTCGGCAGCACGTCCGAGAGCATGATGAAATCATCTTCCCACTGATCACCGGGGGTTCCCGGAAGGTTCAGGCAGTTAAAATCGGCAAAAGGCACCCGCACCAACTGGGCCTGTCCTCCCCGGTAGGGGCCGAGATCGGCATAGCCATAGCCTCCACCGGGACTTTTCGGATTGGTAGTGAGGCAGGCGTTCACGAACCCGCGGCAGCAGTTGAAGCAGGAACCGCAGGAAACATTGAAGGGAAGCGATACCCGGTCCCCAACTTTGACCAGTTGCACTCCCTTGCCAACCTTTTCCACCACTCCCATGATCTCGTGGCCGAATACCATGCCTGGCTGCGCGCTGGTTCTTCCTTCGAACATATGAAGATCGCTGCCACAGATGGCCGCCGAGGTCACTCTAATGATGGCATCGTTCTCCTGCTCGATCACGGGATCGGGTACCTCCCGCACTTCCATGCGACGTATATCGGCAAATACCAATGCTTTCATGTGTCCTCCTTTCCCACCTCGTGTTGACTGTGGGCATCTTTTGTCCACATTCGTTTCCATGAACCCATCGTACTCATCATTTGTCAGTTGTTTATGCTACCTAAAAATTTTCTGAATTTTTTGCTTATATTTCAACATTTAAATTTGGACTAATTATAGACCTTAAAAATTAAATACATTAGAATTACCGGACAGCTCGGGACATACTGTAATTGTTTCAAACATCAATGACTGTTTGTAGATTTTATTAGGATATGAAACAGACAAGGCAGGTTTATAAATTTAGCTTATTTGCATAGCCTTGCGTATTGTCGATGTAGAACTGAGGGAGGCTTTTAGAACAATGCTGGGTGAGGCAATTAACTACGTATAAGTTATTTCGCTGCGTTTAAGTATTGCCATCGTTTTCTTTCAATCATGCATCACATTGGATGCCGCTACTGGCGCCGAAAACAAGGTCTTCCAGGCCAAGGAACCTTTGCGCAAGCACTGCCCGGCTACGATTGAGGTGCTTTTCAGAAAAGTCTCTACAGTTCATGATGTGCCTCCTTGATGAGGTTTCCAATGAGTCGTTCACCCGCCGATTTGGTTGCTTTGTTCCGGGTTGACATGTCGGGGAATGGTTGTAATTTTTTAATCTTATCGTAAAATCCATAGGAAGCCATCGGTACTGCGCGTAGGCCGCCGAAAGCCGAGGTTTACTGAGGTGCCTGGAATTCGCAACGGTAAGTGGGTAAACACGGGGAGGTGGACATCTGAGGCAGGAGCTAAACGCAAAAAAGAGATCCTTGCAGCTTTCGATTCGCAGTAGCCGACTCAACAGGTATAGAAACCACAGCAATTGGCAACCACGGGACAGGAGGTAGCAAAACCATGAAGAAGATGACATTACTGGTAGCTTGCTTAGTGTCAGCCGCTGTACTCTTCAGCTCCGCAGGACTCGCATCCGCAGCTGAGGAAGCTGCAACCGCCCCTGACAACACGAAGATGAACAAACAAGGGGGCATGACCGCCGATCAGCAAAAGGAGAATCCAACCGACAGAAAAATCACCCAGAAAATCCGTCGGGCAATCGTAAAGAACAAAACCATTTCCCAGTACGCTCATAACATCAAAATCATCACAGTCAATGGCGAGGTCACCTTGAAAGGTCCAGTCAGGACCGAAAAGGAGAAAATGATCGTTGAAAAAGCGGCTACCCAGGTAGCAGGTAAAGGAAATGTGACGAGCGAGATCGAGGTGGCACCATCGAAGTGAGAAAGTCCACGTGGGCACAAAAAGTCGGAAGAAAAAAGGGGACAGCTCTCAGCTGCCCCCTTTCGGTTCAATCTTGCAAACGCGTAACCTCCCCGTCACCTATCGCCTGTTTCAATGCATCGGGTACTTCCTTTGCCTGCTCTAGCTGCTGCTCGAGAGTTGGCAGGGACTTAACCGCCTGGGCATTTAGTTCGGCATCCTGGACATGATCTAAAAAATCCAGCATCAAGGAGATCCATTATGGGAAAGGACAAAACAACAAGTGACTCGCGCAAACAGGGGAAAAGCTCCCCGTCAGGCAAGGAGAGCCTGATCGGCGCCGGCGGCGAACTGCACCAGGATGCCGGAGGCGGACATCCGGCGCTCACCACAAATCAGGGGGTGCCGCTTTCCGACAACCAGAACTCCCTCAGGGCGCATCCGCACGGCCCGACGCTCCTGGAGGATTTCGCCCTGCGCGAAAAAATCTTCCATTTCGATCACGAGCGCATTCCCGAGCGCATCGTGCATGCGCGCGGAACGGGGGTACACGGCTTTTTTGAGCTGAGCGCCTCGCTGGAGCAGTACAGCAGCGCGAAGATTCTCACCGAGGTCGGTGTCAAGACGCCGGTCTTCGCACGGTTCTCGACCGTCGCGGGGGGCGCGGGATCGGTGGATACCCCCCGCGACGTGCGCGGCTTCGCCGTCAAGTTTTACACCAAAGAGGGGAACTGGGACCTGGTCGGCAACAACATCCCCGTTTTCTTCATCCAGGACGCCATCAAGTTTCCCGACCTGATCCATGCCGTCAAAATGGAGCCGGACCGTGGTTTCCCGCAATCGGCGACCGCCCACGACACCTTCTGGGACTACATCTCGCTCACGCCCGAGTCCATGCACATGGTGATGTGGATCATGTCGGACCGCACCCTGCCGCGCTCGCTGCGCATGATGGAGGGGTTCGGCGTGCACAGTTTCCGGCTCATAAGCGACGACGGAGCGTCCAGCTTCGTCAAGTTCCACTGGCGTCCCAAACTCGGCCTACAGTCCACCATTTGGGACGAGACCGTGAAGATTGCCGGTGCCGATCCGGATTTCCACCGCCGCGACATGTTCGATGCCATCTCGGCCGGGAATTTCCCCGAGTGGGATTTCGCGGTGCAGATCTTCACCCAGGAGCAGGCGGATGCCTTCCCCTTCGACCACCTGGATCCCACCAAACTGATCCCGGAAGAGCTGGTCCCTCTGCAGGTGATCGGCCGCATGGTGCTGGACCGCTGGCCCAACAACTTCTTCGCGGAAACCGAGCAGGTGGCCTTTTGCCCAGCCAATATCGTGCCGGGGATCGATTTCTCCAACGACCCGCTGTTGCAGGGGCGCCTGTTCTCCTATCTGGACACCCAGATGTCCCGCCTGGGTTCTCCCAATTTCCACCAGTTACCGGTGAACGCGCCGAAATGCCCCTTCGGGAACCAGCAGCGCGACGGACATATGCAGATGGAGCAGCCGGTGGGGCGGGTTTCCTACGAGCCCAACACGCTGTCGGAAGACTCGCCACGCGAAACCGCGGCACAGGGATTCCGCAGCGCCGGGACCGTCGAGGCAGGGGAAAAGGGGCGCATCCGTGCGGAGAGTTTCGCCGACCACTACAGCCAGGCCCGGCTTTTTTATTTAAGCCAGACAGGGTACGAGCAGGCCCATATCGCCTCGGCGCTGGTTTTCGAGCTTTCCAAGGTCGATCACCTGCATGTGCGCGAGGCGATGGTCGGCCACCTGCGCCATATTGAGGAGGATCTGGCCCGGAGGGTCGCGGCGGGTCTTGCCCTCGAACGGTTGCCGGATGCGCCGCCGGCTGCGGCACCCGTGCAGCAGATGGAACGTTCACCGGCGCTGCAGATCATCGGGCGGATGAAGGACACCCTCAAGGGGCGCATGGTGGGGATTCTGGTGGCAAACGGATCGGACGGCTCCGCGATCCAAAAGGTCAAGCAAGCCGCCAGCGCTTCGGGGGCAACCGTGAAGGTCGTGGCCCCCAAGGTGGGCGGAGTAAAGCTTGCCGGAGGTTCCCTGCTGGAGGCCGACGGGCAGCTGGCCGGCACGCCGTCGGTGCTGTTCGATGCCGTCGCCGTCATACTCTCCGAGGAAGGTGCCAAGACGCTTTCGCTGGAGAGTGCCGCAATCGATTTTGTGCGCGATGCCTTCGGGCATCTCAAGACGATCGCGGTCGACCAGGGGGGGGCGGCGCTACTAAAGGCGGCGGGTGTCGCAGCAGATGCCGGGGTCGTTGACAGCGGCAACCTGGATGGCTTTATCAAGGCAGCGAAGGCGCGTCAATGGGACCGGGAAAAGCGGGTGCGGACTTTGGCCTGAAACACTAGAAGGTGCCGGGCAAACCGGCACCTTTTCCTTGCTGAGCGGTCCGATGCACTAAGCACTAAGCCCTGCCATAGATCACGGTCACGGCCAAGGTACCTCTGGAGCAGGGCCTTAACGTTAGTTGGATAGTAACCAATCGTTACTGAAAGCTGTCGGGGGAAATCACTTGGAGCGCCAGCGGTACAGGATGGGCGGGTCCTTGAGGTAATCCACCGGCAGGTAAAGCAGGTGCACCAGCTTGGTGAAAGGGAGGACCCCGACCACCAGGAAGGCGCTCGCCGCGTGCAGCTTGAAAACAAGCGGCAGGTCCGCAACGAAGCCGATCTGCGGGTTGAAGGAGACGATGGACCAGAGGTAGGGAACCGCGGTGTGCAGGTACCACTGGGAGCCCCAGCGCTCGAAGTAGCTTATATAGATCCCGGTGCCCGCCTGGAAGGCGAGCAGGTAGAGCAGCAGCCAGTCGGAGCTGAAGGTTACCTGCCTGAGTTGTACCGAGTTGGAGCGCCGCAAAAGGAGTAGCAGGCATCCCAACAGTGCGAAAATCCCCAGCCCGAGCCCGAAGCTCTCCAGCAGCATGAGCGTCGCCTGGTTGCCGAGAAATCCCTTCATCTGGCCCGGGAAGGCGAAGCTTATGATGTGCGCCGCCAGTATGGGAATAATGCCGTAGTGCCAGGGGTTGATTCCCCAATAGAGCAGCTTGCGCTCCAGGAATTGGGTGGAGTACGCCGACCAGGTCAGCCGGTTACTGAGGAATCGGTACGGAGTTACGAAGAGTACCAAGGCCAGTGCCACATAGGGCAAAGCTATAAAGATGAAGTTATTCAACATGTCGAGACCTCCTCACAGCTACAATCCGCGTTGCACAGTTTTTCGGCGCTTTCAACCAGCGACTGCCAAGGGCGCTGCCTGGACGCCGGCTCTAGTGCGGCCATCTTGCCCAGGCCGGGCAAAACCATTTCGGCAATGAACTGCCGGCGGTAACCATCCTCGCCGCTCTGCACCAGATGAGCCAGAAAGCCAAGTAGTACCACCAGGTGGTCGGGAAGCTCATTGCCCGCAGGTGTGTAACAGTGCCGGCCGAATTCCTGCTTTATCCTTATCATGAATGCCGCTTTCTTTTGGTTGTCGCCATGGAGGTGGTGGCCCAGATAGAGAGAGCCCTTAGGGTTGAAATCAAAACTGGCGACATAGTCTTCCTGCAAACCGGAAAGCGTCGAGCTCCGCAGCAGCTCACCGAATGGGGCTGCCGAAGCTGCGAGCCCCGCCTCCCGGAGATGCGACCTGATGCGCTCGAAGGTGTCCAGCATGGCATCCCTTTCCTCAGGATAGCCGAGGAGTTGGGCGAGGCCGAGGTAGCTTTCCTGGAGGCTCATTTGGCCTCCCGAGTCTTCGCCAGGATCCCGAAACCTGCCTCCTGGTTGCGCAGCAAGGGATCCTCGTCTTCGCGCTGCTGCGCAGGGATCACGTTTCGCTCCTGATAGCCGCCGATGGAGAGCAGGCGGTAGAGGCGTAGCGCTCCCGCCCGGTCCAATCCGGCTTCCCGCAATACCGTCTCCTCTGCGGGATGCCCCAGGTTCTCCCCGCGCATATAAAGCCTAAGGGCGATGAGCTTCCTCAGGGTCTCCTCGACCACCGCGTGATTTCCGCCGGAGAGCAGGCTCGCCAGGTAGTCGATCGGCACCCTGAGCGTTTCCAGCGGCGGGATCACACCGTGCTCCATGAGCTTGTGGGTGTCTCCCCAGACGGAGAGGACCGGTGAGAGGGACGGGATATAGTAGGTCATCGGCATGGTCCTGAATTCAGGATGCAGCGGCAGGGCGAGTCCGAATTCCTTCACCAGGGCGTAGACCGGCGAGCGAAGGGCAGCCTCGAGCCATTGCCGGGAGACTCCGTTTTTCCTGGCTCCATGCTGCACCGCAGGGTCCGCTGGATCAAGGAGAAGTCCACGCTGGGCCTCGACCAGTTGATCGTCCTGCTTAAGCAGTGCGGCCTCGACCTGGTCGGCGTCGTACAAAAGGACGCCGACGTAGCGTATCCGCCCCACGCAGCTGTGGGCGCAGGCGTTGCACTGCCCGGTTTCCACCCGGGGGTAGCAGAAGATGCACTTCTCGGCCTTGCCGCTTTGCCAGTTGAAATACACCTTTTTGTAGGGGCAGGCGCTGACGCAAAAGCGCCACCCTTTGCAGACGTTTTGGTCCACCAGCACGATGCCGTCCTCGCCGCGCTTGTAGAGCGCGCGCGAGGGGCAGGATGCCACGCAGGCCGGGTTCAGGCAGTGGTTGCAGATGCGCGGCAGGTACTGCATGAACATGGTGTCGTAGGCGTCGATGATCTGGCGCTCCGCGAGATTCGGATCTTTTGCCGCATAGATCTGCGAGCCGGAAAGGTCGTCGTCCCAGTTGGGTCCTCCCTGGATCTCCTCAATGCTTGCCCCGGAAACCTGGGAAAAGGCCTCCGCGACCGGTTGGTCGTCCGCGGCCCCGGCGCCGGTCAGGTTGGCGTAGTCGAAGTCGAAAGGCTCGTAGTATTCCTCAATTTTCGGCAGGTTGGGCTGGAAGAAGAGGCTCATGAGGGTCCCCCCCTTACCCATCGACTTAAGTTTCAGCGCGTGGGCGTCGGCCAGCCACCCTCCCCGGTAGCGTTCCTGGTCCTCCCAGCTGCGCGGGTAGCCGACCCCGGGCTTGGTCTCGACATTGTTCCACCACATGTACTCGGCGCCCTTCCTGTCGGTCCAGATATTTTTGCAGGAGATGGAACAGGTGTGGCAGCCGATGCACTTGTCCAGGTTGAAGATCATGACTAGCTGAGCTCGTACGTCCATGATTGCGGCTCCTTCCTCGCGAAGATAAACAGCTAATGTGAAAGGCATGGAACGCGGATGACGCGGACCGATTGTTTCCCTCTCCCGGAGGGGGAGGGCTAGGGAGGGGGAACCGTCGCGGGGGCCCCCCCCCCCACCCCCCCCCCCCCCGGGGGGGGGGTTGTTGGATGGGGGAACCGTCGCGGCCCCCCTCCCAACCTCCCCCCTCCGGGAGGAGGAGTATTTTGTGCTCCGTGCGCTTTGATGGGGCACCTTCAAGCGAGGTTAGCCAATGATGCTTCGCTACTGGAGCCGCTTCTGTGGTGAGTCACCATCAAAGTTGACTTTCCTTCAGCTTCCTCACCACGACATAGCAGTCGCGGTTCACTCCGGTCGGGCCCCAGTAGTTGAAGTAGAAGCTGAACTGGGCGTAGCCGCCCAGCATGAGGGTCGGCTTGAGCCGGATGCGGGTGAGGCTGTTGTGCACTCCGCCGCGCTTCCCCGTCTTTCTCGACTTCTTGATGTTCAGCGTGCGCTCCGGCGCGTGGTACATGATCGCCGCCCCCTTCGGAATGCGGCACGACACGATGGAGCGGCAGACCACGACGCCGTTACTGTTGTAAACCTCTATCGCTTCGTTGTCCGCGATCCCCGCCCCCTCCGCGTCCAGGTGGTTGATCCAGAGCGCCTGGCCTCCCCGGGAAAGGGTCAGCATCCTCAGGTTGTCGCTGTAGGTGGAGTGGATGCCCCACTTGCCGTGCGGGGTGAGGAAGTTCAGCACGAGCCCGGTTTCGCCTCCGGTTTCGTCCAGCAGCGCCGGGTCCAGCTTCGCCTTGAAGGTGGGGAGCCCCTCGTCGAAGGCCCCGTAGTACGGGTGATCCAGGTAGATCGATTGCCGTCCCGTGAGCGTGCGCCAGGGGACGCCATGCTCGACGTTCAGCGTGAAGGGGGCGTAAGGACGCCCGCCGCTCACCAGGCCGCTCCAGATGGGCGAGTTGATGAACCGGCGCGGCTTCTGGGTGATCTCCTCCCAGGTCATCCGGAAATCCCGGGATCCCTCGGAGATCTCGGCAAGGGGTTTGCCGGTTCTTTTCCCGAGGTCCTGGTAGGCGCGGTGCGCCAGCTCCCCGTTGGTCTCGGGCGCGAGCGCCAGCAGCACGTCGGCGACCACCCGCTCGTCCTCCAGGTCGACGAACTTCCTGTCCTCCCAGCAGCGGGTCGGCAGGTCCCTCAGGAGCCTCTCGTGCACGTCGCCCGCGTCGTAATGCACGCCGTGGGCCCCCAGGTGACCGATCTCGGGCCCGAGCGACATGAAGCGGTTGTGCAGGTTCGGGTAGTCGCGCGTGACGACGGCGAGGTTGGGCATGGTCTTGCCCGGGATCGGCTCGCACTCGCCGAGCTTCCAGTCGAGCACGGTGCGCTGGGCGATCTCGCCGGGACTGTCGTGCAGAAGCGGCGCGGCGACCACGTCCTGCATGGGTGCCGGCAGGTGCTTCGCCGAAAGCTCGCTCACCTTCTTGGCGATGGCGCCGAAGGTCTTCCAGTCCGACTGCGACTCCCAGCCGGGCGGCACCGCGGCGTCCATGCAGTTCACGAAGGAGTGCATGTCGGTCGTGTTCAGGTCGCTCTTCTCGTACCAGGTGGCGGTGGGGAGAATGATGTCCGAGTACATGGCGGAGGTGTCCATCCGGAAGTTGAGGTCGACCACTAGGTCCAGCTTCCCCTCCGGCGCCTTGTCGTGCCACACTATATCCTGCACCTTCCCCTTGGCCGCCTCCCCGGCGCTCACGGAGCTGTTCGGGGCGCCCAGCACGTGCTTCAGGAAGAACTCGTGCCCCTTGGCGCTCGACGAGATGGCGTTACCCCGCCAGATGAACCAGAGCTTTGGCGAGTTGCCCGGGGCGTCCGGGTCCTCGACGGCGAAGCGGGTCTCGCCGCTCTTGAGCCGCGCCACCAGCCAGGCGCGGATCTCCGCGTCGCTTTGGCACCCTGCGGCCTTGGCCTGTTCCATGAGCTTTAGCGTGTTGTCGTTGAAGTGGGGAGCGAAGGGGAGCCAGCCAAGCCGCACCGCCTTGGCGGTGAAGTCGGCTACGTGCAGCGGCATTTTCGCGCCGGTCTGCGGCTGGAAATAATCGACGTAGTTTCGGTCGTAGCGCCACTGGTCCGAGTGCAGGTACCAGAAGTTCGGCGCGTTCTGCAACCGGGAGGGCTTCACCCAGTCGGTCGCCATGGCGATCGAGCCCCAGGGGGCGAGCGGCACCACCTTCTCCTGCCCCACGTAGTGGGCGAGCCCGGCGCCGTTTCTCCCGACGCCGCCGGTCAGCACGAGCGCGGTGATGGCGGCCCGGAAGATCAGGTCGTTGTGGTACCAGTGGTTGATGCCGGCACCCGTTATGATCATGTTGCGGCCCCGGCTCTGCTCGCCGTTTTCGGCCCAGCCGCGGGCAATGCCAATCAGGGTCTGGGCAGCGATGCCGGTGTGCTTTTCCTGCCACTTCGGCGTATAGGGGAGATCCGAATCGTAATCCCGCGGGTAGTCGCCGGAGAGTCCCCGGGAAACGCCGCTCTGCGCCATCATCAGGTCGAAGACGCAGGTGACGACCACCGCACCGGCCTTGGTGGCGACCTGGAGCACCGGCACCTCGCGCAGGGCGTCCGGCTCGCCCTCGAAGCGGAAGCGGACCTTGCGGGTTTCCCGGCCCAGCAGGCTCAGAGCGCAGTCAATATCGGCGCCGTCCACCAGGTCCTTCATGTCGAGGTTCCAGTCCCCCTCCTGCTTGCTCCAGCGCGACCCGATGCTGCCGTGCGGGATCCGTACCTCGCCCGAGCGGTCCGCGACGCAGCAGGTCCACTCGGCGTGCTCGATGGCGCCCGCGCGTTCCAGCTCGTCGGCGCGCAGGAATTCTCCCTGCTGCCAGGCGCCGTCCTTTTCGGAGAGTTTGACCAGAAAGGGGAGGTCGCTGAACCTGGTGACGTAGTCCTCGAAAAAGGGGACTTGGCGCTCCGCGTAGAACTCCTTCAGGATCACGTGGTTCAGCGCCATCCAGAAGGCGCCGTCGTGCCCCTGCTCCACCGGGAGCCAGGCGTCGGCGAACTTGCTCGCTTCAGAGTAGTCGGGCGACATGACCACCACCTTCGCGCCCCGGTAGCGGGCCTCGGCAAGGTAGTGGGCGTCGGGGGCGCGGGTCATCGGGATGTTGGATCCGCAGACGATGATGTAGGAGGCGTTGTACCAGTCGGCGGATTCGTTGACGTCGGTCTGCTCGCCCCAGACCTGCGGCGAGGCGGGAGGGAGGTCGCAGTACCAGTCGTAGAAGCTTAACGCCACGCCGCCCAACAGCTGGAGGAAACGGGTACCCGCGGCGTAGCTGATCATGGACATGGCGGGGATCGGGCTGAATCCGATCACCCGGTCCGGGCCGTGCCGTTTGACCGTGTAGACCGTCGAGGCTGCGATGATCTCGATGACGCTTTCCCAACTGGCACGCCGAAAGCCGCCCATGCCGCGTTTGGAAGTATAGGAAAGGCGCTTCTCAGGGTTTTCCACGATGCTTCCCCAGGCTTCCACCGGATCATCGTAGCGGCTCTTCGCCTCCGTCCAGCAGTCCAGCAGCGCACCGCGCAGGTAAGGGTACTTTACCCGCATCGGGCTGTAGAGGTACCAGGAGAAGCAGATCCCCCGGCCGCAGCCCCGCGGCTCGTGGTTCGGGACCGTGCCGTCGAACTGGGGATAATCGCTCGCCTGCAGCTCCCAGCCGACGATGCCGTCCTTCACATGGACCATCCAGCTGCAGCTCCCGGTGCAGTTGACGCCGTGGGTGCTGCGCACGACCTTGTCGTACTGCCAGCGGTTGCGGTAAAACTCCTCCCAGTCACGGCCACCTTCGCTCCGCTCGTCCTTGATCCGCTGCGACATTATTTGATCCTCCTCTTGTACAAAATGGTCAGCGCGATGCAGAGGCCAAAGAAGCCGATTCCGGTCCACGGGTACGGGTCGCACGGGGTCTCTTTCCAGGCGGCGGCGTCCTGGAAAAGCGCCACCAGTGCCGTCGCCTCGTCGCCGTTTAGGGGCCGCTCGGCGTAGATGTTCTTCATGACGGGAAAGCTGAGGCTCTTCAGGACGCTCCGCACGCCGCCCTCTCCCATCTTGGTGTAGAGTCCGGTCAGGTCCGCGGCGAGGGTGCCGCCGTTTATTCCGGGGTAGCGCAGGCTATGGCAGGAGACGCAAGGGGCGCCTCCTTTGGCGAAGGGCACCTTTCCGGTGAAGAGGGCGCGACCGGTAGAGAGGAGTTCCCTGGTCGGCACCGTAGCCTCCTGTTTTAGTCCAGCCGAGGGAGCTACAGCAGAGCCAGGTTCGGGAGTTGCCCCTTCTTTACCGGAAGGCGGTGGCGCGCCGGGCTGGAGGAACGCCACGATGTTAAGGGCCTCGTCGCGGCTGATCCCCAGCTTCGGCATTTCCATGCCGAACTTCTTGGTCAGCTCCAGTTGAGCCGGGTCCTTGCGCGCAGTCAGTTGGTCTGGCTCGGTAATGACCTGCACCAACCAGTCTCTGGAGCGCCTGGCTGCTACGCTTTTAAGGTCAGGACCGACCCCGTCACCGCCGCCGATCGTGTGGCAGCTCGTACACTTAGCTTCGAAAAGTTCCTTCCCGGCATCCCCCTGAGCGTTACCGGCGATCGCTAGCAGCAACATCAGCGGTAGGCAACAGCGCAGCATGGTGCATGGATAAGCCATGGGGCTATCCTCCTTGGGCGTAGTGAGGCTCACGAGACAAGATTAGGGAATTATTATAATGCAGATTGAGCCGGTGGAAAGGGAGAAATAAAACTGCGGGGTAAGCAGATGCATTGATTCGCTAAAAGAGCATGAGGACGTATGCTCTCGGGCACCCGCTATCATGACCTGACCTACGCCGTAATGACCTGCGCCTCCGCGAAGAAGGCCGAGCGTGACCCCTAGCGAAAAAGCGGTACAAACTGCAACCTCGGCCCTGAAACGCTGCGCATTCATTACAAGGATACTGCTGTTCGTGCTCTTATTGTCCTTACCGCACTGTCTGAAAATTATATTAATATAATATTATATTTCTTGTCAACGCGTGAACCATGAGTTAAATGCCATTAATCGCAGCAAATACTAAATCGGCTTTATACCTGAAAAACATGAGCTACCGAAAGAGTTGAAAAAGGTGCCTGAGCGGAGAAACAAAAGGACGTCACGATGCAGCATCCAAAACAGGAGAGCAAATATGAGCCGTTTAAAGTTTGTTTTGGCCGGTGTTCTTTTTTCGCTATTACCATTTAATTCAGCCACAGCAGGAAGTCCAGAGATGTCGATGCCAGTTGACCCAAAAGGCGAAATCCCTTTCGCCTTTGCAATTAGCGGCGGAATTAGCCTTGGCTCGTATGAAGCTGGTTTAAATTAGGCATTTACTTCCTACCTCAATCGCCATCGAGATCAGAATGGTGGCCCTGAATATATACCTCCCGTAATAACTGCTGCTGCTGGGGCATCAGCGGGCAGCATTAACGCGTTGCTTACGGCTGCGGCGTGGTGTCGTGACCCGAATACCAAGGACACCGAATTTCTTGACTCAGTTGCCAAAAATTTGTTCAGAGATACCTGGCTTAATATCGATATAAGCGAACTTTTACCAGAAGATAAAAACGAATATGTTAGTACCGATTCCCTGCTCTCAAGAAAGCCGCTAAACGGTGTAATAAGAAAAATTAAATCAATATTGGACCAACCCGATTATCGCGATAATTGTGCTGTTCCATTAGCATTCATCGTAACACGCAATACTCCCAGTACTATTATTGTTGACGGCATAAAAGTCGACAACGATAGATTCGTCATACCATTACTAATGAAAACGAGCGACCACAAACTTATATTCACTTCGTATCTGGTTAACCAGCAAAATCCCGAATTTGGAAACGTAATCTATTTACAAGGTAAAAAGAATGAGGCTAATGGTGAGATAGTAATTCCGCCTGAAAATGTACTGGATGCACTGCTGGCTTCCAGTGCCTTCCCATTTGCTTTCGGGCAAAAACATCTCGACTATTGCATGCCATTAAAGGACGTTACTGATGGCCGTTTCAGAATGAAAAGCAGGGTCTGTCCCGATGAATATGTCGAAGCTGATTCCTTTTTTGTTGACGGTGGGGTTTTTGACAACGTTCCACTTGGTACGGCAAAGGCTCTCGGCGAGCCATGGTTGGGTGATCCAAAAACCAAAGATGCTCCTAAGAAAAGTCGACGTACAACATACCTTTTTATGGACCCAGGGCATCTCAGGCCTGGATCTTTGAGTGAATCCCAGCGACCAAACCTTGTGGAGAAACCAACGTATGGTTTGCTTGGCGAAGCTAATTTCCTGAACGGTGCCTTGGCAACAGGCACTACGTATGAGTTGTACAAACAATTAACCGGAGGAGACTGGAATCATCAAATAGAGAAAATGACCAACAAAATATTTGGGGCCCTCATAGCTGAGCCAAAGTACCTGGATGAAAAGTCTTTGCCGCCAGGGAAGACTCCTTATCAGATATTTATTGATGCAAACACTCGCAAGCCATATTCGTCGTCCTTAATTGGGGCGATCATTGCTTCTTTAAAAGTATGGCAGGACGAGTATGAATGTGAACTTTCTTCCTTTGAGGGCGGGTGCGGCAAAGGTCCCAGGGCATCGCCAGATTCATTGTCCACTCGGCGAGAAGAGCAGATTGCCAAACTTGACAGTATAGCCAACAAGCTTGGACGGACTGACATCAATTCTTTTGTGTACAGTGGGAAATATGACCCCCGCGGAGACCGCCGAATCTTTCTTTCATCACGTTTTTCGCCACTGACCGGTAACTATCTTTGGCATTTTGGTGCATTTATAGATGTAGACTTTCGCAAGTTTGATTACTACGCCGGCATTTTCGATGCAGTAGAAAACCTCGCCGAATTACAATGTTCTACAACTGTTACTGCCAATAAAGAATGTCTTCCCGATGCTGTTCGCAGCATCTACGATCTGTTACAAATCGAATCGGATCCCGATGCCACCACAGTCTTTGGAGTTCTTGGCAATAAAGAATTTGGTTGGCCACTACCAAAATCAAACGCAAGAGAAACGCCTAACATCAGGATAATCGCCGAAACATTCACATCCGATCAATGGAAGGAATGCCCTGACTTCATTACTTTCATCCATGCCATAAAACAAAGTGGATATAACGCAGAAAGTAGTGAAATATTACAAGATCTTTTTGAAATGAAGAGTAACAAAGAAATCGAATTTTTGTTCCCGATAATTCGTCCGTTAATTACTCGTTTAGAGGACATGGAATCTGCTGAAAAAAAAATAAACAAAAAAGCGGATGGATTACATACAGTCGTCATTTTCGGAGGTTTGTTTTCCAAAACCTTGATTGGCGACGACGGTTCTTTCCGTTGGAATCAGGGCTTTGCTGACTCGACCCTTCTAAATATTCTACTTCCCTACGAAGTGAGCGCCGATATACGAAATGGAGGTTTCAACCTATCCTGGGAACCGAGAATCCCGTTCTCACCAGGATGGTCCTTCAATCCGAAAATCACGGGTGTAGGGTTAGATAAGTTTGGGCATGAACTCCTTTACTATTCGCAACTGGATGTATATTTGGTTCATCACTTGGATAATTTTGTTTTTTCATCGTTTGGAATAGGGCCACTGGCAAATTTGACATGGGAGCAATGGCAGGGATACCCACGTCTCAATGAGGGTGTTTCAGGTTTTGTCGGGCTTTTGGGAGACAAGCTTCGCGTTACAGCAGGAAGTCGAAGCTTCCGTGACACCTTTTTGGGTAATAATATTTTCGTCACACTCGGGATTACCGACTTCCAAGGCATAAGTGAATCGATTTTTAAATCGTTATTCAAATAAACGTGGTGAATGCCATTTACAAGTGCACCCTCCAAGGTAAGATCTTGGCACTTTGCGCAACGGCCACACCACGCACAGACGCAAACGAGGCGGCATCCCAAATGAGATGTCGCCTCGCGTTCCTTGCAAACCGCCCCGGCACAGCTCCACCGCCGAGTTGCCCGGCGGGAAGCGTTGGGGTGGTGCTATCGGCTACATGTGCTGGTGCTGATCCTCCTCTCTGATCTGTTTCTTGTGCATGGTTTTCCGGTGGTGTTTTTTCATTTTTTTGTGGTGCATCGGCTTCACTTCGTCTCGCCTCGGCTCGTCTCTTCTCATTTCGCCAGACGGCGCATCTCGATGTTCGGCATACGGAGCTTCCTCTGCGAACACGATAGCACCAAAGGAGACGGCTACCAGCGCGGCGACGATGGTTGACAGGATTTTCTTCATAATTGGACTCCACTTAAGCTGTTATAAAGCTGTTGTATACTACGGCATTACCCTTGACAGTATCTGCCTCTACCGCTGCCCCCTACCCTTCGACCAGGTGTGCTGGCTTTTCTCCGTTTCACCGGTCATCTTCCTTGCCTGGGCTACGATTGAATGCACCTTCTGCGGGTTCATCCCCGTTATTTTCTCTAACCCTTTTTCTTCAGCTGCGTATTCCGGGCGATGCCGACCGCGATTCCGCTGTGATGCCGACCGGTATTCCGGAACGATGCCGACCGGCATTCCGCTGGCAAGCCGACCGGCGTTCCGGAGCATGCCGACCGCTTATTTGAT
>Ga0316217_10001665_pt1 | contig 28302 bp, 18 predicted proteins | sample 1anoAmetaG_FD_203633 | JGI IMG/M metagenome (GOLD analysis project Ga0316217, IMG submission 203633) | Freshwater microbial communities from Trout Bog Lake, Wisconsin, USA - 1anoA | ecosystem: Environmental > Aquatic > Freshwater > Lake > Hypolimnion/Profundal zone | place: USA: Wisconsin... | reverse complement strand
CTTGCACGGCCGTGGCATCACCGGTGGCCGCCGTGAAACCCACATACGCGTTGGTGCCGCCCAAAATCGCCGGCAGATTGATGGACGCGGTATTGGTAAAGCTCGCGCGCGTGCTCAAGTCGGTCAGCGTCACTACCAGACTCGGATTATTATAAACCAGGGTCACTTGAATCGGGTCCCCACTCTTGAGGTTGACGGGGCTGGTGCTGGCATAGGCGGGCCCCCCGGTCTGGGCGACCAGGCCGTTGGTGGCCAAGGCAAAGCCGGTGCCCCCGGGACTGCCGGTGTAGAGGTTGAGTTCCAAGGCAAAGCTCGGGGTGATCCCGGCATAGCCCAGATTGCCGCCGTTGCCTCCCAGCGCGTTCGCCCCGGCCGGGGCCTTTTGCAGCCCAAAAGCCACGCCGTTGCCGGCGCCGCCGCCCACGTCCTGATACACAAAGGAGGCGGAAAATTGCGTGATGGGCTGGGGCCCATTGAGAAAGGCGCTGCGGGCTTCGGACACATTGGTATCGGTCAGGTTCAGCTGGTTCCCCGTTAGCCCGCACCCGCCATTCAAGACCCACGAAGGCGCGGTGGTGCTGTATTGAAACCAGGCCGTGGCCAGGCTGCCGCCGGGATTGACCATACCATTGAGCAGGGCATTGGTGGCGGTGACGTTGCCGGGGGCCAGCGTGGTCACGACCGGCGCGGCGGCCAGGGAACGAAGGGAGCCCAAGACCAGCGCGACGCAGGCCAGCGAAGTGAGTTTGAGGACCAAAGGCATTTTTATTTTCATGGGTGCCTATTAATTTGCGTAACAATAAACGGCAAATATACTAAAGCAACCGCGGAGGGGAAGGAAAGCTTTTACGCGCGCCCATTTCAGGGCCGGGTGCGTGCTTCGCCTTGGCTACGCAGGGCAGACACAGATGGACACAGATTCCAAATCTGCGGACCACGGACTACCACGGGACTACGGACCACGGACCACAGACGACGGACCACGGACTACGGGACGGAGGGAAAATTGAGAATTGAAAGGGGAAAGCCGTTCGCCGTTCATTGGGCTCGATCCGCTCGACAGTTCTTCTGGTTGGCCACGCGTCTGCGGCTGGTCTCTGACACAGCCGCGCTCCGCCAGAGGGGTCGCTCATTCAAGCTATGAACCGGAAAACGGGTCAAAGACCGGTCAGCTAATGATATGGTTATATTGGCCAGTGATTCCAAAACGCTCCAGATCGCGCGCCATCAAGAGCGTGAAGCACCTCGATACCCTCTTGAATTGGGCCGTAAAAAAATTCATTGCATCTGCGGCCTGAAACTCGGGACGGAAATGTTTTTCAGTCCGACGGCTGCGGCCAGTTGCTGCTGCCGGCTATCAAAGGTTAGAAAATGGAGGGTTTTTAACTCCAAGGCGCAGGCAACGTGCAATACATCCAAAGCACGCGTGCCCAGTTTCGGCGTGTGCTTTTGGCTCAATTCGGCCGCCCGGTTCAGGGCCGCACGCCACAGAATATCAGCTTGGCGGAGGTGGCCATGTTGGAAGTCCGCGCTCAAGTCTGCCAAGGTTTCGCTCAACGCCTCCTCATTAAGCTGCCCGAGAAACGCGGCCCGACAGATCGCATTAACGACCTCGGTCCGGCCATGGTGGGTCACTGCCAGCGGACCCTGGACCTTGGCCCGCCAAGCCACCATTTCCCTGGATCCAGCTTGGTGGAGGTAAAGGCGTGATAACGCACTCGGATCCACGTAACATTCGGCAGCGGTCATTCGCGCTCCTCCTCCCAGAACCGGCGGGTGGCCTCAACCGAAAGAGGGGTGGGCTGCCGTTTGCGCAGCCGAGCGTAATAATCAGGCAGCGGCGACTTTTTTTTGGATTCCTCCGGCAGCGCGCTGATGACATAGGCCGGCAGGCCGCGGTCTGTAATCACCACCCGGCCATGTTGTTCAATCCTCCGCTTCACCGCACGGAAATCGGTCCGCAATTCGCGAATCGTGGCAATATTCTCACTCATCACGTGAAACATTATCGTTTCACACGATTTCTGTCAACTGACCCCGAAAAGCAAACCCAAACAGGGGTCCGTTAATGATATGGCCCAATTGGCCGGCGATTCCAAAACGCTCCAGATCGCGCGCGCCATGGAGAACGTGAGACACCGCGAGGCCAGCTTATTGCAGCGACTCCACGATTTTCTTCACATTGACGTGGCGGGCGACGATGTCGCGGATGAGGGCGATCTTGCGCGCGTCGGTCGGGCGCGTCTTGACGGTGAGATTGTGGACGCGGGAGGCCACCTGATAACTGTCGGCCTGGACCAGCAACACGGGCACGGGCAGGGATTGGATGGCCTTGAGCACATTGCCCCCCGGCCGCAGGCCGCCCGTGAGAATGATGCCCGCCAGCTTGTCCTGGCTCTCCGGCAAGGTGGTGGCGCCGACGGCCAGCAGGATGTCTTCGCGGTCGCCGGGGGTGATGATCAGGGTGCCGCGCTTGAAGAATTGCATGGCGTTGGGAACGCCCATCGCGCCCACCACCACGGCTTCCACCAGCGTGTCGAGGGTAGGCGGGTGGTTCAAGGGTTCGGCGTGCAGTTCTTCGCGGATCAAATCCACCGTGGGATGCGCGAGCAGTTGCTCGTGGGGCAGCACGCCCAGCAGTTCCAGGTTCTTGCGCCTGAGGCCGCTGCGCACAAACCGGGTGATTTCCGGAATCTTCTCCTCATGCACCTTGTTGAGAATGACGCCGATGATTTCGACGCCCTCTTTTTCGAACAGGGCCTGGTTGAGACACACCTCGTCAATCGGTTTGCCAATGCCGCCTTGGGAAACAATGATGACCTTGCAGCCCAGCGTCTTGGCCACCTGCGCGTTGGACAAGTCAAAGACCGAGCCGACCCCCGCGTGGCCGGAGCCTTCGCACAGCACAAAATCCCGTTCCCAGGCGACGCGGTCGAAGGAGTCCTTGATCTTTTGGACGAGGGCCTCGTTGTTGGCCGATTGCAGATACTTGCGGGTGAACGCCGGTTCCACGGCGATGGGGCTCATGTCCACCAGCGGGCACTTGAGCTGGTAAACCGAATCCATCAACACTGAATCCTCGTCAATCTTCTGCTCCTCAATCTGCACGAAGCGCTGGCCGACGGGCTTGATGTAACCGATGCGCGGGAAATAGCTCTGCAAGGCCGCGATCAAGCCCAGCGAGGCGGTGGTTTTACCGTCGTTTTGGCGCGTGGCGGCGATGAAGACGCGGGGCGTGATTTGGTTCATACGTGCTGCGTGAGGTAACGCGCGCCCGGCCGCGCGCGGTCAGTCCCCGGGCAATTCCTTGTCCGCTCCGGGGTAGAGCTTCAAATAATCCGTCGCCTGCACGCCCACGATGGCGGCGACGCCCAAGATGTCATGCGACGTGGAACCGCGGGAGACATCCGCAGCGGGGCGGTTGAGGCCCAGCAGGATCTGGCCGTAACAACTGGCATGGCCCACCAAGCCCATGAGTTTGCTGGCGATGTTGCCGGAATTCAGGTCGGGAAAAATCAGCACGTTGGCCCGGCCGGCCACTTTGCTGTCGGCGAGCTTGCGCGAGGCGATTTCAGGCACCAGCGCGGCGTCCACCTGCATCTCGCCATCAAAATCCCCTTCCACATTGAGTTGGGAGGCCTTGTTGCGGGCCTGGGCGGTGGCCGCCTGGACCTTGCCCACGCTCGGATGCGACGCGCTGCCTTTGGTGGAAAACGACAACAGGGCCACCCGCGGTTTCACCCCCAAAAGATGCCGCGCCAGCCGCGCGGTGGACACGGCGATGTCCGCGAGCTGATCCACCGTCGGTTCGGGAATCACGCCGCAATCGGCCATGAACAGCACGCCGTTTTCGCCAATCCGCGTGTCCTCAACCTCCATCACCATGCAGCTGGACACCGCGCCGATATCCGGCGCGGCGCGCACGATCTGGAACAGCGGCCGCAGCACGCTGCCGGTAATGTGCGAGGCGCCCGAAATCAAGCCGTCCGCCTGGTGCATGGCCAGCATCATGGCGCCGTAAAAATTGGGCTGCATCATCGCCTCGCGCGCCTCGGTCTGACGGAGGCCTTTTTCCCGGCGCACGCGGTAAAGGCGGTTGGCAAAATTATCGAAATCGTCGCTGGCGAAGGGATCAATGATTCGCACCCCGTCCAAGGAAACCCGGAGGTCCTCGGCCACGGCGTGAATGCGGGCCGGGTCGCCCAGCAAAATGGGGGCGCCCAACCGGAGCGCCTGGAACTGCCGCGCCGCCTGCAAGATGCGCGGCTCCTCACCCTCGGGAAACACCACGCGCTTGGGATGCCGCTGCATCTTTTCAATGACGTTGCCGATGAAACGCATGAGCCTAGGTTAGCCGCCGGGCGGGAAATGCCAAACCAATTCAAACAATTCAGATTTGAGAATTCAGACCGCTCCGGCTATGCTGGCGCCATGCCAATCTACGAATTCCATTGCGACAAATGCGGGCGCGACAGCGAAGTCCTGGTGCGCTCGTCCAACTGGCGGGGAACCAAGTGTCCGCATTGCGGCTCCGGCAAGCTGGACAAGAAGTTTTCCACCTTTGCCGCCGCGGGGGCGGCGGAAAGCGCACCGGCCAAAAAATCCGGCGGCGGCGGGCACTGTTGCGGCGGCGGCTGCGCCTGCCACTGATTCCGACCGAAATCAACGGGGGCAGATTTCGCCCGCGGAAATTTGCGTGAGGTCCTCCACGGTCCAGTCGGCGTCGTGGGTTTTCAGGTCGGCATATTTGGACCCGCCGGTGGCGACCGCCAGGGTTCTGGCGCCGATGAATTTGCCGCAGCGCACGTCAAAGGGGGTGTCGCCGATCACCACGACTTCCTGCGGCTGCAAGTGGGGATCCAGCACGCGGCGGCCCCGCTGCAGCGCCGCCACGGCGATATGATTGCGATCTTCATGGTCGTCGGCAAATCCGCCCATCACAAAAAAATCCCAGAGGCCGAAGCGGCGCAGTTTGATCTCCGCGCCCAGCCGGATATTGCCGGTGAGCAGGCCCAGCATGGGCGGCTGCGGCAAGGCCAGCAGGTCTAAGACAAACTGGGTGACGCCCTTGCACTGGCCGCCGTTGCTTTGCGCCACGATGTTTTCCAGCCAGAACACGTAATTCTCAAAAAACTGCTGGAAATTGTCGCGCGACGCCGGCACGCCGTGGATCTGGAAAAACTCCCGCACCAGGCTCACGTCAGTGCGCCCGGCGAATTTCATGCGCTCGGCGCCGTGCTTGAGGCCGAAGATGTGGCTGAAGGTTTGGGAAAACGCCTTGGTGCCCGCCCCGCCGGTGTGGACGAGCGTGCCATCAATGTCGAATAAAACGAGCCGGACCATGAGCTGCGTAGTCTAGCAGAAACGCCGCTGTCGGCGAGGTTTTTGATGCGCAAACAGTAGTGGCCCGCAAACCTGTTTAGTTATAATTATACGTTATTAGTATTATAATGCTTGTATTTTATGGCGCGCATTTCCTCGCCCGCCCACCTCCACCCGCACCAACGACGGCAAGTCCGTTTATTCCTTTGCCTGTCGCAATTGGGAGATCTTCACAGGGCCCTCGAGGCAAAAAGATTTTAGTGAAAAAAAACTTCTTGACCGTATTAGCAGGGTTGGATACAACCCGGCGAGTTTTCGCCCGTGACCGTCAGATTGAACGTGAAGATCGCGGATAATTGAAGATCAAAATGTACTTTCGCGAGCCAGCGTCTCGGGAAAAACACAACCTCTATGAATATAAAAACCCTGTTTTTGGCCATCCTGCTTGGCGGGAGCGCAGCCGCAAACCTGACCGCCGCCACCTGGACGGTCACCAACGCCGTGGATGGCGGGCCCGGGTCGTTGCGCGCCGCCGTGAACGCGGCCGTCAGTGCCGGCGGCAACCAACTGATCACCTTCGCCCCGGCACTGGCCGGACAGACGCTTTATCTGACCCAAGCGGGCGACTCCACCGGCCAGTCCGCTTTTTTGGTTTGCGATGGCAATCAGCCATATATCAACCTGACCATCCAAGGCCTGACCAATTCGCCCGGCATCACGCTGGCCATCGGCGGAACCAATCAGATGCGATTATTCCTGTCGGGGATTTCCGCCAGCACTCTGACCTTGAACAACCTGACGCTGACAGGTGGCAACCTGCCAAATGGATGGGGCGGAGCGGTGCAGAACGCGGGCGCAACGGTCAACCTCAATGGCTGTACGCTGACCGGCAACTCGGCCAACCTAGGGGGGGCGGTGTTCAACAATCAGGGATACATGACGCTGATCAATTGCACCATTGCCGGCAATAGCGTGACCACGTACGGCCAGGGCGGCGGTCTTTATTTCTATGTTGGTTCGCAGACCACCCTGATCAATGTGACGGTGACTGGCAACTATGCCCCGCAAGGGGGTGGAATATACGTTGATGCCACGCCCTACCCCGTGCTCATCAATACTATTGTCGCCAATGACAGCGCCGGGATCAACTTCCCCGAGATCTGCGGGAGGGTGAGCAGTTCCAGCACCCACAACCTGTGCAGCGACCCCGGCATCACGGGCGGCAGTGGCGGCAACGGGGCGGGCAACATGCAGAACGGCGTCAACGGTAACCTCGTCGGTGTGGATCCCCAGCTCGGTCCACTCCAAAACAACGGCGGACCAAGCCTGACTGCGGCCTTGTTGGCGGGCAGTCCGGCGGTGGATGCCGGCACATCCTCCAGCGCGCCCACCGTGGATCAACGGGGCGTGCTCCGGCCGCAGTTTGGCGCCGTGGATATCGGGGCCTTCGAGCAACGTCCATTCGATACGGGCCAGACTGTGGTTGCCGTCGGCGGCGCTTACTGGTATTTGGGTCTGCCCGTCCAAGGGAATGATTTATCCACCTATTATCAATTGCCGAACCAGCTGGATGTAAATATGGGGGAAGCAGCCTCCAGCATCGGCCAAGCCAACAACGGCACGGTCTTGGTGGCAACCGCCGCCGGCCAGGTCTTTGTGCGCACGGGTTCGCTCACCGGCCAGGGCAGCGCCTGGCAGCCAGAAACTGCCGTCACGGCTGGCGACGGGGCCACGTGGTTCCTGGGCCCCGATGGGGATGGGGCGGATCCCTACGTTTATCGCTGGGCCGCCGGCGGCTTGCCGGAATACAGCAACGGCGCGCTCTCCTCGCTGTGGGCGTCCTCAACCGGCCAAATTCTAGGCCAGACCAAGTCGGGAATAGATTATTATCGGGTCGGCTCAAACACCGGCATCGGCACCAGTTGGGATACGCTGCAAGGCGCCCTGGTCGTCACCACCCCCACGGATGAAAACGACGGCACGAGCGATCCCAGGGTTGGCACTGGCACGAGTTTGCGCGAAGCGTTGATATATGCCGAGAGCCTGAGCGGTCCGCAGACCATAACCTTTGCCCCGGCGCTGGCTGGGCAGAGGCTCACGCTCACGAATGGCTGGAGCGGCGGCAGCGACTCCTCGGCGCTTGTGATTGCCGGCAACATCTTCGTCCAAGGGCTGACCAATTCGCCGGGCGTGACCCTGGCGATTGGCGCGGGCACCGCGCGGCGGCATTTCTATGTGAACGGCTCGGCCGCGCTCTCCTTGCAGAATCTCACGCTCACCGGCGGCCAGGCCCCTGATTACGGCGGCGCGGTCTGGAACTTTGGCGCGCTCACCGTCAACGCCTGCACCTTCAACGGGAATTCCGCGGGTGCGGAAGGCGGCGCGATTCAAAGCTGGGGTGGGTCGGGCGGATCCACGCTGCTGGTCGTGTCCAATTCGACGTTCACGGGCAACTCCGCCGGCACCGGCGAGGCCAGCGCCATCAGCGCCGGGGCCTCGACCAACGAACTGCTCAATCTCACGATCACGGGCAACACCGCCGGCAGCGGCAGCGGCGCCTTATGGATTTACGACGCGCCGTTGACGATGCAAAACTGCCTGGTGGCGGGCAACTCACCGGAAGGCGCGCAGACCCACGGCACGGGCGGGTTTACTGCGGCCAGCGCCAACAACCTCGTGGGCGGCGGCAGTTGGAACGGGCTGGTGAATGGCGTCAACGGCAATCAACTGGGGGTGGCGGCAGCCGAACTGAAGCTCGGAACGCTGGCGAACAACGGCGGTCCAACCCCCACCATCGCCCTCCTGGCCGGCAGCCCGGCGCTCAACGCCGGCACGGCCATCGGCGCGCCCAAGACCGACCAGCGCGGTCTCCCCCGCGACGCGTGGCCGGATATCGGAGCCTATGAATATCAGGCCCCGGTCATCTTCAGCGCACCGCAGGCGACCTTCGCCACCGGCATCTCGAATCACTTTGACCTTGTCGCCAGTGGCAATGGAGCCTCCGTGTTCAGCGCCACCGGTCTGCCACCCGGAGTGATCTTGAGCAGCGCGGGCTTGCTCAGCGGCATCCCGCCGGTCGGTTCGTCCGGCACCTATCCCATCAGTGTCACCGCGAACAATGGCATCACGCCCAATGGCACGCAAAACTTCACGCTCACGGTCGTGGAGGAAAGCAGCTTGGCCGCCTGGGTCGGCTTCGCCACCAACGGCCTTGGCTGGGCGCTCAACGGCGACAGCGTGGACGGCGGTCCGACCATTAGCAACGATGTCTTCACGCCCACGGATGGCACTGCGGGCGAGACCCGCAGCGCCTGGTTCGGCCAGCCGCTCTACGTCGGCGCCTTCGCGGCCAGCTTCACTTATCAGGATGTCGCCACCAACGGGGCGGACGGTACGGCCTTCGTCATTCAGAATGATCCGCGCGGCCTGTCCGCAGTCGGCGCCGGCGGCGGCGGTCTGGGCTATATCGGCATCTCGCCCAGTGTGGCGGTGATGCTGGACATTTATGCCGGCGCGAGCGGCGGACCGAGCGGGTGGCTGGTGGCCACCAACGGGTTGGGAAACGGCGCGGGTTACTCCTCGACCAATTACCAAAACACCGCCCCCGTGAATCTGGATGGCGGCGATCCCATCGCGGTTAATCTCCGGTACAGCGGCGGGGTTTTGAAAATAAACCTGACCGATACCGTGACCAGCGCCACCTTCACCACGAACGTGGTGGTGAACATTCCCCGCTTCGTGGGCACCAACACCGCCTGGGTCGGAATTACCGGTGCCGAGGGCGGCGTGTTGTCGCATCAGACCGTCAGCAATTTCCAATATGTGCCCCTGACCACCCTGACGGTCACTCCCGGCGCCAGCGGCACCCTCGTGCTCTCCTGGCCCGAATCCATCCTCGGCTACACTGTGCAAACCCAGACCAATCTGACGAATCCGAACCCCGCGGACTGGGTCTCCGTCCCGGCGACCATCGTTCAGACCAACAGTTTGAATGAAGCCGTCGTGCCCGTATCCGCCACCGGCGCGCAGTTCTACCGGCTGGTTCTGCCGTAGGCCAAGCTAAAGCCCAAGCCTTCAACCGCTGCGGCGCCATGGGTCAACCCCGCAAGGTGTGCGACAAGTTTCGTTGTCCACATGCAACGCACGGCAGAAGGAGTCTGGGCTGGCACTGGTCATGGAAAAAACGGCCTGCACCTTCCCGTTCGCCACCAGTGAAACACAGTCCGGTGGCCGCCCCGTCGCTTTACAAGGGAGTGGGTCGGGAATCACTGTTCGGCGGCGCGGTAAAAGCGCTGCGTCCAGTTGCTGGCGCCCAAATCGAAAAATTGCAAGGTGCCAATCTGGGGCGGGTTGGTAAAAATGGCGTTCCAATTCAGCAGATTGGACGAAGCATAAATCAGCACCGAACCATGACCGGACAGACCGCTGATGGACAGTCCAAAGCCCCCATTGGTTCCGACCAGGCCGGTCGAGGCGAGGTGGGCGGCTGGTTGCGCCACGACCAGGGTGGCGTTGGAACTGATGACGCCGCTAAAAACATTGCTGACAGTGACACTATACACTCCGGCTGCGGCATATTGGAGGTTGGTGAGGACAAGGCTGGTGCTTGTGGCGCCGCTAATATTGGTGCCGTTAAACTGCCACTGAAAGCTCAACGGGTTCTGCGCCGCCGCCGCCACCTGGAATGTGGCCGAACCGCCAAAGAAATCCGTTTGTGACTGTGGCTGCTGGGTGATCACCGGCATGTCCGCCTCCAGTGCGAATAACGAGGCGATGTCATTCGGCGACAAGGCGCGGTTGTAAAGCCGGACATCGTCAATGGCGCCATCCCAATAATCACTATTGTTCTGCGACTTCGTGCCGATCTCAAAATCCGCGACGTAGGAAGGCGCGGTAACCGGATTCGTTGCATATAATACCCCATTCACATACAAATAGGCGATGTCGTTTTGAACCACCGCGACGACTGAATACCAGACATTTTGGGCAAAAACCACGGGTGTGCTTAAAGAGGAACCATTGCAAATAAAATCGAAGCTTCTAGTCGCGCCGGCTCCATCAGTGATCAGCTCATAGCCGCCCGGCTGGCCATAACTCAATATTCTTGGATTCTGGGTGCCGCCCGAGAAATTGCACCAGGCGGCGATGGTGAAATCGCCGGTAAAAGCCAGATCCGCCGGCGAGCCGAAATCCATATAAGCGATGGCTCCATCGAATTGATAGGCGCTGTTGGTATTGCCAAAACGGTCATTCGTCAAAACCGCACCGTAGTTGGTTCCGCTATTGCCATTGCCGGTGACATCGTTGACATTGCCCGCAAACGGATAATAGGCCACCAAGCCCTGCCCGGCGCCAGAGGGAACGCCGGCCAGGAGTAGCGCCGCGTTGGAACTGACGATGCCGCCGTAAATATTGGTCACGCTGACAAAATAATAGCCCCCCTGGTAGGATTGCAGGTCAGGCAATGTCAATGAAGCATTGGTCGCGTTGGAAATGGCCAGGCCGTCCTTGAACCATTGATAAACCATGGGATTGCTGCCGAACACCGTGCAACTGAAACCGTTGGTATCGCCCACGGCGTTGGTGATGGACAAGGGCTGGTCCACGATGACCGGCGCATAACCGACATTCACCATCGCCACCGCGCTGGTGACGCTTCCGGCAAAGTTGGCAATAACCACACTATAGGCGCTGGAAGCATTTGTTTGCGCATTCGTCACCGAGTAGTTCGCGAACGTCGCGCCAGGGATGGGCCCCCCATTCGTGTTCCACTGGTACGCGAAGGGCGCGGAGCCACCCACCGCGACCGTCAGGCTAAAATTGCTGCCGACCTGATAATTGCCGCCCGCCGGCTGCGTCACGACGTAGGGCGGGAAATTCGAGATCGTGATGACGGCCACGGAACTGGTGACACTGCCGTAGGAATTGGTGATAACCACCGAATAGCCACCGGCGTCCGTGAGTTGCGCATTGCTGACGGTTAAGCTGGCGGTGTTAAAGTTGGTCAAGGGATTGCCATTGAGAATCCATTGAAAAGCCAATGGCGTGGTCCCATTGGCCGCCACGACGACGGTAAAATTGGAACTGACCCCCACCGTCTGGCCGGCCGGCTGAACGAGGATGGTGGGCGGCGCATACACTGTGAGCGTCGCGGCGAGGCTGGTCACATTCCCCAGAAAATTGCTCACCAGACAGGAATAACTGCCTGCGTTGGTGTAAACTGCGCTGGCAAACACGAGCGATGCATTGGTTGCGCCCGCCATCAAAAGCCCGTTCTTCTTCCAATAATAATTCAAGGGCGTGCCGCTCGCGCCCAGGTTGAAGCTGGCCGGCTGGCCCTGGGTTACCACCAGGCTGACCGGCTGCTGCGTGATGGCCGGCGCGATGCCCACTTGCAGGATCGCGTTGCTGCTCGTCACGCCGGCGAGCTCATTGTTGGCTGTGACGGCATAGGTGCCGGCATCGCTTAATTGCACGTTGTAAAGCGCGTAAGTCGAGTCCGTGGCGCCGGGAATATCACTGCCGTTCTTGAGCCATTGATAGTAAGTGACCGTGGGATTGCTCACATGGGCCGTAAAAATGACGTTCGTGCCCACCGTCACCGCGCGGTTGGTGGGCTGGAGCGTGAACGTCGGCGGATAAAGGTCGCCATACACGCGGGCAAGATACCGATTGGTCTGGGAGTAGGTGAAATTGCCGCCGGCCAAAATCCCGCCGTCGCTTTGCAGACCCAGCGTATAAGTTGTGATGAAATAATTGAGGGGACAGGTGAAGGTAGTGTCCATCGAGCCATCATTATAAAGCCGGGCCACATTATAGGAATAAATGGATGTCCCGTTATTATAGTAATTTTCGTAAAAATTGCCACCGATCACGATGCTGTTGTCGGGCTGGAGCGCGATGGCGCAAACCGAGGAGCCGGAAATCGAAGTGGTGGTAAAGCCCGTGTCCAAGGCCCCCGTGCTGGCCAGTCGCGCAATGTGGGTGCGCGCGGTGTTGTTAACGGTTGTAAAATCGCCCCCGATCAGAATCTTGCCGTTCGCTTGAATTTGGATGCAGCGAACAGAGCCGGAAGCGCCTGTCAAGCCATTGAGAAACGTGACATCCACGGATCCGTCCGCATTGAGCCGCGCAAGGTTGTTGCGCGTGACGCCGACAAAGGATGTGAAACTACCACCGACCAAAATCTTACCGTCGGCCTGCACCGCGATCGCATAGACGGTCGGTTGCGCCAATCCGCTGAAAAAGGTGCTGTCCTGGGTGCCGTCGGCATTCAGGCGATACAGCGAACCATAGCCGCCAACAATGACTTTGTCATCGCTTTGCACGGCGGCCGCGTAATAATAATAACCGCTGGAATTCGTCGGCACGAAGCTGCCGTCCAGCGCGCCGCTGGAATTCAAGCGCGCCACACCGTAGCGATAGGCGCCGTTGACGGAGGAGAAGTTGCCGGCGACGACGATGCTCCCGTCACTGTCCAGCACCAGGGCATAAATCGTGCCGTTGGGTCCGTTCTGGCCGCTCAGAAACGTCGTGTCCAAGGAACCGTCCGGGTAGAGCCGCGCGAGGTTTTGCCTGCTGGTGCCATTGACAGTGTAGAAATTGCCGGCAATCACCGCCTGTCCATTCGTTTGCACCGCCAGCGCATACACCGGGCCGCTGATGCTTGGCGCGTAACTGGGATCAATGGCACCGGGTCCGGCGAAGGTCCGGTTGCCTGGCAAAACCGCCAGCAGCAGGCTCAACCAAGGAATGAGGGATAATGTTTTCATAGGCGATCTTTAGCGTGTTTGGCAGATAAGGCTCGAGGAGATCGAAAGCGGTCGTCAATTCCAACTGGCTCCACTGCCAGGGCTCTGGCGCGGATTTTCTGGTGGGTCCGGCAGGCTTTCATCAAAAGGAGAGAATCAGGATTTTATGAGCATAATGCCTGCCATGGGGGTTTTGCGAACGAATTCAGGTTTCGATGTGCCGGGTTGGCGTGAATTTCACGCGTTTTGCGTGAAAATGACGCGCGACCTAAATGAAATGCGGGCCTGGCAAGCACCTCCGATGCTTCAATCCGGTTGCCGGATTTGTCACAACGGACGCCATTGTCAGGTCCAGTGATTTCAAGTCCAGCCCCATGCCTTGGTTCGCGCCCCAAATTATTGCCATTGGGATGGGAGCTCAAAAGGAGCACGGTGCTGGATTATAAAAATGCCCGGACGGATTCCGATTCCGGCCGGGCCTGAGTTTTAGGCTGAAGGGTTGGCTGATAAAAAGTTCCGGTCCACGCGCCCGGCGATACCGCACCGCCACCAACACAAGCGTTCCGGGGGACGGTACAGAGCTCACCGAGTTCCGGTACCGGACTTCCGGTACCGGACCGCCGTAACCAACATGTCATGGCAGGCAGTATTTATATCATGGGCGCCAAATATTGCCAGCAACGTTCGGGTGACAAATCAATGGCCAACTTGGGCGCAATGACCCCGAGAATTTGCCACTTGTCACCATGTTGTTTCAATCTGGTTCACCCTGCCATTCCCGGATGCGGTCGCAGGCGGCTTCAAAATAATCCTTGAACGGGTCCAGCCAAACGACCCGGCGGTCGCGTTTGAACCAGGTGAGCTGGTCTTTGGCAAACTGGCGGATGGCGATGCTGAGTTCACGGCGCAAATCGTCGAGTGTGCCCACTTCTCCGCGGAGATACCGCGTGATATAGCGGTATTCCAACCCAAGCTTGTCGAGTCGGGTATCCGAGATCCCCCGGGAACGGAGCCCGGCCACCTCGTCAATCATGCCCTTTGCCAGCCGGTCTTCCAGGCGTTGGTTGATTCGCTCTTCCTGGATTTCGCGCGGCCAGGTCAGCCCCAGTTGTAGGCAACGGTAGCGCGGGGCGCTCTTGCGGGTGGCGGCGCGCGTGTAGCCGGCGGCGGCGATTTCCACGGCCCGGATGAGCCGGCGTCGGTTATTTTTATCAATGCGGCTGGCGGCATCCGGATCGGACATTTCGAGCCGCTTAACCAATTGAGGCAGTGGCAGGCTTTCAAGTTCGGCGCGCAGCGTTTCATTGGGGGGAACATCCACCAGTTCATAACCGTCCACGATCGCGCTGATGTACAAGCCGGTGCCGCCGACCAAAAAGGGCAATTTGCCGGCCCGACCAATGGAATCAATGGCGTCGTAAGCCGTCCGCTGATAGTGGGCCAGGGAGAAGTACTCGGAGACCTCGGCCACATCAATGAGGTGGTGCTTCACCCCGCCGGCCTGGGCCGGGGTGATCTTCCCGCTGCCCAAGTCCAAGCCGCGATAAACCTGGCGCGAGTCAGCCGAGACAACTTCGCCGGCAAAGTGCTTCGCCAGGCGTACGCCCAGCTCGCTCTTGCCGGAGGCATTGGTTCCGAGGATGACGACCAGGTTTTGCATCGCTGGCTAATGGCTCGTGCGAACGCACCAGACAAGAATCGCTTGATGGACGCTGCCGCCCGCCGGCAAGAAGCCGGGCACGAGGATTGGGGGCGGTTTAATCATCGGGTTTACCCGGGGTTAATCGTTGGCGCAAATCACATCACACTCTCAATATTACCATCATTGATGGGTTCACAAATACACATTTCTTGCTTTGCGAAAGGCTAAATAGGGCCGGCGCTACGCGAGGCAGCCCGGGTGACGCCGCTAAAGGGCCAGCCCTTTGCTGCTGCCACGGACGGCGGGAGACAGAAATCTCCTGCCCGGTTCAAAGCTCGAATGAGCGACCCCGCTGGCGGAGCGCGGCTCGCGGGCTGCCTCCATGGCCGCCGGGAGAAAGCGGGCTGGAGGTGAAAGCGGCGGCGGTTGAACCGCGGCTTCGGCGGCTTGCCAATACGCCACGACCGCGCCATAGTAATGGCGTGCAAACGACCATTGAACTGGACGCCTCCAACCGGATTGTGCTTTCGCGGGAGTTGCGGCGGGCCGCGGGAATTCCCCGGCGGCAAAAGCTCATGGTGTCCGCGACGCCGGGGCGCATTGTTTTGGAGATGCAGGCCAACGCTTCCGGGAGCATCGTCAAACTGACCCCTTAAGGTCTGCACGCTACCGGCTTTGTTCATAAACCATCTTTTATTGGACGAATTCCATCGCGCCCAGGCCAACCACTTAGCTCAGCTTTCATGCTTTTCAGTTCGTATAGTTTCCTCTTTTTCTTTTTGCCCGTGACGCTGGCCGGATTTGGCCTGCTGTCCCGGTATCAGGGGCCCAAAGCGGCCAAGCTCTGGCTGGTGCTGGCCTCGCTGTGCTTCTATGGCTGGTGGAATCCGGTCTATGTGGGGCTGATCGCGGCGTCCATGTTGTTCAATTTCACGGTCGGCCGCCAGATTGGCCGGCGCGTGCGTGCGGGCCGGGGCGCAGCGGGCGCGCTGTTTCTGGGCGTGGCGGCCAATCTGGCGCTGCTGGGCTATTTCAAGTATGCCCATTTCTTTGTGAACAGCGTTAACGCGGCCGTGGGTTCCCACTGGGAGCTGGGCCGGGTGGTGCTGCCCTTGGGCATCTCGTTTTTCACCTTTACGCAGATCGCTTACCTGGTGGATGCCAGCCGGGGCGTGGTCTGTGAATATGTGCTGGGCGATTTCCTTTTGTTCGTCACCTTTTTCCCGCACCTGATTGCCGGGCCGATTATTCATCACTCCGAGATGATGCCCCAATTTGCCGAGCCGCGAACCTATCGTTTTGATTGGCGGCATCTGGCGGTGGGCCTGGGCCTGTTTTCCCTGGGCCTGTTCAAGAAGGTGGTGATCGCCGACGCCATGGTGGAAAATGTGACCAAGGTGTTCACCGCGGCGGCGGACGGCAAGCTGCTCCATCTCCGCGACGCGTGGGCGGGCGCGCTGGCTTACACCATGCAGATCTACTTCGATTTCTCCGGTTACTCGGACATGGCCATCGCGCTGGCGCTGATGTTTGGCATCGTGCTGCCGCAGAATTTCAATTCGCCGTACAAGGCGCGGAACATTGCCGAATTCTGGCGGCGCTGGCACATGACGCTTTCGCGCTTTTTGCGGGATTATCTCTACATCCCGCTCGGCGGCAACCGGCGGGGGGAATTCCGGCGCTATGTGAACCTGATGGTGACGATGGCGCTGGGCGGCTTGTGGCATGGGGCCGCGTGGACATTTGTCTGCTGGGGGCTGTTCCACGGCGCCGGCCTGGCCCTTCAGCATGGCTGGCAGGCGTTCGGGTCGAAGTGCTGGCCGGAACGTCCCACTGGGTGGCCGGCCGGATTGTCCCGCTGGGCCGGCCGGATTTTGACCCTGCTGTTTGTGATGGTGGGCTGGGTGCTGTTTCGCGCGGCGGATTTGCCCGCGGCGCGGCATCTACTGGCGGCCATGTTCGGCCTGGGCACGGCGCCGGTGGCGGGCAGCCTGTTGCTGGTGACGGGGAAGGCCTGGTGGTGGCTCGGGAGCCTGCTGGCGTTTGTGTGGTGTCTGCCCAACACCGTGGAGATCATGGGCCCTCATGCCGCGCTGCCGGCGGCGGCGAACGGCGCGCCCGTGGCGCGCGCGTGGTGGCGGTGGGAAATGACGCCGCGGTGGGCGTGCGTCGCGGGACTTTTGCTGGCCTTCGCCATCCTGGGGCTGTCCCGCGCCGGCGAATTCCTTTATTACAATTTTTGAAATGCGCCACCCCGCCCGCCATTTTGTGTTGCTCGCCTTGGGGCTGGCGCTGGGCCTGACCGGCGGGCTGGCGCTGCTGAATTACCTCATTGATCCCTTCAACCGCTACGGCAACAACCGGCTCGGGGTCTATATCTCGGCGGAACGGGAGTGCAAGGCCACCTACGTCAACCAGTATCCCCATGACGCCCTGCTGGTGGGCAACAGCCGCGAAATCCGAATCCCGCCCGCGCAATTGCAGGGGTTTCGGTTCTTTAACGGCGCCTTCTCCGGCGGCACTGCCGAGGAGATCTATTATTTTCTGTACCATTTCGCCCGACAGGACCGGCTGGTGGTGCTCGCCGTGGATCTCGGCGCCTGTGACCCGCCGGAACGGCACGGAGACATTTTCGCGCCCAAGGGCCTGGCTTCGGCCTTTGACAACCTGCTCAACCTCCAGACCACCGAGTATTCCATTCGCACCCTCTCCGAGTCCCTGTCACCGCACCCCGAGCCGATGGGGCGGGACGGCTTGGTGCCGATGGGCAGCTCGGCTCAAGACTCGGACCGGGACGATCCGCAACGGGAAGCGTTCATGATCCGATCGCTGCAACAGATCTGGACGGGCTATCATTGTCCGCCGTTGGAGCGGATGTCTTTTTATGTCAAGATCAGCGAATGCCTGCGGCAGCGCGGCATTCCGTGTGTGGTGGTGATTCCGCCGAACCAGAAGGCCGTGGCGCAGGTGGCGCAAAGCGGAACCGCCGCCGCGGAAGTGGCCGCGTGGAAGCGGCAGTTGGGCGCGATTTTTCCCCAGGTGATTGATCTTTCCTTCAGCGCCTACGATGCCGCCACCAACTTCTACCGGTGCGATCCGATCCACTTCAAGCCCGCCGTGGGGGTGGAGCTGCTGAACAAGGAAGTTCTGCCCGCAGCCACGCGGATATTGCACGACATGCCGCCGCCGGCCCAGCCTTGATGCGTCCCCGATTTGAACCACGTATTTTTGCGCAAGGTTCCCAGACGGAGACCAAGGACTTAGCAGGAAGACCCCAAATTCGGAAATGCGTGCAAATCCGCTCCGGCCGTGGCATGTTTTCCACCATGACCCGCCGGAAATTCATCAAGTCCGCCACGCTGGCGGCGGCGGCCACGCCCTTGTTGCCCAAGACGGCACGGGCTGAACCCAAGCCAGCCGCCAAGCTCAAGGGCAACATCCATCACAGCGTGTGCCGCTGGTGCTACGCCAAAATCAAGCTGGACGACCTCTGCACCGCCGGCCTGGACATGGGCCTGACCGCCATTGACCTGCTGGACCCGCCCGACTTCGCCACCGTCCAGCGGCACGACCTGACCTGCTCGATGGTGAGTTTCCCGACCCTGAACGGGCTGGGCGGCATCACCAAGGCATTCAACCGCGTGGAGCATCACGACACGCTGGTGACCGCCTACACGCAGCGGCTCCAGGAAACGGCGGCCGCCGGCTACGAGCGTTTGATTTGTTTCTCCGGCAACCGCGGGGGACAGGACGATGAGACCGGCTTGGCCAACTGCGCCGCCGGCCTGAAACGCCTTCTGCCGCTGGCCGAAAAATTAAAGGTGACGCTGTGCATGGAGCTCTTGAACAGCAAACGCACCCATAAGGATTACCAGTGCGACCACGTGGCCTGGGGCGCCGAACTGGTCAAGCGCGTCAGTTCCGAGCGGTTCAAGCTGCTCTACGATATTTACCACATGCAAATCATGGAGGGCGACGTGTGCGACACCATCCGCGAAAATCACGACTGTTTCGACCATTATCACACCGGCGGCGTGCCGGGCCGCGCCGAAATTGACGCGACGCAGGAATTAAACTACGCGCGCATCATGCAGGCGATTGTCGCGACCGGGTTCAAGGGCTACGTCGCGCAGGAATTTGTGCCCAAGCGTACCGACCCGCTCGCATCCCTGCGGCAGGCGGTGACTCTATGCGATGTGTAAACATTGGAGCGACAGTTTGACAGGATTCGCGAGCACTTTGCGATTTGCCACCAAATCCGGAGCACGGTATCTTGGCCTGAACTAATATATGAATCCCAGACTGACCGGACGACGCGATTTTCTCAAACAGGCGGGGGCCATGGGCTCAATTGCCTTCATGGCTGGGTTGCCACCCGGCACCACCGCCATGGGCGCGGAACCGACACGCGTGGCGGAGGAGACCGTCCTGCCGGCGCAAAACGAGGCCCCCCCCAAATATCACATCAAGTTCGCCGTCTGCGGCATGAGCCACGACCACATTTACGGCATGATCGGCGCCGTGCAGCGCGGCGGCGGGGAAATGGTCGCGGCCTGGGGGGCGGAACCAGACAAGCTGGCCGTCTTTACCAAACGGTTTCCGAACGTCAAAATCCTCGCCACGCAGGACGAGGTGCTCAATGATCCCGCCATCCAGCTCGTGCTCAGCTCGCAGGTGGCCAGCGAGCGGGCGCCGCTCGGGGTGCGGGCGATGCGCCTGGGAAAAGACTTTCTGGCCGACAAACCCGGCATCACCACGCTCGAACAGCTCGCCGATGTGCGCCGCACCCTCGCGGAGACTGGACGCATCTACGGGATCATGTACAGCGAACGACTCGAGGTGAAGGCGGCTGTGTATGCGGGCCAGTTGGTCCAGCAGGGCGCCATCGGCAAGGTCATCCAAACCATCAACATCGCCCCCCACCAGATCATCCAGGGACATGGCGACGCCGGCGGCGGCGCGGGCCGCCCCGAATGGTTTTGGAATCCCGACCTATACGGCGGCATTCTTTGCGACATCGGTTCGCACCAAATTGACCAGTTCCTGTTCTACACCGGCTCGCAGCAGGCGGATATCGTGGAGTCACAAATCGCCAACCTGCGGCATCCCAACCGCCCCCGCTTCCAAGACTTTGGCGACATGGTGCTGCGGGGCGACCGCGGTCTGGGCTATGTGCGGCTGGATTGGTTCACCCCCGATGGCCTCGGAACCTGGGGCGATGGCCGGCTCTTCATTCTCGGCACCGACGGGTACATCGAAATCCGAAAATACACCAACGTCGCGGTCAAGAAACAGGGGAACAACCTGTTCCTGGTGGATAACCGGTCGGCCCGCTATTTCGATTGCAACAATTTGACGCTGCCGTTCGGACCGCAGTTTGTGGCGGACATTGTCAATCGCACCCATGTGGCGCAGGATCAGGTCCAATGCCTGCTGGCGGCCGAACTGGCCATCAAGGCCCAGCGCCAGGCCAGCCGGGTGGTGCTCAAAGATTGAGGCGTTAGCGCGGATTTCTCGGCCGCGCGCAGGCCACCACGTAGCGCAGGTTGCCAAACCGGCCGTCTCGCCGATTTCCAAATCGGCAGGGCGTGGAAATGTTGAGCGCGTTAGATTGGCGGACGGCACGCGGGTTTGGAAACCCGCGATACAGCAGACTTCGAAGTCTGCGCTACGGGGGGCCAGCCAAATCGGGGGGGTGGACTTCGGCCCGGGGTTTGCGCCAATATGGGTCAGTGCTTAAGTCTCTGACCATCCTATTGCTGGCGGCCGTGATGGTATCCGGCTGTAAAACCGTTCCGACTTCGTCCCCAATGAAGTTCAGCCATTTCGTGGGCCGGGATGATTTTTCAGATTTCACCCGTTCACAAAATGACCGCGGCGAGGTGGTGTTATTGTCGCCGGAACTCCGGGCCGGGATGCGGTGGAATGAGCTCGTCGTTTCCTGGAACGTCGACGCGCCCGCGGGCACGTATCTAAAAATCGAAGCCTCCGCCGTGGCCCCGGGGCACCGCACCAAGTTCTACACGCTGGGCCTCTGGACGTTGGACAATCAACCTTTTCCGCGCACCAGCGTGCGCAACCAGAAGGACGCGGAGGGCGAGGTGGACACGGACACCCTGGCGCTGGCGCACTGGGCGGACGGGGCGCAAATCCGGGTGACGCTGGGCGGCACAAATGGCGCGCTGCCACGGTTGAAATTCCTGGGCGCGTCGTTTGCCAACACCCAGGCGCCGCTAGCCGCACTGCCGGCCAATCCTGCGGCCTGGGGCGAAGTCATTGCCACGCCGGAGCGATCGCAGCATGGTTATGCCGGAGCCGAAGGGTGGTGCAGTCCCACCTCGCTTTCCATGGTGCTCGCGCGCTGGGCGCAGAGCTTGAACCGACCGGAAATGGATCTCCCCGTGCCAGCCGTGGCGGCCAAAGTTTATGACGTCGCCCATGCCGGCACCGGCAACTGGCCGTTCAACACGGCCTTCGCCGGCCACTTCAGCGGCATGCGAAGCTACGTGACGCGGTTCGATGATCTGGCCGAAGTGGAAGCGTGGATTGCGGCGGGCATTCCGGTGATTCTCTCCACGCGCTGGGACTGGTTGCAGCCCGGCCGCCCCTTTTCTCCCGAGGGCCATCTGATTGTTTGCATCGGCTTCACCAAAACCGGCGATGTCATCGTCAACGACCCGGCCACCCACTCGGATCATGGTCAGTCCATCCGCCAGATCTATCGGCGCGCCGACGTCATCCATGCGTGGACCAAGTCCCACAACACTGTCTATCTGGTCTATCCTGAAAAGACCCAGCCTCCCGCCAACCGCTACGGACATTGGTAAAGGCGGCGCGCACCGCTCACTTTTCCAGATAGCGGATGACGGCCTCGGTGCGCGTGCGCACCCCGAGGCGTTCAAAGATCTTTTTGATGTGGCCATGCACGGTCCACACGCTGATGGCCATGGCTTGCGCGATTTCCTTGTCCACGCACCCTTTGCTTAACAGGAGCAGCACTTCATTTTCCCGCGGCGTCAATTTGGACAACGCATCGGAATGCTGGGTGGCCCGGGGACGCAACAGGCCCTTGAAGAAGGTTTTGACGGGCACCAAGGGATCTTCCGCGGGGGTCACGGCCAATTTTCCCGCCTCCAGCAGGGGGTCCAGAATGTTTGCCGGCGGGACGCGCTTGAGCATGTAGCCTTCGGCACCGCCGGGGGTGGACACAAACATGTGGTCGCCATCCAGGGAAACGGAATAGGTCAGCGCCCGGACGCCGGAGGACAGTACGGTCAAGCCGCCGGCAAAGGCCACCCCCATCCGCTCGGCTAAACTGCGGTTGAGCAAAACGAGTTTGGGTTGGTGCGCGCCGGCGACGGTCACATATTGCTCCGGCGACTCACACGGCACGGCGTGAAATCCCGGCTGGTGATTGAGGCACCAAGCCAATGCCCGGCGCAATCCCGGCTCGGTCTCCACAACCGCCACCGGGTCCGACGCCGCCGGCACCGGGGCCGCTCCCGTTTCAATGGCGTCGAGACGGCCCACCAGAGTATGCACCGTGGTGTAAGTCCACAGGATCGGATTGGCGGACCATTCAAACGCCACGATCAATTCCCGGGGAAAGCGGGCGCAGGCTTCCTCCCAGCCGTGCTTCACAATGGCGCAGTAAATCCGGCAGGCCATCCGGGCGGCCGCTGGGATATCGGCGGTTCCCATCGGGAAAAATGATTCGTTGCCGGCGTGGCCAATCCGCGCCGTGAACGATTGCGCCGGTTCGCCGGAAGCGGGAAAGCGGTAGCGGCGGACCAACAGTTGCTCCTTCCAGAACCGGGCGTCGGTCTTGGGAAAACCCGGCTCGCTTTTTTCATGGTTCAAGGCGGCGTCCCAGCCTTGGGCGACAATGGTTTCATAGAGGGCCTTGGCCTCGAGAGCGGCGGTCGACCGGTCGGCAGTGCTCAGCGCAAACGTCGAGCGGCGGCCGAGATATTGGATCTTGACCGACCAGTTTTCCCTTTGCAGGCGCCGCCCGGCGCGGGTGTAGGTGTTTTTGAAAAGCCGGCTCGACCAGAATTCCGAATCCGGAACCGGCGCCCTCCCCGCCGCCGCCGGTTCCGCTTTGCTTGCACGCTGCTTGGACATTTTTCACAGGAAACCGCATGCACCGGCGTCTGTCAATTCCGACCATCGGGCCATCGGGCAGCGGGGTGTGAAACAAGGATCTGACAGATACTGGGAAAGCGGAGTCTGCGTCTTTATGAAATGCATCTACGGACTGAAACCGGGTGTGCGGTGGTGCCGGAGCGCGGCTGAAAGCCAGCCGCAACGTTCGCCCTTCAATGGGCTTGATGGTAATGGTCGTGTTCCTGAAGCCGGCTGGCGGCAGCCGCGTCCAGCACAATCGTGCAATGCGGATGCAGTTGCAGAGCCGACGCCGTAACCATGGCGGTCAACGGCCCCTCGATGGCTTTGGCCACGACCTCCGCCTTTTCGACGCCCGTGGCCAGCAACAGACAGCGATGCGCGTCCAAAATGGTGCCAACCCCCATCGTGATGGCCTGCCGCGGCACTTGCTTGAAGGTCGGAAACAGCGGCGCATTTTGCGCTCGCGTCACGCGCGACAGCGTTTGCACCCGCGTCCGCGATCGGAAGGCCGACAGCGGTTCGTTGAATCCCAAATGGCCGTTGCGACCAATGCCCAGCACCTGCAAGGCGATGCCGCCGTTGGCTTGGATCAAATCCTCGTAATGAACACATTCGGCGGCCAGATCCGACGCCATGCCGTTGGGCAGATGGGTATGGCTCAATGGGATGTTCACCCGGTCAAACAGACGCCGCCGCATGAAATAGTGATAGGAACACGGGTCCTCTGGCGACAACCCGACATATTCATCCAGATTGAACGTCCGGCATTGCGAAAAATCCAGCCCTTGATCCTGGTGTTTTTGGACCAGCAGGTCATAAACCGACTCCATGGTACACCCCGTGGCCAGACCCAAGACCAGGTCCGGCTGCGCCGATAACGCCTGGGCGATGATCTCCGCCACCGTCTGCGCCGCCAGGTCCGCGCTCGGTTGAATTATAACTTCCATGAAGTTTTCCGCTAAAATACTGCTTTGACCGCCGAAGGGAATACCCTGTATTGGGGGGGGGCCATAACCGCTGCCAGCCAGGGTCATTCAAGATAGTCAATGGGCGGCAGTAACTTTTTAATTGGTGACTGCGGCCGGCGCGCCCCGCTGGCCGGTGTCCCCTCGCCGCTTGAGCAATTGTTCCGCCCCGTGGGCGGGGAACGACGTTGAATTCTCCGAGTCCAGAATCTTCCGGGCCCCGCCGATGACCCGCTCCCAATCCAGCGCCGGTCCCGGATCCACTTTGTTGGTCTGGATGTGGTAGTGGCCAATCACCCCCTGATAGTTTTTCAGTGCCGCGTCCGGCAGTTTATAAGGAATCAATTTGCCGTCCGCGTCCACCGGGTAGCGGCATTTCAGCTTCGGAAACACTTTGCACAAGGTGGCCGTCAACTGGGTCAGGGCCGCGTATTGTTCCGGCGTGTAATCATATTGCACCAAATCCTGGCCCTGAATCGTGCCGCGCACCGGCGCGTTGCGCGCGGGCCGAGCGGTGAAGTTGGTGGTGCGGATGCCGCCATCGCCGAATCTCTTCGGCACCGTGATGAACACCCGGCCCGCCGCATTGGTTTGATACCATTGGGCGAATGGCTTTTCCCCGTCCGCCGGATACGCGCCAATGTTCGCGATTTCCACGCCCACGGAACGGTCGTTGGAGGTCGTCGCGTGCCAGGCGCGCTCCTTCAAGTCCAGCGTCTGATAAATCGTCCCGTCCAGGTCCAGCAGGAAATGAACGCTCAAATCGCGTTCGTCCTGCAACACCTTGAAGCAGGTCCGGCTGGTCCCGCACACGTCGAAGTGGAGCACAAACTGGTCCACGACATTTTGCAGCAGCGGCAAATCCCAGCCGCCGCCCCGCACGGCCTCGATCTGCGCCGGCGTGAGCGCGGCGTTCCGCAAGCCGTAGCGATTGGGTGTCTTCAAAGTCCGGACTTCGGCGCAGGAATTGGACCAGTCGGATTTTTCGATCGGTGCGAACCGCCGCTCGACGCGATAGCCATCGTAACCGCCCGGGTCCAGCCACAACACCACCCGCGTTCCGGTATGGAAAAACTGTCCCGCCGCCACGATCTCATCGCCCTGGCGCGGCGCGAGTTTTCCGCATCGGGGCAACGTGCTGCAGCCGGCGGCCAAAACGGCGGCCGCCAACGCGATTGCAAACCAGGGTTTTAGTTTCATGGTATTGGCCTTTCAGGCGCGACCCAAGCGGCGGTTTAATTTGCCTTGCACATCCGCTTTGAATTTTTCGATGAAGCCGGTGACGAAAGCCACGATGTCGGTCGCCGGGTCCGCCACCAGCGGCGTCAAATCCATGCCAAACATCAACTGGGTCGCCGTGTCCGTGGCGTGCGAAGCGAAGAAGGTGGCGTTGGCCGAGCGCCGGCCCAGCGTGGCCAGATCGTAGCGCTTGCCGCCGGCGATCTGCGACGCGAACGTCCCGTTCAGCCGGGCGGCCAACCGGTCATGCCCGCTCACGTCCATGACCACTTTGTCCTCATCATTGAGCCAGTCGAGGTTGCGCCACACTTCGCAGCCGATGACCCGGCCTGGCCGCTGCGCGCGCGGCAAGGCCCGCATCGCCTCAATCGCGGCAACCGCCACGCCGATGTGCGTGTCGTGCTTGTCGGCCAGATTATGCGTGTAAACCACTTCCGGCCGGGTCGCCGCCAGGATCTGCCGCAAATCATCTGTAAGGGCCGCCTCGGACGGGCTTTTGACCGCGCCGCTCGTGTAATCCAACTGGATCATCACGCCATACCCGCCCAGCTTCGCCGCCCGGTTTTGTTCGCGGTGGCGTACCGCCATCATCTGTTCGTCGGAAAAATTCTTGTACTTCCCGGTCCGCGCGCTGCCGGAGCCGTTCGTGCAGGTCACGCCGCCAAACCATTTCGTCGCACGCGTGCAGCCCGCCAGAATGCCGTGGAACGCCATGAATTCCAGATCGTCCTGGTGCGCGCCGATGCCCAGATGAGTGATGCGCCGCAACGCCGCCGTCACCGGTTTGGCGTCGGGCACATAGATTTCCGCCGTGGGATGATGGAGTTCCATAAACTATTTTTTAAGGGCCGGCAGGCTCGCCGCCGCGACCGCCTGGCCGACCCGCCGGGATTTCTCATCCGGCACGCGCAGCTCGAGGTTCGCCGCGACCTCCGGAAATTCCCGCTTCAAAATCCGCCGCGCGGTGTCAATGACGATATCCCCGCCCCGGCCCGTCGTGACGCGCCCCAGAATCAGCGCCTGCCGGAAATCATAAAACTCCGCGTACTGCGCCAGCGCGCACCCCAGATAAACGCCGATCGTCTCGTAAATCTTCGCCGCGCGCGCATCGCCCTTGGCCATGAGCCTTTGGACTGCCTTCAGCCGCTCGGGCAGCCCCAGGGCCGCCGGCAGCTTGATTTTGGCGGCGGGCAAAAGATGGTTCACTGCCTGCTGCGAGAAATACATCACGCCCGTGCCCCGGTCGCCCGACCATTCATCCACCGCCGCGCCCGGCTGATAATCCACCGGTGCAAACGCCAGCTCGTTCAGCCAGCCGGGAATGCGCCCCCGCGGGTCCATGAAACCCGCCGCCTCGCTCGAACCCATGGCCAGGCCCAGCATGCCTTTGCAGCCCAGCGACAGCGCGCCCGCCAGCGCCGTCACGTCCCCGTCGTTCAGCACCACCACCGGCACGTTCCATTCTCTTTGGAGGCGCTTGAACAGGCCCGCCGCCTTGGGAAAATCCTTTTTCGGCACGGCGCGCAACAGCGACGCCACGCGGATTTCATTGTCCACGATGATGCCCGCCGAACTGCCGCCAATCGCGTCCACGCGCGGCAAATGCGCGGCGGCGCGGTGCAGCGCGGCGGCCAGATGATGGTAATGATATTCCGGATTCGCGTGCGACTTGGGATCCCACGGCGTTTCCTCGGTAAAGATGGCCTCGCCATTCACCACGGCGGAAACCTTGTAATCGCTCGCGCCCAGGTCGAAGCCGATGCGGCAGCCCCGCAGATGCCCGCCGGCGGCCGTCTGCGTCTCCCGGGCCGCCGGCACTTTGTCCGCCGCCGTCACGACCACCTGGAATTTTTGCCCGTAGGCCAGCGTCATCATTTCGCAATCGAACTTGCGCGCGCCGCGCGGGGAGTATTCTTGGCGGAGGCCCTGGCCGATTTTCGCCGGCCCGCCGACGTACAGTTTCCAGCCGCCGCGCGCCCACAACAAGAATTTCACCAGCCGCTCGACGTACCGCCGCGTCACGGCGTCCGCCTCCGGCAGGACCCTGGTTTCGTAGCGCGAGACCAGGCCGTTTTCGCGCTCCAGCCCGAGCACGAGCGGCACGGCGCGGCCGGATTTATTGGCGGCGGCCAGATACTGGCGATTGAACCGGACGGCCGGCTGGAAGAGCGGATCCAGCGGCGCGGGATAGGTGGCGGCAGCGGCAAGGTTCATGGCGTTCAGAGGCGCGAGTTCAGGCATGGTTAATCCGGTTTGGACAGCGGACGATAATTGACGCCGAGCGCTTCCAGGCGCTTTTCATTCAGCGCCGTGCGAGCTTTGAAATCGGCCCAGTCGCGCGCCCCGGCCGGCGACCAGTCGGCTTCCGCCAGCGCCCCGAGGCGCGGAAACATCATGTATTCCACGTGGCGCAGGTTGGGCACATATTCCGTCCACAGATTGGCCTGGCCGCCGAGCACGTGCGCCTGAAATGCGGGCGCCAGGTCTGCCGGCATCGGGTCAAAGCCATAGACTTTTTCCAGGCTTAGATAGCCGCCGATGGCTTTCGGCTCGGCCGCGCGGTTGGTGGATTGGTAATGGTCGAAATAGCAATATTTTGTCGGGCTCATCACCACGTCGTGGCCGCTCGCGGCGGATTCGGCCCCGCCGCCAATCCAATCCATCAAGGCCGCACTGGGCGCGAGACCGCCTTCGCGGATTTCGCTCCAGCCAATGAGGCGTTTGCCGTGCGCGTTCACAATTTTCTCGATGCGCCGGACAAAATACGCCTGCAATTCGCGCTCGTCCTTCAAGTTTTCCGCTTTCATGCGCGCCTGGCACTCGGGACATTGTTGCCAATTGTGCTTGTCCACTTCATCGCCCCCGATGTGGAGGTATGGTCCGGGGAACAACGGGGCGACTTCCGCCAGGACGTTCTCCAGGAAACCGAACGTGGCGTCGTTGCCGGCGCAATAAACGCCGGTAAAGACCCCCCCCTTGGCCGGGATGCCCGTGCTTACATGCGGACAGGCGAATTGCGGATAGGCCGTGAGCGCCGCGCTCGAATGGCCGGGCATTTCGATTTCCGGCACAATGGTGATGTGCCGCGCCGCCGCGTAGGCCACGACTTCGCGAATGTCGCGCTGCGTGTAAAATCCGCCGTAGCGCCCCTGCCGGTCATAGGCCGTGGCCGAGTTTGAGGCCAGCCCGAAACCGATGCCGTCGCGCCAGGCGCCCACGCTCGTCAACCGGGGATACTTTTTAATCTGAATGCGCC